>OCVV012853884.1_pt1 | contig 46356 bp, 35 predicted proteins | sample 1539721 | NCBI WGS metagenome assembly OCVV01 (sample SAMN02144230, study PRJEB22623) | gut metagenome | biome: sheep rumen | host: Ovis aries | place: New Zealand | reverse complement strand
GTTAAAAGCCAATGGTATGATGGAATACTCAGACTGGGAAAAAGGATGGCAAGACATAAAGGCTGCTGGAAAAGCACTGGTTAGTGAAGGCTCAGATGTATTAGGAGCAATTAAAGATGGCGATTGGAAAGGTGCATGGCAAGAGTTTACTGAATTTAATACACAATTAGCAGCCACAGGAGCAGTAGTAACAGAATCAACTGTAAGTGGAGTATTGAAAATAGGTGAATATATTAACGATGGTGCACATATTTTATTAACAACTGCAGCAACACCAACAACATATTTAATAGATAAAGTTGCAGGAACAGATATAACAGGACAAATGTGGGATGCAACAATGGATGATGTTGCTAGAGACAAGGTAGGAGAAGCAAGAGAATGGTTCTATGAAGGAACACCAATAGGACAATATATAAATGAACAAAGTACATTGAAATGGGATAGTGATGGCTCTAAAGCTTTATTAAAAGTTGGAACTAAAGCAGGAGAAATTGTAATAGCAGCTGGTGTAACAGTTGCAACAGGAGGAGCAGGAGCTCCATTAGTAGCAGCAGGACTTGGTTTCTTAGAAGGAACAGGAGAAGAAGCTGAAAGAAGATTTAATTTAACAGATGAAAATGGAAATTATACAAATAGAAGTGCAAAAGATGTAGCTTTATCATACTTAAAAGGTGTAGGTAAAGGTGCAGAATGGTATATGTATGGTGATGTTGCAAATAACCTATTAAATAAAGGTGTTCAAGCAGCAGCAGAAGGTGTATTTACTGGAAATAATGCAAAAGATGCATTAATTAATATGGCTAAAAAAGCAGATGTGTATGTAGATGTAGCATCTTCATTAGCAAATGCAACATCAACAAGATTAACAACAGGAAAATGGAATTGGGGAGAATTAGGTTTAGATTTAGGTCTTTCATTACTTGGCAATTATGGAGGAGAATATTTAACAGCAGTATCAAATAATAGAGCTCTTAGAGAGGCTGCTATGAATGAAACAGGCGAGACATTCTTCGATAGTATTTTTGGCAGAAATAAAGGGCCTGGACCAACACCAAAAATTCCAACTCCAAAACTTGCAAAACCTGTGGTAGGACCAACACCACCAATAACATATTTTTCACAAGGATTAGATCCATCTCAAAGACAACTAGCTGAAGGAGTTGATAATTTTTATCAACAAACTATTATGGATGGTTATCATAGAGAATTTGATGGATTCCTTTCACCAGATCAAATTGAAGGTGTAAGATATGCAAACTCATATGAAACTGATTTTGATTTTCAAAACTTTAGAGGTAGTGATGGTGCAATTCACCCTATGAATGGTTCTGGAGGATTTAATGAAGGTTATAATGGTAGATCTCACATCAATATGGATTTACCAGGATATGCCCCACCTAATGTTTATGAAAGAAATCGTATTTTACTCGCTAATACATCTCACGAGAATATTCATGGATTAGCTAGAGGCTCAAACGGTCAATATGGAATTAAACAATATGTTCCTAATCCAGCAACAGGTGGTTGGATACCTAAAAACACAGGTCTTAATGAAGCAATGACAGAATATTTAAATGAAAGAGTAGCAAAAGCTGGAGGATATTATCCAAATCAATTATATTGTGGTTATCAACCAGCAATTAACGAAATGAGACCACTTATAGATACAGGAATTATAACTCCAAATGAAATTAAACAAATGTACTTGGTAGACCATAGTCCACAAGCATTAGTTGATAAGATTGATAATTTACTTGGACCAGGCCATGGAAGAAGTTTTGTAGATTTGTTTGATTATGCAACTAGTGGCTCATCAGCGCAAAGACAGCAAGGTTTGGATGCAATTAATCAATATGTAGCAGAATTGATTAGAAGAACACCATAATGAAAGGATAGATAAATATGAATGAAGAATATATAAAAAATATAATAGATAGAGTTTATTCTGAAATGATAAACTTGGTACTTGAAGGCTTTGAAGAAAGTGAAGTAGATCAAATTAAAAAACTGTATTATGACTTTCTTGTTAAAAAATATACTGAGATAATTAAAAGAGATAGTAATTCAGAAAGAAATATTAAAGTTATGTCAGTAATGGAAAAGAGTTACTGGAGTGATAAATCTAAAGACTATAAATTATCTATCTTAATTAAAGATGAATTCTTAAATCAATTATGTGATTTAAGCATGTTAGCGTATAAACGTGCTGTTGAAAGAAAAGGTTCAGATAAACTAACAGTAACAAGAGAAGAAGCAGAACAAAGTATTAATAAAATGAATGAATTATTTAAAAAAGTACAACCATTTAATAATGCTATTGGATATTCTTATTTATCTGAAGGAATAGAAGATTTTAACTATGCATGCGGAAATAGCGAAGAACATAGTTTAAGAGTTGGTAGAACATTATAATGAATATTAATTCTATACAATATGAAATTGTTGATGAATATAATTCTATTAATAACTATAAATTATTAAAGAAAGATAATAATTATTATTTTTTAAAAACAGTTATTAGCAATGATGAAGATTATAAAGAATCATTAAATAATGAAATAAATTTTTTAAAAACTTTTAAAATAGATTTTATTCCTGAAATAGTAGAGTATAAAAAAGATGAATATATTTTATATGAATTTATTGAAGGAAAACCATTAAGTAGTTTTAATAAAATGGATTTAATTGATTCTTTAAAAATAATATCTAAGTTATCTAGTATTTTAAATAATATTCATTCTTTAGGATATATTCATGGTGATATAAATAAGAATAATATTATTTATAATAATGAAGAAGTTTATTTAATTGATTTTGGTTCCGCTATGAAATTTGGTGATGAACCAAAGTTTGGTTATTATGACAGTTCTTCTCCTGAATTTATTTCAAAAGGTTACATTGATGACAAAAGTGATATTTATTCAGTTGGAGTATTGTTATATGAATTAATAACTAATGATAAACCTTTTAAATCAGAAAATCTTAAAGAAAGAAAAATTCCAAATATAGATAATGATAAAATTAATTATATAATTCAAAAATCTACTAATTATTATAAAGATTTAAGATATCAAAATATTATTGAATTAAAAAATGATATAGATGATATTTTAGATAGTATGTAAATAAATACTAGTACAAACTAGTATTTTTTTATGAATTATGTTATAATTTATAAAGCATTTGAACTTTTTATGAACGGGAGATGAATTTATGGCAAAAATAAAGATAATGAGTTTAGGTGGTTTAAACGAAAATGGTAAAAATTTATATACAGTTAGTATTAATGATAAAATACTTATTTTTGATTGTGGAATAAAATATGCTCCAGATAAAATGTATGGTGTTGATTATGTAATACCTGATTTTAATTATTTAGTAGAAAATAAAGATAAAATATTAGGTGTATTTATAACACACCCTCATTTTGAAAATGTAGGAGCTTTAACAGATTTAATTAGTTTAATACCTAATTTAAAAGTATATGCATCTAAATTTACTAGTAGAATTATTGAATATGAATGTAGTGAAGAAAATGTTGAAATTAAGAATTTAATAACAATTCTTCCACATAGAAAAATTGATTTTAAAGAATTTAGTGTATTTCCATTTAATGTAACACATAGTTGTCCTGAAACATTTGGTTATGCTATTAACACTGAAGATGGAGCTATTATATATATGACAGATTTTATAGTTGATTCAACTATGAATGGTCAATATGATATGGATATTGGTAAACTAGCTTATATAGGTAAACAAGGTGTTTTATGTTTAATGGCTGAAAGTTTATTCTCAGAGAAAAAAGGATTTACTAGTCCTTATCATAAATTAGAAAACTTCTTTAAAAAAGTAATTGATAGAAACAAAGGAAGAATAATATTTAGTGTACTTCCATTACATATATATACTGTTCAAGAAATATTTAATGCTTTATCAGAAAAAAATAGAAAAGTAGTTATTATGGGTAAAGAATTACATTCTATAGTAAATATATGCATTAAACATGGATATTTAAATATTAAGGAAGAATTACTTGGAAATTTAACAGATCTTAAAAATGAAAATACAGTAATATTAGTAAGTAATGATAGAGAAAGTCCTTATGCTAATATTAGTAGATTAATAAATAATAGAGATAAGTTTATAACATTAGAAAAAACAGATACTATTTGTTTTGCAGAACCAAGTTATGATGCATATGAAAAAATAATTGTTAAGTTAATGAATGAACTTGCAGTACTTGGCGTTAATATAGAAACAATTCCAAAAGAGAATAGTGTTAGATATCATGCTAGTAGTGAAGACTTAATGTTAATGTTAAAATTATTTAATCCAAAATATTATATGCCTATTAAAGGCGAATATCGTTATCAAGTAGGAAATGCATCATTAGCAGAAAAGATTGGTATGCCAAAAGAGAATATATTACTTAAAGAAAATGGTAGTGTAGTTGAATTTGATAATGGTGAATATAAAGATAATTTTGAAAAAATTTTTGTTGATGATATTTTAATAGATGGTAAATCTAGTGAAGATGTTGGTGAACTAGTTCTTAAAGATAGAGAAATGTTAAGTGCTAATGGACTTGTACTTGTGAGTGCAACTCTTAACAAATCATCTAAAGAATTAATAATAGGACCAGAAGTCATGACTAGAGGTTTTGTTTATGATAAAGAAAGTACTGAAATAATAGATGAAATAAAAAATATAAGTTTAGAAACAATAAATAATAATATTCATAATAAATATGCAGATTATACTAAAATAAGAAATGAAATGAGAGAAAAGATTAGTGCATATCTTTATAAAGAAACTAAATGTAAACCAGTTATTTTAACTGTTATTCAAGAAGTGGAGGAATAGAAATGATTTATTTAGATTATAGTGCAACAACACCTGTTGATGAAAGAGTATTAGATTCATATTGTAAAACTACAAGAGAATATATAGGAAATGCAAATTCAATGCATACTTTAGGTGTTAAATCAAAAGAACTATGGTTACAAGCTACTAATCAAATAGCAGATATTCTTGGTATTAGTCCAAAAGAATTAATATTTACTAGTGGGGCTAGTGAAAGTAATGCTACTGCTATTAAAGGTGTTGCATATAAATATAAAAATAGAGGTAAACATATTATTACTTCTAAATTAGAACATAAAAGTATTTTAGAAACTATGGGATTTTTATCTAATGAAGGATATGAAGTAGATTTTGTTGATTTAGATAGTAATGGTCAAATAGATTTAAAGAGTTTAGAAAAATTAATTAGAAAAGATACTATTCTTGTAAGTATTTGTGCAGTTAACTCAGAAACTGGTTTTAGACAACCACTAAAAGAAATTAGTAAAATAGTTAAAAAGAAAAATAGTAATACTATATTCCATAGTGATTTAACTCAAGCTTTAGGTAAAATGAGATTTGATTTAAATGATATGGATTTAGCATCTTTTTCAAGCCACAAAATATATGCTCCTAAAGGATGTGGAATATTATATAAAAAGAAAGATATTAATATAGATACATTAATATATGGTACAACAGCTAATTGTCCTTTTAGAGGAGGTACTCCTGCATTACCACTTGTAGTTGCTTTTGCTAAAGCAATCAGATTAATGTATGAAGATTTAGATAAGAAAATTGATCATGTTCAAAAGTTAAAAGATAAATTAGTTAAAGGATTAGAAAAATTCCCAATACAAATTAATTCTAATGAATTATGTGTTCCACATATAGTTAATTTTAGCTTATTAGAAATTAAATCAGAAACTTTCTTACATGCTCTTGAAAAATATGAAGTATATGTTTCAACAACAACTGCATGTTCAAGTGGAAGTGAAAGTGTTGCTCTTGCAAGTTTATCTCATGGAGATAAAAGAGTATCAACAACATCTATAAGAGTTAGTTTATCTCACTTAACAACTGAAAAAGAAATAGATGAATTTTTAAAAATATTTGAAAAATGTTGGAATGAGTTATTATTAAAATGAAAAAAGTTATATTAATAAAATATGGAGAATTAACTACTAAAAAAGATAATAGAAATTATTTCATTAGATTATTAAAAAGAAATATTTTCGATAAATTATCTTCTTTTAGTTTTGATATAGAAGAAGATTATTATAGAATGTTTGTTTATCCTAAAGAAGAAGACATAGATAAAATTGTTGATGTGTTAAAAGATATATTTGGTATACATGGTATAGTAATTGCTCAAATGAGTGAAGATACATCTCTTGATAATATTAAGAATATTGCTCTTGATTTAATGAAAGATAAAGATATTAAAACATTTAAAGTTGAAACAAATAGAAGTAATAAAAGTTATCCAATTAAATCAATGGATGTTAGTGCTAAAGTAGGTGCCCATATTCTTAGAAATACGTCTTTTAAAGTAGATGTTCATAATCCAGATTTATATTTATATATAGAAATTAGAAATAATGCAGTTTATTTATATAATGAAACTATTCCAGGAAGTGGTGGATACCCAGTTAGTGCTCTTGGTAGAGGACTATTAATGTTAAGTGGTGGTATTGACTCTCCAGTAGCAGGATATCAAATAATTAAAAGAGGTGTAGAATTACATTATATTTATTTTGAAAGTAGACCTCATACAAGTATAGAAGCTAGAAATAAAGTAATATCACTTGCTAGAAAATTAGAAAGATATAATTCGAATGGTAAATTATATGTAGTTAATTTTACTAAAATACAAGAAACTATATATAAGAATTTAGATACAGATTATTTAATAACATTTATGAGAAGAATGATGTATCAAATAGCCGAAAAAGTTGCTAAAAGACATAAATGCTTAGCTATAGTAAATGGTGAGAGTGTAGGACAAGTAGCAAGTCAAACATTAAATAGTATGATTTGTGTTAATGAAGTAACAAATTATCCAATATTAAGACCATTATGTTCTTTTGATAAATTAGAAATAATAGATATAGCTAAAAAGATAGATACATATGATATATCAATTCTTCCATATGAGGATTGTTGTACTGTTTTCGTACCAAGACATCCTGTTATTAATCCAAATTTAAAGCATATTTATGAGGAAGAATCTAAGTTTGATTTTGCACCTTTAATAAAGGAAGCTATTGATAATATCGAGATATTAGATTTAAAAGAAACAAAAAGTGATTTATTATAAAAAAAATACTTTTATTTAAAGTATTTTTTTTATATAATTAAAATATAGGAGATGATATTAATAATGAAAAAGAAAATCGTTTTAATTCTTTTAGTGTTATTATGTATACCATTATTAGTTAATGCTAGTAGTTATAGTAGTGCTACTGGTACAGCTGGAAGATATATTAATAATTTTTTAAATCCAGAAAGATATTTAAAGACAAATAGTGGTAATTTAATAACAAAAAATGAGGTTGAAAAAACAATTGTAAAAGAAAATGTAACAGCTTCATCTTATATGTATGATGGAACAAAGTTCTGGGCTCAAGAACAATATGTTATTGGTGAAGAAATAGAAAAAGGTACTGATGCTAAAACAAAAGTAACAGAACTAGTTTTACATGATACAAAAGTTAAAGGAACAGGAAAGTTTACTGATCCTTGGATATTTGTAGATTCATATAGAGTAACTGTAAAAAGTAATGGCAATGGTATGATTGCCAAAACAAATAATGGTGAGAAAGATGAATCACAAACAATAAGCGTTACTCAATTAGGTACTGCAACTGTTTATTTATATCCAAATTCAGGATATAAATATTTAAATAACAATTGTGGTGCTAGTGCAAGAATTGTTGGTAATTCTTTAATAATTGATAGTGTTGAAAAAGACATAGTTTGTTATGTAACATTTGATGAAGAAAGATATTCAAAATCACTTGAGACACCATGTTTTGATGTAACAACAAAAAAATATGGTAAGAGAACTCATTGCTTTGATAATGCAGAACCATATAACTTCTATGTAAGATATGATTTAGGATATTTTAGAGAAAGTGATTTAAAAACAAGATTAGGAATTCTATCACATGTACCATATAGAAGAGGATGGACATTTGATGGATATTATGTTGATGATACTAAGGTATTAATTAGTAGTGATGGTCACTTTGAAACAACATATAAATTATTTGATGATAAAGAACATACTATTTCAGCTAAAGGACATCCAAATAAATATAATGTAACATTTAATAAAGCATATGGTAGTAAAGGAACAGATTCAATTGTTGCAACTTTTGATAATGATATGCCAAATATAACAGTTCCACAAAGACCAGGATATCTATTTGCAGGATATTATACTGGAGAAGATGGAACAGGAACACAATATTACGATAAAAATGGTAATGGAACAGAAACATGGAATGAAGCTAAACACACTACATTATATGCAAAATGGGATCCATGTGCTAAAGGACATTATTGTCCAGGAGATAATATACAAACTGCATGTGCTGCAGGTACATATCAAGATCAAATAGCTCAAACATCTTGTAAGAATTGTGCAGCAGGTACATATCAAAATCAAACAGGACAAACATCTTGTAAGAATTGTGCAGCAGGAACATATCAAAATGAAACAAAACAAGCATCATGTAAGAACTGTGCAGCAGGTACATATCAAGATGCTGTTGGGCAATCATCATGTAAGAATTGTGCAGCCGGAACATATCAAGATGCTGTAGGACAAACTACTTGTAAATGTTGTCCTGCAGGTCAATATCAAAATGACACCGGTCAGTCTTCTTGCAAAAAATGTAGTGTAGGAAAATATCAAAATGCTACATGTAAGACAAGTTGTACAAACTGTCCTGCAAATACATATCAAGATGAAGAAGGAAAGTCATCTTGTAAAAACTGTGGTGCTGGAAAAATGTCTAGCGCAGGTTCAACAAGTGCTAGTCAATGTAAAGGAATTCCAGCAGATGGACCTTCATCAAGTAGTAATACTGGTGGCGGATACTCTGGTGCAAGTGGTGGAGAATTCTTTGTAGCTTATGATGAAGAGGGACATTCAACTGTAATTAGTAAAAATCAGTTACAAGAGTATGCAAATGGAAAAGGTGGTCATACATATGTAATTCAAAAGAATTCTGATGGTGCTATTAGAACTGTTTATTCAGCAAGTGGTAATCCTTATGGATATGGTATAACTGAAGGAAGAGATGATTATAATCTTAAAGGAGGAAGCACAAGCAGTAGTGGAAGAAGTAGTTATGGAGTTAGCTCTGGTGGCTCTAGTGGCGGTAGTAGCGGAAGATCTAGTGGAAGCTCTAGTGGCAGCAGTGGAAGATCCAGTGGAAGCTCTGGTGGCAGCAGCGGAAGATCTAGCGGCGGTAGCAGTGGAAGATCCAGCGGCGGTAGCAGTGGAAGATCCAGCGGCGGTAGCAGTGGAAGATCTAGCGGTGGTAGCAGTGGAAGATCCAGTGGTGGAGGCGGAGGTTGCTTCTTAGCAGGAACTAAAGTCTTAACTAGTACAGGATTTAAAAATATTGAAGATATTAAAGAAAATGAATTAGTTCTTACATATAATATTCATGATAATACAACTGAATATAATAGAGTAATTAAACCATTAGTTCACAATGATGATAAAGAAGATGTATATGAAATAACTGTTAATGGAAAAGTTATTTATGCAACAGCAATTCATGCATTCTATGTTAATAAAAAATTAACACTTGATGAATCAGAAATTGAATTACATGAAGGTCCATTATATAAAGAATTTACTGGTAGAGATTTATCAAGAGTTATGATAAATGATAGTGATAATGATTATATGTGGATGGATGCTAAGAACTTAAAAGTTGGATATCAATTATTACAAAGTGATGGTAGACATTATCCAATTACAAAAATCAAACATTATAAACATAATGGAACAGTATATAACTTAAGTGTAGAAAATAATCATAATTACTTTGTATCAGAAAATGCAATTTTAGTACACAATAGAATAGTTAAATAGCTGTGAGGTAATTATGAGTAAAAAGGCGTTAATAATTATAATAATTATTTTGTCGGTTTTACTTTTCGGAATTGTTATATTTGGTGTTTTAAAAAATACAAATGCTTTCAGTGCTCCCGAAGGAACATTTAAAAAAGAATATTTAATATATGAAAAAAGAAATGCAATTGCAGATTTTGATAAATATAGTAAATATGTTCTTGGAAGGAGTACTGAACAAGAATTATCTTTTAAATCTGAAGAAAAGAATTTTTATGGTAAAGCATATATAGATAGTAATATGAAACTTCACTTTAAAAATGAAAATAGTGGAGAAGATAAAATAGTTTCTGATATAAATTTTATAGATTTATATGTCAAAACTTATGAATATGGAAATGGATCATTTGTATTTGCTATTTCTGAGGATAAAGAATTATATTCTTTTAATATAACATCTGCTGAATTAGATAATAAAATGGTTAAATTTGATATAGATTATAAAGCTGAAAACTTTGTTAACATAGAATTTATATTAGTTGAATATCCATCAAAATGGACAGTATTTGTTCAAACTGATGATGGAAGAATAGTTGATGCTTTTAGTGATATTCCATATGATGAGTATATAAGAGAAATATATAATGATGTATATGTTTTAAAAGATAGAAGTTTATCAACACCATTTGGAGAAACTTTTAAAGATTCTAATAGTAATAACTACAAAATAAAAGGGGCTTTTAAAGTACTAGATGGTAAAGGATTCATTCCTGATAAATCAATAGTTATTTTAACTGAAGATAATAAATTAATTTATATTACTAGTGAATTAGATAAATTATATGAATATAGTCTTAAAGTAGAAAATATTACTGGAGACACATATGATACTTTTGTTGAAATAAATCTAGAAATAAGTTTTGAAAATGGTTATAAAGTAAATCTTGTTGGTGAAACAAGTTCATTTTATCCAATAATTGAAAAGTAATAATTTTATTATTACTTTTTATTTATAAAAAAGTATGTTAAAATTAATATGGTGATAGTATGAAAAAGATACAGACAAGTAGTCCTTTCACATGGATCATGGATGATATTAGTAAAGGTAGATTTGTTAGAACGTATAAAAGAGGTGGTATTAATGGATATAAAAGATATATACCTCTTAAAAAAATATATGATGTTTTAGAAAGATGCAATATTAAACATCCAAGAGTATTAAGAAATAGATTAACTTATATAGATATTGAGTTTATTGAAGGAAGCAATTTACCTGAAAACTTTAAGAAAAGTTTAATGTTAAATTTATTTTGTACGACATTATTTGAACTTGGTACAGTAGATTGTTCTAGTATAATGAAATATATTCCATATAGAGATAATAATGGATATTTAAATGATATTGTTAATAATTTAATTCTTGTATTAGATAGATTAAATAATTATGATATGTTAGGGCAATTAGGATTAAGAAAAGAAAATATTTTAGCATTAAAAAGTATGGAACTAGATAATACTAGACCATTAGCATTAATACATGGAGATTTTAGTCCTGGTAATATTATAATGAGAGGTAATGATTATTATATTATTGATTGGGAACTTGCAACTTATGGTGATATTGCTTATGAAATAGCTATGCATTTAATATTCTTTGAATATGATGATGAACAAAAAACTATTATGTTTGAAAGAATTAGTCAAACATTAAATTTAGATATTAATACTTTAGTAAGAGATGTTAAAGTTTATACTAAATTTGAATTATTAAGAAGAACATTCTTAAAATTAAATAGAGCAATTAATTTAGCTAAGAAGGGTAAACCTTTTGATGATATATTAATCGATGGATATAGATTCTATGAACAATTAAATGGTCCACTTAGCATGGAAGATATGAGAAATCGTTTAAGGGATTTATATAGAGGCTAAGCCTCTTTTTTTAAAGGAGTCAATATGAAAGAAATAAAAATAATAAATGATGATATTACAACATTAAATGTTGATATTATAGTTAATGCAGCTAATGAAAGTTTACTTGGAGGTGGAGGAGTAGATGGACAAATTCATAGAAAAGCAGGTAAAGAATTATTAGAAGAGTGTAGAAAATTAGGTGGTTGTAAAACTGGTAATGCTAAAATGACTGATGCGTATAATTTACCATGTAAAAAAATTATTCATACAGTAGGTCCAGTATATAGAGATGGAAATCATGGAGAAAATGAATTGTTAGAAAGTTGTTATAAAAGAAGTTTAGATTTAGCAGAAGAATATAGAGAAAAGAATAATTTAGATGAAATTACTATAGCATTTCCATGTATTAGTACAGGAGTATATAGATTTCCTAAAGATAAAGCAGCTAGTATAGTAATGAATTTATTAAAAAAATCAAATTATCCAAAAATAACTGCAATAGTTTGTTGTTATGGAATTGAAGATTATGAGATTTATATGTCAAAAAAATAGTCAAAAATATTGTAAAAAAAACATTATTATTATAAAATGATTATAGGAGGTAAGATATGAAAAAATGGTTAGTATATATAGTTGCAGCTTTACTAGTAATTATACCTGTAGTTACATATGCAGTTGAAAAAATTGATTTAGCTAATTATGAAACTATGAACTTAAAGGAAACTTTAGAAAGTGAAAATATGACATTATCATATGATAAATATACTGAAACTGAAGATCAAATTCCTATCTATTTATTTAGAGGAAATGGTTGTGGATATTGTCGTGCATTTTTAACTTTCTTAAATAGTATTACTGAAGAATATGGTAAGTATTTTAAATTAGTTTCTTTTGAAACTTGGTATAATAGTGATAATGCAGACCTATTAGCTGCTATTGGAAGTTTCTTAGATCAAGAACCTGGAGGAGTTCCATACATTGTTATTGGAGACCAAGTATTTGGTGGATATGCTTCAAGTTATGACCAAGGTATTAAAGATGCTATTACTACATTATATAACACTGCTAAAGATCAAAGATATGATGTATTCGAAGCTTATAATGCAAGTTTAGAAGAACAAGCAAGAGCTGAAAGATCAGCAACTTTAAAACCAATTATTTGGAATTTTATATTTGTTACTTTAGCAACAATAATTGTTGTATGTTATATTAATTCTTCAAATAATAAATTATTAGAAGCAATTGAACATAATCAACATAAAGTTGTTGAAAGAGAACATGTAGAACATAAACCAAGTAGAACTAGAAAAAAATAAAAGATATCTCTAAGAGATATTTTTTATTTGACAATTTTTAAACATTTACTATAATATTTTCTGAGGGAAAAATATGATTATAATAAATGAACAAGCTGTGTTAATAATTGAAGATGTTAATGTAGATAATATACCATGTACTCATGCATATATATCATACTATGATGGTAGTCAAGTTGACATTGGATATATAAAAAAGGATGAAGGTAATTTTTTATTTAGCAATAGATATGTATTTAAATGGCCACTTAATAAAGGAGAACCAACATTAACATATGATGTTTTAGAAAGACATGAGATAGTTGATAAAGAACAAAGTAGATTAATTCTTGGAAAATATAAAAAATACAAATAAAAACGCTTTTTTCAAAAGTGTTTTTTTGTTATAATTAATAATAGAGAAATAATATGAAAAAGGTATTTAATTTATTATTAACAATTCTTTTATTAATACCAATACTAGTAAATGCTAGTAGTTTTAATAGTGCTACTGGTATAGCTAGTAGATATATAAATAATTTTTTGAATCCAAATAGATATATTAAAATAAATAGTGGAGATTTAATATCAAAAGAAGAAGTAGAAAGAACTATAGTAAGACCTGGAATGACAGTCTCTTCATATATGTATGATGGAACAAAATTCTGGGCTAAAAATAAATATATCATTGGTGAAGAAATTGAAATGTATGCTGAAGGAGATGTTAAAACAAAAGTAACTGAAATTGTTCTTCATGATACAAAAGTCAAAGGAACAGGTAAATTTACAGATCCTTGGATATTTGTTGATAATTATAAAGTAACAGTATTTACAAGCGCAAATGGTACAATAGATGGTCAACAATCTGTAACTAAAACTGTTGATTCAAATGGAAACATTTCATTTACTATAGAACCAAATTCAGGATATAAGTATCTTAATAATAATTGTGGTGCAACATCAGAAGTGGCTGGAAACATATTAACAATTAAGAATGTGGAAAAAGATATATCGTGTAGTGTAACTTTTGAAGCATCTAAGTATTCAAATACATTACCAGTACCATATAAAGTGGTACATATCAACTTAACGAATAGTGATGTAACATATAGATTTGATAATCCAAGTCCATCACCAAATACTTTCTCCGCAGTATATTTAAATGGATATTATACAGACGATACATTAAAAACAAGAATTGGAAAACTAACAAATATACCAAGTAGAAAAGGATGGACATTTAATGGATATTATGTAAAAAGGTCTAATTATAGTGAGCTAGATGAAATAACATCTACTGATGAGTTGTTAATAAATAATAAAGGATTCTTTGAAACAACATATGGACTATTAAAAGATAATACCACTAAAGAAATAATAGGATTTAGTATAGAACCAAATAAATATAAAATAACATTTAATATAGAAGGTGGAACCGGAGGAACAAGTGAAGTAGAAAATTGGCCATATGAACATGATATGCCTATTATAGATATACCAGGAAGGCCAGGATATGTATTTGATGGATACTACACAGCAACAAATGGTGATGGAGATAAATATTATAATGCAAATGGAAAAGCATCAAGGATATTTAATCCAGATACACCAGGAAATTTAACTTTATATGCAAATTGGAAAGAGTGTGGAAAAGGAAATTATTGTCCAGGAGATAATGTAGCATATTCATGCCCAACTGGATTTGAAGATACGGCAACAACAACATCAACTAAATGTGCAGAATGTAGATATTGGAGTAAGTGTGCTAGAGGAGAATACACATGTATTCCAGGATGTGATCAAACTTGTTATAATCAAAAATATTGTTCATGGTCTGCTTGTACAAATACAGGTTGTACTTGGAATGGAAGTCAATGTGTAACAGCTAGTAATTGTAGTTGTGCAGCGTATTATACAGTTAAATATTGTTATGATACTAATTGCAGTGCATGTCATTCTGGAAGAGATACATGTGAAGCAGATTGGGTATATAACACAACATGTACATCAAATTCAGTTCAATATACTGTTAAATTAGATAAACAAGGTGGTACTGGTGGTATTGATTCATACACAATAAAATATGTAGATGATATTCCAACAGCAAGTACATCAAATACTATAAGTATACCAACAAAAGAAGGATATTATTTTGATGGATATTATACTATGAAAGAAGGAAAAGGCACAAAGATAATTGGTGCATTCTATAAATATTCATCATCATACAGCAATACAAAAACATATACTCATAATGAATTAAATGAATTAATTACTTCTGTAGAAGGTTCAATTATTACAAATGATTTAAAAGAAAAAGCAACATTAAATGGAACAACCTATACATTATATGCAAATTGGATTAAATGCCCTAGAGGTTCAAAATGTCCAGGAAATAATAAATATTATTATTGCGAAAGTGGTACATATCAACCTGAAGAGGGACAAAAAGAATGTATAAATTGTATAGCAAAATCTTATTCTGAAATGAAGGGAAATGGTCCTGCTTCTGATGGTACAACTGAAGAAATGGTTGGATTAACAGAATGTATAGCATGTAATAATGGAAAAACAAATACTTCAAATGGAAGTAGCCTTTGTAATACAAATTGTTCAAATAATGCAAATGTTAAGGAATGGGAAACAGCAGTATGGAATTCAAATAATACTGTAAGTAATAATTGTAAGATTAAATCATGTAATTCAGGTTATCATATTTCTAATAATAAATGTGTTCGAAATACTGTAACTATTAAATATAGATTGGGTAATGGTGAAACTATTCAAGCTCAAACAAGTAGCTCTAGTGGAACAACATATAGATGGACAACAGATAGTAATAGATATATTTATTTAAATGGAAGTATGTACATTCAAACAATTAATAATGGAGAAAAACTAGATTCAAGTGGGCTTGCAAATTATAACAATAGTACTTATATGAATATTAGTAAGCCTGGTTATACTGGTGTTTCAAATGCTGAATGGGTAAATCTTAATAATACAAGTAAAAAATATAATCAAACCACAGCATATGCAGCAAGTGATTTCTGTGATGCATCTTCTGGTAATTGTGAAGTTACATTAGGTGTTAATTGGTCTGCATCTAGTATAAAAAATGTACTACCAATTTTAACATCAAAAGATTGTGTTAATATGAATAGATACCAAGGATCTTCTGCTAATAACTTCATTTGTTTTGGTACTTCTGATAAAGATACTTGCATAAATAATAAGAATAAATATATGTATAGAATTATTGGATTTGATAACAATTATATTAAAGTTATTAAACAAGTGCCATTAGATGAACAACGTCAATATCATAGTAGTAATATGCATGCTGCTTGGGCAGGGGAATGTAAGGCAGGAGTAAATAATACACCATGTACTTTATATACTGGACTTAATAATAATTATTTCTTAAATAATACAAAATATGTACCATCAGGATGGAAAAATACAATTGAAACACATACATGGAAATATAGATGTGAAGGTATTAATTATGGAGACGTATATGTAAATTCTAATGGTGGATGGTGTAGTCGTAATCGTACAGCAGAATGTCCAAATCATATATGGGAAGATTTACGACTTAATTGTTTATATGAAGAAAAAGCAACAGGAGATGGAGGTCTTGCTTCGGTAAATGCTAAAATTGGATTAATGAATGCAACCGATTTGAATTATTCATACTCTGGAGGGGTATTATGTACTGATACTGGCTGCGGATCATCTTGGCTAAGTCTTTCTAGCAATGGTTATGGATATGATAAATATAATCTTGAACAAGGTAGTCAAGTTAGAATGATTGAATGGGGAATGGGATATAGAGGCCAAGTTAGTCAAAGCTTAGGTTCTAATGCTTCTTCTGCAATGGGATTTCAATCTAAAGTTAATATTAGAAATGAAAGTATAACACAAGAATATGTATCATTTAGTTATACAACACTAACTAGAAATTTCTATGTAAGACCAGTATTCTATATTTCTACTAACATAACATATGCTGGTGGAACAGGTAGTTCAACAAATCCATATATGATAATTCCAAAATAATAAAAAGCACTTTAAGTGCTTTTTTATTTGTGATAAAATTATAATGGTGATGATATGAAAAAAGATTATATTATTGATGGTAATGAAGCATGTGCTATGAGTGCATATTTATTTTCAGAAGTTTGTGGAATATATCCAATTACCCCTGCAAGTACAATGGCATCTCTAGTAGATAAATGGAGTAGTACAGGTAAAAAGAATTTATTTGATGATACAGTAAGAGTTATTGAAATGCAAAGTGAAGCAGGCGCTAGTGCAGCTTGTCATGGTGCTTTAGCATCAGGTTCTTTAGCAACAACATTTACTGCTAGTCAAGGATTACTTTTAATGATTCCAACTATGTATAAAATAGCAGGTGAAATGCTACCTGGAGTTATACATGTAGCTGCAAGAAGTTTAGCTACACATTCTTTATCAATATTTGGAGATCATCAAGATGTTTATGCAACAAGATCAACAGGTTTTTGTATGTTAGCGTCATCTAATGTAGAAGATGCATATTATATGGGTGCAGTAGCTCATTTAAGCGCTATAGATGGTTCTTTACCATTCTTACATTTCTTTGATGGTTTTAGAACAAGTCATGAATTAAATAAAGTATCATTACTTAATTCAGAAGAATTATTAAAATTAGTTAATTATGATAAAGTATATGATTTTAAATCAAGAGCTTTAAATATAGGTAAAAGTATTACACGTGGTACTAGTGAAACAGGAGATGTATATTTTCAAAATACTGAAGCAAGAAATAAATATTATAATGAAATGCCAAGTATTGTAGAAAAATATATGAGCAAAATAAATGAAGTTGCTGGTACAAATTATAAACCATTTAATTATTATGGAGATAAAAATGCTAAATATGTAATAATAGCAATGGGCAGTGTTTGTGATACAGTTAAAACTGTAGTTGATGAACTTAATAAAAATAATAAACAAGTTGGTTTAATTGAAGTTCATTTATATAGACCATTTAGTGTTAAACATTTGTTAAGTGTTTTACCACATAGTGTAAACTATATTAGTGTACTTGATAGAACTAAAGAAGCAGGTTCAAATGGAGAACCATTATATTTAGATATTGTTGAAGCTCTAAAAGGAAAAACAAATATTAAAATATTTGCTGGTAGATATGGTTTATCTTCTAAAAATGTTCCTATTGCTGATATAAATGCAGTATTTGATAATATGTTTAAAAATGGTAAAGAGAAATTTACTATTGGAATAGATGATGATGTAACACATTTAAGTTTAGAAAGTGTTCCTCTTCCAATTAAACCAGATTATAAAGAAATAAAAGTATATGGCTTTGGTAGTGATGGAATGGTTGGAGCATCTAAAAACTTTATGAAGGTTTTAGGAGATGTAGAAGGTAACTATGTTCAAGGTTATTTTGAATATGACTCTAAAAAGAGTGGTGGAGTTACAATATCACATTTAAGATGTGGAAAAAGTAAAATAAATGCTCCATATTTCTTAACTAATCCAGATTTTATAGTAGTATCAAAAGATATTTATTTAAATAGATATTATTGTTTAAAAGATATTAAAGAAAATGGTGTATTATTAATATCTTCTAATAAGAATGATCAAGAATTAAATGCTTTATTAAATAATGATAATAAAAAAGAAATATTAAATAAGAATATAAAAGTATATATAGCTAATTTAGATGAACTTAATAAAAAATATAAACTTAATGGAAAAATTAATAATGTTATATGTATGTATATGTTAAAACTAAATGGTTATGATAAGAAAGAACTTGATGACTTTAAAGAGTTAGTTGTTAAGACATATTCTAGAAAAGGACAAGAAGTTGTTGATAATAACTTAGGTGCTATTAAAGAAGGACTTAAATATTTAGAAGAAATAGATAATAGTATATTTAGTATAGGTAATGATACTGTAGAAGAAAAAGATTTTACAAATGAAATATTAAAATTAAGAGGTAATGATTTAAAAGTATCAGATTTCTTAAAATATAAAGATGGTACTTTTGAAGGTGGAACAGCTTCTTCTGATAAGAGAAAAATTGCTCTTAGTGTACCTAAATGGTGCAGTGGAAATTGTATAGAATGTAATCAATGTGCATTTGTATGTCCTCATGCAGCAATTAGACCTTTCTCACTAGATGATAATGATTTAATAAGAGCTCATTTAGATAGAGATGAAGTTATCGATAGTATGGGTGAAAAAAATAAACATTTCTATATGGCTATTGATGAAGATAATTGTACAGGATGTGGATTATGTGCTAGTGTATGTCCAGGAAAGAATGGGGAGAAAGCTCTTACACTTGGTGATTTTGAAGAAAGAAAATCTAGAATAGCTAATTATTTATTTAATGAACATGATAATGTAACACCATTTAATAAATATACAGTTAAAGGAATTAGTTTTGAAAAACCATATTTTGAATTTAGTGGTGCTTGTGCAGGTTGTGGAGAAGCAGCTTATATTAAATTATTAACAGAACTTTATGGAAGAAATATGGTCATTGCTAATGCTACAGGATGTTCATCAATTTATGGTGGAAGTTTACCATTAACACCATATAAGATTCCATGGATGAATTCATTATTTGAAGATAATGCTGAATTTGGTTTTGGAATTCATATGTCATATAAGAAAATGAGAGAGAGATTATCATCTCTTATGTATAAATATAAAGATGAAGTAAAACCAGAAATTAAAGCTACATTTAGAGAATGGTTAGATAATATGGATGATGATGATTTAACTATTGCTATTAAAAATAAGTTAGAAGAATCAGATATTCCAGATGAAATAAGAGAATTATTAGATTATATACCAGCTAGAAGTGTATGGATTTTAGGTGGAGACGGATGGGCATATGATATTGGATATGGAGGACTTGATCATGTTCTTCATAGTAATGAAAATATTAATATTATGGTTCTTGATACTGAAGTATATTCTAATACTGGTGGTCAAAAATCTAAGTCTACAAGAGTAGGTAGTGTAGCTGAATTTGCTTCAAGTGGAAAACTTGAAGGAAAGAAAGATTTATTTAGAATAGCGATGTCTATTCCAAATGTATATGTTGCTTCTATATCAATGGGTGCTAATATGCAACAAACTATTAAAGCATTTAAAGAAGCTAAAGAACATAATGGACCATCTTTAATAATTGCATATGCACCATGTATTGAACAAGGTATAGTTGGAGGCATGACTGGTCAAATTGAAGAACAAAAATTCCTAGTAGATATTGGATATAATTTGTTAATGAGATATAATCCAGAAACTGATAAATTAGAAATGGATTCTAAAGAACCAGAATTTAATATTTATGATTCATTATTCTCTAAAGAAATGAGATATAAAAATTTAGAAAATAAAAATGAAGAAGACTATCAAAGATTATATGAAGCTAATATGGAATATGCTAAAGATAGATATACTTATTATAAGAATTTAGAGAGCAAGGAATAATCCTTGCTTTTATTTTTAATTTAAACTATAATATATCACTCAAAAGAGGTTGTTATGCAAGAAAAGAGTATTAGCAAAACTTTAATTATAGAAGAAATAAAAGCTTACATCATAGTCACTGGAAAAGAAATGGAAATAATTTGTTATAGTGATAAATATGATGATCTTTTTAATATTATAAAATACTATACTAATCAAGGATATTTTATAAATAGTATAGAGTTTAATACTATAAGAATTAATAGTAAAAAGAGTATGGCTGAAATAGATTATAGTTATATTTATAAAATCAAAAAATATTTAGATTCATTACATCACAATACTAATATTAGTTTTACTTATGAAAGTGGTTTATATGCCAACTATGAAGATTATTTTAGTATGATTGAAAGTTTAAAATGGTATAGAAGTTTAGTTTTAGAAAATGATTTATCACCTGTAGAAAAATTAACATATGCATATGATATATGCAAAACAATTCATTATCAGCAAAGTGGTTTAACTTCTAAAGATATTAGTAATGATAATACTCTACATCTATTTATAAAAACAGGAAATATTGTTTGTTTGGGATATAATAGATTACTTGAAGAAATATTACTTGGAGTAGAAGGACTTAAAGTATCTGATTTTGTAACATATGAATTTAGAGATAATGGCAATAGTTTAGGTCATAGTAGAGGTATAGTTAAAATTGATGATGATAAATATGATATACATGGAATATATTGTTTAGATGTAACATTTGATAGTTATCATGAAGAATATGCTGAAACATATGGTAAAAGATATGATGCTTTTAGTGGATATAAGTATTTTTTAGTACCTATATATAGATATAAAAAGTATTTTAAACATAGTACTTATCCAAGAATATTTAGTGGTAGAAATAATGCATTTAAAGAAAAATATTTAACTAAAAGAAGATTAGATGAAATAGTAGATAATCCAAAACAAAATAATAGATTAGTTAATACTAAAGTAATAAATGAAAGTATAAGATCTTTAGTAGATGGTATGAGCGTTAGTGAACTATACGAATATTTAAATTGTGAAAGACCTAGTGAAATGGATTTCTTTAATATTATTATTAATGTTCGTCTTTGTGAAGGTTTTGATGTTGATAGTATTAATAGTGGTATTGTTTATGGAATATTTAATGATAATAAAAATGAAGCTACAATATTTAAATTAAAAGATACTCGTGGAAAGAAATAAATGTTATAATTTGTATGGTGAACAAAATGTTTAAATATAGTGATACTAATAAGAGATATTATACTCTTGATTATTTTTATAAACATAAGTTTAATTCTAAGGTATGTAAGATATCTTTAGATGGTGGATTTACTTGTCCTAATAAAGATGGTACTGTTGGAATAGGTGGCTGTATTTATTGCTCTAAAAGTGGTAGTGCAGAATATGCTGGTGATAGAAAAAAACCTTTAACTCAACAATTTAATGATATAAAGAATGTAATGATTAGAAAGTGGCCTAATGCTAAGTTTATTGGTTATTTTCAAGCTAATACAAATACGTATGCTAAAGTAGAAACATTAAAAGAAAAATATGAACCAATATTAAAACAAGATAATGTGATTGGATTATCTATTGGAACAAGATGTGATGCTATTAGTGATGAATGTTTAGATTATTTAAGTGATTTAAATAATAGAACATTTCTAACAATAGAATTAGGTCTTCAAACAATACATGATAGTACATCTAAATTAATTAATAGATGTCATACACTAGAATGTTTTGAAAATATGGTTAATGAATTAAGAAAAAGAAATATTAATGTAGTAGTACATATTATAAACGGTTTACCATATGAAACATATGATATGATGATTGAAACAGTTAAATATTTAAGTCATTTGGATATCCAAGGCATTAAAATACATGCTCTTTCTATTATTAAAGGAACTGAACTTGAAAATTTATATAATAAAACTCATTTTAAATTATTGAGTAGAGAAGAATATATAAATCTTGTATGTGATCAGTTAGAATTATTAAGAGAAGATATAGTTATACATAGATTAACTGGTGATCCAATGGCTAGTGAACTTGTTGAACCACAATGGCTAACTAATAAAACAACTATATTGAATGATATTGATAAAGAAATGAAAAGAAGAGATTCTTATCAAGGAATTAAATACAAATAAAAAAGCAACTTACTTTAAAGATAAAGTAGGTTGCTTTTCTAATTTGATAATATTTTCACCAATTATACTTATTGTAAGTTTTTCACCAAATAATATTTTTTGTTTACTTAGCCATTCTGGTAAATTAGCGCCTTCATATTTAATATTCATTAGTTCAGGATGAATTCTTAATATATGTTTTTTAGCAGCTGCTCTTAATGAAGACATATCTTCAGGTACTAAATTTTCATCTTCAAATAAAAAACAGAAAAAATCATATAGTTCATCAAAACGTACTAAATTAATTCCTGTTAATACTGATAGCACAATTCCTAAATCAAAATCATCTTGCATTATTAACCTCCTTATATAAATATTTATATATTAAAGAGTTTCCTCTTATTTATAAAAATAGGACTGCCACCCCCTGATGGACAGTCCGGAAAAAAGAATAAAAAGGGGTTGGCTAGTGTGATACTAGCACCAATTCGCCTAAAAGTGAATTGGTAAGTCTATATACTATCACAAAAAGTCTATTTGTCAAGCGTTTTTGTCAAAAAATATTAAATAATTAGTGATATTTATATATATGAAAACTTCAAACAAATAATTATATTTTTATAATAATAAAAAACCTAACTAAGTAGTTAGGCCAAAAACCATTGAGGTAACTTAATTATTAAAATTAAACGTTCTCCTCAATAACAATATATCATACATACCAGTTATTGTAAACTAAAAAAATATAAAAAATTATCTTTTTAAAATGAATATTTTGTGATATAATATTGCATATTTGTGCTGGGAGGTAAGAGATGAAACTGTCAGATATTAAAGGACTTGGTCCAAAATCATTAGAATATTTAAGCAACATAGGAATAAACAATATAGATGATTTAGTTTCTTATTATCCATATAGACATGACATTATCGTTTTGGATGATATAAAAGAAGCAAAAGATGGTGATCATGTTACGATTGAATGTATAGTAGATTCAGTTCCACTTACACGTAGATTTAGAGCAAATATGTCTTCTCTAACTTTTAGAGCAATGTCTAATAAAAAGATGATAGCTATTGTTATATTTAATAGAGCATTCTTAAAAAATAATATTAAACCTGGTAATGTAATAACAGTAATAGGAAAATATGATTTAAAAAAGAATACAGTAGTAGCATCAGATATTAAATTTGAAAAATTAGAAACTGGTTCTATAGAAAGTGTTTATCATTTAACTAGTGGATTAACTGGAAAATCATTAAGAAAATATATAAGTGAAGCATTATTACAATATGATAATTATGTTGATTATATACCAGAATATTTAAATGAAAAATATGGTTTTATTTCTAAAAAAGAAGCTGTTAATATGATACATCTTCCTAAGAATGAAGATGAAGTTAAAAAGGCACTTGTTAAATTAAAGTATGAAGAATTATTTGAATTTATGTTCAAAATAAATTATATGAAAGAAATAAATAAAGAAAATAAATCAGGTTATATTAGAAATATAGATCCTGAAGATGTTAATGACTTTATTAGAGAATTACCTTTTGAATTAACTGCTGATCAAAATTCTGCTGTTGAAGAAATATATAAAGATATGACTTCAAGTAGAAGAATGAATAGAATGTTACAAGGTGATGTAGGTAGTGGTAAGACTATTGTATCTGTAATAGCAGCCTATATTAATTATTTGTCTAAACATCAAACTGCTTTAATGGCACCAACAGAAGTTTTAGCAGTTCAACATTATGAGAATATTAAAAATTTATTATCATCAACTAATATGAAAGTAGATCTTTTAATAGGAAGTATGAAAAAGAAAGAAAAGGATGAAGTTGTTGAAAAGTTAAGTTCTGGTAAAATAGATTTTATAATTGGAACACATGCTTTAATTAGTGAAAATGTTACTTTTAAAAACCTAGGTTTAGTTATTACTGATGAACAACATAGATTTGGTGTTAATCAAAGAGCAAGTTTAAAAAATAAAGGATTACTTCCAGATACACTTTATATGAGTGCAACTCCAATACCAAGAACATTTGCATTAACAATATATGGTGATATGGATATAACAAATATTAAAACTAAACCTGCTGGAAGAAAAGAAATTAAAACTATTATTAAGAGCGAAAAAGAATTAATGAGTGTATATGAAATGATGAAAAAAGAGATTGATAATGGACATCAAGTTTATATAGTATCTCCATTAATTGAAGAAAGTGATGTAATAGATTTAACAACTGTAAATGAAATTAAAAGAAATATAGAACTTTATTTTAAAGGTAGTGCTAAATGTGGAATAATGCATGGAAAACTATCTAAACAAGATAAAGATAAAGTTATGAATGAATATAAAGATGGCAAATTAGATATATTAATATCAACAACTGTTATAGAAGTTGGTATTGATGTTAAAAATGCTACTTTAATGGTTATATATGATGCTGAAAGATTTGGTTTAGCAACATTACATCAACTTCGTGGTAGAGTTGGTAGAAATGAATATGATTCAACATGTGTATTAATTGGTAGTGAAAATAATGAAAGATTAAAAGTACTAGCTGAATCAAATGATGGTTTTTATATAACAGAAAAAGATTATGAAATGCGTGGAGAAGGAGATTTATTTGGTGTAAAACAAAGTGGTGACATGGAATTTAAAGTATCAAATTTACATAAAGATATGAAAATACTTCTTCAGGCAAAAGCTGACTCTAAAGAATTTTTAGATAATAATATAAATAATAATTTTGAAAATTATAAAGAGTATGCTAAAATAGTAAATGAATTAATGAATTTGGATTAGAAAGGATGAATTATGAAAGTTGATGAATTATTAAAAACTTCAATGGAAAGAGCCAAAACTCCATCAAATAAAAAATTTTTAACATCATATTTCAGTTATGAAACTATTCCACTTATACCTTCTTCATATGATGAAGCAAGAGAAATACAATTACAAAAAATAGAACAAGCAACAAGTGAATATTTAATTGATAGTTATTATAATAGAAGTAATCACGTAAGAAGATTAAAGAAAAAATAAGGAGGAATTTTTTATGGGAAGAGCTCATGAAGTAAGAGCAAAAGCTATGGCTGCTACTGCAGCAAAAAAATCAAAATTATATTCAATTTATGCAAAAGAAATTATGAAAGCTGCTAAATCTAATCCGGATCCAGCTAGTAATGATGTACTTAGAAGAGTAATAGAGAAAGCTAAAAGGGAACAAGTTCCATCTGATGTTATTAATAGAAATATTGATAAGGCTAAAAAAGGTGAAGTTGAAAACTATGAAGTAGTTGAATACGAAGCATTTGCACAAGGTGGTAGCAATTTAATTGTTAAATGTTTAACAGATAATCCTAATAGAACAGTTACTTATGTAAAAACAGTATTTAATAAATGTGGTGCTAAGATTGCTGGACAAAATGCAGTTAGTTTTATGTATGAACATTTAGGTGCAGTAGGAATTAAAGGACATACAGAAGATGAAGTAATGGAAGCTTTAATTAATGCTGATGTAGATGCTAATGATATTGAAGCTGAAGATGATATGATTGTTGTATATACTGAAGTTGCAGATTTAAATAATGCTAAAAAAGCATTAGAAGATGCATTTCCTGGTATTACATTCGAAGTAGATGAAATATCATATTATCCAAAAGATACAGTTACTTTAACACCAGAAGAAAAAGAGAAATTTGAAAGATTACTAGATATGCTAGATGAAATAGATGATGTGAGTAATGTTTATCATAATGTAGAGTTATAAAAAACTCTACTTTTTTTATTATATGTGATATTATAATAATAGGTGTTAATATGAAAATAAAAGATATGGATATTAGTAAAAATGAGTTATATAAAGAGATGAGATATAATGAAAAAACTAAGGGTATGCCAGTACATGTTTCAATGAAAGAAACTAGTGATGATAAGAAAAAAATGGGTGCTGTTAGTATACTTGGTTTAATGACAACTATGGGTTATTATGATAGTGCAAAAAAGTCACAAGATGATAGTTTACTTGATATAGTTAATGCTATGTTAGAAAACTCTAAAAATGTAGTAAGTAGTGGTGAAAGAAGATTATGAAATATGCATTAGATCAAGTAATAAAATTTAATGATGGAGAATATATTATTTTAGATGTAATCAATCATAATGATAATACTTATTTGTATTTGATAAACAATAGTGAGTTTTTAAATGATGTATCTATTGTTAGAGTTTTAGAAGATGGTTCACTAGATTATATAAATGAAGAAAGTGAATTTGATTATGTTATAAATAGGATTTTTTTAGATAATCAAATTGATTTAATTTATTTAGCCTCAGAAGAATAAAAAATGCTTAAAATATCGAATAATTTTGCTTTTATTTGATATTTTTTTATGTTATAATCATAATAGGTATGAAATGGAGTTGAAGAGTATGTTTCTTACAACATTAATTACGACTATTTTAAATGTTTTAGCATCAGATCCTATTACTCATCTAGGTAATGGGCTTTTATTGTTGTTAGATAGAGGCGTATATCAATTAGTAGCTTCAGCTTTTTCAATCTTTATTATAATGAGTCAAATGAATTTAAGTTCTATTTCTAATATGGCTGCTTTTATAGTAGATAGACTTAAAGCTTTAATAATTGTATTTGTTATATTTAAGGTTGGAGTAGCTTTAATAAATTATATGTTAAATCCTGATAAAGCAATGCAGGGTAGTAAAAAATTACTTATAAATATACTAATATGTGCAGCTTTATTAGTTTCAAGTAATTTTATATTCACATCGTTAAATGAATTAAGTATGATGATTGTTGGTAAACCTGAAAGTTATAAATATACTGTATTAAAACAAGTAGCAAATGTAACTGATGAAGGTGACGATGGATTAATCATGAGATTATTCTTTGGAAAAAGTGATACAGTTAATGTTAAAAATTCAGATGATATTGGAAATAATTTAGCATTCCAATCATTATGTGTTACTTTCCCAGATATGGATAATAAATCTAGTTGTACTGGTTTAAAAGCAACAATTGGTGATGGAACTGGTGGAATGAATATTAAAAAATTAAATAATATAAATGCTAAACTTGATAAGACAGTAGATGGGCACCCAGGTATTGCATTAATATTAGGTTTATATATCGTATATAGTGTTGTACTAGCATCAATTGATATTGGTGTTCGTATGTTTAAATTAATGCTTTTACAATTGGTATCTCCAATAGCTATTATATTTACGGCTAGCGAAGAAGGATTAAAAGCAGATAAGTTTAAGAAATTTGTTTCAACATATGTACAAGTTTATATAAGTGCATTTACAAGAATTATTTCAATTTTATTAGTAACTGTATTTGTTTCAAAAATATTTGGACAATTAGATACAATTTTAGGTGAAGTAAAAGAAGGAAATAATCACAGCATGTGGGTATTAATTATTTGCATAGTTGCTGGTTATAGATTCGCTAACGAGTTACCTAAATTAATAGATAGTATATTTGCAACACATATGGGAGACAGTGCTGGTAGTGGATTTGGAAAGTTCATGGCTGGTTTAGTAGCTGCTCCAGTACTTGGTGCTGCAGGACTTGCTACAGGAATTTCAACTGGTGTTGCCACTGGTTCTGTAGGAGGAGCTGTTGTCGGAGGTTTATCTGGACTTGGTTCAGGAATGGCAGCAGGATTTAAAGGAAATACAATAGCAGATAAAATGAAAGCTGGTGCTGATGCAAGAGCTGGTACTAGAGCAAGAGTTACTGATATTAGTAATGCTGGTGGTGTACTACCTTGGGCATACGGTGGAGTAATGCAACCATTCAAAGGTGGACAAGATGCTAAAGTATCTAAGTTTGATAATGAAATTTCTCAATATGATGAAGTTGATAAATTAATGAGTGATTATACTAAATATAGAGCAAATGCAATTAAAGATGATTATGTAGGTAAAGCTGGCGAAAGCTATGCAGGATTTAACAGCACAATTACTAGTATGAAATATGGTGCTGATAAAGGTTCATTTATTTCTGCAGCTAGAGAACATAATACTGATTACTTAAAAGCAAAAGCTGATTATCAAAATGCAGTTAATAATAAAGCAAATGCTACTGAACTTGCTAGATTAGAACAAGAAATGATGGCTAAGAGAAATGCTTCTGATAAAGCTGCTAGTGGTATTTGGGAGGCTAGAAGAAATGCTGTTCCAGAAGATAAGCAAGCAGAACAAATGCGTGCTCAAATCAATACAAGACTTCAAAAGCTTGGAATTGAAGGTCATGATGATAAAGGTAATACTTACAAATCACTTGAAGCTGACAACGTTAAAGATAGTTCAGATGCTCTTTCTGAAGCACTTAGAACTAGTTCAGATAGCGTACGTGCTCAAAAACTTGAATACACTGATAGTAGAAGCTACAAAGCTACACATAGAGATGGTGGAAGTAAAAAATAGTATAAATAATATAGAAAGGAAAAGAGAATATGAATGGATATTTGATACCTGCAAATAGTAAAAAAAGTTTATTATTCATGGGAATGTTCAATGGAACTGATTTATGGATTTTGGGAACTGGAATAATAATATCGTTAATATTTATGTTTGCAATTAGTGATGATTCGTTACTTGCACTTGTTATTAAGATATTTCCAATAGGTGCTGCCGTTACAATGGTTTTACCTGTTCCTTATTATCATAACGTTATTACATTCATAATGGAGGTAATAGCATATTTGCAAGCAACTAAAGAATATAAATGGAGAGGATGGTGTGCATATCGTGAGTTCGGCGACAAGCAGTAGTTATACTGATAAATGGGTTCCTGTTAGAGGAATACAAAATGGTGAAATTGTTCTAGATAATGGATTTAGAGTAACTGGTGTTAAAGTTAGACCAAGAAATATATTTATCTTGGATTATGATTCACAAAGTAATGCAATATTCAATTTAAGAAACTTTTATAATACATTAGATTATCCATTCTGGTTAATAATATCAGATAGACCTGTTGATATTAATGTTTATTTAGCTCAATTAAATGTTCTTTATGGAACAGTTGGTTCTCAAGCAATTAAGAAATTAATTAGAGAAGATATTGAAAAAGCTAATACATTCATGAGTAAAGATGTTAATGTTACAGATACTGAATACTTTATACTATTTAGAGATAAGAGACCTGAAGTAATTCAAAAAAGAGTACAAAACTTAATATCAGGACTTGCTAATGCAGGGCTTCAATCTGCTCAAACTAGTAATGATGATTTAAGAGTTTTATTAGATGGATTTATGAATGGGGGAGACACAACAAAGTTTGGGACGGTGATGAGTAACCTATGAGTATAAGTTTTAAAAGTCAAATAGCTCCAAAGAGCTGGTTAACTAAAAGAGATGGGTTAGTAGTCAGTGGAAAACATTGTTCAATCCTTACAATAATTAGTTATCCAAAATCAATTAATGAAGGATATTTAGCAAATATGACTCAAATATCTGGAATTAAAATATGTATTAAACATATACCTATCGCATTTTCAATATTATCTAAAATGCTTAATAAAGAAATTGCTGATATGAAACAAAGATATGCTGATGAGCATGATAGAACAATTCAAGAACAAATCAGACAAGATTATGAAAGTATTGAAGAATTCATCACAATGCTTACAGCAACACAAGCTAGAATCTTTGATTTCCAAATGCATATATTAGTTTCTGCTGATACAGCAACTGATTTAGAAAATAAAAAAGTTCAAGTTAAGAACTATTTAGATGCTATGGGAATGAAAGGTGTTGTACTAGATTTTGTACAAGATAAGATTTGGAAGAGTATGCTTCCAATCTATACAGATAAAAGTAATGATGATATAGAAAGTAGAATAGGAACACCAATTCCATCTGTTACTATCGCTGCAATGTATCCATTTGTATTTGATAGTATTAAGGATCCAGGACTTTCATGTTTACTTGGAGTTGATTATTCTGGTGGTGTTATTCTTTTCAATCAATTCTTATATCAAACTAAAAAAGAATTTAATAGAAATAATGCTAACCTAATTATTTTAGGTACTTCTGGTAGTGGTAAATCTACTGCTGCTAAAATATTATTAAGAAGTAATATTAGAAATGGTCATAAGATTGTAGCAATAGACCCTGAGGGTGAGCTAGAAGAAATGACTAAATTATATGGTGGAGATTTCATAGATCTAGGACGTGGTGGAGATTTCGGTATGATTAACCCACTAGAAGTAGTTCTTGATGCTGATGAAGAAGAGTTAACTGAAGGAATGGGCTATGCTGTTTTAACTCGTACTCTTCAAACATTAAAAGCATTTATGAAGTACTATAGTCCTGATATTGAAGAAGATGTTCTTACTTTATTTAGTGAAGTAGTTCAAGATACATATAAGAGATATAAAATAGATTATAATACTGATTTTTCTAGAATAACTTCTAATGATTATCCAACTTTTGATGATGTATATGCTACTATCAAAGGAAGATTACTTTCTATGACAGAACATACTCATGAAAGAGATATCATGGAAAGACTTGAATTAAAAGTTAGACCTTTAGTTAAAGAATTAAGATATTATTTCACAGGAAAAACTACTATTGATACAAGTGCAGACTTTATAGTATTTAATATTCGTGAATTAATGAATGCTGATAACAATATTAGAAATGCATTATTCTTCAATATATTAAAATATGCTTGGGGTCTTACATTAGATAGAGAAATAAATACAATATTAATGGTTGATGAAGCACACATGTTACTTGCTGATCAAAATACTTTAGGTGCAGAATTCTTAGCAAGAATTCAAAGACGTAGTCGTAAATATAACACAGGAACAATTATTATTACACAACAACCTACAGACTTCGCTGCTCCTAATGTACTTATTCATGGTAAAGCAATTTTTGATAATGCTTCATACTACTTAGTAATGGGATTAAAGAAACAAGCTGTTGATGATTTATCTAGATTAGTAGATTTAAATGATCAAGAAAAAGATTCAATTAAGAGATATAGCCAAGGACAAGCATTGTTTGTTTGCGGTAGTAGAAGAATGCGTATTAATATAATCGCAACGCAACAAGAATTAGAATCATTTGGTTCTGGAGGAGGATTCTAAGAATCCTTCTTTTAATTTAAAGGAGTTAAAATGGACGAAAACGATTATCAAGCACTACAAGAAGAACAACAAAGACAATTAGAAAGTCAACAACGTGCACAAGCTGCTAGAAATATCAATAGTGTTGTTGATTCTCTTTCGTCTGCAATGAACTCTAGAGAAGATATTAAAAAAGATAAAGATAACATTAATAAAAGAGCAAATAATGAATCAGATTCTGCTAATAATTATGGTGGTAGAAAAAATAATAAAGGTGGTCCATCTAAAAAAGAAAGCGATTTAGGAGATAAAGATGGTTTAGATGAAAAAGATGGATTAGATAAAAAAGATAAACCAGATGAAAAAGATAATAAAGATAAGAAAGATAAATCTGATAAAGATGATAAAAAAACTGATTTAAAAGATGCCACTGATAAAAAAGATGGATTTTTTGCAAGTAAGCTTAATAAGTTAAAACTAAAACTTAAAATCTTATTAATAGCTATTTGTGTAGTTTTAGTAGCAGGAATATTATTTGTATTAGTTGCATATTTTATTTATGGTATGGATATGATTTGGGGATCTATTTCTTCTTTCTTTGGTTTATCTGTTAATGATTCAACGGAAAATCTTAGTGAAAAAGATGCTGATGGATTATTAACAAGTGAAGAATATATGATTGATCCTAATACTGGAGAATCATATTCTACTGAAGAATTAGTTGAATATTTAAAAAATAATAATACATGTAAAATTACTACATGGAATAAAATAAAAGATTGGTTTGATTCATGGGATGGAGAGTATGAAGATTATTGTGCTTATCTAAGATATATTTCTAAACATACTGAAGAGTTAGAAAATGATTATGGTACAGTTTTAGATAAAGGACTTACAGTGTCTACATTATTCTATGGATTTGCTAATCAAGAAAATTACACTGATTATAAAGATAATGTTAATTTAAATAGTGTAGATGAAGTAACTAATGCATATCGTCATTATGATTCTTTAAATAGCATTATTGATGATAATGGTGTATTAAGTATTGAAGATGTTGAAACTATAATAGATAATTCTCTTTTAATAGAGACAGGAAAGAGAAAGAAAGATAGAGAAGATCATTATTATTATGCATGGGAAATTGAAATAGATGAACAAGATCCAGATGATGAAGATGATGATATAGCAGTTGGTTATTGTAAGAAACAATCATTTCCAATAAATGCGCATTATAGCGCATTAAAATGGGAAATATTGATGCGTTTTGGTGAAGAAGCTGCTCAAAGATATGAAGATGAATTAAGATATAATCATCAATATGAAAGTACTGATTCTGAATGTAAAGAATACTATGGTAAAGAAGATGAATTACTTGAAATAGTAAAGCAAAGTAGTCCAACTGGAAAAGGTAAATTAGATGGTGATGTTAAAAAAACTAATAAATATTTTGATGAAGAAGGTTTACCTGCTGATTTAAGCCCATTTGAACAAAAAGCTATTACTGATAATGCTATAGCTGATTCATTTTCACCATTTGAAGATATGGAATTAAACTATAGAAATGGTTTTGCATTTAAGAAGTTTCCAGCATTTGAAAAAGCATTTAATGATTCAAATTTGGATTTAAATTATGATTATATAATTACACCTAAGCAAATAGAGGATATTATTCAACAAGTATTAGAAAAGAAAAAAGATACTAATTATTATTTGGGATTCTCTGATTTAGATAGTAATGATTTTACTGTACTTGGTGATTATGTAATAGGAGCTAATTGTGAAGGATATTTAACTGCTGCTCCTGATGCTATACAAGTTAAAGTAACTGATTGTGATGGTAATTATTTAACAACAACAAGTTTTAAAGACTATATAATGGGTGTTGCTTATGGTGAAGTAAGTGATAGTGGTGATAATTATGTATTATCAGAAATGGTAGCCGCTATTAGTTATTCATTGCATAGAAGAGGCAATTATTTAAAAGGAACAACAATTACTATGAGAAGTGGTAACTGTGATCAAGTGTATTGTCCAATGTCACAAGGATGTTCTAGTAGAAAAGCTAATTTATCGTGTGGAAGCTTTAATTGTACTTCATACATTCCTGGTGGAGGATCATATCATGGCACAGCATCAAACTCATTACAAGAAAAATATTCTGGTTATTATGAAACTGCTAAGAATTATTTGGTTGTTTCAAATAATGCACCACATAGTGCACATTATGTTTCATCAATTCAACTTGGATGGAAAGAAAAATCTAATAGAGGAATTCCTTTCACTCAAATAATTCAAGAAGAATATCAAGATGAAGGAGCACAATTAATTCAATGTAATGGTGGTTCATCAGATGAAAATGGTACAACAACTTCACCAATAGATACTTCAGCAACAGGAAGTACAGTTGGAAGTACTGCTACTGCTCAGTATCCAGAAGTAGCACCAAATAAAGGAAGATTTACAGGATTTTCATATAATGATGCACCAGAAGGAAGAAACATTACTATGAATCCAGCATGGATAAATGCAAATATTGTTTCAATAAGAACAAATTGTTCAGCTGGTGGATGGAATGAATCTTATAGAATTAATAAAGCTGCAACAAATAATTTCTCAGCTGCATATAAAAATATGTGTAAATTATTAACAACTGGTGTAACATTAAAAGATGGCTCACAATGTAAATATTCTAAGAGTGATTTCATTAATGGTGGAACTTTTGTACAAAGAAAAACAAGTAGTGGAAGTTATAGTTTACATGCTTATGGAATTGCACAAGATTGGAATTATTCATTAAAAATAAATTATAAAGGTAATACATATAAACCATATTATACTCAAGGTTCTGCAGCAAAAGCTGAATATGACAGATTTGTAAGAGCGCTTGGAAAAGAAGAAAAATGTGAAAATGTTAATTATATATTATGGAAATATGCATTTGAACCTGCAGGATTTAACTGGGGTGGAAATTGGAGTAGTTCGTACTGGGATGGAATGCATTTTGAGGTTAAATATTAGGAGGAAAATATGGAAAAAATAAAAGCAAGTGTAACTTTAATTGTATTTTCTATACTAGTATTTTTAGCAGTAATGATTCCAACATTAATAATTAATAATCAAAAAGAGGAAGAGAAAGCTTTTCCAGAACAACAAGATATTGAAGTAACAGAAAAAGTTATTAATAATACTGATACTTATAAAAAAACAAGACATGATTTGGAAGCAGATCCATATTTTATTAAGTTTGCTCTTTCTCCTGATTATAATTATAAAAATATAAAGTATGCTACTGATGCTACTACTGGAACTAGATATTCATATATAGAAGATGGTTATTTAGGAAATATGATAACTAACTTTATATATAATTTTCAATTAACAAATACTAAATATTTAAGTAGTATTGACTATAATGATGGTGTATTTTGTTTGACACCTATTAGAGTAAAAGAGGCTTTAGAAGAATTATATTATGCTGAAATTAGTTTAAATGAATTTATTCAATATATGCCTGGATATATAGATTTTGTATCAAAAAGAAATAATGATTATTGTTTCAATTTTGATAAAGTCGCTAGAATGAATGATAATGAAATTCTAGTAGGAATTAAGAGTTTATCAGTTAGTGATCAAAAGATTATTACTGCTGATGTTTATATATATGAATTCTATTCTAGTGGTAGTGATAAAGAATTAAATGCATTAAGAATAGCTAAAAACTATATTAGTCAATCAAATTATAGCGGTGCTTCTGATATAGTTAATAATAATTTAAATGGAAAAGTAAGTCATAAAAAAATAGTATTTAGAATAAATAAGAGTAGAAAATACTTCGAATATCAATTATTATATAAAGCAAATATTAATTAGTGATATTTTTATAATTTTATAGTATAATATGTGTGAATGGGGTGAAATATATGAAATTAAAGGTAAGAGCTGATGTAAAAGACGTAGTTATTTTCCTTATATTTTGTGTTGTCCTACTATATTTGGTAGCCATTGCAGTAGTTAATTTAAATAGTTTTGCTGTAGATGGTGTATTTCGTGGATTAAATCCAATACCAGCATTTGTAGACTTCTTTTGGGCAACTCTTATTATATATTTTGTAATTTTAATAGCATTGATGTTAACTTGTTCATCATACTTTTTTGAAATGGAAGAAGGAATAGGATTTACTTCTGAAAAGAAGAGTAAGAGTGATGGTTATTCAAAATTAATGTCTGAAAAAGATATGAAAAAAGATAGAGGAATTGCTAAGGTTCATTTAAAAGATGACACATATGAAGCTGGTGGAATTCCAATTATCAATAACGGTGTTGATGCCTGGGTAGATGCTAAAGGTGAACCTCATGCTCTTATTATGGGTGCTTCTGGTTCAGGTAAAACTCAAGCATTCATGTTTCCTTTAATTAAAATATTAGGTAGAGCAGGAGAAAGTATGATTGTAACTGACCCTAAAGGTGAGTTATATGAAGCCTGTGGTAATTTATTAAAAGAAAAAGGATATAAATTAATATTAGTTAACTTCCGTGACCCTAAAGAAGGAGCTGCATGGAACCCATTTAGTTATCCATATAGAATTTATAAAGAAGGTAATGCTGACAAGGCAAATGAGTTATTACAAGACCTTGCTAGTAATATCTTAATAGATCCAAATAATAAAGCTGAACCATTCTGGGAACAAACAGCTAGTAACTTTTTTACAGGTTTATCATTAGGATTATTTGATGATGCACCTGAAAGTGAAATTAATATCAATAGTATTAATATGATGGCTGAAGTTGGTGAAGATAGAATAGGTTCATCAAATTATATTAAAGAGTATTTTAAAAGCAAAGGAGAGTTATCTCCAGCTTATATAGCAGCATCATCTTGTATTAATGCACCTACAGATACTCGTGGTGGTATCATGTCTACATTTAGAACAAAGACAAGAATTTTCTCATCACAAGTTGCATTATCAGAGATGCTATCATATAGTGATTTTGACATTAGAGACATTGGTAAAGAAAAAACAGCAGTATTCTTAAAAGTACATGATGAAAAAACAACATATCATGCTCTTGCAACTATTTTCGTAAAACAAGTTTATGAAGCATTAATTGCAGTAGCACAAACATGTCCAAATCTAAAATTACCATATAGAACAAACTTTATTCTTGATGAGTTTGCTAATATGCCAGCTTTAAAAGATGTAGAAACTATGATTACAGCATCTAGATCAAGAAATATTAGATTTACATTTGTTATCCAGAACTTCTCTCAATTAAATAAAGTTTATGGAAAAGATGTAGCAGAAACTATTAAAGGTAACTGTGGTAACTTTGTATATATCATGTCTACAGAATTAGCAGCATTAGAAGAAGTTAGTAAATTATTAGGTGATCAAAAACCTGAAAAATCTAAGAAAGATGAACCTGCTAAACCAATTAGACCTTTATTTACTGTAAGTGATTTACAAGCATTAAAAGAAGGAGAAGTAATTGTAAATAGATTTAGAAGTATGCCATTTAAAACTAAATTAGTTTATGATTATAAAATAGACTGGGGTAAAAAATATGAACCTATGGGTTATACAGAAAGACCTCATAGAGAAGTAGAAGTATTTGATATTAAAGCATTTGTTAATAAATTAAGAGAAGAACAAGGTGTTAATAATCCTATGGGAATGGGTATGGCACCTGGAATGGGTATGATGGGAGCTTTCCCAGGAATGCCTCTTGGTTCTGCTCCAATTAATAATCCATTTATGGATAATGCTAACATTACTGGACCAGTTCGTGGTGGTAGTAAATCATCTGGTGTTGTACCAACAAGTTTAGATGATTATGTTAGAAGATTAGATGAAAAGATTGCTGAACTAGAACGTGAGGAAGCAGAAGAAAATGCTAGAATAGAAAGGGAAAAGAAAGAAGCATCTTCTAAAATAGAAGAAAAGTTAAATGATTCAGTTGAAAGAATTGAACAGTCTGCTGAGAAACTTGAAGATAAAGTTGAAAAAGTAGAAGATTCAGTTGAAAAGATAGAAGATAAAATAGATGAAACAACTGATAAGATAGATGAAAAAATAGAAGAAATCGATGATCATCATGAAGAAGTAGTTAATCATGTAACTGAGAGTGAAGAAGAAATTAAATCTGATATTGAAGATATTCTTAATCATAGAATGCAACCTGAAGTAGAAGTTGAAACAACTCCATTAGTAGTAGAATCAACTCCTCTAGTACCAGGATATACATTTGAAGAAGAAGATGACGATGATGATACAACTCCAGCAGTAATTGAAATAGCTACTGAAGCTACTCCTGTAGTTGAAGTTTATGAAGAATCAACTGAAATAGAAACTGAAGTAGAGACACAACCAGTTGTTATAATTAAACCAGAAATAATAACTGAACCAATTGTAATAAAAGTTCCAGTTGTTGAGACTGAACCACAAGTTATTAGTGTTCCAGTTGCGGAAGTACCAACAGTACCAGAAATAATTACACAACCAGTTGTTATAGAACCAGATCCAAATGCTGGATATGTACAACAACCAACATATGCTAAAGTATCAAAACCAGTAGTTAATGTAGATGTAGATAGCATAGTAGTTGATGACAACAAAGAACAAACTAATGAAGATTTCTTTGATGATTTCTTTGGTAGCGAAGATGAATAAAAACACTTTTAATAAAGTGTTTTTTTATGTATAATTATTATAGAGGTAATGATATGAGAGCGGTATATATACATATTCCATTTTGTAAAAGCATTTGTTCATATTGTGATTTTTGTAAATTTTATCATTATGAAGAATGGGCTAGATTATATTTAAATAGTTTATCAAAAGAAGTAGATAAGTATTATGAACAAGATATGATTAAAAGTATATATATTGGAGGCGGGACTCCATCTAGTTTAAGTACTTCTAATTTAGTTAAATTATTTTCAATAGTTAATAAATTTAAAAGAATTAGTGGTGCAGAAATAACATTTGAATGTAATATTAATGATATAACAGTTGAACTTCTAAAATTATTAAAAGAAAATGGCGTTAATAGATTAAGTATAGGTATTGAAAGTTTTGATGAAAAGAATCTTGAATTTTTAGGTAGAAAGCATACTAAAAAAGATATACCTGCTAGTATTAAATTATGTAAAGACATGGGATTTAATAATATAAATGTTGATCTTATGTATGCTTTACCTGTAGAAAAGTTTTCTACTTTAAAGAGTGATGTTAATAAAATATTAAAGCTTGATATAGAACATATTAGTACATATTCATTAATAATTGAAGAGCATACTAAATTATATAATGATAAAGTTAAACCAATTGATGAAGAATTAGACTATAAAATGTATAAATATATATGTGATAAATTAGCTAAAAAAGGATATGAACATTATGAAGTGTCTAATTTTGCTAAAAAAACTTATCAAAGTGAACATAATTTAACATATTGGAATAATGATGAATATTATGGATTTGGTTTATCATCTCATGGTTATATAAATAATATGAGATATGAAAATACTAGAAATTTTAATAAATATTTAGATGGTAAATATAGATTTAATGAACTTCTTGTTTCTACAAGAGAAGATATGGAAAATGAAGTAATTTTAGGTTTAAGAAAATTAGAGGGAATAAGTATTACTAAATTTAGAAGCAAGTTTAATAAAAATATATATGATGTTTTTAAAATAAGAGAAGCTATTGATAAAAATTATTTATGTTTAAAAGATGACTATATTTATATTCCTGAGAATAAAATATATGTTATGAATGAAATAATAAATATGATCATTTAAAAAACCACTAGTTAACGCTAGTGGTTTTTGCTCTATAAAATTCTTTTTGTATTTTATTTGTTGACCATAAGAATGCATGATATGGTTTATTAACTATTAAGTCAAATTCTCCAATATATTCATATACTGTTGGTTCAAATTTTAATTTGAATTCATTTAAATCTTTATATGGATTAGTATCTTCAAAATCAGCAGTAATACCATATAAATCTAAATATAAATAGCCATTATCTTTATAATCTTTAATAATTTTATAATACATATAAGTTTTTAAATCTATACCATTGAAATCTTTAGTTGCTCCTGCGATAAATATAGTAACTCTTCCTTCATGTTTAATAATCATAGCGCTTCCCAAAATTTCTTTTGTTTTACCATCAACCATTTTATTATTAACAGCTATAATATCATAAGATATTTTATTTAATAGTAAATCAGATTCCATTTTCTTATTATATAATTCTTGATCATTAGGATTCTCTCTATAAGCAGAGTTAATTCTATCATTATTTGTTTGCTCATAAGCATATTGCTTTTGTAAAAATCTAGAATATAAAGAATAATCCATTGTTACTAATAACATATCAACTTTTTTAGATGCATTAAATATTTCAAACATCTTTTTATAATATGAAATAGGGTGTGCTGTTTTTTCTTTTATAAATGAATAGAATGTTTCAATTTCTTCTATACCAGCAGTTTTTAATGAAATACCACTTAATTCATCATTTCTTAATGTTTCAATCATAGTTTTATTTAATAAATCAAAATTATAATTTGGTAAATAAATAACTGGAGTATATTTAGGTAATAATGATTCAAAATATAAGTGATCTTTTAATTTCTCATATCCTAATTTTTTTAAAGTTACAACTAAATTCTTATTTTTTTCATTAACAGTTTTAGTCTTATTAGTATAATCTAATGTAGAATAAGTTATTTCTGGATTAATTTTGATAAAAGCAAATCTTCTTTTACGAAAATATGATTTAACTTCCTTAGTAAATCTAGTTAATAAATCTGTATTATAATAATCAATCAAAAAACCTCTAGGTGCATATCCATATTTAATACCAGCACTTAAAGTTTTATAAAGAATTAGACTACCTGCTACTAAAGAACCATTTTCATATGCACCAATATACATAATGTTAAAATCACTATATTTCATAAATTGTCCATACTCTTTAGTTTGAAAAAAGTTTTTCATAGTATGAGATTTAGCAAAGTCATTAAATACATTTTCATTAATTTCACTTATTATCATATTATCATCCTTTTATTCTTGTTTAATTATAGCATAAATATTAAAAAAATAGTATAATAAATATATAAATAGTAAGAGGTTTTTTATGAGTAAGATAGTTGATATTAAAGGAAGAGAAATATTAGATTCAAGAGGATATCCTACTATTGAAGTAGAAGTAACAACTGAAAAAGGTTATAAAGGAGTATTTTCTGTGCCATCAGGAGCATCTACAGGTTCAAAAGAGTGCATTGAACTTCGAGATAACGATGGAAGATATTTTGGTAAAGGTGTAGAGAAAGCTGTTAATAATGTTAATGGTGAAATAAGAAATGCTATCTTAGGAATGGATGTTTTTAAACAAAAAGAAATAGATGAAAAATTAATTGAATTAGATGGAACTAATAACAAAGAAAGATTAGGTGCTAATGCTATATTAGGTGTTAGTATTGCTGTTTTAAAAGCAGCAGCTCTAGAATCTCATAAAGAAATATATGAATATTTAAGTCCTAAAAGACATAAAATACCAAAAGCTATGTTTAATATTATTAATGGTGGAATGCATTCTAAGAATAATTTAGATATTCAAGAATTTATGATTGTTCCTAAAATGGAATCATTTAAAGAAACACTTAGATGTGCTAGTGAAGTATTTCATTCTTTAAAAGAACTATTAGATAAAGAAGGATTAAGTACTTCAGTTGGAGATGAAGGTGGTTTTGCACCAAATTTAGAAAATAATAAAAGTGCATTAAATTATATAGTTAAAGCTATTGAAAGTGCTGGATATAAGCCAGGAAAAGATGTGTTTTTAGCTCTTGATGTAGCAGCTTCAACTTTATATAACAAAGAAAAACAAACATATAAAATGGATAGTAATTTCTTTACTCGTGAAGAATTATTAAATTATTATATGGATTTACTTAAAAATTATCCAATTATTTCAATAGAAGATCCATATGATGAAAGTGATATAGAAGGTTTTAAATTAATAAGTGAAAAACTTGGTAAAGGTATTAATATAGTTGGTGATGATTTATTTGTTACTCAAAAGAAAGAATTACAAAAAGGTATAGATGAAAAAATTTGTAATTCTATATTAATAAAACCTAATCAAGTAGGAACTTTCTATGAAATGTTAGAGACAATAGTTCTTGCTAGAAAAAATAATTATACATGTATAATGTCTCATAGAAGTGGTGAAACTACAGATACATTTATTATTGATGCTGCGGTTGCTTTAGAAATACCATTTATTAAGAGTGGTTCTGTTTCAAGAGGAGAAAGAGTTTGTAAATATAATAGATTATTGAAAATAGAAGAGGAATTAAATGAAAAAAATATCAATTAAAAAAATTATTATACAAATAATTGGTATTTGTATTATTCTTGTTTTGTTTTATCATTTTGCTTATCCTAGAATATTTTATGCTTCAATTAAGAATGAATTAATGGTTTCATATAATACAAGTACTGTATCAATAAAAAAGCCAAGAGAGTGTAAAAAATGCTCTATAGATGGAAAATGTAGTGGCATTATATTTAATTGTTTTGAATATGATGTTAGAGTAGGAGCTTTTTCTGAAAAAGTAAAATATGATAATTATAAATTAGATTATAGTGAATTAAATAATACTATTACATATACTAATAATATCTTAGGAATAGGTAAAAAGATTAAATATGAAACTATTATTTTGAATGATGAAAGAAATAAAAAGGAAGTTACAATAGTAGTTAATGAAAACTTATTAGATATATTAGATCCATTTTATTTAGAACAATTAGATGACATGAATGTAAGTTTATATAATTATTATCCTGATGCTGAAATAGAAGGTGAAAGTTTTAATTTTTATATAAATTACAAAGATGGTTATAAAGTTAATTTGAATCAATTAAAGAATGGTAAAAAAGGTTTATTTAGTAATTATATGATGTTTACATATAATAAAAAAGCTGTGTATATTTCATCACCATATGAATCATATGAGGATGGATTAAAAAAAGTAGAATTAGTTAAAGGGTTATCAAATAGATAAAATGTTTGCATAAATACAATATTTATAGTATAATCATTAAGCGAGGGTGTTATAGATGGAAAAAGTTTTAATAATTATATCAGTGTTATTAATATTAATAGTATTATTACAAAGTAATAAAGCTAGTGATGCTAGTCAAATTATTACTGGTGGTAATGCTATGTTAATGGGTAAATCTAAAGAAAGAGGTGCTGAAAAGTTTATTACTAATTTAACTTATGCACTAGGATTTGCTTTTATAATAATATCTTTTATATTATCAGTTTAGTTTAAAAAAAGTTCATAATTTATTATGAACTTTTTAATTTGTATGATAAAATAATAATGTTATGAGGGAATACTATGAGAGATAAAATACTAGAAACTATTAAGAAAGAAAATAAAGGATTAAATCCAATAGACATTGCTAAAGGAATGATGTCAGAATATACAGCTGATGATTTAAGAACACTAATTCATGAGCTTGATTTAATGTGTAGAGATGGATTATTAAGATGTACAACTGGAAATAATTATGTAATAAATGATTTAGTTACTGGTTATATAGATGAACATCAAAGAGGAAATGCGCATGTTATTTTAGATGATGGAGAAGATATCTTTATTAATAAAACTAATATGAAAGGTGCTCATGATAAAGATCTTGTTCTTGTTGACTATGTTGATAAAGCAAAAAATGAAGGAAAAGTAGTTAGAATACTTAAAAGAAGCCTTGGTAGTAATGTAGGAGAGGTTATTAATGATAATGGTACACTTAAAGTAGTACCTGTCACCAGTGGACTTCCATATGAAGTTGTAATTGAAGAAAGTGATATAAATTTAGTAGATGGTTTATTAGTTCATTTAGATTATGTAGGAGAATTATCTAAAGGTAGAGTTTTAGCTAAAATAGATAGAGTAATGGGTCATAAGAATGCATTATTAAACCCAGGACAAGAACCAACTGAAATATCAGGAGAAATAGCTAAAATAGCATGTGAATTTGATATATCATTATTATTCCCACCTGAGGTATTAGAAGAAGCTAAAAAGTTCCCTAAGTCTTTAAGTGAAGAGATGATTAATGAAGGCTTGGATAATGGAAGAGTTGATTTTAGAAATGAACTTGTTTATACAATAGATGGTAAAGATACAAAAGATATTGATGATGCTATTAGTGTTAAGATTCTTCCTAATGGAAACTATGAATTAGCTGTTCATATAGCAGATGTATCTCATTATGTAAAACCTGGTAGTGCTATATGGAAAGAAGCAGAAAAAAGAGGCAATTCAAATTATTTAGGTAATAAAGTTATACCAATGTTACCAGTTGAACTTTCAAATGGAATTTGTTCTTTAAATCCAAATGAAGATAGATTTACTACAAGCTGTATTATGGAAATTGATCATTCAGGAAAAGTAGTAAATAAAAAAGTATGTAAAGGTATAATTAAATCTAAAAAGAAAATGAATTATGATGCTGTACAAGCATTAATAGATAAAGATTATAATAGTGAAGAATTAAATGGTTATGAAACATTAGTTTATACTATTAAAGATAATGAAACTTTTTCAGATGTAGCTTATGCTAATGGATTAACAGTTGAAGAATTATTAGAATATAATCCTGATTTTGATAGAAATAAATCTAAAGATATAAATGTACCATGTTCTAAAATAATTGAAAATGCACATAGATTATCTAAAGTAATAGATGCTATGAAAGAAAGACGTGGAGAGTTAATATTTGTATCTGATGAAACAAAGATTTATCAAGATGATAATGATGTGCCATATGATGTAAAAGAAAGAGTTCAAAGACCAGCAGAAAGATTAATAGAAAACTTTATGGTAGCTGCTAATGAATCAATTGCAGCATTCTTAGAAGAACATGGTATGCCAACATATAGAATTCATGATAAGCCACTTCAAAAGAAGATGGAAGATTTTATGAAATTCTTAGAATTAGTTGGAATAAAATATCCTGGTAAAATTAATACTGAATATATTAGTAGTATGGATTGTAGAAACTTACTTGAATATTTAAAAGATTCTAAAATGTTTAAATTATTAAATAGAAAACTTTTAAGAACTATGCAAAAAGCAGTTTATTCTACTGAAAATATAGGACACTTTGGTATAGCAAGTCCATTATATACACACTTTACTAGTCCAATTAGAAGATTTGATGACTTATTAAATCATACAAGTATAGGATATATTTTAGAAAATAAAGAAATAGATTCTAAATTCTTAAAATCATGGAAATCATATCTTACAACTATTTGTGAACATATTAGTGAATGTGAAAGAAATAGTGAAAAATGTGAATATGCTGTTGATGATATGTTAAAAGCATATTATATGTTAGATCATGTTGGAGAAGAATTTGAAGCAACTGTTGATACATTATTACAAGGTGCATTCTTTGTTCAAACAGATAATCTAGTTGAAGGAAGAGTAGATGTAATAGAAAAAAATAATGCTAGTGAATTACCAGAAGAAAATAAATATATAGGTATTAATGGATATTATGATTATAATGAAAATTTAATGGCATATACTAGAAATGGTAGAGTTGATTTAAGATATGGTGATAGAGTTCTTGTAAAATGTATTGATAGTGATCCAGCAGCTCGTGAAGTTGATTTTGCTTTAGTAAGGAAGTTATAATATGGAAGTATTAAATAGAAAGGCAAATCATGAGTATTTTATAAAAGATACATATGAAGCAGGAATAGAATTATTTGGTACAGAAATAAAAAGTATAAGAAAAGGTAATGTTAATATTAATGATTCTTATGCAAGAGTAAAAAATAATGAAATATTTGTTATAAATATGTATGTTGCTAAATATGAAGAAGGTAATATATTTAATCATGATGAAAGAAGAGAAAGAAAATTACTTCTTCATAAAAATGAAATTCTTAAAATAGCACATAATATAGAAACTAATAGATATACTCTAGTACCATTAAAATTATATTTTAAAGGTAATAAAGTTAAAATTGAACTTGGTATTTGTCAAGGAAAGAAACTTTATGATAAAAGAGAGTCTTTAAAAGAAAAAGATTTAAAAAGAAAAGAATTAATTAATTATTAATAAAAATCACTTTTTTTAAAAGTGATTTTTTAGTATAATTAATAATAGAGGAGTAGATATGAAAAAAGTATTGCTGTTTTTATTGATATTATTTATGCCACTACTAGTAGATGCTAGTAGTTATAGTAGTGCAACAAATATATCAAAAGGATATATAAATAATTTTTTAAATCCAAGTAGATATATAAAAATAAATAGTGGAGATTTAATATCAAAAGAAGAAGTAGAAAAA
>OCVV012824484.1_pt1 | contig 46379 bp, 33 predicted proteins | sample 1539721 | NCBI WGS metagenome assembly OCVV01 (sample SAMN02144230, study PRJEB22623) | gut metagenome | biome: sheep rumen | host: Ovis aries | place: New Zealand | reverse complement strand
ATCCCCGAGTCTCAGGCTCTCGCATTGCCCATCTTCCAAGGATAAGCAACGCCAGTCTGCCCACGCCCGAGACATATTATAAACATACACCCATTATCTTTTCTCCACAGAGAAAAGGCTAAAGTGCATGGCATATAATAATCCCACGTGGACGCTACGTTGCGCATCTTTTGGAAGATATTCAAATTTGCGAGATTTGAGACCCAAAAGAAAACGTTTTGTAAACGTCCTTCTACAATAAAAATAGCCCATCCATCCATTCCGACAGACTGAGCGATGCAAAAATAAGTAGAATTGTTGAATTGACAAAATTTTTTCACTTTTTTGGAGTGAAAAAATAATATTATGAAGACAAAAAGCATCATCTGTGAAATGGCAGATGATGCTTTTTGAAATTTAGAGGGTTAGGTTTAACTCCCTTTCCTCTTATTATTTGATGCTCCAAGTTGGTTTGGTGAAGTACCAGTTGGATGGGTTGAGGAGCTTGTTGTAGAGGTCGTTGTTGCGTGTGCCGTTGTTGGCTTGCACGTCGCGGTCGGCAATCTTGGCAGCGAGCCATGCTGTGCCGTCGTAGCCGGATGCATTCTTGTGGTTTGCCATGCGGACGAGGTCGCTGAAACGGTAGCCTTCGAAGGCGAGTTCAAGTGCAAGTTCGTCGCTGATGACGTTCTCGACGGCATTGATGATGTCGTTCTTGCTTGCCTTCTTGACATCAACTCCTTCGAGGAGGAGGCGTGGTGCGAAGTCGAAGACGGTGGAGTCGTTGTAGCCTGTGATGTTGGTGACAGGTGACTCGGCTGTTGTTCCGCCTGCGGTGCGCCATTCGCCGTAGCCGCATCCACGGGCGTGGATGCCGTAGTTCCGACGAAGGATTTCGTTGGTTGGGTCGAACTTGAAGTCGGCTATTTCGGCTGAATCTACGTAGTGGAGGGCTCCATACTGGTTGTAGCGTGTGAAATACTGTGTGTATTCTCTGTAGCTTGGGTTGCCTTCTTCATCGAGCACGGGGTTGCCCTCGGCATCGACGATTTCTTCGCGGACGCTGCGTGTTTGTCCGATTTGTGGCCAGTTGTATTCGTTGAGTCCGTCTTTCAGGATGGCGAATGCAATCTGTGGGAAGCCTGCTCGGTTGATGGCTTCGGCAAAGCGGAGCCAGACGAGTGTCTTGCGATAGATAGGGATGGTGTAGTAGAAGGTCATGCCTCGTGCTGCTTTGCTGGCAAGGCGCATACTGATGTCGGAGGTGAATCCTTCTTCGGAGAAGATGACTTGTGCGGTGGCATACTTGTAGCGTGCATCACCGCAGAGGAGGTCTTCGCGTTCCATGTTGACAATGTCCCAATTGACGTAGGTCTGTGCATCGCTGATTGCCTTGTAGCGAGGGGATGGGATGGCTTGTGCCTTGTAGGTTGGGATGACGCTGATGGCTCCGCTGGAGTTGCTTTCTTCTTCGCCATCGCTGTTGGTGGTCGTCTCGTTGTTCTGGCTCGAAGTAGGGGTGTAGCCGAAGATGTCGGCTACGCGCATGAGCATGGTTCCGAACTGTGCGTTGGCTGATGATGGAATGGATGTGATGACATCGTTGATGCCTGTGTTCGGTGCTGAGTAGAAGGAGGCGTATGCTCCCCAGTTGTTGGTGGAACTATAGGCGTATGGGTCGTCTAAGCGTAGCTGTGCTGCCATGCCACGGAGTTTTGTTGCAGAGACATACTGTTCGGTGATGGCTCCATTGTGGCTAAGGAGGTAGTTCCAGTAGTAGTTGGCTGCTGTCTGGTAGTCGCCAGTGTTGGCTCCACGCAGGAGGTAGAGGTCGCCGAGCACAAGTTGAGGCTGGAAGTAGCAGAGGCTGGCAGTGATGTCGATGGCTCCGTTGTTGTAGGTGCCGTAGTGAGGGAAGGTGGTGCCCACTTTGTCGAGTCCGTCTGCAAGGAGACGGTCGAGGAGGTTGTCCTTGTTGACGAGGTTGGCACTGTAGTTGAAGTTCTTCACTACGTCGAGCGATGCGATAGGCTCGCTGATGTAAGGTACTTCGCCATAGAGCTGTATGAGCTGGAGGTAGGTCCATGCGCGGATGGTCTGCACTTGGTAGTACTCGGAGAGCATGTACTTGATGTTGCTCTTCACGGCATTGGTGTCGCAGTTGGCGATGTAGAGGTTGCAGTTGTTGATGACGGCGTAGTAGTCACTGATGTCGAGCATGGAGCATGAGCCATCGGCAGGGTTGTCGAAATTGGCGATGGCGTGGAGCGTGTCGGTGATGTAGGTGGTTGGAGAAACGAGGTCGCCACGCAGCTCGTTGAGAATGACTTGTCGCTCTGCTATGTCCTGCACATGCTTGAGTATTCCGAGATAGGAATAGAGTGTGTCGTTGGCGTTGGTGTAGCTCTTGTCGCCAGTGTCAATGGTCAGCATGTCGGAGCAGGAGGAGAAAATGAAGAATGAAGAATGAAGAATGAAGAATGTGATGAACACTGCTACGCTTCTTCTCATCTTCTGAATATAATTGTACTTCATAATTTATAAGTTTTTAGGAGACCCACCCTAACCCTCCCTGTGAGGGAGGAAATGGCCATTCGGATGGTTTCTCCCTCCCTCACAGGGAGGGTTGGGGAGGGTCTTTGTTTTTTACTTTACAGGTTGATTTTCACGCCGAGGTTGAAGCTGCGGTTGGATGGCAGGAGACCTGCATCGATGCCCTGATAGAGGATGCTGTTGCTGACAGCAAATTCAGGGTCCTTGCCTGAATAAGGCGTGATGACGAAGAGGTTGTTGGCTTCGCCCCAGATGGTGATGCCTTGAATCCAGGAGAGGTTGAGAGGCAGGTCGTAGGACAGGCGTACATTCTTGAGCTTGAGGTAGCTGCCATCTTCAATCCAACGGTCGGAGAATCGTTCGTTGTTGACCCACTCATCGGCAGTGGTTGACATGAGTCGTGGCATGTTGGTGTGTTGTCCTTCCACGGTCCAGCGATTGACTGCTGCGATGGTCTGGTTGTAGAATCCGCTGAGCGATTCGAGCTGGCTGCGCTGGTAGTTGTAGATGTCGTTTCCAAGTGAATACTTGAAATTGATGTTGAGTGCCCAGCGCTTGTAGTTGAACTTGGTGTAGATGTTTCCGTAGATGTCGGGATTAGGGTCTCCGATGACGGTTTTGTCTGCATCGTCGATGATTCCGTCTTTGTTCTGATCTACGAAATGTACATCGCCGGCGGAGAAGTACTTATATGGGTCGTTCTTGATGCCAGTAGGGTAGCGGAGTGGTTCGTTGCCATTGTGTGCTTTGTAGGCTTCCTCGGTTGTGGAGAACACGCCTGCGGTCTGGTAGCCGTAGAAGAGTCCCATCGCTTGTCCTTGTGCTGTGAGGAGTTCTGCACCATAGACTTTAGTGGTGTAATTGCCCTCAGGCAGTGACTCGATGGTGTTCTTGTAATGTCCGAGTGAAGCACCGATTTGCCACTTGAAGTTCTTGTTGTTGATGGCAACGATGTTGACATGGGCATCTGCGCCTACGTTGCGAAGGCGACCGTCGTTTGCCCAGTAGGAACCCAGACCCGTCATGTAGTTGTTCTCCTTGAGTGTCAAGAGGTTGCTGGTCTTTGCCACATAGAATTCGATACCTGCCTGGATGCGGTTGTGGGCAAAGGAACCGTTCAGTCCTGCCGTGAAGCGACGAGTGGTTTCCCACTGTATTTCAGGGTTCTCGATGTTGATGAGCTGAAGGGCTGTGGCTTGCTTGAGGAATTCGGCTGACTGGTAGTATGTGCGGGATGATGAGTAAGGGATGGCATCGTTTCCGCTTTCGTCGTAGCCGAGAGTGAGTTTCAGATAGTCAACGCCCTTGAGCTTTTGGAACCATGATTCGTTGGTGAGTACCCATCCGAGCTGGAGTGATGGGAAGATGCCCCATTTCACTCCGAAGAGCTTGAGTCCCTCCTTGGCTTCCTTGCCAAAGCGTGAGGATGACTCCATGCTGACGGAGAGCTCGGCATAGTATTTCTCGCGGTAGTTGTAGCTGCCTTGTGCATACCATGCGATGTTGCGCCATACGTCGTTGTTGCCATTCACGGAACGGAACTGGAGCGAGTACTTCATGTCGGGCATCTTGTCGTTACCCGAGTTGTAGCCCGTCATGGAGTCGTCGGAATAGGAGTTGCTGGTGAAGCGGAATCCGCCGAAGGCTGCCACGTTGTGTGAACCATAGTTGCAATGCCAGGTGAGGCGTGCATCCTCGAAGATGGCTGTCTCCTTTCCGAAGAAACTCTTGATGCCAGAGGTGACATCGCCGAGTCCGACGAGGTTGTAGATTGGAGTACCTGCCTCAGGAAGGTAGTATTTCTCGCTGGTACGGTTGAGCTGATAGGAGAAGCGGTTGGTCAAGTTGAGGTGAGAGTTGATTTCCCACTTTGGCTTGATGTTGAGGATGAACTGAGTCACTTCCTGGTTGTTCTTGTTGTTTCCGTCGCCGTTCTGGAGAATCCAGTAAGGGTTGGCGAGGGCTGTGTTGCTGCCATAGCGAGAGGCAAAGTTGAATGGGTAGTTGTCGTCGTTGACGTACTTTCCTGCATAGACTTGTGATGGATGAAGCTTGAGGTCATCGCCCGTGTAGTAGCTATACATGGAAAGGAATGGGGACTGGATGAGTCCGAGTACGTTTGGAGAAGAAATGGTGCTGGTGGCGTAGGATTCTGTCCAACCGTTGTCGCGAAGATTGTAGGTGAGGCGTGAGTAAGCCACGTCGAGCTGGGTGGAGAGGTTCTTGACAAGCTTGATGTCGGTGTTGAAGCGGATGTTCAAGCGATTGAATCCGTTCTCCTTGGCTGTGGATTTGGAATTGGCATAGCCGAGCGACAAGTTGTACATGGCAACGTCATCACCACCTTGCACGTTCACTTTGTAGTTCTGGGTGAATGCAGTGCGGTAGAGTTCCTTGCTCCAATCGGTTTCGTTGTGGTACATAGGATACCAGTAGTAGTCGGGATTGTCGTTGAGGAACGGAATGGAAGTGGATGCAGTGGAGTTGTTCTGTCCGAACTTGGTTGTTCCGATGAGTTCGCTCACATAGTTCTTGTACTGGCTGCTGTTCATCATCTTTGTGTAGTCTGGAGCCAGTTCGAATCCTCCGAAGATGTTCACGTTGATTTTGGTTGCCATGGAGTGTCCACGCTTGGTGTTGATGACGATGACGCCGTTGGCACCGCGAGCTCCGTAGAGGGATGTGGCATTCTTGAGCACTTCCACCGATTCGATGTCCTCAGGGTCGATGCCTGCGAGGATGTTGTTGAAGAATCCGTCGTGGATGGCTTGTCGGTCGAGCTGGAGGTCCATCATCATGCCGTCGAGAATGACGAGTGGCTGGGAATTGAGGTTGAGGGAATTGAGTCCATGAATGAACATGGCTGCACCCTGTCCTTGGATGCCTGAACGATTGATGGTGCGGATGTCTCCTCCGAGTTGCTTCTCGATGTCGCCGTCGATGGAAATGCCCGATGACATGTTGATGTTGGCAACAGCAGTGGAGTTGATAGTGGTGGTAGGTTGGTAGATGCTCTTCAGTTCAGTGCTTTGCAAAGCAGCGACAGGTGCGCTCGTGCCATTGGCAATAGCCACTTGTGCGTCGTTGTATTGCGGAACTGTGACATAGAGGGAGGTGACGAATCGTGGCACGCTGATGGTGTAGTTGCCCTGCTCGTCGGTCATCGTGGAATAGCGGTTGTCGTTGAATGCTTGCACTCTGGCTCCATCTATGGGCTTACGGGTGGCAGCATCGATGACTTTTCCTTTCACCTCTTTCATCTCATATTTAGGGGCAGGTCGAGCGACACGCTGGCGTGGTGCTGCCTTCGTGGTGTCGGTTGCTTCTTCTTGTGCCATCAGCAAATTGGCACAAGAAAACAGGAGGGCACCTGCCGTGACTCTTATTATATTATGATATTGTAGCATAGATGTTTAGAATTTTACTAAAAACATTATTCTTCAGTTTTCTCTTTTGGTACAAGAACGATTTTGTCGATGAGCAACTCGTTGGTGTAGGTGGTACGCTGGCTTGAAGTCATGTACGACTGGATTTCGAGTGTGACGTAAGCATCTTCGATTCCGACGTATGCTACTGGTAGTTCAAAATCCTTTGCGACGAGTACGCTATCGTTGAAATGGAACTGTCCCTTTTCGTCAACGTGTGGTGGTTTCGACACAAAGTTTCGTCCGCTGCCGTTTACGCCCTCTATGGCTGTGAGCTGCTGGCGTGAGCTGGTACGTGACGACTTGTGGTAGTTGAGATTTGCACGGAACTGGTAAGGGCGATTCACACTTGTGTTGTATGCCATCACTGCATAGATGTCGTATTTCGTCGAAAGCGTGTTAGGCAGACGGAATGTGACGCTGCTGTTGGCTGTGGCACGAGTAGGAGAGAGTCGAAGAACCGTTTCCTGGATGAGAGTGTCTTTGAGGGTGCTGATGTCGGTAGAGTCCGTCATGTAGCTCCAGTTGGTGTAGATGCGGTTGGAGAGAGGCGTGCAGGAGCTGTAGCTTTCGTAGTAGCGTTCTGCTTCGTAGTCCTCCAGGAAGAGCCAAGAGTCTTCTGGGCGATAGTTGAAGTGGTCAACTACATAAGCATAGCCGTTGCTCAGCTCGACAGGCGATTTGCCATCGAAGAGTGCCACGCTATGTGGGTCGTCGAACGCATCGCCCCACGTGCTCTTCAGAGAGTCGCATGCACCAGGTTTTGTGAAGTCGGTGTAAGGATGACCGAATTGTTCGTTCACATTGAAAACGAGGTTTCGAGCGGTGGTGTGGTTGATGTAGAACCGAGTGATGGAGTCAATCTCTTCCTGAGAGTAACTCGTGGTCTTAGTCTCGGTTGATTCATTGCCGTTGTCATCCACCGAAACGATGGTTTGCACGTATTCAGGTTGGTAGTTGTAGTAGCCTCTGATTTTGTTGTAGGCGTATGTCCAAGCATCGTTGTTTGGCATCACCATCACGTAGGTACTGTCCTCGCTGTTCAGCTGTGCATTGATGACGTTGAAATAGCGGTTGTCGAGGTAGCTGATGGAATCGACCCAAGTGATGTTGCCATCTATGGTTGGACCTTGTGTGCTCTGGGATTCGTTGAACACTTGTTCCTCGTAGGTCTTCAGGAATCTGTTGAGCGAGTCGAGGTCCGTGCGTGACTCGATGAATTCGTAGATGTTTGGCAAATACGTTGGAGCACCGCTCAGAATGTGAACCACGCCATTGGCAGCACCGATGTTCGACCTCGTGATGGTCTGGTTCTTGAGTGTTGCCGAAGCGCAGTTGAAGATGGCAGATTTGTCGTTGAAGAGCTTGATTTCCTCTACCTTGCTGCCACTCAGCAAGTGGGTGTAACGAGCCATACAGTTGCGGATGAGTTCAGTCTCCACTTTGTATGCACCCGCACTGCCGCTGGCAATGAGTTGCTTGCAGTTCTCGTAGTTGAAGGTGCCATTGGCTGGTGCCCAAACCGTGAACGTCTGGTCGTGGTTGAGCAAGTCGGCGTAAGTTTGGCTGGTGGTGTTTCCTCTCGATTTGGAGTAGTGGATGCTCGATAGGATGTCGGCAAACTCAGAGAGTTCGGAGTTCGACTTGATGGTTTCCCAAACCGTACTTCTGCCTTCCACTTCAGGGTCAACTGTGAAGTGGTCGTCCGAGCAACTGCTTGCTACAAGTAGCAACAAGAGTGGCAGGGAGCGTGAGATGAATGAATATCTATGTAGTCTTTTCATAACTTTTGTTTTTAGAGTGTTTCTTGAGAACTGAAATCACCATTTGTCCTCGGCTGTATCGCCATTGTAGATAGACTTAGGCACGAGTTCGAGGTAGTCGAAGAAGAACTCAGAGTTGGAATTGTTGAGTACCGACTTGAATCGGATGTAGTAAGTTTGTCCAGCTTCGAGCTGTCCTGTGAAGATGACGCGGCGCAGGCAGATGACGCAATCACGACCTGGCACGTTCTGCGCTGGGCAGAAGTATTTAGGTCCCTTCATGTAACCATTGTTGCGCATTTGCTTGTCGAGTTCGTCGATGGCTTCTGTTGAACCCAGGTCGGCATCGCTCTTCCATCCCACGAAGGCGTTGTTACCGTCGATGCGGAGGTCGAGAGGAATGCCAATGGCAGGGAGGTTGTTCGGATTCGTACCCACATAAATCTGTGCCATGCCTCGGTTGTTGTTGGCATTGATACCGTAGCGGATTTCGTAAGTACCCGTGTAAGGCACAGGTGGAAGTTTCATTACGAAGTCGTAGATGCCGTGGATGTTGAATTCGTCGATTTGGTAGTTGGTCCAAGAACCTGAACCACCATTGCCTGCTTCGTTGGCGAGGTAGCAGAATTCGGTTTCGCTCGACATGATTGGAATGTTCTCAAAGTAGTTGTGTGTGTAGAACCAGTAGCCCTTACTACCCTTCGAGTCCTTGATGCGGCAGTTGGCATTGATAAGCTCAGGCAGGAGCGAACAGATGTCGTAGCGCATACGTTCGTTGAGCACCTTCGTAGGCACGTCTTCTGTCCAGAGAAGGATGCCGTCGATAGGGAAGTAGTAGCCATTGAGCGAGTTGTTGTCGTAGGAACCGTTTGTCTGGCTGATACCTACACCAGGAATGAGTTCCGATTGAGCCGACACTTCGCGATAGCTCGAAAGGTTATACACGGAACGACGGTTGATGCGCTTCTGGTTGCCACGAATACCTGTAATTTTGAGGGTGCGACGATGCTTGCCCATCGTTTCCCAGTATTCCCAAACATTCACGCGGAACGACGTACCATCGTTCTTGTTGCCGTTGCTGAATCCATATTCGTTCGACCATGTCACCAAACTGCTCCAGTCGAGACCTACTTTCACGAGGTGGTATGCCACGAACTGGTTGACTGCATTGTCAGGATTGGTGTAGTCGTCGTCGTAGGTTGTTTGTTCGTCGTAGTAGGCATGTTCTCGGAGGTAAGCCTTGAGGCTTTCGATATCGGTGATGCCGTTAGCTTCAAACACGGAGTCTGTTTCCACGAATGCCGTGTATTTCGTGTAGCGGTGCAATGGATATTGGCCGCCCCATGAACCGTTCGAACCGTTGAATAATTCGCCAGCTTCGTCCAGTTCGTCATAGTCGTAGTCGCGATAGTCAGTCATTTCTGAATCCCATCCTGTAGCCTTCAACAGAGTGCCGAAGAACTGGGTATTAGGCGTTGCAACGATGAGGTCGCCCACCGAGGCATTCGAAGGAGAAATCACATGGTTGATGGTGTGGATGTATCCGTTTTCCACTTCGATGTCCTTCTGCACTACCTTTGAGTGGATGTTGATGTAGATGACGGTTGTTCCATCCGAGTCGTTGCCGTAGGTCACACGGATAGGACGGTCGTTCATGTTGTTGATTGGCATTGGGTCCTGGAACTCTGTCGAAGAGTATGCCGTGTTGTCGCCATTTTCAATGATACTGTTGAAAACGATGGACTCTGCCAGCGAATCAGGTATCTCGCTCAATTCTGTCGATTTGAGCTCGCCTGCATTGTAGAGTGAGTCCAGATAGTGGGCGATGGCCTCGTTCGTTGGAGCGAAGCACGTGTAGTTTCCACGAGCCGAAAGCAGTTCCTTCATGGTTGATTGGGAACGCTGGCTTGGGTGTACTCTTCCAAGGATTTGCACGTAGGAGCTGAACGTGTCGGGGTGATTCTCCAAGTGGTCGATGAGCATTTCACCCGTGAAGGTGTAGAGGTCGCTGTCGTCGATGTTCTCCTTACAACTTCCGAAACTCAGCGACACCAGTACCAACATGAGTACACCTGTGCTGATATGTTTGTTGAAAAAATTCTTAGCATTCATATTTCTGAATATTTATTTTACAGATTGTCTGTTCTTGAACTGCTTTCTTCCGTTCCCCATACAGGGTTCTGATGGAGCAAGTTGTTGCTTTTGATTTCATTTGTGTAGATAGGGGAGAAGAGTGAGAGCATGGTTGCCAGTTTTGCTTCAATCGCCTTCTTGTTGTCGCCATACTTGCGAGTGAGCAGCTTGAGCATGTCGGTGGTGCTGTTGCGACGCTGAGCATAGCGAACGAGGTCGAACCAGCGTTTGCCTTCGCCCACGAATTCGCGCTGACGCTCTTGCATCACGAGGTTCTCAATGCCTTCCGACGTGTTGAACACGTTGAAGTCGAGCGAGTCGGCTGCTGCTGGGCGGTTCTCGTAAGCCAATGGGTTGGAGCGTTTGAAAATCATGCGCACCAGATTGAAAGCTTCCTTCAGCTTGGCTTCGTCGGAGTAGAGCTGGCTCATGGCTTCAGCCTTCATCAGGATTACGTCGCTCAAGCGATATACAATCCAGTTGGAGGAGAGAGGCACCGACTTGTTGGCATAGACCACTCGCATGGCAGTTGCACCACTGTTGTCCTTCATGCCCGAAGAGATGGAAGTACCGTTGTACTGAGTCACCGTTCTTGCAATATACTTGTTCAGAGGGAAGTCCGTCTGGTCGCTACCTGTGTACATAGCTGTCTCGTAGCGGCGATAGTCGGTCTTCGTGTAGATGTTGCTTGGCGAGAGTGTGTTAGGATTGGTTTCCACGTTGCCCATCAAACTGCTTGAGCAAACTAGTGAACCAATTGAACCGTCAGAAATCTCGTAGAAATAGTCACCCATCATGGAGTTGCTGTTGTTGGTTCCGTCGAGTTGCAACTCAAAGATGGTTTCGCGAGAGTTTCCTGCACCGAACACATAGTCGTAGGAACCGATAATCTGATTCAGAAGCATGTTGCCCGTCGAAGCAGTGCTTTCCATGTCAGGAATCAGCAAATCCTCCACTGACAAGTCGTCCATTCCTCCCAGCATCAGTCCGCTCTTGTTCAGCTCCTTCTTGTAATTCTCCACCATGTAGTCCATCACCCAGTCGCAGCATTCCACGCATTTCTCGTAGTCCTGCTGAGCGGTGGTCGAACCTTGGATATTCTGGTTGCCTGCCTTATAGCTGGCACGCCAAAGATAGACATCTGCAAGCAGTGTATAGACCGTCTTTTTCGTCACACGTCCTGCGTTTGCCACGGTGTTGCCATAGTCGTTCATGGCATCGCCCTTCACGTTTTCCAAGTCGTTGATGATAGAGTCGAGTACCTGAATCTGAGTGCTTTGTCCCAACTGGAAATCCTGGCTGTCGTTGTTGTATTCGAACGTGACGTATGGCACTTCGCCAAAGGTGCGCACCAAGTAGTAATGGCAGAAAGCACGAATCGTCATCATCTCAGCGCGGATTGGCATCCAGTCGCCACGGCTGAAACTTTCGTCTTTCTGAACAATTTCTTCTCCGTGCGCGAGTACCTTATTACAATAATTGATTGCATTGTAGAATGCTGTCCAGCTGAACATGCCATTTGTCGAGAGCAAGTTGGCGTTCATCACGTTGGTGATGTCTGTGCTCGATGAACCTGTGGCTTTCTCGAAGTTGTCGCCACGCAGCTCGCCCCACTGGATGTACTTGCTCAAGATGTCGTTCTTGATGAGACGGGCATAGCAGGCATTCACCACATTCTGGAGGTCGTTCTTGTCCTCCCAAAAGTCTTCCTCCACGATGCGGTCGCTCGGAGTGATGGTCAGGTAGTCTTCGCACGAAGATAAGCCAGCACCCGCACCCAGTGCCACCAGTGAGCAGAGGACTATATTTTTGATTTTCTTTTTCATAATCGTTCCTTTCTCTGATTAGAATCCTAAATTAGCACTGATGGTAAACGACCTTGCACGAGGTGTCTTGCTGTTGTCGTAGCACACACCGTATGCACCATAGCTCACTTCAGGGTCAGCGCCCGTGTATTTTGTCAGCACGAAGAGGTTGTTGGCTGATGCCGACAAGCGCAGGCTCTGGAAGCCGATGCTCTTGCAGAATTTGGCTGGCACGTTGTAGTTCAGCTGTGCATACTGCAAGCGCAGGTAGTCGCCCTTCTCCACGTAGCGGTCGCTGCCGAGAGAGTTGTACGAGTTGCCGATACCTGCATTCATGGCACGTGGAATCTCTGTTTCGTCGCCGTTCTTTCTCCAGCGCCATGCCACAGCCTTGCTCTGGTTGATGTTCGTGCGCATCGACTCATTGTTCAGGCGAGCCATGTTCACAATCTTGTTGCCCATGCGGAAGTTGAACGACAACTTCAAGCTCCACTGTCCATAGTTGAAGTTCAAGCCGAAACCACCGTTGAACTTAGGGTTCGAGTTACCCAGATACACAATGTCCAACTCGTTGATTTGTCCGTCGTGGTTCACGTCCTCATAAATCACGTCGCCACCCTTGAACTCGTAGTTGGTTCCGCCGTAGTTGAAGTACATCTTCAGAGGCTCACCCTTTGAGTCATAGAGCACGTTGCCGTTAGCATCGCGCACCACTGGACAGCTGTAGTTCTCGCCGCGTTCCATGGCAGCCATTGCCGTGTTGTCGCCGTAAGTGTTGCGGCTTTCGTCGGTCATGCCGCTATGCTCGTAGTCGTAGCGATACACACCCTTGAAGCGGAAACCATAGATGGAACCCACGGCATTGTTGATTTGGATGCGCTGCAGATAAGTGCCGTTCCTGTAGTCGTAGTCTGGATTCATCGACAGCAGCACCGTTGGGTCCATCTTCGTAATCTTGTTGATATTCTGTGCGATGTTGAACGAAGCTGTCATGTGGAACTTGCCCTTTTGCAGGAATTTGCCTGTGTTCATGTAGAGTTCCCATCCTTGGTTCTCCAGTTCGCCCACGTTCTTCCATGCCAAGCTGCTGAAGCCCGTTGAACCAGGAATGCCAGTGTTCTTCATGAGCAAGTCCTTCGTCTTCTTATTATAGATGTTGAAGTCGAACTGCAAGAGGTCGTTGAAGAGGTTCAAGTTGAAACCGAGGTTCCAAGAATCCACTGTTTCCCATCGCAGGTCGGTGAGTCGCAGGTTCTCAGGGGCAATGGCATTGCTGCTGTAGTTGCCGCTGCCGTACATGCCGTAGTCGTAGTATTTGTTATACATCAGGTATTCGTTGCCTGGCTGACGACCGTTGCGTCCCCAGTTTGGACGGAACGAAAGCAGGCTCACGTATTTCGTCAGCGGAGCGAACCAAGGCTCATCGCTGATGTTCCATCTGAACGAGAAGGCAGGGAAAGTACCCCATTTGCTGCCTGCACCGAATTTTGTCGAACCGTCGCGGCTCACTGTCACGTCCACCGAGTAGCGTCCGTCCAGGTAACCCAAGTGGGCAGATGCGCGGATGGCCATGCTGCGCCATTGGCTGGTGCCCGACGCAGTGTTGGTCAGGTAGCCTGTTGCAATCGACGAACTGATGCCCGTTGGGATGCCCGTGTTGCCGAGATGCTGGCTGCTACCATTACCACTGGTGATTTCGTAACGCAGCATCGCACTTCCTGACCATCGGTCGCTGTTGAAGTGAGGAATGTAGGTGAGTGTTTCGCGGTTGGTGAAAGCCAAACTCTTGTATTCAGAGTTCGAGGTGGCATTCACGCCCGTGTTCCAGGCATTCGTCGTCAACGAGTTAGGGAAGTAAGTATTCACCGACTCGTTATAGACATCCATATACACTTCCGCATTCAGGTCAAGCTGATGAGAATCAGAGTCTTTGCCCAACAGCTTATAGCGAAGGTTGAACTGAGGATTGATTCGATAGGTACTTTGGTTGTTGAACGCCAAGTTTGCCATAGCCACGGGGTTGCCGTTGTTCTTCATGTCGCTCAGATAGCGCGATGAATAACCGTCGGGCGTTGTGCCTTCCTCGCTGTAGGTTGGCAGCATTTTGTAGTAGTCGCCAGTCAAGTAAGGCTGTCCCGTTGCCGTGTTGTACGCATATTCATAGATGCTCATGTTAGGCATGGCACTGTATGCACGACTGAGGATTTCCGTCGTCTTATTGCCATCCCAGTTGCGGTGGTTGTCCGTGTAGGTGAGGGCGAAGTTCGTCGAGAAGCGGATGCGGTCACTCACATCGTAGTCCAGCACGAGTCGGGTGGAGAAACGATCCAGATACTGCTTGATGATAGTACCCGTCTGGTGGTCATAACCTCCCGAAATGCGGAATTTGGCTTTCTCACCACCACCCGTCAACGTCAGATAGTAATTGTGTGTCTGACCGAATTGGTTCACGGCATCCACCCAGTCCGTATTTTTGTTGAAGTTGTAGTAGTACGAAGGTCGGCTCTGGTCGTAGTTGATTTCCACCATGTTCGACGAAGCCGTGCTCTGGCGAGGGTTGAAGTAAGCCTCCTTCAGCATCATCGTGTAGCCGTCGCCGTCGAGCATCTTCAGACCTTCAGGAGCCCAAGAGCCAGTGAAACGGTAACTGAAATTGATTTTCGTCTTACCCGTCACACCGCGGCGTGTGGTGATTTCGATGACACCGTTCGCACCACGCGAACCCCAGATGGCACTCGACGCAGCGTCCTTCAGCACCTTGATTTCCTTGATGTCCTCAGGGTTCACCGAGAGCAGCGTGGCAAACTGTTCCTCGTTGTCGAGGTCTTCGAAATCTACGTTCGACACGTCGTCTGGCAGGTCGAATGGGTTGCCATCCACCACGATGAGCGGCTCGGCACTACCATTGATGGTACTCACACCACGCATACGCATACTCGTACCTGCACCGAGGTTACCCGAGTTGGCGATGATGTCCAAACCAGCAATCTTTCCCTGCAAGGCTTCGTCGGCAGATGAGAAGCTCAAACCCTCCACATCGTCCATGCTCATCGTCTGCGTAGCCACCGAAATCTCCTTCACAGGAATCGTCAGACCGTTGCTCTGCGTCTTTGGCTTAGCCTTGATGACCACCTCTTGCAGCTGCGTGTTGTCCTTCAGGTGGATATTGAATTTAGTCTGGTTGCCGATTTGCACCTTATAAGTCTGATAACCGATGTAGGAAACCACGAGGTAGTCCTTCTGATTCTTCACCACCATCGAGAAGTTACCGTTCATGTCCGTCACGGCAGCCTCCACGATGCGGTTGTTGGCATCGCGTTCCACCACGTTCGCCATCATGACAGGCTCAATGTCGTCATACACGTGGCCAGTGATGCGTTGCTGTGCCAATGCTGTTCCGCCTCCTATCAGCAGTGCAGCGATTGTCAGTATATATTTTAGCTTTTTCATAACATTTCAGTTCAGTCTTTCATCTGGTATTGTCTTATGAATCTCTTGGCAGCACCCGTTGTAGCCCAGTCGCTGTCGTAGCGTCCGTTGGTGAGCTTCTTGAAGTTGAGCACACCATCGATGCCATGCATCACGGCAAACGACGAAGCAGAGATTTGGTTCTGCTTGACGATGTAGTCGCGCACCAGCTTGTTCTTGAAGTTCTGGTTCACGTTGCGGGTGTTGCCCTCAATGTCCTTCACGCTCAGCGTGCCGTTACCCGTCGAAGAAACCGTCAGCTTGCAGTAGATGCCCGTCTCGTTGTTAAGCGTAGCCGTCTCATACTGAGTAGGCTGGAGCGTAGGCGTGTCGGCAAACACCGAGTTGTCCTGGAAGTGGTACTTCAGGAAGTTCATCAGCGTTGTCACCATAGCAGCAGCCTTCAGGTTGCGAGCCTCTTCCTCAGCGTCGGTCAGTTCGCTGCGCTCCTCAGGCTCCTTGTCCAGTTCGAGGAAGCTGTTGATACTCTTCCAAGTAGGCAGACCCGCGTCGATGGCAGCTTGCACAGCAGCATCCGATGGCACATACACCGTGTAGCGGTAGTTGCTGAAGAAACGCACGTTGGTGGCCTGAGTCACCACCGTTCCCGTCTCCTTGTCGAAGCAAGGCAGACCTCCGTCGTTCACGAAGATGGCATAGCGCTTGATGTATTCCGTGGCAGAGTAAATGTCCTTGCCGTCCGCATCCTTGTTCAAGTAAGGTTTCAGCGTCTCCAGAATCTCAGCGTTGTCAGCTTCGCACAGCTCGAAGAACTTGCCATACTGACGCTGGTTGTTGTAGAGCATACTGTAAACCGACTCGATGGTAGGCACGATGGCACCGTCAATCTGGTAAGCCATACCGTTACCATTACCGTTCGTCTCGCGAGTCTTGTCGTCGAAGCGAATCACCTTCTGGCTCTCGCCGTGCTGGATGCCCCAACCGCCCTGCACCGTCATGCCGTTGGCATGTTGCCTGGCGTTTTCCACATAGACCGGAGCACCGTTCTTCGACAAGAAGTAGTGCTGGTCGCACTCCAAACCCGTCGTCGTCTCGTCGATGCCCGTCACGTCCGACTTGTCCTCATGCACGATGGTGTGAGTTTCGAGAATGTCGTTCAGGCGGTCCGACAGCTCCGTCGAGCTGGCAGCACCCGTTGACATCGGAGTCTCGTCAATCACATACGTGTCGTTCGCAAAGTCGTAAGTCAAAGGATAAGAAGTGCCTCTTATCGCGTTCGTCTTTTCGTTCCAGTCGAAGTAGATGGCGCGAGGAGTCACCCTGTTGTTCTTAGGCATGAAGCTCACAGGGTCGATATACCAGAATCCGTCCTTTGGCACGAACAAGCTGAAGCGCGAGCTCATAGCCAAGAGATAGGCGAAGAAGTTCTTCGCCGTGCCCATCCATTGCAGGCTCTGGATGGCGTAGTTCATCACGCGCATGTCCTTACTTACATAAGCAGGAGCAGAAACAGCAGCATACTGGGCAGGCGTGAGCACCTCGTCCATCAGGTAGATGGCACCATTGTTCGCCAGCAGCACCTTCTTGATTTTCTCAATGTGCGACTCGTCGAGCATAGGGTCCTGCGCATCATCCTTGATGGTCTCGAACTTGCTTGGCACCGAGTTACAGAACTGCTCCTTCATCAAGTTGTTAATCAAAGCCTGAATCACGTCGCGAGGAATCTGGTCCACAGCACGATAGATGCCCACCTTGTCGTCGAAGCCCTTCACGGCAGCCAGCTCCTCAGGAGCGTAAGCCTCCAGCAGGAAGCGACCACCGCCCGACTCCGAGAAGAAATACTCGTAAAGGCGTTCGTCCGTAGGCGCGAAAATCACACCCATGTCCTGTTCCTTCGTCACCGCCCTGTTCGCCTGGTATGCGTTCCAGCCCGGGTCGAAAGTCAAACCGAATTTCACCGTGCTACCCGTCGGGTTGCCCTGAGGGTCCGTACCCGCATCATTCTGCAGAGGTCGGAACTCCTGCGTGTTGAAGTAACGCTTCTGGAACACCGAATCCACGTCGTTGCCGTAGAGCAAACGGTAGCGAGCCGTCAGGTCGGCATCGTAGAACGGAGCCGAGAAGCGGTCCATCAAGTGGCTGAAGATGTCCGTGTCGCCATTCGTGCGCATCATCTCAGCCATGTTCTGAGGCGTAATCAGCACCTTGTCCAGACGGTTCACATATCCGTTCTGGCAAGTGATATCCTGTTCCAGCACCTTGCTGTCGTAGATGAACGCGTCGTTCTTGCCGCGTTCCTGACCCACGATAATCTGGAAGTCCTTGTCAGTGATTTTCTTGTTCGCCATCTGCTGCGCAAGGAAGTGCGTCATCATCATGTTCGAGTTGTCGAGAGCCATGTAGATGCCACCCTTGGCAGGGTTGCGGAAGCGAGCCCAGTAGTCGAAGTCGTCAGCATTGTAGTTCGTAGGCAGTTCGTCAGCGCTGAAGTGAGGCACCGAGTCGAGCACGTCGGCAGCCGTTTCGCGGCGCAAGCACTGTCCAGCCTCCGGGCCCACCGTGCTCGACATCATCTCCAGCAAGTAGGCGTTGTTCACCATCGCCGAGTTGAGAATCAGCTTCTTCTGGTTCGTACTCAACTGGTCGTAACTGCTCACGTGCCAGTTGTTGTTGGCGTAGAACTCGTTGAAGGCATTGTCGTCAGCCACGAACAGCGTCTTGCTACCAGTTTTTGCCAGCACTTCCGCATAGTTCAAGTCGTCAATCAGACGAATGAAGTTTGTGTAGTTTCCTTTCTCCTTCAGGCAGTCGTAGATGCTTGAGTTCAGATAACTGGGGTTCGTGTCGTCCCATTTGTAGTCATCCGAGCAAGCCACCATCATGCCTCCCAACGAAAGGACACACAAGGCTTTTGCCATTGAGCGAGCAAAAGACGACGTTTTCGTCCCCTCTGCCCGATGCTGAGCCTTGAACAAAAAATAGCGTTTGTCCATAAATGTTTTTTGATGATATTGTTAGTGTAATTAGTTGATTAGTCATCATGTCGGGAAGCCCATCCTTGGGGCTGTTTCCTGAATGTTACGGAATAAATACCGAAAATACTGTTAGATGTAAACACAGTGAATAGGCGCAAATTTAATCAAAAAAGATTAAAACTTCTTAACGAACCCCCTTTAAACTTTATCATTTAACATATTTTAGTGCAAAAAAACAAAATATCATCCTGTAATTTCTTTTCCTGTGCAAAAGAGAAATGGGAATGATGGGAAGAATGGGACGAATAGGGAGTGTGGGAGCAATGGAGCCAAGAACTGCTTTTGATGCTGCGCATGAGGGGATTAACTTAACACCTTGGGATAGACTCAACTGCTCTTTTGATTCAACTAGTTAAGCGAGCCCTCGTTGATGCATCAGCGAGCCCTCGCTGAAGCTCAAGCGAGCCCTCGCTTGAACGCATACGAACGCTCGGTAATTTAGTGCAATCGAATAAATGATTCTGTATGAGTAAAGGAATGATTCGGTTGATTCACAAAAAAAAGTCAGTTACGCACGTTGTTTTCAAAAAATTAAAACCACGGATGCGGCTGAAAGTGTTGCATACGTGGTTTTAATTTGTTATGTGGAGAGGAAATTGCTTCCTTTTAGAAAGTCTGTTTTTACCTTATCTCACTTGAATCTTCGCTACCTTGCCACCAGCACGAACGATGTAAATGCCTGGAGTTTGTGTGGCGTTGGATGCGGCACGGGTGCCTCCGATGGTGTATAGGTCGAACTGCTTGTAGCCATCGACATAGATGATGCGGTTGACGACACGCACGTTGAGACTGTTCTCGGAGGTGAAGATGACTGGCTGCTCGATGGCGGATGGGTTGCGCTTGGCTTCGCCTCGGTAGAGGACGAACCAGGCGATGTTGTCGGCTGTTGCCTTGGTGTCGGTGCCTGTGGCTGTGCCGCTCTTATCGACGATGCGACGGACGCGGGCTCCGGTGGCGTAGGTGAACTTCTCGTCGCCGTCTTTCACGGAGGTGGTGATGAGGGAATTCTGACGAAGCACGGCAGGAACAGGTGTGTTGTTGGTTTGGATTTCTGCGAAGACGAGTGGGTCTTCCACCATCAGTGTATCGAGTGTGCCTTGGCCGTTAGCCACGGTGAAGTAGGTTTGGCGGGCGATGCTGTAGAGCGGATTGCCTCCGATGCCGGCAGCGAGATAGAGTCCGCTTTCTGGGTCGAGGCATGCTGTGCCTGGGGTGACTGCGAGGTATGCCAGTTGCTGGTTGGTGGTTGGTTTCTTGCCTATGCCGTCTTCATAGCCGACGACGCACTTGAAGCCTTTGTTGGTGATGTCCCACACTTTGTGGACGATAGGGCCGTTGGTCTTGATGGCTGAACGGACGCAGGAGGTGAGTACGAGCGGGGTGACATCGTCTGGGAACGGGTTGCGGAAGAGTACTTCGGTGGTGTCCTTGAGAAGGATGGCACCTGTCTCCATTGTCATGCTTTCACGCTGGAGGAGTGTGTCGGCTGGGAGTACGAGGAATGGGATTTCTTCGGCTGATGTGTAGGCGGTTTCGCTGTCGCTCTGCTTGGTCCAGAAGAGTCCTTGGTAGTCGAATCCTCCCTTGGAGATGGTGGAAGCCGTGAAGTAAGGTTCGGCAATGGCCTTGGAGTTGTTGATGGTCTGCAATCCCGTGAAGACGTATGGCTTGGTGTCGTAAGCTTGTGTGAACTCTACGTTGACGGGCTCGGTTGGGTTGGTGATGGAGAGGCTGCCATACTGGAAAGTGTCGTTGCCATCAGCACCGCCCACGGTGACGAATGCTTCGCCCGAATAGCGTTGGCGACCGTCGGAGTCGAAGGTGTGGACACGGTATGCGGCGAGTCCCTTATAGTTGGTGAGTGTGTCGGCATTGACACTTAGGTCGGTCTTGTTCTGAAGTCCGAGTGTGCCGATGACGGTCCACTTGGTTTCTCCGTCGAGCTTACGTTCAATGTAGGTGGAGTCGGTCTGCTTGCCGTTGAGGTTGGTCCATGTGAGCGTGACGCGCTTGTTGGTCTTGTAGAATGCTGCGGCGAGGTTGGTAGGCGACTTGTATGTCCATCCCATTGTGTATTCGTTGGCATCGCTATAGGCAGTTTTCGACTTGAGGGCTGCGTACCATTCGCCTGCCTTGGTGAGAGAGCCGTTGAAGACGATGGTGCGGCAGTCTTGCACCCAGTTGTAGAGGGCATAACGCTCCACTTTGTTGTTCTCTTCGAGCGCGGTGACGATGTTGGAGAGGCGTTCGAGCTGGTGCTGTGCGTTGGCGGTGGAGTAGGAGCGGTCGGAGGTAGGCCATGTCTCGTTGGTCCAGTTGGCTCCGTTGTTCAGCTCCGTAATCCAAACGGGGCGGTTGTCGTAGTAGGAAGAAGTGGTTGACATCTCCCAGGAGTAGCTGGAACCCCAGTTGTACCAGTAGCAGTGGTCGGCAATGAAGTCGATGCGGTAGTTGTACTCGGTGCAGTAGTTCATGAAGGTGGTGAGCCAGCTGCCTCGTGCGCTGCCGGACATGGCTGGTGAGCCGACGCGGTATCCACCTGCGTAGGCGTTTGCCCATGAACCGCTCTTGAAGAACACGTCTTCGATGTCTTCCACTGGTGTGTATTTCTCACGTGCATCGCCTGAGTTGTCGGGCTCGTTGTTGCCAAGAACGGTGTTGCAGCCATTGAGTCCGTTGATGCCGCTCCATGCTGGCCATCCCTCGTGGTGGTGCTGTGGTATGTACTCGAAGTTGTCGGTGGTGTAGCCGCCGCCATCCCATCCGTAGCGCCAGGTGATGTTGAGCTCATCGAGTTTGCCAGGGTCGCCCGCTGTACCTTTCTTGGTGACTTTGCGCCAAGGGAAGACGCGGATGAATCCAGCGCGTCCGCTGATATACTTGCCGTAGCTGACTTTTGCGAAGTCGATTTCCTTGTCTTCGTCCTGTGCGATGAAGCACTTGCTCCATCCCAATCCGTTGGAGTTGGTGGCGATGGTTGCCATGTAGCCACGCTTGAGTTTGATGGAACGGATGTTGTTCACCCAATCGCCAGAGATGTAGGTGCGGTAAGGTTCGAAGTTGCTGATGGCAGTGCCGCCGAAGTTGCTTTCCGTATAGACAGTGAGTGGCTGGAAGGAAAGCTCGGTGTGGGGATAGACGATGGAGCCGTTGTCGTAGATTTCGAGCCAGCAGTTGGTGCCATCGACTGCCTTGGCACCGTTGATGGTGATGTTGGCGAGGTAAGCTTTTGCCCTGGATGGCTTGACAGCCTGGAAGATGACGACGGCATCGGCATCGACGATGTCTATGCTTCCTGTGGTTGCAAACGGAGTGGTGCTGGTGATGACATAGTCAACGGCGGAGGTGAGGCTGACTGTTTCGGTACACTGCGTGACGCTCTTGATGGTGTTGCCTGCTGAGAGAGGGTGTGCAACACTGAGCAAGAGGAGGGTTGCGGTGAGTAGTTGAGTAATTCTTTTCATGTTTATAGATAGTTATTTGATGATTTTAGTAATTAGGGGTGAGAAATGATTGGATAAAAAACAAAAAGAGCCTATAATAACTCTTTTCTCGCTTTTTACTTTTCTGTTGCAAAGACTGCTGAGAATTTGTTTAACGTGCAATATTAGAAAAAAATATTGGATGCTTAAAAAGTTTCTTGTTAAAATCGCTGTTCCGTTAAATTGTTTTAACAAAAAGGTGCTTTGCTGTTTTGATTTCGAGAAACAAAAAGAGAAAAGTGAAAAAGTCTCCTAAAGAAATCGGCAAAATCAGCAAAATTTTAAAATTTAGTACATTTAGTCTATTTGGCTAACGCCTAAAGGTTCTTTAGGAGACATAAACTCAAAAACTTAAAAAAAAGAAAAGTGAAAAAGTCTCCTAAAGAAATCGGCAAAATCAGCAAAAATTTAAAATTTAGTACATTTAGTCTATTTGGCTATCGCCTAAAGGTTCTTTAGGAGACATAAACTCAAAAACTTAAAAACTTAAAAGTGTAATGCTGTTTGTTCCTTTTTGTGTTTATTTTGGTGGATTGGTGTGTAAATTAGTGCGATTTGGAAAAAAATGAATGAAAAATAGTGAGAGGACGGATTTCTTTTTGTATTTTTGCAAAAATTGTGTGCGCGTATGCGTATAGATTAGGTACAAAGTACAAAAAAAGTACAAAGTACAGAAGTGCAAAAAACAAGTTTCAAAGTGTGAAGAGATTTAGGTCTAAGGTCGCCTTTGACTTTTGACCTTTGACTTTTTACTTTAACTGATAAAACAAGTAATGCCCGCACATGGTCGGGAAAAGCTAAGATTTAACCAATGATATTTACAGCAGAACAAATTGCAGCACTTGTTGGTGGAACTGTTGAGGGGAATGCAAGTGTGCAGGTTTCCACTTTTGCAAAGATAGAAGAGGGAGTGCCTGGAGCCATCTCTTTTTTGGCAAATCCCAAATATGAGCATTTCCTCTATGAGACTAAATCGAGTGTGGTACTCGTGAATCGTGACTTCGTGGCTCAGCAGCCTGTGGAGGCAACGCTGATCAGGGTGGATAACGCCTACGAGACGGTGGCGAAGTTGCTGACGATGTACCAGTCGATGCAGCAGAAGAAGACTGGCGTGAGCGAAAGGGCATACGTTTCGGAATCGGCACAAGTGGGAGAGGACTGCTACATCGGTCCGATGGCTTGCATTGGCGAGAATGTGAAAATAGGTCGTGGCACTGCCATCTATCCCAATGTGGTGATAGACGACAATGTGACGATTGGCGAGGATTGTATCATTTATCCCAATGCAACCGTTTATCACGACTGCAAGATTGGTTCAAGAGTGACGCTTCATGCAGGGGTGGTGATTGGTGCTGACGGTTTTGGTTTTGCTCCGACTGCCGATGGTTACGAGAAGATTCCTCAGATTGGTATTGTGACGATTGAGGACGATGTGGAAATAGGTGCGAACTCTTGTGTTGACCGTTCGACGATGGGTACTACGATTATTCGTCGTGGTGTGAAGCTCGACAACTTGGTTCAGATAGCGCACAATGTGGATGTGGGTGCCAACACGGTGATGTCGGCACAGGTCGGTGTGGCAGGAAGTGCGAAGGTCGGCGAATGGTGCATGTTCGGTGGACAGGTTGGAGTGAGCGGACATCTCTCCGTGGGTGCCAGAACGCAAGTGGGTGCTCAGTCGGGACTGAACAACTCTTCCATTGTGCGTGAGGGTGGTAAGGTGCTGATGGGCTATCCTGCTGTGGAACACAAGCTCTTTGCTAAACAGGCTGCTGCCTGGAAACAGCTTCCTGACCTGCTGAAGGAAGTGGCTGAACTGAAAAGACAGCTGGAAGAGATGAAGAAGGATAATTAAGAATGAAGAATTAAGAATGAAGAATTAAGAATGAAGAATTGAGAATTAAGAATGAAGAATTGAGAATTAAGAATGAGAGTAGCTCATCCAATGAGCAGAGTAAAATACATTCTTCATTCTACATTCTACATTCTTCATTTAAGCGAAGCGCTCATTCTTCATTTAAGCGAAGCGCTCATTCTTCATTTAAGCGAAGCGCTCATTTTTCATTCTAAAAACATAAACGGGCTTTGCCCCAACGAAAAAGAAAAAAATAATGAAACAACTGACACTGAAGGATAGTTTTACCGTGAAGGGAAAGGGTTTGCACACGGGACAGTTCATAACAGCTACTTTCTTGCCTGCTCCTGCTCATCACGGATACAAGATTCAGCGTACCGACTTGGAGGGGCAACCTATCATCGACTGCGTGGCTGAGAACGTGGGCGACACGCAGAGAGGCACGGTATTGGTGAAGGACGGCATGAAGGTGAGCACCATCGAACATGCTATGGCTGCTCTCTATGCATCGAGAATCGACAACTGCCTGATTCAGATGGATGGTCCCGAAATGCCTATCCTCGACGGCTCTGCCCTGATGTTCGTTCAGGAGATACAACGCGTGGGCTTGGAGGAACAGGATGCAGAGAAAGAATACTACATCGTTAGACATAAGATTGAGGTGAAGGGTGAGCACGGAGAACATCTGCTCATTCTGCCCGACGAGGAATTCAGCGTGAATGCCCAGATTGCGTTCGACTCGAAGGTGCTTGCCAGCCAGTTTGCAGTGCTCGACCATGTGGAGGACTTTGCGGAGGAAGTGGCTTCGGCTCGCACATTCGTGTTTGTGAGAGAAATTGAGCCTCTGCTCAATCTCGGTCTTATCAAGGGTGGCGACTTGGACAATGCCATCGTGATTTATGAGCATGAGTTGTCGCAGGAACGTTACGATGCACTCGCTGACCAGATTGGTGTTCCGCATAAGGATGCCCGCCACTTGGGGTATTTGAACAACAAACCGCTGACATGGCCAAACGAGACGGCACGTCACAAGTTGCTCGACATCATCGGCGACTTGGCACTTGTGGGTCGTCCTATCAAGGGACGCGTGATTGCCACCAAGCCAGGGCATACTATAAATAATAGGTTTGCGCGCGAGATACGCAAGGAAATCAGAAGGCACGAGATTCAGGCACCTGAGTACGACCCTAACAAGGCACCCGTGATGGATGTGAACCGCATCCGCGAGTTGCTTCCTCATCGCTATCCGATGCAGTTGGTCGATAAGATTATCGACATTCATGAAAACTACATTGTGGGCGTGAAGAATGTGACTTCGAACGAGCCGTTCTTCTTGGGGCATTTCCCACAGGAACCTGTGATGCCAGGAGTGCTGCTGGTGGAAGCGATGGCTCAGGCAGGCGGTTTGCTGGTGCTCAACTCGGTGGAAGAACCTGAGCATTGGTCCACTTACTTCGCCAAGATTGACAATGTGAGATTCCGTCACAAGGTGGTGCCAGGCGACACGCTCATCTTCCTTGTGAAACTGCTGGCTCCTGTGCGCCGTGGCATTTCGTCGATGCGAGGCTTGATATTCGTGGGCGAAAATGTGGTGGCAGAAGCTGAATTCACGGCTCAGATTGTGAAGAACAAATGATGCTTCCTTGCTGAGAACACCTTTTATTCTGAAAAAAACTTATCAGACTCAAAAAATAATTTTATGGCAAAAATCAGTCCTTTAGCATATATTGACCCCGAAGCACAGATAGGTGAGAACTGTGAGATTGGTGCATTCTGTTTCATCGACAAGAACGTCATCATTGGCGACAACAATGTGCTGATGAACAGTGTGACGCTCTTGAGCGGAACTCGCATGGGCAATGGAAATCACATTTTCCCTGGTGCCGTAATCGGTGCTATTCCTCAAGACCTGAAATTCCGTGGTGAGGAGACCACAGCCGAAATCGGTGACAACAATAAGATACGTGAGAATGTGACCATCAACCGAGGCACCGCTGCCAAGGGCAAGACCGTGGTGGGGTCGAACAACCTCATCATGGAGAATGCGCATATTCCTCACGACTGCCTCTTTGGTAATGGCATCATCATGGGCAATTCCACGAAACTCGGTGGAGAGGTGATTGTGGATGACAATGCCATCATCTCGGCAACGGTGCTCGTGCATCAGTTCTGCCATGTGGGTGGCTACACGATGGTGCAGGGTGGTAGCCGTACCAGCAAGGACATTCCTCCTTTCATCATTGCAGGTAAGGAACCGATTGCTTTCGCAGGCTTGAACATCGTGGGTTTGCGTCGTCGCAAATTTGCTCCCAATATCATTGAGGACATCCACAGTGCATATCGTTTGATTTATAATAGCAATCTCACTGTGCAGGAAGCCATTGAGCAGATTGAGTATGGCATTCATCCTGGACCTGAGATTCAATATATTGTTGATTTTGTGAGGAGTTCGCAGCGTGGTATCGTTCGCTAACACCTTCGTTTAGAGAGATAATATCATGATTTACAGATTCCTAATGATTTCCGATGAAGTGGAAGACTTCATGCGAGAAATAAAGATAGATTCAGATGCCACATTCCTTGACTTCCACAAGGCTATTCTCGACAGCTGCGGCTATGACGACAGTCAAATCACGTCGTTCACCATCTGCGAGAACGGCTGGGAGAAGTATCAGGAAATCACACTGGAGGAGATGGACACCAGTTCCGATGTGGATTCGTATGTGATGGCAAAGACACGCATCAGTGAGTTTGTGGAAGATGAGAAGCAGCATTTGCTTTATACTTTCGACCCGCTGGGCGACCGCCATTTCTTCATCGAACTCAGCGAAATCATCACTGGCAAGTCGCTGAAAGCTCCTGTGTTGTCGCGTCAGCAAGGCAATCCTCCTGTTCAGATGCTCGACTTCGATGAGCTTTTCGCCCGCAATCCGATTGTTTCCGACAGTGATAGCTCGATGATGGACGATGACATGTTTGACGAAGGCGTGAGCGATGAGGATATAGAAATGGAAGGACTTGACATCAGTGATGGCGACCCATTCTCCTGAATGAGAGGTGTTGTCTGAGGACTAAGGTCTGTGGTCTAAGGCTGCACTTTAACGTGGAGTGTGAAGCGATTTTAACCTTATAACCGTCATTCGGATGGAATGTTAAGGTTATGGTTATCGTCATGGTCGAAATATAATTCTTTCTATTCAAAAAGATTGACATGAAAACCTTGGTTGTACTCTTGGGTCCAACGGCGGTCGGAAAAACAGAGCTTAGTCTTTCTTTGGCTAAGCTCTTGTCTTCTCCCATTATTTCTGCTGATTCTCGGCAGATATACAAGACTCTGAGCATTGGAACGGCTGCACCTACGGAGGAACAACTGCGAGAAGTGAAGCACTATTTTGTCCATCAGTTGGAACTGGATGAGTATTATAGTGCTGCTCAGTTCGAAAGTGATGTCTTGTCCCTCTTGAAAGACTATTTCGAGACCCACGACTATGCGTTGATGTCGGGAGGAAGCATGATGTATATTGATGCTGTTTGCAAAGGCATTGATGACATCCCCACCATCGGCGACGATGTGCGAGAGATGCTTCGCGAAAGATTGGCGCAGGAAGGACTTGATGCGCTGAAGGCAGAACTTAGAATCATTGACCCTGAGTATTACGCCATTGCCGACCTGAAGAATCCAAAGCGTATAGTTCATGCTTTGGAAATCTATTATCAGTCGGGCATTCCTTTCAGCCGTTTGCGCACGAACACCCAGAAGGAACGTCCTTTCCGAATCGTGAAAATCGGTTTGACACGGAGCCGCGAGTTGCTCTTCCAACGCATCAACCAGCGTGTGGATGAGATGATGCAACAGGGCTTGATGGACGAAGTGCGAAGTGTCTATCCTCTGCGCCATCTCAATTCGCTCAACACCGTGGGCTACAAGGAACTTTTCAAGGTGCTCGATGGGGAATGGGAACTGTCGATGGCGGTGGAAAGAATAAAAAAGAATACACGTGTGTATGCAAAGAAACAAATGACATGGTTCAAGCATGACACTGACATACATTGGTTGAATCTCGACCACACTTCATTGAATGAGGCGATGACTTTCGTGAAAGAAATAATTAAATGATATCAGATGTAGAATGGTAAATGAAGAATGGAGAATAATTAGAAATTAGGAGTTAGAAATTAATTCCACATTTCAAATTACTAATTCCTAATTTTCAATTGAAGTTCTTCATTTAATTTCACACTTCATATAATCACCCATGATAAGAATATTCAAGAAAATAGGCAGAGGGTTGAGGCTTGCATGGTTTTGGTACAAAGCTCAGTATCGAGGACGTTGGTATCAGCGTTTGGTCACTCCCATTGCCACCTTCATAGTCCTTTTCTTCCTCTATTTGGGAGCCGTTGATATAGATTTGTTCGGATTGTTCGGCAAGTCGCCCGACATGGATTGCATCGAGAATCCTATCAACGACGAAGCATCCCTTGTTTATAGTGCCGACAGCGTGTTGATAGGCAAGTATTTCAACGAGAACCGTTCGCCTGTGCAGTTTGAGGAAATATCTCCATACGTCATCGATGCACTGATAAGTACCGAGGACGAACGTTTCTATTTGCATCATGGCATCGACTACGGAGGACTTTTCTCCGCTTTCAAGGATATGCTTCAGGGCAATGCACGAGGTGCCAGCACCATCACGCAGCAACTCGTGAAAAACCTTTTCAAGATGCGTTCGCAGTATTCCACGGGGCTTCTTGGCAGAGTGCCAGTGCTGAAGATGCTCATCATGAAGTCGAAGGAATGGATAACTGCTATCAAGATTGAGAATCTCTATAGCAAGAAGGACATCCTCACGCTTTATCTCAACACTGTCGATTTCGGTAGCAATTCCTTTGGCATCAAGACGGCTGCCAAAACCTATTTCAACACAACTCCTGACCAACTCAATCCTCAGCAGAGTGCCACATTAATAGGTCTGCTGAAAGCCACTACTACATACAATCCAAAGGTGAATCCTAAAAACAGTCTGTCTCGAAGGAATGTGGTTCTCAACAACATGCGCAACTATGGCAGTCTCACCCAGCAGGAATATGACTCCATCTCGAAATTGCCTATCGAACTCACTTACAATGTTGAGAACACTTACGACGGACAGGCACAGTATTTCCGTGAGAAAATCAAGGACTTCCTTTCCGATTGGTGCAAGGAAAATAACATCGACCTCTATGCCGATGGCTTGAAGATATATACCACTATTGACACTCGCTTGCAGCAGTATGCCGAAGAAGCCGTTCTCAAGCAGATGCGTGTTTTGCAACAGCGTTTCGACCAGCATTGGCGAGGTAGAACGCCTTGGCGCGATGAGTATGGGCGAGAAATCCCGAATTTCATCGAAAATATAGCCAAGAACTGCACTTACCATCAAATTCTGGAGAAGAAATATCCGAATCAGCCCGACTCCGTCGAATTCTACATGAATCAGCCTCACACTGTGAAGCTCTTCACCTACGACACGCCCAACCGTTCCATAGAGCGTGAAATCAGTACGATGGACTCCATTCGCTATATGGTCAGCCAGATGCACTGCGGATTTGTGGCAATGGAACCGCAAACCAGCTATGTGCGAGCATGGGTGGGCGACATTGATTTCAATGCGTGGAAGTATGACAAGGTAACAGCCCAGCGCCAACCTGGTTCCACGTTCAAGCTCTTCGTCTATGCAGCAGCGATGGAGAACCTCGGACTCACTCCTGTGGATCGTCGGCAAGACAGCTACATCACCATTCCTGTGGTCGATGACGATGGTGTGACACGCAACTGGACTCCGCACAATGCTAATGGCTACTGCACGAATGCCTTTGTCACTCTTCGTGCTGCCTTTGCACGTTCCATCAACACGATTGCTGTGAAGTTAGGGCAGGAAACAGGCATTCCAAGTGTCATCGACATGGCTCAACGCATGGGTATCAAGAGCAAATTGGACAACCGTCCTTCCTTGGCGCTCGGTGCCAGCGACGTGAACCTGTTGGAATTGGTGGATGCTTATTGCTGTGCCATGAACGACGGCATGCAGCGCGACCCAATCCTGGTCACACGTATCATCGACCGCGACGGAAAGGAAATCTATAATTGTGAGAAAGATGTGCCAAAGGCGAAGCGGGCAATGGACTATCGCACAGCCTTCTACATGCAGCGACTTTTCTATGCAGGTATGCACGAGGCAGGTGGAACAACACAAGCACTGTGGGAATATATCCATTGCTACGACACCGAGTTTGGTGGCAAGACTGGCACCTCGTCCAATCATTCTGATGCGTGGTTCGTGGGCTGTTCCCCTCATTTGGTGGGCGGTGCTTGGTTCGGTGGTGAATACCGATGCATCCACTTCCGCACGGGAGCATTGGGGCAGGGTAGTCGCACGGCACTTCCTGTATATGGCTATTTCATGGACAAGGTACTGAAAGACCCTCACTTCGCCCACTATCATGGCAAGTTCCCTCCGCTCAAGGAGGAAATCCTCAGTGAGACATACGAAGGTGCGTTGGAAGACTCCGTCGAAGTGGATTCCACGGCGCTCGAAGGCGATTCCTTGATGGAAGTGCCAAACCTCGATGTGAACCTGATGGAATGATAGACGAAGATTGATTTTTATGCAGATAGAAATCGACACCCAGAATCCGCAGTTCCGGAATGCACTGAATCTTGTTCAGTTCACTTCCAACTCCCTTTTCCTCACAGGAAAGGCGGGAACAGGTAAATCGACTTTCTTGAAATACATCTGTCAGCACACCAAGAAGAAATATGTTGTGTTGGCTCCCACTGGCATCGCTGCCATCAATGCAGGAGGAGTCACCCTTCACAGTTTCTTCAAACTCCCCTTCCATCCCCTTGTGCCCGACGACCCACGCTATGCAGGGCGCAAACTCCGTGAGTTCCTTAAATATAATAAGGAGCATTGCAAGCTCATTCGCGAAGTGGAACTCATCATCATCGACGAAATCTCAATGGTTCGAGCCGATATTATCGATTTCATCGACCGCATCCTTCGCACCTATTCTGGCAACCAACGTCAGCCTTTTGGAGGAAAACAGTTGCTCCTTGTGGGCGACATCTTCCAGCTCGAACCTGTTGTGAAGCGCGATGAGCGCGACATCCTCCATCGATTCTACGAGACACCTTATTTCTTTTCCGCCCGTGTGTTTCAGGAAATGAAACTCGTCTCTATCGAATTTACACAAGTTTATCGTCAAACCGACAAGGTGTTTGTTTCCGTCCTCGACCACATCCGCACCAACACAGCTTCCAAAGCTGACCTCCAGCTTATCAACTGCCAAGTGAGAAGTGAAAACGATAACGAGAACTGCCTTCCAGATGAGTCGCTTCACGCTTCACGCATCACTCCTCACGAAGCCACAGCTCTCACTATCACGCTTGCTGCACGTCGCGACACCGTCGATTTCATCAATCAGTCTCGACTCTCTGCCCTTGAAGGAGATGTTCAGACCTTTCGCGGAGAGATACAAGGTGAGTTCCCAGAGAGTTCTCTGCCCACTCTGCTCGAACTGCAACTGAAGGTCGGAGCACAAGTCATCTTCATCAAGAACGACCGCGACAAGCGATGGGTGAATGGTACACTCGGCATGATTGTCGGAATTGATGAGAACGGTACGCTCATTCACGTGATGACCGAGGACGGACAGTACCACGATGTGGAACAGGAACTCTGGGAAAACGTGCGCTATACTTATAATGAGAAGGAACGAAAAATTGAAGAGGAAGAGTTGGGCGTGTTCAAGCAGTTTCCTCTGCGGCTTGCTTGGGCCATCACCATCCACAAGAGCCAAGGACTCACCTTCGACCACGTGAATGTCGATTTCACGGGCGGTGTCTTTTCGGGTGGACAAGCATACGTGGCACTCAGCCGTTGCCGCAGTCTCGACGGACTCACCCTCAAGCAACCTCTTGCCTTTTCCGACATCTTTGTCAATCCCCATGTCGTCACCTTCTCCCAGCAGTTCAATGACCAGCACGCCGTCGAAGTGGCATTGCGACGTGCAGAAGCCGACATCCAATATCACGATGCCGTGAAAGCTTTCGATGACTGCCGTTTTGAAGAAGCCCTCGACCAGCTTATCCGTGCCATGCACTCACGCTACGACATCGAGAAACCTTGGGCTAAACGGCTCATCCGCAAAAAACTCTCCATCATCACCACACAGCGCGACATCATTACTTCACTCACCCAGCGATTGGCAGCACAAGAAGAAGAGTTGAAGAACAAGCAGCGCCAACTCGACAAGTTGGCAGAGGAATACATCCATCTGGCAGAGCAAAGCATAGAAATGGACGATGCGCGTTCAGCCATTGCCAACTACAACAAAGCCCTTGCCCTCAATCCTCAGTCCGTTGATGCTCTCATTGGCAAGAGCCGAGTGCAACTCTCCCAGCGACGGCTCACCAAAGCACTACAAACCATTAACGAAGCCCATCGTCTCGCTCCCCACAATTTCAAGGCACTCTACACCCGTGGTAAGATTCTCTTCAATATGCGCGAGCTTGATGCCGCTGCTGCCGACCTTGACCGTTGCACCTCTCTCAAGCCCAAGAACATCAGTGCCCATCAACTCTTCGGCGACATCCTCTCCGCTCAAGGCGACGAAGAAGCCGCAGCCCTTCAATACGCCATCGCCGAACGGCTGAAAAAAGAAAAAAAATAATTCCAAACTGTTTCTATTTTAGGAAAGAATTTGAAATAATCACATCAGAAATAACATGTTACGTTTAGAGGGTCAAAGGTCGAAGGACATAAGCGAAACAAGTCAAAGGTCGAAGGGCAAAGGTCAAAAGCAAGGCAAGACCTTAGTCCTCAGGCATCAGAGCATAAACCTAAAAAAGAACTACTGTATAGCCAATTTCCCACTTTTCATTTTCCGCCTCTTAATCAGGGATTTGAAGGATTGTAAAGGTTTTTCATTCACTGCGTTGTTCTTACTCCTTTGTTTTTTGTCCTTCACACATCTCTCTGCTCAGAAACCGTGGGACAACGGACAACTGAGAGTTTCTCGAAACCATCGCTATCTGGAGTTCGAGAACGGTACTCCTTTCTTCTGGCTTGGCAACACTGCTTGGCTGCTACCACACCGCTGCAAAAGGGAAGACGTTGATTACTTTTTGCAACAAGAGAAATTGGCTGGATTCAATGTAGAGCAAATACAAGTCATCAATGCCATCCCCACCATCAACGACTATGGTTCATGTGCCAACGATTCGTCGTTCCGCATGGACTCGTTCTCTCATCAAGGCGAGAACGGTTTTTGGGAGCATTTGGACTACATCGTCGAACGCGCCGAAAGCTTAGGCATTTACATCGCTATGGACTGCATTTGGGGTTCACAAGTCAAGCATCTCTCCCCAGAGAAAGCCACCCTCTATGGCAGTTTTCTCGCCCAGCGCTACCAGCACCATCCGAACATCATCTGGATGATAGGAGGCGACATACAGGGAGACAGAGGAACAGAATCGTGGAACGCTTTGGCATTGGCTATCAAGCAAATTGACAAGAACCATCTCATGACCTTCCATCCGCGCGGACGAACCACGTCGGCTGACTGGTGGGCAGACAGCCAATGGCTTGACTTCCATCTATTCCAAAGCGGACATCGCCGATATGGACAGAGAAACGGCGATGCCAACTATCCCATTGAGGAGAACACAGAAGAAGACAACTGGCGATATGTTTACCGTTGCTGGAATCAGCATCCCCTCAAGCCCGTCATCGACGGAGAACCATCATACGAGGACATTCCTCAAGGTTTGCACGACACCACCCAACCGCGATGGAAGGACTACGACGTGCGACGATATGCCTATTGGTCCGTTTTTGCAGGCAGTTGTGGACACACCTACGGGCACAACAGCATCATGCAGTTCATGGACCAAGGCAGAGAACCCGCATACGGAGCCACAGCAACATGGAAGGAAGCACTCCATGCACCAGGCAGAAACCAACTCAAGCACCTCAAGCATCTCATGCTCTCCTTTCCTTTCGACGACCGTGTTCCCGATTCCACCATCATCATCGGTGAAAAAGGAGAACGATACAACCGCCTCATTGCCACACGAGGCAAGAATTACTTTCTTGTCTATAACTACACGGGTAGAGCCATGAACATCGACTTGTCGAAAATCCAAGGAAAACGCAAGCAGTTGTGGCTGATGAATCCCGTTGATGGATCCCGCCAATACCTTGGCACCACCAAGTCGAAAACCATCCACATCCCTGCAATCTCTAACAACAATGCCTCGCCAACGCAAAACACCGACCGCGTCTTCATCGCAGTCAACTACAGCAACAAGAAACTACGGATGCGTAAATAAAGCTATTCGTTGAAATCTTTTTTTGTATTTGTTTATATTTTTTTGTTTGGAGAATATGTATAACTCTGAGACTTCATCTCTAAGATACTCCCTCTCGAAAAAATCCAAAGACTTCGAGCCTGCTCGTCTGAACTCCGCTAAAAAATAGAAATGTGTGAGGAAATTTGGCTTTTCGCTCACTTATTTGTATTTTTGCAGCCAGAACTAAACATGTTAGGATTATGACTGCAATACAACTGCGTGCGGAGCTGTTCCGCGAGATGAGTCCATTGCTCGACAGCGAGACAGCAATGGAGGAGATGCTTGCATTTGTCAGAACGCTGGTTAGGGAGAAAAAAGCCAAGACTGAAGCTGGCTGGGCCGACCGATTTGTGGGGGCATGGAAGGACAGTCGCAGTGCCGACGAGATTTTTGACGACATTCGCAGTGCCAGGACTGCCAACACAATTGACGTGGAGTCATGAACGGCTATCTTCTTGACACAAGCATCATAGTAGCTTTGTTCAGAGGCGACCGCAATGTGGGAGCCAAGTTGAATGAGGTTGGTAAGGAACGTTGTTTCATTACCCAGATTGTAGTGGCCGAGTTGCTCTTCGGAGCTTACCGAAGCGAACAAGTAGAAGAAAACTTGAAGCAGACATACGACTTCATCAGAGATGTGAAGATGCTCCCTTTTTCCGACAGTGTGGAAACATTCGCCAAAGAGCGTGCCCGATTGTGGAATGTCGGAAGACCCATAGAAGACTTCGACCTTCTGATTGGCTGTGCTGCCAAGGTTGCTGGTCTTACAATGGTTACACATAATGCGAAGCACTTCAAACATGTTGAAGGAATAAAGATTGAAGATTGGGTAAAAGAGAAATAGACTTATTCCCTCAGACCACAACACCATCCCCTGCATTGCCCGAGACGCAGGGGATGTTTGCGTCTGTGTGTTTCGTAGTCATCTCATTGTTCTTTTCATTTTTTGTGCAGAGCTTCACAAGGAGCACGAAGAACTATCAACGAAGCCCATTAACTCTTTGGTGACATCCTCTCCGCACAAGGTAACGAAGAAGCTGCTGCTCTCCAATATGCAATCGCCGAACGGCTGAAGAAGGACAAGCATTCTTGAACAGATAGACTTTTTCTCTTTTCTGAATGAAAATCTTTCAAATCTTTTTTCAGAAACGCAATTATTTTGTACATTTACAGCTCAAAAACAAATTAAAGCATACAATAATTAAAACTAAAAAATTATGGATAGTAAAATAAATGGATATTTGGAACTAAATGGTTCTATTTTTAAAATATCATCAATTGATGATTTAAAAAAATTTGTATCTCGTGTGGGAAAAGAAATGGAAGAAATGACACAAACGGATTTTATTACTCTTTGTGAAGCTGACTATTCGAGATTTGTTAAGGATATTTATGATGATTGTCGAGTTAGGTATTCTGAAGATAGAACATTCCTGGTTAAAGCGGATTCTTTTAGTTGCTCGTTGGAAGAGTATAAAATATCTAATAGTACGATTTGTATACTAAGTAAAGCGTTTGAAAATGACTCTCCAATTGATATTAAGCGTTTATTTATACCTAACTCTGTTATAGCTATTGGAGCAAATAGCTTTTATAATTGTCGTCAATTGCAAACGATTATTATTTCTAATAATCTCCAATTTATAGGCAAAGATGCATTTTATGGTTGCTCGAATCTAAGCAGTTTTGATTTTCCTGAGAGTCTTAAATTTATTGAGTCTGAAGCTTTTCTTGGATGTTCTTCATTGTCATCAATAACACTTCCTCATCAATTAAGAATATTGGGGAGTCACGCTTTTAAAAATTGTAATTCATTAAAGACTATTTGTTTCAACTCTCAAGACATAGAGATTGGTTCAGGTGTTTTTGAGGGATGTAGTTCATTAGAAAAAATAATAATACCAAAGGGCTGTAGAAATAAATATGAAGCAATGCTGCCTTTTAATAAAGAAAAATTGATTGAAAACGAATAACAAAGTATAATGAGATGTTTTCTTTCAATCTGTTTATGGATTTCTTTGTCCTTCTTACCGACCAATACACTAAATAGAAGTAATGATACTTATGTGTATATATGCACAGGAAAATATGCATATAGCTATCATAAAAGTAAAAAATGTAGAGGCTTGAACAAGTGTAGTGCATCAATCAAAAAGGTAACATTTAAACAAGCCAAATCAGAAAAAAGAATTGCTTGCAAAATATGCTATCGTTCCTCTTGAGTTATTTTTTTTCTTGATAACGTCAGTTCTGGATAAGAAAAGGTGATGATGTTATCTTGCGACAAGAACATGAGGACAAAGGGAAAATGGGGGCAAGAATAATGCTTTTTAATGAAACGCTTTAGGGGATTATCTGAAGCGCATGAGGGGATATAGTGAGCCGCTCTTTTGGATTTAACTAGTTACCGAGGGCTCGTTTGTTCAATAACGAGCCCTCGGCGTTACTCAAACGAGGGCTCGCTTGAATAACGACGAAGGCTCAGTGTTTCGGTATAATCAAACGAACGATTCAGTTCAATCAAATGAACGATTCAGTACAGTCAGTGGAACGATGATGCTGATTGGTTTTGTGATTGAACTTTTGTCTTGAAATGGACTGGATTGGGTGGGGAATGGGGATTAGATGAAGTAGTCGGACTCGTCGATGAGGCCTGAGCGCATGGCTACACGTATGGCTTCGTGTGCGGTGTTGACTTGTAGCTTGCGGAAGATGTTCTTGCGGTGGGTGTTGATGGTGTGGATGCTGGAGAAGCGTTCGTTGGCTATCTCCTTGGTGGTCTTGCCCTGTGCGATGGCTCGCATCACTTCTACTTCGGTGTGTGTGAGGGTGGATGGTGATTCTTCTTCTCGCAGTTTCTGGGCAAGGAGTATTTCGGTGACGCGCTGGCAGATGTAGCGTCTGCCGCTGAGGGTGGAGCGGATGGCTTCGGTGATTTCTCGCAGGGATGCGTCCTTGAAGAGGATGCTGATGTTGTGGCTTTGGTAGGCGATGGTGCGCAGGAAACTGTCGGTGAGGTCGTCGCTGAAGAGGAGCCAACTGGCTGCGGGAAAGCGCTGGCTGACGATGAGTAGGTTGGCGGCATCAAGAAAATCGAACAGGGTGTAGTCGATGATGACTACACTCTGTTCGTGTGCTTTGAGTTGTTCGACCAACTCTGCTTTCCTGGATGCATGGAGGATTCGCTTGTCTGGGAATCCGTCAAGCAGATGCTCGATGGCAAAGCGGGTAATCTCTTGATTGTCAGCTATGATGAAGGTCATGGTTAAATGAAGAATTAAGAATGAAAAATGAAGAATGAGCGCTACGTTTAAATGAAGAATGATGAATGGTCGCTTCGCTCCGAATGAAGAATGAAAATTACTCATCCAATGTGCAGTGTAAAATTCATTCTTCATTCTTTATTCTTCATTCTTCATTCTTCATTTATTACAGTGGGTATTCTTCGAATGCGTAGAGGACGGTGGAGAGGTAGCGTTCGCCTGTGTCGGGGAGGAGGGCTACGATGGTCTTTCCTTTGTTCTCTGGTCGCTGTGCCAATTGGGTGGCTGCGAAGGCTGCTGCTCCTGAGGATATGCCTACGAGGAGTCCTTCTGTGGCTGCAAGCTGGCGACTGGTGCGGATGGCATCGTCGTTATCTACGTCGATGACTTCGTCGATGACGTTTGCATCGTAGGTCTTAGGGATGAATCCAGCTCCGATGCCTTGGATTTTGTGAGGACCGCTCTTGCCTCCGTTGAGTACTGGGGATGCGGATGGTTCGACGGCATAGATTTTCACGTTAGGGTTTAGCTCTTTTAGGTATTTGCCCACGCCTGAGATGGTGCCACCTGTGCCTACGCCTGCTACGAAGATGTCGATTTTACCGTCTGTCTGTTTCCACAGTTCGGGACCTGTGGTTTCGTAGTGACGCTGTGGGTTGGCAGCGTTTTCGAACTGCTGGAGGATGATGCTGCCTGGGATGGAGTCGCGCAGTTCTTCTGCTGCTTTGATGGCTCCAGGCATTCCGTCCTTGCCTGAGGTGAGTTTCACGGTGGCTCCGTATGCTTTGACGAGGTTACGGCGCTCCACGCTCATGGTTTCGGGCATGGTGAGGATGAGTTTGTAGCCTTTGACGGCAGCCACGAGTGCAAGTCCCACGCCTGTGTTTCCACTGGTTGGTTCGATGATGGTGGCTCCTGGCTTGAGGATGCCTTTCTTTTCTGCGTCCTCTATCATGGCGAGGGCGATGCGGTCTTTGACGCTTCCGCCAGGATTGAAGAATTCTATTTTCACGATGATAGGTTTTTCTAATCCTTTTTCTGCTGAATACTTACCTAATTCAAGTAGAGGTGTGTTGCCGATGAGTTCGGTGAGTTGTTTTACGATTTGTGACATAGTGTATGTGAATTAAAATTTGAAAAAGGGTCTCCTGAAGAAATTGGCAAAATCGGCAAAATTTAAATATCAAAATTTAGTATATTTAGTCTTTTTCTTTAGGAGACTTTTAAAATTTCTTTTCGGGTGCAAAGGTACGAAGTATTTGAATTGTTCACAATCACATAAATATGTTATTTTTCGTCAATGATTCAATAATCACGTTCTATTGTTGCACGATTTTTCTCAAGGCAATAACGAGCTGATCGACTTCGTCGCGTGTGTTATAAAGGGCAAAGGTGGGACGAACACTCATCTCGTAACCGAGTGCTCGAAGGGCTGGCTGCGCGCAGTGGTGTCCTGCACGGACGGCTATTCCTTCCTTGTCGAGCAGTTGTCCTGTGAGTGGGACATCGATGCCTTCGAGCACGAAGGACACGACAGAAACGCGGTGTTCTGGGTTGCCGATGATGGTTAGCCCAGGCACGAGCGACAGTTGCTGACGTGCATACTCGGTGAGGTCATGCTCATGCGCTTCGATGTTGTGGAGTCCGATGCGCTTTACATAGTCGAGTGCTGTACCCAATGCGATGGCATCTGCCACGTTAGGTGTGCCTGCTTCAAATCGTGCTGGTGGCTGGTTGAAGCGTGTCTCTTCGAGTGTCACATCTTGAATCATGTTGCCTCCACCTTGCCACGGAGGTAGTAACTCTAAGTATTCTTTTTTGCCATAGACAGCTCCAATGCCGTTGGGACCGTAGATTTTGTGTCCTGAGAAAACGAAGAAGTCGGCATTGAGTTGCTGGATGTCGATGGGAGTGTGAGCAATGCTTTGTGCTCCGTCGATGAGTACGGGAACGTGGTAACGATGTGCTGTTTGGATGATGCGCTCTACGTTGTTGATGGTGCCAAAGGTGTTGTTCACGTGTCCCACGCTGACAAAGCGTGTGCGAGGACCGATGATGCGCTCGTAGTCTTCGAGGATAAGGTCACCGTTTTTGTTCACAGGGATGGCTCTGAGCTTTGCACCTCGCTGCTTGCACACTTGTTGCCAGGGAACGATGTTGGCGTGGTGGTCGAGGGTGGAAACGATGACCTCGTCACCTGGGTTGAGGTATTTATTGCCGAATGTCTGTGCAATGAGGTTGATGCCTTCGGTGGTGCCTCTGACGAATACAATGTTTTCGGCTGAAGGGGCATTGATGAATGTTGCCACTTTCTGCCGTGCGGCTTCGTATTGGTCGGTGGCGCGTGCAGCGAGGGTGTGTGCTCCTCGGTGGATGTTGGAGTTGTCGTGCGAGTAGTAGTGGACGAGTGTGTCGATGACGGCTTGTGGCTTTTGTGTTGTGGCGCCGTTGTCGAGCCAAATGAGTGGATGCCCGTTTACGTTCTGGTGGAGCACGGGAAAGTCGCGTCGAATCTGGTCGATGGAGAGGGTGTCGGTTTCCTCGTAGTTGATGTCGCGTAGTTTGTCAGCTTCGGGTAGTCCCACGCCAAAGGCTATTTGTGGATTGGAAAGAGAGCCTTGGCGATCGTACTGATTGAGTTGAAAGGAGGACGGTGACTGGAACTCAGGCACGGAGGAAATGGCGTTTCCTCCCTGCATGAGTGCGTGAAATTCTGCTTCCAACTGCTTGAGGTTGATGTCATCAATCTCGTCGGGTATGGCTCGTTGAGCCACGCTCTTGAGTTCCTCGGGGCAGAAGCGTGAGGCTATTTGTCTGAGCTGACCGATGTCGGTGTCAAAATTGTTTGCTATGTTGTACATTTACTTTTCTATTTGATTGCGGTGCTGGTAGTCATGATAGTATCCTACTTCGACGTTTTCGAGGACGGCAATAGCGTCGTCGGTGAGGCTTGCAAGGGAGAAATACTTGGTGAGGAGATAGCTGGCTACTCCGAGTTTGTCGAGTCCCATGAGTCGTGCGCTGAGTGATGGTGCGATTTCGCCTGGTATGCCTGCTTGGTGCAATCCCACTACTCCTTGGTTCTTTTCTCCTGCACGCACCAGGATGATGTCGGTGGTTCCTACGCCTCGGTTGGTGAGGTATTGTCCCTTTACTTCGACTTTGTCGCTCGGAATGAGTGGTATTCCACGCCAAGTGATGACGCGTGTGCCAAAGATGTCTTGTGTGACAGGTGGCACTCCTCTCCATGTGCATTCGCGCTCGAAGGCTGCGATGGCTCGTGGATTGGCGATGAAGAAGGATGGCTCTTTCCACACGAGGGAGATGAGTTCGTCAAGGTCGTCGGGGGTAGGGGTACCATAGCGTGTGGTGATGCGATAGGATGGGTCAACGGCTGAGAGAAGGCCGAATTTCTTGTTGTTGATAAGTTCCCATTCTTGTCTTTCCTTCAGGCTTTCGATGCTGAGCCGCAACTGCTGTTCGAGCTGGTTGAATGGATTGTTGTAGAGGTCGCTCACGCGTGTGTGAACACGCACAATGGTTTGGAGCGTATTTAGCGAGTATTCTGTTGGTTGGTCTTCGTAGTCAATGTAGGTTTCAGGAATGATATTGTCTTCTTCTGCTCCACTGACGAGGTCGATGTGCTTTTCACCGTGGTCATTGACCGTGGCTTTCAGTCGAAGGTGCTCATCAACAGCTTGTTGGAACTGCTGGCGGAAATCGGGTATTTCCTTGGTGAGTTTCTCCAATTCTTCTCGGCGAAGAGAGAGGAACACTGCCGACGTGATAGTGCGTACACTGACCGATGATGGAGAGTCGCCCAGTAGGTCGGCTTCACCGAAGTATTCGCCTGCGTTGAGGAGGGCAATGCGGAGTTCCTCACCGTGCAGTCCTTTCTTGATGACTTCTGCTTGTCCGTCAGCAACGATGAAGAAGAGTTGGCGGTCTTCACCTTCGCGGATGAGGTAGTCGCCAAGTGCCACTTCCTCGGTGACGAAACGTCGTGCAAGTCGAGTGACAACGCTTTCGTCGATATTGGAGAAGAGCGGAATGCGCCTGAGGCTTTTGGCACTGAACGAAGGCACACCTTCGAGATAGCTGATGCTGATGCGCTCCGTCTTGCGCAGTTCCACTTTTGTACGGTTCACACGGTAGGTTCCACTCTCCACTTGCACCCACGGCAGGAGCTTGAGGAGGAGTCGGGGAGTGATGGAGCCCATCTGAGGGGCTGTCTTGGTGGTGTTCGCCAGTTTTCTGGCTGTAGCGGTCGTGACGCTACGTTGCAAGTTGTTTTCGCTCATGATGATGTTTTTTATTTTTTGATTATTACTTTCCATGTTGTGCCTTCCACCTGCTCTGTACGGAGTACTTCAAACCCTTGTTCGCTGGTTGATTTAGGTACGTTGTTGAGTGGTTCTCCTTCTTTCAGCAACACTTCTAATGTGTCGCCCTTGGCAATCTGCGCTAACTTTATTTTTGTTTTGACAAAAGTCATGGGGCAGTGCTCGTTGGTAATGTCTAATGTGTGGTTTGCCATGAGGTTGACATTTAAATGAATTTAAACGAACGGTTGTCAAATGAATAATGTGCGACCTCCTTCGGAGAGTTCGAGGAAGGTGGCGACACCGAGTACGTCTTTCACTTCTTGAATGAAATCCTTTTTCTCCAGTCCGAGGATGTGCATCGCCATTTCGCAGGCATACATGTTGATACCCAATACCTTTGCTGCATCGATGAGTTCTTCCAGTGTTGCTACGTTGTTTTTCTTCATGAGGCTACGAAAAATGTTTCCGCTGGCTCCGAAGAAGTTGAGACGGCTGACGGGAGCCACACGTGTGCCACCCATCATGAATCCGAACAGTTTTGTGAGCCAGTCCTTGCCGATGAATGCACGTCCTTGCTTCTGCTTGATGGCATCAAGTCCCCAGAAGGTGAAGAAGAGGTTGACTTCATAGCCAACAGCAGCAGCTCCTGTTGCGAGGGTGAATGCTGCGGTGAGTTTGTCGAAGTCGCCGCTGAAAACGATGATGCTGAGTTTCTTCAAGTTAGTCATTTATTTGTTGGCCTATTATTGGTTGTTTTCTTCGTTAAACAATTTGGTGGAGAGGTATCGTTCGCCTGTGTCGGGAAGGAGTACCACAATGGTCTTTCCTTCGTTTTCGGGTCTCTTGGCAATGTTGATGGCTGCATAGAGAGCTGCACCTGACGAGATGCCTGATAAGACACCTTCTTTCTGTGCCAGAAGTCGTCCCGTTTGGAAGGCATCGTTATCTCTAACCCTGTAGATTTCATCGACGATGTTGAGATCGAGCACCTTCGGAATGAATCCTGCGCCGATGCCTTGCAGTTTGTGAGGCCCAGGTCGTCCACCAGAAATGACGGGGCTGCCCTGTGGCTCTATGCCAATGACTCTTACCTTTGGGTTCAGTTTCTTCAACGTGCTGCCAACGCCTGTGATGGTACCTCCCGTGCCGATGCCAGCGATGAAGATATCGACTTTTCCTTCTGTGTCATTCCATATTTCGGGACCTGTGGTAAAGCGATGGGCTGCTGCATTGGCTGCATTGTTGAACTGCTGGGGAATGAACGAGTTGGGGTATTGCTCTGCCAATTCTTGTGCTTTCCTCACTGCTCCTGCCATGCCCTCGTAGGCTGGAGTGAGAACAATTTCTGTTCCCAAGGCTTTCAACAGACTTCTGCGTTCGATGGTCATGGCATCGGGCATGGTGAGTATCAGTCGGTTGCCTCTGATGGCAGCTGCCAATGCCAAACCGACACCCGTGTTTCCGCTTGTTGGCTCGATGATGACAGTGTTCTTGTCGATAAGACCTTTCTCCTCAGCGTGGTTGAGCATCGCCACACCAATGCGGTCCTTCACACTGCGTCCTGGGTTCAGCATTTCCAGTTTGGCAAGAATCCTGGCTTTCAGTCCCAACTCTTGCTCAATCTTGCTGAGTTCCAGCAGTGGAGTCTGTCCGATGAGTTCCGTAATGTTTTTAGCAATCTTTGTCATATATGTATTTCTTTGTCAATGATTTCGTGATTGATGATTTTGAAGGAATTTAAGCGAATGTCACCATTCATCAGCGAGAGGATGGCATAGCGAATGTTCGGGTCGTTGGCCAATCGCTTGTCTTCTTCCGAAGGACGTGAGGGTGAGGCAGGATGAGAATGCCAATTGGCGAGTATTCTCAGTCCGTGTTGCCGAGCATACTTCAGAGCCGCAAACTGTTCGCGGGGGTCGAAAGAGAAGTGTTCCTCAGAATGGTCGATGTTGGTCATGGCATAGTTCTCTGTCACGACATTGTCCTTTCCCAATAAGTATCCGCAGCTTTCGATGGGTGCTTCTGCCTGAGCCTGACGGATGATGCTTTGTTTCACAGCGTCAATGATAATCATAATTCTGTTTATTTTTTCAACTCGCAGGCAGCTTGTTCATAATCGATAAGATGATTGATGGTTGGGTGCGTTCCGCAAATCGGACATCGGTCGGTTTTGCGCGTGTTGATGGTGTGAAACTTCATGGTTTTTGCATCAAATGTCAGCAAGCGATTAGTGAGCAATTCACCTATGCCAAGGATGTATTTCAATGCTTCTGCTGCTTGGATGGTTCCCAGCATTCCTGCAATGGCTCCCAACACTCCGGCCTGTGAACAAGTAGGCACTGCTCCTGGAGGTGGTGGCTCCTTGAACATACAACGATAGCACGCAGTGCCTGGCAGGTGTGTGAATGTCTGTCCTGTGAAGCGGAGAATTCCACCATGACTGAATGGTTTTCCTGCCATGACGCAAGCATCGTTGATGAGAAACTTCACAGGGAAATTGTCCGTGCCATCAATGATGAAGTCGTAGTTGCTGATGATGTCGAGTGCATTCGATGAATCGAGAAACGTGTGGTAGGTATTCACCTTTACATCGGGATTGATGGCAAGCATTTTCTCTTTGGCGCTTTTCACCTTGGCTTTGCCAACATCGTTCGTGAAGTGAATCACCTGACGTTGCAGATTGCTCAAATCCACCACGTCTGCATCCACTATGCCGATGGTTCCTACGCCAGCCGCAGCCAAGTAGAGAGAAACAGGTGCTCCCAATCCACCCGCACCGATGACCAGCACTTTTGCGTTTAGTATCTTTTCCTGTCCTTCCACACCTACGTCTTGCAGTAGGATATGACGACTATATCGTTCTATTTGTTGTTCCGAGAAATCGTACATTGCATTGACTTTTAAAATTAAGAATGAAGAATTAAGAATGAAGAATTAAGAATGAAGAATTAAGAATGAAGAATTAAAAATGAAGAATGAAGAATGAAAATAACTTATGCTTAAACACATTCTTCATTCGGAGCGAAGCGACATTCTTCATTCTTCATTTACCGTGCCTCCTCCCATGAAATAAAGAAAATCCACTTCGTCACCTTCTTTCAGTTGGGTGGTATTCCATTCGTCACGGTCAACAAATTCTTCGTTTACCTGAACAGACACCATTTCTGGCTGCTCCACGTGATTCAAGCTGATAAGTTCGCTTACATTCAGAGGAAATTCCACAAGCTGATTCTCACCATTTACTTTTATTTGTGCCATAATTGTTTGTTGTTTTATTGTTTCTTTTTTCGGCTGCAAAGTTAGATACATTCAATGACATGTAAAATCCCATGCGTTAGCCATTTTTTCTCACTAAAATTAGGTATTTCCTCATCCCATAAACATGGTAGCTTTTCACTCCAGTCTTGCTTAATTCGTTAAATGTCACTACTTTTGCCACCATTATGAAACATTACGAAACAGAAATTCTCACTTCTCCATTTGCCAAGCCTGATGCATACGGAGCATTGACAATGCCCATCTATCATACGGCTGCTTTTGAGTTTCCCACGGCGAAAGCCATGAGTGACGCCTTTTGTGGACGCTCGCCTGAGCATAGTTATTCACGCATCTCTAATCCCACCGTGCAGAACTACGAATGGCGTGTGCGACGCTACACAAGTGCTATGAGTGTCACTGCCTTCAACACAGGAATGGCTGCCATTGCTAACACGCTTCTTGCCATTTGCCAGCAAGGAACAAATATAGTCTCCTCTTCCCATCTGTTTGGTAATACGTTCTCCTTCATGAAACTTACTCTTGCCCAGTTTGGCGTGGAGATGCGAACAGCCAATCTCATCCATCCAGAAGAAGTGGAGCGTATGATAGATGACAACACCGTCGCTATTTTCTTCGAAACCATCACAAATCCACAACAAGAGGTGGCAGACATAGCAGCATTGTCGGCTGTAGCACATCGTCATGGTGTTCCTGTCATAGCAGACACCACCATGATTCCTTTCACGGCTTTTCATGCCAAGGATTTCGGAGTGGATATAGAAGTCATTTCAAGTACAAAATACATCAGTGGTGGAGCTACAGGCTTGGGTGGATTAGTGCTCGATTATGGAACATTCGATTGGAGGCAGTCGCCCAATCAGGTGTTGAAGAGCCGAACCAAGCAAGTTGGAAAGCGAATGGCATTCACAGCTCGACTCAAAACGGAAATCCTCACCAATTTCGGTGCGCTCATGACTCCACACGAAGCCTACATGCAATGTCTCGGGCTGGAAACACTCCAGCTGCGCTTCCAGCAGCAAGCATCTTCAGCCCTATGGATTGCCCAGCAGTTGAAGAGCGAACCACGCATTCAGCAGGTAAGTTATACGGGTTTGGACGACCATCCTTTCCATGCCATCTCTGTTCGTCAATTCGGTCAGCTGCACGCAGCTATGTTCACCATTGACCTTGCCGACAAGCAGCAATGCTATCGATTCATCGATGCACTCCAGCTCATCCACCGTGCCACCAATCTTTTCGACCACCGTTCTCTTGCCATTCATCCCGCTTCCACCATCTTCGGACTTTTCACCCCCGAACAACGCAACGATATGGACGTGAAGGACACAACCATACGCCTGAGTATCGGATTGGAAGCCAAAGAAGACATCCTTGCCGACATTCTCCAAGCACTTGATAAGATGCAAGAGTAAAGTAACGATAATCATTTAGTAATCGTTAAAAAATAAGTTGGTACGTTTTTTTCGGAAAATAAATTAAAATAAAATGATTATCCGCATATTGGTGCAATAGACCCTGAGAAGGGTCTTCGCTCAGTAAACGTAGGTCGGAACGACCTGCGGAGGAGGTGGATGATGGCGATATGCACTCTGAATGAGTGCCCCAACTGTGTTTGTGGGCGACCCCGCAAGGGTCGATATACTCATTGCCATCTATC
>OCVV012838380.1_pt1 | contig 46403 bp, 39 predicted proteins | sample 1539721 | NCBI WGS metagenome assembly OCVV01 (sample SAMN02144230, study PRJEB22623) | gut metagenome | biome: sheep rumen | host: Ovis aries | place: New Zealand | reverse complement strand
AGCTATGAGCCTTTAGGCTCTGCTAATAAAAGAGCCTTTTAGGCGATAAGAGTAAAATACCCCCGGCTATGCCGGGGGATATTTATTTTACATTTTTCTAAAATAACTATAAAATAATTGTAGTTTTATATATTAATAAAAAGGGGAAGAAATGAAAAAGAAGATTATACATATTATTGGCATCTATACTTTGGTTGCCGTTGTTACAGCAGTAATGTTTGTAAACTATATGAATAGTAAATCATACATAAATGAAGACTATTTACATAGATATCATAAAAAAAGAGATTCTGAGAACATGTTTCCAGAAAACTATGAAATAATAGAGGATATCACTTATGGAGATCAATTATATGGCGGAATGCGTCTAAACATTATACAGTCCCTTTCAGAAGATGAAGATGTAAAACTTTATTACAAACCTTCTCAAGCGACAATTCACAGATATAATCTTGAATTACCAAATGGGATGATAGACTTAAGAGAAAAGATAATATATTCTCGTTTAAAGAGACAAATAGAAAATACAGCTAATTATAAAATTTTTAAATATGATGATAAAAAGATTATTGAAGTTGTGGCATATGAAGATCCTGATGAATACAACACTGAGTATAGTAAAATATATGATGAAGAAAGAAGAGAGTTAAAGGAAGCTATAGAAAAATATAATGGAAAAAGAAGTAGGAAAGATATAAAAGCACTTTTAGAAAAAATAATGGATTATTGTGAATTACATTGTTTTGAAGAAAAGTCAATTATGCCTAATGTAAGATTTGCGATATATGATAATCAAGAATTAGTTTATGCACATACTACATCTAGAATTTTTTATGACATTGAAATGGTCAAGGGGGAAGAAGGTTATTTTCCAAGTCTTAGAAGTATTTACAACGAAATAAATCCTAATAAAAAACATGATATTAGATTTGTATATGGTGATGATGGTGGTATCGATGAAGTAATTATTGAATATAACCTAAAAAAATTTCTTATTTTTAGAGAGAAGTATTAGGATTGGAACCCAGGGACGTCCATCAAAAGTTCCAAAAAAGCAGCCCGTCCTGATGGACGAGCTGCTTTTGGCAAATGAGTATTATACTACGTGCGACTATGGGATTAATCCCTTTTCTTGGACTTAGAGGACAGGAGTCTCATAAAAAGATTGATGATGTCCAGGTACAGGCCCACACAAACGTCGACGGCATTGTCTGCTGTTTTGTATAAAGCCTGGGCTTTTCCCCAGTCATAACCGATATACAGGCAGAAAAGGCCAGCGACAAGAAGGTCCCACTGAGACGGCAGCGATTTGTTAATCATGATAGCGATAAATTCCACCACGATAACTCCCAACAGTGTCATGAAAAGCACGCTTTCAAGCTTACTGAAAAATCCGGGAAAGATCGTTGCAGCTGCCATCATGAATAATGTAAGTCCTGCAGTTACGTACAGTGTGTTCACGATGTCATAATTTGTGACTTCGGACAGCCGGATGAAAATGCTCAGAACAACGCCTACCGGTAAGACTACTAAGTTGTAGCCGATGAAACTGATAAAGGCACTGTCGCTTGAAATAGACAGACAGATCCCTGCGATTGCGATGATAAAGTAGCCGATGAGCACCATCGTGAAGTTCCACTCCATGAAGGTGTCTGTGAGGTAGATGCACATAAGTGCGTTGATGATAAAGCCCCACAGCAGCACAGCTCCGATCAGCAGGTTGTAAGCTCTCGCTGACATCTCATCACGTTTGTAGTAATTCATTTTTTTGCCCTCCTTGGGAAATTATAAAAGGAAGGCACTAGGCCTTCCTGATTACAGAACAAGGCCTACAAAAATGTTTAGCCGCTTATTATTATAGCATATTTGAATGTTTTTTTCAATGGAACACGGGGAGGTGGAACTTGGGGACGTCCGTTGTTTGTTCCATTTTTGGAACCAATCACGGACGTCCCCAAGTTCCACCTATTGCATCAAAATAAAAATTAGGTATAATTATACTTGAAAGATAATTTGGAAAAAGGAGGAAAGAAAATGAAATATTTTTCTAGCCAAAAAGGAGCCATTTCCATGATGGCTATAGTTGGGGTTTTACTAACAATAGCGGTTTTAGTAATACTTGGAGCATATTTATTTATAAGAGAAAGAGGTGATGTTGTGGACGAACCTGTTGCAATAGAAGATGGCAATACTACCGGTCAAGAAGAAGTAAAAATAGAAAATGGAGAAACACAAGAGTTTACCTATGGTTTTTTAAATCTTGAAAATCAAAGGGCACCAGGTAAAAACGTCATTTATTCGCCACTTTCAATAAAATATTTATTGCATTTATTATCTGATGGTGCAAATGGAAATACTAAAAAAGAGATTGATAGATTAATTAAAAATGAAAGTTTAACACAATACAAAAATATTGATAAAGTACTTTCATTGGCAAATGCTCTATACATAAAGGATGAGTGTAAAGATAAAGTATTAGATTCATATATTGATAATGCAAAAGAAAAATATGATGCGGAAATAAAATACGATAGCTTTAAAGATGCCAGCAATATTAATAATTGGGTAAGTGAGAAGACATTTAATATAATAAATGATTTCTTAAAAGATGGACAAGTTCAAGATCCTAATTTAGTCATGATTTTGGTAAATGCACTTGCTGTTGATATGAAGTGGAAAACTGAATTTGATATGCTAAGCACTCATTTGGGACAGTTCAATAATCAAGCTGGAGAGGGAATAGAGACAGCTTATATGCATAAATCAGAAGATACATCTGATGAAATCGCATACAAAATAGATGACGACGTAACTGTTTTATCGATGGATTTAGAAGAAAATGAAGGAATAGGCCTTGAGTTTGATGCAATTATGCCAAATGAAATAGCACTAGAGGATTTTATCGCAGGAATGGATAAAGTAAAGGTTGAAGACTATTTATCAAATTTGACTAAGGCATCAGAAACAAATAAAGGTGTAAATATTACCATTCCAAGATTTGATTTTGATTATTCAATAGCTTTTAAAGATGAATTAAAAGAACTAGGAATAAATGATGCTTTTGATATGAATGCTGACTTTTCAAATATAACAGGAGATACTAGTCTTTTTGTAGGAGATGCAATTCATAAAGCTGACATAGAATTTTCTGAAAAAGGTGTAAAAGCAGCAGCAGCTTCAGCAGCTATAATGTTAGAAAATGCCATTGAAATTGATGAAGAACTTCCAATAAGTGTTGTTATAGATAAGCCATTTATGTTTGTAATTAGGGATAAAGCCACAGGAGAAGTATGGTTCACAGGTGCAGTATATGAGCCAGTATTGTGGAGTAATGTTGAGGCAGAATATGATAGACACTAAAAAACTATTTTAAGGAAATGTATAAATGAAAAAGAAATTAATTATATTTATTATGGTGATGATTGTTTTAGCGGCTATTATTACAGTGTTTTATATCTCGAGTGAAAAGAATAAAACTGTTAATTTAGTGGTGGGTGACAACCAAGAGAGCATAGAACTTTCTATGAAAGACTTTATTTGTGAATATGATAAAATGTCAAATGACTTTTCAAACGAATACTTTTCAGTAGGGTTCACAAATAATTCAAAATACGACATTTTAGGCATAAAATTGTTTTTTTCTTCTAAAGCATCTGATACACCAATAGAGGCAGAAAAAAACATTTTAATAAAAAGAGGAAAAAAAATTGAATTTCAGTCTATGTATCCTGAACATCAATATTGGGTAGGAGGTGAGGATATAGAGGTTAGGAAAAAGAAATATGAAGATATGGAACCTAGTACTTTAATACTTAGAATAGTTTCAGATGATTTTAATTCATATTTGGTTTCATATGATTTTACTAACAAAGAATGGTCAAATTTGAATAAATATGTGAAGTTAAGTGTTATGGAAGAGAATGAATTAGCAAAAAAGTTAATAGAACCAGATTGCAAATACTATAGGTTTATCGAGGATGAAGCTGAAGAAAAAGAGATTGATAAAAGTTTGGGCATTGAAGATCGTATTTCAATATTATGTTATGATATTAGCCTAGAAGAGTTTGATAAATATGTTAATAAGATTAAAGAGGCTGGATTTATAGATAATGCATCACTGAACGATTTTGATTATTATGCGAAGTATGATGCTGAAAATGCTGAAGGAAATGAAATATATATTATGTATTTTGAAGATGATAAAAAAATGTTAATTGGAATAATAAAAAAGTTAATGGGAGTTGTTGAGGCAGAATATGAGAGATAAAGTAAAGACTAGACAATCAAATATAGAATTATTAAGAATTATAGCTATTATAGGGGTGATTGTTTTGCATTTTAACAATCCCTCTATTGGTGGCGGATTTGGGTTAGTAGAGCAGGGCTCAGTAAACTTTTTTATACTATATGTTTTGGAGTCATGTTTTATAATAGCGGTTAATCTGTTTATAATGATTTCTGGATATTTTTTAATAACAAATAACAAGCGTAACTTATGGAGGCCAATAGAACTGATTTTCCAGGTAATGTTCTTTTCATTTTGCAAGTACATGATAAATGGACACATTGCTGGAAATATTGAAGGCAAGGGTATAATAAGAAGTTTAGTGCCTGATAATTATTTCATCATATTATATATAACGTTGTACATTGTTTCACCATACATAAACATATTAATCATGAACTTAAATGAGCTAAATAGAAAGCGTTTTATAGTAACTCTGCTTTTGGCATTTGCTATTTATCCAACAGCTGTAGATTTGCTTTCTGAAATAACCAAGCAACAATTTGTAGAATTAAGCAGCATTGGAATGTATGGAAGCCAGTGGGGATACTCAATTGTGAACTTCGTTTTGTGCTACATTATTGGTGCGTACATATTTATATATAAAGATAAGCTCCTTAAATTCAAAACATCAAGATTACTTGTAGCATTCATTATTAATGTATGCATTTTAACAGCGTGGAGTCTATTTAATGACTCTACAGGCTACTTTTCAACTAAGAGTGCACTAGAGTATTGCAATCCGCTTATTATATTAAATGCGGTTATTGTATTTATAGTATTTAGCAAATTAAAGTTTAATAGCAAAGTAGTAAATGAACTTGCTAGCGCCACACTTACAGTGTTTTTATGTCATAGTTTATTTATAAGACGCGATGTGACAAAAGCATTTGTAGTGAAAGGACCATTTCAAATGATGGCTTCTATATTAGGCTATGCTGCATTTTTATATGTGCTATTATACTTTGTAAATAAGGTATATCTTGTACTAAAAAAGATTATTTTTGGAAAGCTTGAAAAAAAGTATAATTTAATGAGAGAGTATTAATGTAATATGAGAGCCTTGCAAATTGCGAGGCTCTTGTATCTTTTAAATAGTTACTTAAATGAAATAAAAACGAAATGTTTTATAACAAATAATAATGATAAAATGTGAACATAGAGATTATATATTGGAGAAGTACAAATGTTAAAGAAAATAGCTATTGTTTTATTTATGATTTTATTAGTATTTGGTTTATGTAGTAATGTATTCGCGGCAGATAAATATACAGCCACTTCTAGTATTAATGGAGTGACAGCAACGTGGGAATATGAATTAAATGATTCAAATGAAGTGGTATATTTGGTATGCAAGAATCCAACAGACTTGTCTGGAAAGCTTGTTATTCCATCAAGTATTGACGGAAAACCAGTTAGATCACTTGGTTATCACGCGTTTGAAAATGCTACAGGGTTAACTTCAATAGAAGTTCCAGCAAGTTTAACAGATGATTGCTCAGGTTTTCCATTTGAGGGGTGTTCAAATATTACAGAAGTGAAGTTTGAAGATGGGATACAAAAGATTCCAGGGAATATTTGTGGGGATTTAACAGGGATTACTGAAGTTACAATGCCAAATTCTGTAACTGACGTTGGCTTTAGTGCATTTGATGGATGCAGTAATCTTGCAAATATTAACTGGAGTGAAAATATAAATCATTTGGGTCTAAATGCTTTTCAAGATTGTAAGTCATTAACACGATTAGAAATACCAAAGAGCCTATATAAAAGCTGTGGAAACCATCCATTTGAAGGATGTTCTAATATAACAGAAGTGAAATTTGAAGATGGAATACCTGAAATACCAGGATTTATTTGTGAAGATTTAACTGGAATTACTGAAGTTACTATCCCTGACTCAGCAAAAGAAATAGGCGGGTATGCATTTGATGGCTGTACAAAACTTGCAAACGTAGATTTTGGAAATGGAGTCGAAATACTTCATATAAATGCATTTCAAGACTGTACTTCATTAACATCTCTAAAATTTCCAAAAAGTTTATCAAGAGATTGTGGAAATCATCCATTTGAAGGATGTTCGAATATTACGAAAGTTGAGTTTGAGGATGGAATAACACAAATTCCTTCTTTTATTTGTGAAGACTTAACAGGGCTAACTGATTTTAATATACCAGATTCTGTGACTAGAATAGGTGGTTATGCATTTAAAGGATGTAGTAGCATTGAAAAAGATATAGTAATGCCAGTTAATACTGTTAATATTGGAATAGAAGCGTTTACGGATTGTCCAAAAATAAAGAAGGTGACATTTTTAGGTGATATAAAAAACATGGGATGGGGAGAAGATAATGATGCAGCTGGAGACTCAATATTCAAAAATCATAACAGTGACTTAACATTTTATTGCTATGAAGGTTCAGTACCAGCTAAATATGCTATTAACTTTAATATAAAATATGAATACATACCAAAAACAGGTTCTAATCCTACAAATACAAACACAAATATAAGAAATACAAATAACACAAATTACATGAATAATACAAATACTAATGTAAATAATAACAATACAAGAAATACAAATAATGCAAATAATACAAATAGTAGAGGTAATACTAATCTAAAAAATAATACTACTCAACCAGATAACACGACAGCAAGTGGTATATTACCTAAGACAGGTTCTGCAACAGTAAAAGCTTTCATCTTTGTTATTCTAGCTGCAGTAGGTACATTATCTTACAAGAGATATAGAGAAATAAATAAGTATTTATAAAAGAGACTCGGGGACGTCCATCAAAAGTTCCAAAAATGGAACTTTTGATGGACGTCCCCGAGTTCCAAAGGAGAAAAAATGGCGTCACTAATTACACATTATGGAATTGTAAAAATGCTATCTGATAAACTCGACCTAGATGATGAGGTATTATATGGAGCAATTTTGCCAGATATTATAAGTATGGCAGGGCTTCAAGTAAAGGAAGATGCACATTATATGGATGCTGTTATCGACTTGCCTCATTATGATAGATACATAGAAGGTGTTTTAAAGCAAGATGGTACTATGACTAACTTAGGGTATCTATTTCACCTGATACAAGATAGTATTTGGTATGAAGCATCAATGAAATATGAAGAAAAATATAAATTGGCTCATGAAGAATTTTTGCGTAAGCTTCATTCAGATATGAATATCTTAGATAGGATTTTTTTGAAGAGACTAGCCATAGATGAAAACGAGTTTATTAGCATAAAGGCAAAGCTAAAAACGTTTGCAGATAGTGAGATTATTAGAGATAGCATTGGGAAACATTTTAAAATTAGAAAAATAGAAAATGAGAATTTATATTTTTGGAATGAAGATTTGTATCATGCATATATTGAAGAGGCACTTGAAATGTGTGAAAAGCAATATGAAGAAGTTAAAGGATATCTATAGGAATACTGTAACTAAGCTAACTGCCGATGCGTAAATGCATTGGCAGTTAGTTTATGTTTTGGGGTATCAAGTTTTTGTTTTATTTAAGTTGTAATATAAGCTGAAACGTGATATTATAACTAAAAATAAAATCTAAAGGGGATAATCATGCAACAAAATAAAAAAGTAGTTATTTTAGGTGGTGGAACAGGAACATCAGGCATTGTTAGAGGTCTTAAATATTTCCCTATTGACCTTACATGTGTTATCACTGTTTCAGATGATGGTGCTAGTACTGGGCGCCTTAGAAAAGAATTCGACACACCAGCTGTTGGTGATATTAGAAAAGTTTTATCAAATTTGTCTACACTTCCTTCAGAAGTTAGAGACATTATGGAATATAGATTAAAAGCCAAGTCGGAACTTAACGGACATGCTATTGGAAATTTAGTTTTGACTTCACTTATTAACGAAACTGGAAGTTTGAAGAAGAGTATTGAATACTTGAGCATTATTTTAGACGTTAAGGCAAAGGTACTTCCATTGTCTGAGGATAGTCTTACTCTTATGGGTAAAACTATTGATGATGAAATAATCGAAGGTGAGGAAGAAATTACAAAGGCAGGCAAGAAGTATAAAGAGTTTTTCTACAAAGAAGAACCTCGTATTTTGCCACAAGTATTCAAGGCAATTAGAGAGGCTGATTTAATCATTTTAAGTGCTGGAAGCTTGTATACATCAGTAATGCCACACATTATTTCAAAAGATATATCTAATTCAATTAGAAATTCAAAAGCAAAAGTAATGTACGTTTGCAATGTCATGACACAACCTGGAGAGACAGAAGGATTTGGTGTATCAGACCATGTAAACAGTTTAGAACAATACTTAGGAAAAGGCGAGATAGATGTTGTTGTTGCTAGCAACACGCCAATATCTGATGCAATGATAGAAAAGTATTCATACGAAGAGCAGAAAGATCCTGTAAGAATAGACTATGAAAACATTATTAAGCAAGATTATGAGCTTATTGAAGAGGATTTAGTTACCACTCAAGATGGCACGTTAAAGCACGATAGCTTAAAGCTAAGCTCGGTTATTTTCTCATACTTAATGAGAGAAAGAGAATTTGACCATTCAGAGCAAGTTGAAGAATTCCTAAAAAAATACAATCAAACATTGGTACTTAACTATTACAACAAGACTTCGAGTGCTAACAAAGAAAAAATACAAAATCAACTAAATAGCATAAATTTAGACAGTTTAAATAATTTATATAGAATTAGTCAAATAAATGTCGCAGCTGAAATAGACAAAAACACATTATACAATTTACCGTACACAGACAAGAGCTTAATAGAAGACGAAGAAAAGAAAATTGTTGACGCTATCGGGGTAGATACTATTAGAAACAACCAATATGCAGTTGTTACTATGGCCGGTGGACAAGGTACAAGGCTTGGACATCATGGACCAAAAGGTACATATCTACTTAATGTTAGTCCAAAGCCAAAGTATTTATTTGAGATACTTGCCGACTCATTAAAAGAAAAAAATGAGCAATATGGCATTACTCTTAACTGGTACATAATGACAAGCGACGACAACAATGACCAGACAGTTTCATTCTTTGAAGAACATGATTATTTTGGATATCCAAGCAGTCATATTAGGTTCTTCAAGCAGGGGAAAATGCCACTTTTAAATGATGAGGGAAAACTTGTTATTGACGAAAACGGAAGTATCAAGTTTGCATCAAATGGAAATGGCGCTGTATTCAGAGCTATGAAAGATGATGGCATATTAGATGATATGAAACAAAAAGGTATCGAGTGGGTATTTATCGGTGCTGTTGATAATGCACTTTTGAACATGGTTGATGAGACTTTGCTTGGACTAACTATTAAAGAAAAGAATCAAATTGGAAGTAAGTCTATCGTTAAGGCATACCCAGAAGAGAAAGTTGGTGTGTTCTGTAGAAAGAACAACAAGCTTAAGATTATAGAGTATACCGAGCTTCCAAAGGAAGTAGTATACATGACAGACGAAGACGGCGAGCTAGTATTTGGTGAGTCGCATATCATGTGCAATTTATTTAGTATGAAGGCGTTAGATAAAATTGCAGAGCAAGAATTACCATATCACAGTGCACACAAAAAAATAAATTACATAAATGAAGACGGCGAACTAGTTGTTGCAACAAAACCAAACGCATACAAATTCGAGCAATTCATATTTGATGGTTTCAAATATTTTAATGAAATAACAATCCTTAGAGGAAAAAGAGAAGAGGACTTTGCACCAATCAAAAACAGAAGTGGCGTGGATAGTCCTGCATCAGCAGTCAAATTGTACAATGATTTGCATGCTAAAAAATAGATTTGGAGGAATAAATGGCTATTTTATTACCAGGTGGTGCTGGCTACATTGGTAGCCATACTGCTGTAGAACTATTAAACAATGGCTTTGATATAATCATTTTAGACAACTTTAATAATAGTAAAAAAGAAGTAATAGAAAACATTAAAAAGATTACTGGCAAAGATTTCAAATTTTATGAAATGGACTATAGAAATAGACAAGACTTAGAAAAAGTGTTTGAAGAAAATATAATTGATGTAGTAATAAATTTTGCTGGTTACAAGTCGGTAGGTGAGTCTGTAGAAAAGCCATTAGAATACTATGATAACAACCTATTTGGTGCAATTACACTACTGAATGTAATGAAGAAATATAATGTTAAGAAATTTATTTTCTCTTCATCTGCTACTGTATATGGTGACCCAGGAGTGTCAAAAATGGATGAATCAATGCCTAGAGGACAAATCACGAATCCATATGGCACAACAAAAGCAATGATTGAAAAGATACTAGAAGACTTATATACATCAGATAATACTTGGAATATATGTATTCTTAGATACTTTAATCCAGTAGGCGCTCATGAAAGTGGACTAATTGGAGAAGTACCAAATGGAATACCAAACAATTTAGTTCCATACATTATGCAAGTTGCAAGTGGAAAAAGAGAATTCTTGAATGTATATGGTAACGATTACAACACCAAAGATGGCACAGGAGTTAGAGATTTCATACATATCGTAGACTTAGCCAAAGGACATCTTAAGGCATTGGATAAGTTACAGAGGATTCATAATACAGATACTGGCGTTCTATATTATAATCTTGGAACTGGTATTCCGCACAGCGTACTTGAGATGGTGAATACATTTGAAAGAGTAAATGATGTGAAAGTTCCATATAAAATCGTAGGTCGAAGACCAGGAGACCTTGCAGAGGTCTACGCAGATCCATCCAAAGCAAATAGAGAACTAGGATGGAAAGCAGAAAAAACAATAGAAGACATGTGCAGAGATGCATGGAGATTTGAGAAGAATAATGGATAATAATAGGGCCGTCCCTTAATGACAAGAAATGTCAAAAAAGGGCGGCCCTATAGTAATTTGCTGAGATTTATGGTATAATGATAATGTAGGGATTTTTGACCTATTTTACGAAAGTATAGTTTATATTTTCTCTTATGTGTAAGACTTCATTTGAAGTCTGTAAAGTAATGAAGGAGGTATATTTCTATGGAAGGAACAATGAAGAATAATGCTACAAAAGAAGAAATTATGAACAAACAAGAATTAAACGGAATTGACCCTAACTATGAACTTTCAGAAAAAGAAAAAAATGAAATGAAAGAACTAATTCAAAGGGACATGAAGGATGTAAAACTAGACGTTTTGAAAAGTATACTTAGAGAAAAAAATATTGATTTTGATGATTCAATATCAAGTTATGAGGAACTCAAGAAATCAGTTAAAGCATCTGTTGGAATGGAGAAATTCTCTGAGATTGCTACCGAAGAAGAAGTGAACAATAAAGAGATTACTCAATTTTTGTCCGCATTAGAAAATGATGGAGCAATTACTCCGCAAAAACTATTTAATGATTTTAAAAATATGGTTATAAAGCCTACAGCTAAGAGTGTAGCAACAATTGGCTTATCTAGAGCTTTATTTGATGCCATGGTATTTCTACCATCTCCCGTACGAACTATTGCTGGTGTGGCTGCTCTAGGAGCAACAGTATTTAAAGGGGTAAAAGGTCAATTAGATAAATTTAGGGCTCAAGAAACAGAAAGATATGATAACGTACTCGAAACTTTGAAAACTAAAAAAGATGAAGATGGAAATGCTGTTTTAAAAGAATATTCTTCAGCTCAAATTGCTGAAATTAATAAATTCCTTGAAGAAAAAGGCGTTGAGACAAAAGATATTTCATACAATAGTATGAGTGCTGAAGTAGATAAACTAAAAAATAAAGATAAGCTTGAATTAATAAATAGAATAAATGATGTTAGTGATAACAAGTTAGATATTAAAGATGAGCTTAGAAAAGAACGTAAAATCCAAAAGGCAAAAGCTGGTAAGAAAAACTTGTTGAGGTTTGGCTTAGGCGCAGCTTTAGGTATAGTTGGAGCAAACTTAGACAAAGAAGTTGTCGATTTAGTAAATCCACTTGTTTCTAGAGAAGCTGCTGAAGCTACATATCAAATGAGAACAGGTTATTCACCAATACATGATCCAGTTCGAAGCCTAGTTCCATATGGATTACTTGGAACATCAGCAGTATCTTTGCTTACAAATATGGTAGGATTTATAGGAAAAACCGTAAAAGATAGAAAAGACAGCAAAAATTATATACAAAAGGAAGGCGATGTTAAATTATCTACTAACCAAAAACTTGTCTTAGATATCTTGAAAACTAAGCTTTTGGAAGGCCATCCTGAGGATAAAGATAAGATTGGCGATATTAGTACTTTAAATGAATTTAAATCATATACAAGTGGAATATCTAAAAAAGAACAAGATAGCATGAAGGATTTAATTGTAAAACTAAATACAATAGTAAAATCAAAGGACGCAAAGACTCAGGCTACTGAACTTGCAAAAATGTTAGGAAATTCAGCATTACTTGCAGGAAACAGTATCCTTGCATATCAAATATTATTATTCTTGAAGAATAATTTGGTTTTATGGCCACCAACACTTGGAGGAGGTGCTCCGGGACAAGGTGAACTACAACCACAAAAACAACCAGCATATGCTACTGCTACTGAAAATGCATATGCAACAAATCCTGCTACAGAATCGGTTGTAAGTACAGTACCTGCAACTCAACCAGTTATGCAGCCAACACCAGTACCAGGAAAAACACCTGTGACAAATCCAGGCTTATCACCAGCTCCAGTACCCGGAAGAAGACCAGGAATAATTCCACCGGGAATGGAAAAAGTTCCAAATCCTGGTGTAGCACCAACACCGCTTCCTAGTAAAAAACCAGGAATTGTACCACCAGGAATGGATACAATTCCAAAACCTGGAACTGTAAGTCAAGGAGTATCTAAAGCAACTGAAACCGTGGGAAAAGCCGTAAGTGAAGGAGTAAAACCCACAACAGGACCAGTTCCTGCAGTATCGCCAAGACAATTACCAGAGATAGACCCTTCTACAATTAATTCAGGCGGTGCATCGGGTAGAGGAGGTACCCCTGGATTTGAAGCTGAGCCAGCTCCAACACCTTCTTATCATCATAGTTATGATTTAGAAAGTTTAAAGCCAGATTTTACATCTGGTGCATGGCCAGCAACGTTTTTGGTTACACCAATTATGATGTTTGAAATGCTTTGGGGTGGAACTAGAAAACTTCGTGGAATTGCAAAATAAATTAACGTAGCCAACCCTTTTGACAGAAAATTGTCAAAAGGGTTGGCCTTATTATTGACAAAAAAATAATAGTAGTATATAAACCTAAGTGGTAAGAAAATTATGAGAGGTAGGAAAGGTTTATGGTAGAGTCAAAAGGTTGGGATTGGAAAATTGTTGTAGATGATGACGAGCATTACTGGAGAAATCCAAGTCCGGAGTCTTATTATTGCCTTTATAGATGGGCTTCTCAGGGTAAAAAAGATTTCTTGGATTTAGGATGCGGACTTGGAAGACATTCTATGCTATTTGGAAGAAATGGCTTTAATGTGTCTTCTATTGATATCAGTGAAGAAGCAGTTAAACAAACTAGGGAGTGGGCTGAAAGCGAAGGATTAAAGTTTGATTATAAAATTGGAGATATGCTTAATCTTCCTTATGAGGATAATCAGTTTGACTGCATTTATTGTTTGAATGTTATTTCACATACGGATACGGAGGGAGTAAAAAAAGCGATTAAAGAGCTTGAGAGGATATTAAGAAAAGGTGGCGAATGTTACCTTACTCTATGTTCTAAAGAAACGTGGGGATTCAAACAAGACTGGCCAAGGGTCGATGAAAACACTAAACTTAGGATGGATGAAGGACCAGAGTATAAAGTGCCTCACTTTTACGCTGACTATGATTTAGTAAAAGAATTATTCGTAGATTTTAATATTATAAATGTAAATCAAATTATTCATTATTATGAAAAAGATGGAAGATTGAACGAGTCATATCATTATCACATTTTAATTCAAAAATAATAAAAATATTTTCTTTTTTGAAAAATTAATCTATAATTGTTTATAATAAACGTAATCAAACTAAGGAGGAAGCTTTAATGTCGGTTGAAGAAAATTATGACAACTATTTTGAAACTGAATTAAGAAGAAGATTGAGAGAAGATACTATTAAAAATCTATATATGAGAATGAACCCTCTTGGAGGTATGAGTGGTAATAGTGATAAAGTTTCAGACCTTACAAAAATTACTTTAAAGGGTTTAGATGAAGTGCTTGATGCATACTTTTATGAGGAAATGGGTCATGATACAGAATATGATGTAATTGCTGATAAGACAGAAGAGTTTATAAATGGATTTACTAATAGAAATATTAAAGAAATGTATAATCAGCACGAGTTTACTGATGAAGAATGGGACTATATGAAGTATACAACGATTACTCATAAATGGAGAGACCAAAGAAATCTCGGGATTGGTGCGGCATATGCGATAAGAGATATTTTGCTTAGAGATAGAATTATTAGAGAATTTGGCGAAGATGCTTTGCCAAAATTAAAAAAGGCTGCAGAGGGACTTAAGGGTGAATATGGCTTTTCATCGGCAAAAAGACATTTTTCCGAATTATTTTCAGACCATCCGTATGGAGAACATTTAAGAGAAGATTTAGAAAAGGAAATAGATAAAGAAACAGAACTTTCGTTTAACCAAAGAATTAATTGTGGCGGATATGCTCTAAAAGTAGACACATGGATTAATCCTCCATATTGTGATGGATTTGATGGTAAGCTAGCAGGTTTGTTGAGTAAGTTCCCATTTGTGAGGCTTTTACAAGATGGAAAAGTCGCAGAAGACGAGTACTTGGTATTATATAGAACAAAAGGAGAAATGGCACATCATTTTGCAAGAGTAGAGAATGATGGTGTGGTTAGAGAGAAGGATGGCGAAGCACCACCTCAAGTATTTAATGGATGGAATGAATATGTAGATGGAGCATGCGAAGCTGAATTTGCAGTAAAAAAGGACCATGAAATGTTTGACTATGATTTCATGGCGATAAATACTGGTGATAAAAATTTAATAATACCACAAGAAGTAAAAGAATACGTTAGTACGCCTCGTTCAAGATACCCAATTATCGAAAATGGGAGACTTGTAAATTATTCTGACTACTTTGAAACACCTATAAAGAATATAGAAGAAGCAGCTGCACCAAATATAGATGATAGTGGTGATGGAAGATAAGAACAAAAGGGGACATTACTCAATACTGAATAATAAAGAGAGCACCTTACTTTTTAAGGCGCTCTTTCATTTTGTTAATTATTTCATTTTCAATATTTTCGTCTATTATTATATTTCCATTTATTCCAGTACCAAGGTCGATATCTTTTTTTACCTTTGGACCATGATAATCACTACCTTTTGAAATAAGAAGATTAAGCTCCCCAGCAATTTTTTTGAACTCAATCATTTCCTCAGAAGTTTGATTTGAGTGATAGCATTCTAAACCATCTAAGCCATATGATTTGAGCTCCTGAAGTTTCTTTCGAAGTTCTTCAAAAGATAATTCAAGTGATTGTGGATGCGCTAGAATTACAAGACCTCCATTGGCTTTGATGTGACGTATGATATCGTCTGCTTCATAGGTTTTCCTTTTGATTTCTTTAAATGGTGACTGGTTAAAGAATTTTGAATACACTTCTTCATTTTCTTTAAAATGACCATGATTTACAAACCATTTAACAAAGTGTGGCTTTCCAATTATTTTTCCACCGCTAATCTCTTTTAGGTCTTCAATAGTGATGTCATATCCCATTTCATTGAATAATTCTATATAACGAATATTTCTATAATCACGTTTGGCTTTCAATTCATTTATGTAATTTTGAAATACTTCATCTTTAAAATTTAAAAACAATCCTAAAATATGCATTTCGCCTTTTGAAACATGGGCTGAAAGTTCAATGCCAGGAACCAATTCAATATCTTTTCCTTGAACATAGTTGTAAGCACGTTCTATGCCATCAATGTTATCATGGTCTGTGATTGCAATAGTAGTTATTCCCTTTGAAATTGCTATATCTATTAGTTCTTCTGGTGCATAGTCTCCATCAGAAGCATTTGTATGTGTGTGTAAATCTATCATATTATAATCCTTTCTGTAACAAGGATATTATACCATAAAATAAGATTTTGAGTACATTATAAAAAAACACTTGTCAAAATTTTTTATTTGGTATATTATAATAAAAATGTTTGGAGAGGGAAAAATGAAATTAAACTTGATATCAATGAACTTAATACTTGTTATTATGGTTTCAAGTGTATTTATTCCTTTTTTCTTCAATTTTATATTTTGATGTGGAGTCGTTATCTTTATTGGTATACGGCTTATTTTTTGGGCAAAAATGGTTATTTATAGGGAGGAAATGATATGGAACCAGTTATTTTAAATCACCCACTTATTAAGCATAAGCTTACAATCTTAAGAGACAAAAACACAGGTACAAAAGAATTTAGAGAGCTAATTGGAGAAATTTCTACAATGCTTCTTTATGAATCTATGAAAGATATGAAACTTGTGAGCAAAAGAATTGAGACACCTATTTGTGAAATGGATGGAGAAGTTCTAGATGAAAACAAACTTGCATTTATTCCAATTCTTAGAGCTGGTACAGGAATGCTAGATGGACTAATAAAGGTTATACCAAATGCTAAAATTGGACATATTGGAATGTATAGAAATGAAGAAACTTTAAAACCTGTAAAGTATTATTACAAAGTACCTAAGGATATTGCAGACAGAGTTGTTTATATATTAGATCCAATGCTAGCAACAGGTGGTTCTGCAATAGATGCAATATCAGCTGTTAAGGAGGATGCTAAAAATGATGATTTAAAAATTAAGTTTTTATGCATCATAGCTGCACCTGAAGGAATTAAAAAGATACAAGAAACATTTCCTGATGTGGAAATTTACGCAGCAGCACTTGATGATCATTTAAATGAAGTAGGATATATAGTTCCTGGTCTTGGTGATGCAGGAGACAGAATTTTTGGTACAAAATAATTTTTATACAAATTTTTAAATTTTAAAGGAGGTTCGATATGGAAGAACAAAATTCTAGCAAGCTTATCTATGACGTTAAAGACAAGCCACCAATCGCACAATGGATATTACTTGCATTTCAACATGTTTTTGCAATGTTTGGAGCTACAGTTTTAGTTCCAATTTTAGTCAACCAAGGAATAGCTGCTGCAGGAGTACAAGGAGAGGCACTTTCAATTGCAGTTGCATTGGTTACAGCAGGTATTGGTACACTTATTTATATTTTTTGTACTAAAGCAAAATCACCAGTATTTTTAGGAAGCTCATTTGCTTTTATTTCACCTATTATTGCTGCATATATAGCTGGCGCAGCTTCAGGAAATCCAGCAGATGGACTAGCTGGTGCAATGACTGGAATCATGGTTGTTGGTTTAGTTTATGTAATAGTATCATTGATTATTAGATTTGTAGGAAAAGATTGGCTAGATAAATTATTGCCACCTGTAGTTATAGGTCCTATGATTATGATTATAGGTTTGGGATTAGCAAGTTCTGCAGTAGGAAGCATTGGTATAGCTTCTGGAACAGAAAATATTGATTGGAGAGGTGTAATTGTTGCATTAGTTACATTCTTAACAACAGCTATAGTAATGGTTAAAGGAAAAGGATTTATAAAAGTAATACCATTCTTAATTGGTATAGCAACAGGATATGTTGTTTCAATATGCTTGGGATTAGTTGATTTTACAGTTGTAAAAGAAGCTAGCTGGTTCCAACTTCCAGCATTTCATGTTCCATTTGCATCATACAAACCAAATCTATTTATAGCTCTTACAATGGCACCAGTTGCTTTAGTTACAATGGCTGAGCATATTGGAGACCATACAGCACTTAGTACTATTATAGGTAGAGACTTAATTAAAGAACCAGGTCTTGATAAGACTTTACTTGGTGATGGTTTAGCTACATTTATGGCAGGTTTCTTAGGTGGACCTCCAAATACAACTTATGGTGAAAATACATCTGTTGTTGGTATGACAAAGAATGCATCTGTTTGGGTTATCGGACTTGCAGCATGTATTGCAATCGTACTTGGATTCTTAGGAAAATTCACAGCATTAGTTCAAACTATACCAAATCCAGTTTTAGGTGGAGTATCACTTCTTCTTTATGGATTTATCGCTGTAAATGGTTTAAAAGTGCTTATTCAAAATCAAACAGACTTTAGCAAGAATAAAAACATAATTGTTGCTTCTTCAATGTTAGTTTTAGGACTTGGTGGAGCAGTTATCAACTTCAAAACAGGAGGAAGTATGATAGTTCCACTTTCTGGAATGAGCTTAGCTGCTGTTGTTGGTATTTTAGTTAATTTATTCTTACCTGAAGAAAAAGAATAATCTACGATTAATTATAGCAAGAGCGGAATGAAAAAATTCTGCTCTTGTTTTTTTATTGTAAAGTGTAATATAATCGGTAAAAATAAATTATAAAGGGGAAGAAAATGAAATTAGTATCATGGAATGTAGCAGGTTTTAGAGCATGCTTAAAAAAAGGTTTTGAAGATTTTTTTAAAGAAGCGAATGCAGATGTATATTGTTTGCAAGAAGTAAAGGCACTTAAAGAGCAAATAGATTTTGACCCAGAGGGTTACTATTGTTATTTAAATCCAGCTGAAAGAAAAGGGTATTCTGGTACACTTGTTTACACCAAAAAGGAACCTATAAATGTGACTTATGGCATCGGAATAGAAGAGCATGACCATGAAGGAAGAGTTATCACAGTTGAATTTGAGGACTATTTCTTGGTTAATGAATATGTGCCAAATGTTAAAAGAGATTTATCTAGATTAGACTATAGAATGAAATGGGAAGATGACTTTAAAAACTATTTAAAAGGACTAGAAAAGAAAAAACCAGTTGTTGTATGTGGTGATTTTAACGTTGCTCATACTGAGATGGACATTAAAAATGCAAAAGCAAATCGTGGAAATGCTGGCTTTACTGACGAAGAAAGAGATAAATTTACTAAACTTTTAGAAGCTGGATTTGTTGATACGTATAGGCATTTTAATCCTGATAAAACAGATATGTATTCGTGGTGGAGCTACATGGGAACAGCTAGAGAAAGAAATATAGGATGGAGAATTGATTACTTTTTAGTATCTAAAGGTATCATAGATAAAGTATCAAATCCTGATATTCACATGGATGTCTTTGGTAGTGATCATTGTCCAATAAGCTTGGAAGTAGGCTTAAAATAAGATTTATATAGACAGAATCAATTGACATTATGCCAAATCGTGATATAATACGTTTGTACTGTTGTTTTAGCAATATGGAGGTAGACTTATGGAAGTGAATTCAGTTCTTTCAAAAAACTCAACTGTTGTTATTCGGGATGCTTTAGCTTCAATAAAGTATTATGGATTTGACGCAGTTGACTCTGCTTTCCTTTTATCTGCTTTTTTCGCAATACCAGAAACTGGATTTGAAGATTACTTTTTGGAAAAGGATGTTGAAGAAAGGTACATAGATGAATCAGTTCATATGCTTATTACAGATTTGTTTAATGATCATGCAAAATCTAAAAAAGCAGATGGTAAAGAAGAAAGTAAAGGGGAAGTAGAGGAAGAAAACGCCAAAGAAGTTAAGGAGGAAGGCAAAGAGAAGAGTAAAGAAAAGCTCAAGAAAAAAAGTAAAGAAGCTGCTGAAGCTGTACTTAAAGAGTTGTACGATGTTGAATCAATCTTTGCAGCTGAGATTACTATCAATGATGTTGACGGAAAACAGTGGAGAATTCCTGTCACAGAGAATGTACAAAGGATCTTCGAGAAACTTGCTGAGATTTGTGGCGAAAAAGGTATTGAAGAAATTCAGCCTGAACACATGCTTGCTGCTTGTTTTGAAGTAGATGACGAAGTATTTGAGTCATTCTTTGTGGAATTATCTCTTAGCTATTTAGCTGCCAAGAGACATTTTACCAATAGTGCTATCTATACTAATGGAATCATTCCTTATATGTATTCTTCATTTTTGGTAAATATGAACACGGATGTCGATGCAACAAAGCCTTGTCCTATCTTAATGAGAGATAAGGAGGTCAAGCAACTTTGGAACATCTGTCATAAGTTCAACAAGAGAAATGCTGTAATCGTCGGCGAAGCCGGCGTGGGTAAAACAGCTCTTATTGAACTGATGGCGTATCAGATTGTTACAGAGACTTGCCCGGAAAAATTTAAGGGCTTCAATATGATCAAACTTGATGTAAATAGTTTGATTGCAGGCACCAAATATAGAGGTGATGCAGAAGAACGTATTGAAGGCTTGATTGAGTTTCTGGAAGAAAGAGATAATGTGATTTTGTTTATTGACGAAGTTCACACTATTCTTGGGGCCGGATCTTGCTTTGAGGGCGAGATGGATTTGGCTAATGCGTTAAAACCCATTCTTGCCAGAGGTGATACTATTGTTATTGGTGCAACAACCAAGGCTGAGTATGAAAAATACTTTGCGAAGGATGCTGCGCTGGCTAGGCGATTTGAAGTGATTACTGTTGATGAGCCACCTGCTGAGGATGTATATCCGATGATTAAAAATAAGATAGAGATTTTATCCAGTTTCCACGGGGTAACTATATCCAGGAAAATGGTAAAATATGCTATTCTTATTGCAAGTTGCTTTGAAAACAACAAGAAAAATCCGGATAGAACGCTGGATTTAATTGATCGGAGCATGGTGTCAGCATTTATGGCAGGTAAGAAAAAGGTAGATAAAGCATGTGTTCTTGAGAACTTTGATGCTTACTTTGATCTCTTTAAGGGAATGACTCTTAAGTCTAAAAAGGAAGTTGCATACCATGAGGTAGGCCATTTACTTATAGAACTTGTTTCTGAAACTCTTGTGGATCATCATTTCCTGGCAATCAGTATTATGCCTACTAGAGAGTACTTTGGTGTGACGGTAAGTGAAAAGGATAAGAAAAAGATGCCTTTTTACAATCTTGAGTACTTTAAGGACTTGCTTGCATTAAACCTTGCTGGAAGAATATCTGAAAATGAGTTCCATGGTGATTACACTAGTGGTGCATGGGAAGATCTGGCGACAGCAAAGAAATTGGCACTGGATGTTGTTACCAGGTATGGAATGACTGTCAACCAGGATGATAATGTTAAGAAATACGATGTTATCATCAACTCTCCGGAATATCCTATGTTTTCAGAGATTGCTAAGGAAAAATCCAATTCCGAAGCTGTAGCTCTTTTGGCAGAAGGATATAACCGTGCTAAGGCAATCATTAAGGAGCACAAGGACTTCGTGGAAATGCTTGTAAATGAGCTTGTTGAAAAGAAAATTATGAGTGCAATTGAAGTTGAAAAGCTTTGGGACGAATATAAAGCGTCGAAGGCGAGTGCTCAGTAATGTAGTCAAATAAAATTTCATAAGTTAATTAAAACCATGTTGGAGCTCTGCGAATGCGGAGCTCCAATTGTTTTGTTTTCAGTATAAACCCTTTACATTTTACATAAAATCTGATATAATATGGAATTAACTACTACTTTAGTAGTGATGAAAGGAGAATAATTTTATATGGATAAGCCAAATTATTTTGATGAGTTTTATTTGGACAAAGAAAAAGATGTCGTTGTAGAACTATACAAAGGTCAAAATGATTGCGAAATTGAATATATGATTAGAACGCCAAATCACACTAGTGGTAACTTAATTAGTAACTTAGCTAGGATATCCGGCCAAGAATTTTCTAGAGATGAAAACGGACTCAAAGTCATAAAAGGCAAGATACCAGCTTCTATAAATAGCGAAAACGAAGTTTTCTATAAATTTATTCTAGGCGATATTACAATAGCCGATATATATGAAAGTGGCATAGAGGTGAAGGCAATGATGCCTGCAATTACAAAAACTCTTATGTCTCAAACTAACGATTACGAATTCGATTTAAATCATACCATAGTTAGATCAATTTTATATAAAAAATCTAGATTCAGAACAGATTTACACACTCACATGAATGCAAATCTTTCACCAGATGTTCTTATTGCATTAGGTATAGCAAATCAGCTAAGATACCCCCTATATTACATTAAAAAATTAAATTTAAAAATAACAAGCACTCAAGAAAAACGAATAATGAAAGACAGAAGTATTGTTGAAAAACAATTTGTAGATAGTTCGCTAGTTGGAAAATATAAAGTTAGAAGAATAGATGATAATACTTTTATTAATTTTGCGGATTTAATTTTAAACAATCTAGATAATGCATATGAGAATATTAGAAAAATTAGAAACAGTTTATCATTACTAAAAGACGGACAAGCTGTATTTACTAATTTAGAAAAACTTTATTTATATAGATATGTTTTTTGTAAAGGAGTTAAAACAGAAAGTCCAATCACTCTTACCAAAAACAAAATAGATCAAATTCCTGAAAAGGATATTAAGAATTATGTGAAGCTTATGCTAGAAGACAAAAAGAATGATATATATAAAAACAACACAATTAGACAAGATAAATATTTATGGATGGCAAGAGAATATCAAAAACAAGGTATTAGCTATGTTGAGATTGCAGATACAGATCTTGTTAAGCTCGGGGAACCAGCAGTAAAAGTATTGGAAGAAGTTCACAGCGTTATGCCACATATTGAAAAAGAGACAGGAGTTAAGATTAGATTATTAGCTGCAATTAGAAGAATACCACTTACAATTGTAAAGGACCAAAAGACTAGTACAAATTATTTACGTGAAAATCTTGATGTATTAAGAGCTATCGCAAAGAGTCCTTATGTTATAGGTAGTGACTTTATCGGTGAAGAAATTAATGATATTTCAGAACTAAAGCCAGTTATAAAAGAACTTGTTCAATATGCAGTTACAGAGGACAAAGGCTTTACAATAAGAATACATGCTGGAGAAAATGAAGGTCTTAAAGATAATGTGAAAAAAGCAATTGAATGTATTAAAGATAGTTTAGAGCCAGGTCAAAAGATGCCAAGATACAGATTAGGACATGGAGTTTATACTCCAGATTTAAACTCAGAGTCTGGAAGAGAATTGATGCAAGAAATGGTTGAAACAGGCGGAATAATCGAGTTCCAATTAACATCAAATGTTAGATTAAACAATCTAACAGACCTTAGAAGACATCCTATAAAGACATACTTAGACTATGGTGTAAACTGTATTCAAGGTACTGATGGATGTGGTTTCTATGGTACAGATACATGGGATGAGCAACTTGCATTACATAACTTACTTGGACTAACTGATGATGATTTTGCAAAAATGAAAAAAGTTGAAGATGAAATAATATCAGATAGAGAAGAGTATTTCAAAAATAAAAGTAAAGCTTTTGAAAAATTCTTAGCTGGAAGAAGCATTAGAGAAGCAGTCCTAGAACTTGAAAATGAAAATCTTGCAAAAAGCGAAGAACATCCAGTTCAAATGAGAATTTCACAACAAGTTGACAGTGAAGAAAATCTTAAAGATAAAATAATTGATTTCCCTATAAACAAATTCCCAATTATCATAGCTGGCGGAAGTTTTAATTCTGATGGTAGAGAAACAACTGTTGATGATAAAGGGAAAGCAATTATAGAAGAACTAGTTAAAAAATTAGACAGCGATAAAGTATATTTCGTTTTAGGACATACGCTTTCAGGTTATGAAGAAGCTATAATTGAATACTCAAACAAATATGGAAAAAACTTTGAGATAAATGCCATTGTTCCAAAAGAAGTATCAGAGTCAGAGCTTGAAAGACTTAAATCAGACAAAATAAATGGTGTTAGAATCTCTATCGAACGACAAAAACTTGGCTTATACAAAAGTTTCAATTACGAAATTTTTGAAAGAAGAAGCTCAGCAGTATTTGCTTTTGATGGAAACTCACCGGTATCAAACTTAATTCAGGAAGCTAAGAATGGTAAAGGTTCATCAAGCATCTATGTTAATGATAGAGTTGAAGCCTTAAGAGATAAGGCAAGTTCACTAAAAGGTTATGTTAAAACATTTAATGTAGAACATGGTGCAGTTGAGGAATTATTAAATAACTACCCTGAGTTTAGAAGTAGTAATAGTAAATCATAAAAATTTACAAAAACTTAATATAAATATAATCATAAAATAATATAACTTATAACACCATGCCTGTATGCATTTGTTTGCATACAGGCTTTTTGATGCTATTGAATTATATTGCTATTTACATTATATTATAAAATAAGGGTAGTGAATTTTTATTCATAGACTTATTCAAAAAAGGATAGAATAATATATGAGAAAGTTGCACAAAAAAATAAACCATAAGTTAATAGTTATAGCAGTAATATTGTTATTATTTATCAGCATTGGATATGCAGCGTTAAGTACTACATTAACAATAAACGGAACTGCAAATATAGATTCAAATTCATGGCTTGTGTATTTTACAAACGTGCAAGTAACAGATGGAAGTAAAACACCAGTTACTGCACCAAGTACGAATGGGACATCTACAACATCACTTACGTGGGAAGTAAATTTAGATACCCCAGGTGATTTTTATGAATATTATGTAGATGTAAAAAACGACGGAACAATAGATGCAATGATAGGTAGTCTATCCAATACATCCTTAACGGCAAATCAAGCAAAATATTTGAGGTATGGTATTACATATTTTGATGGAGCTGAGATAGAACAATATGATAAATTAGATGCCGGAGATACAGCAACGTTAAAAGTAAGAGTAGAGTATAGAACAGACATAAATCCAGAAGATCTACCAAGTGACCCATCAGTTGTAGTACTAACATATTCGTCAAATTATATACAAGCAGATGAAAATGCAAAAGATAGAAATAGAAATGGAACACCAGTAGGATATGCAGTACAAATATATGGAATAAATGAAGATGTAGACGCAAATGATGAAGTTTTAGGATTAACATTTGGACCAGCAACAGGAGATAACTATAATAATAAATATGTTACACATAGATATGAAGAAACAAGTGCTGGAAGCGGTGTATATAATGTAATAATAGAAACTCATACAGTAGCTGCTAATGGAGATGAAACAACCACAGAAGAGTATTTGATTAATTCAGCATCAGAAAATGTAACAAGAACTGAAACTGAAAAAAATAAATATGATAAAAACATACATGATATGACATGGTCAGAAATTGCAGCGGTATCAGATAAAACAGCTTTCTTGGACTGTATGCTATGTGGCGATACAAAGAAAGTAGAGCTATATTTAAATGACACAATTAAATCAGGAGCAACATATAATCAATACGGTGATGGAGCTGGAACGATATTTTGGATGATAAAAGATTATTATAGGATATGGAATCCTGCGTATAATAATACAAGTTACCCTAAGAGAAATAATTTAGCTGTAGGTACGGGAGTAGCATTAGATTCTGATGAATTAGGAAAAGGATCAAACGCAAGAAATGCAGGTGGATACAGCGTGAGCCATCTTAGAGCAACATTAATTGGGGAAAACCCAAAAACAATTATAGGATATGCTGGAGATGTAAATCTAAGTGAAGTAAAATCAATTTATAGTTGTTTGCCTAGTGGATTAAAAAATGTAATTGCAGCAAAGAAGGTAAGATATGCTACAGGTAGTTACTATACAAGTGGAAATTATAGTTTGAATGATGATATCACAGATAAAATTTGGGCATTCTCACAAAGAGAAATATATGGCACAGGATATTATTCAGGAACTATAGCAGAAGGACTAGGAAATGATGGGCATGGGTATGGAAAGTTTTCAAATTTAGATTCAAAATACTATATTACATCATATAATGATGATGGTGCGCCCCAGAGAGTTTGCTGTGATGAATCAGGTGGTGCATATCCTTGGTGGACGCGTTCGCCGGTGCTTTCTACTACTCACTATTCATATTATGTGAATAGTACTGGTAGTTCAAATGGGTTCAGCATTCCATTCAATATGTTTGGTATTTCTTTTGGATTTTGTATAAAATAGTTTTTAATATGCTATCAAGCTCGACGAAATACGATTGAAACAAAATACACAAAAACTTAACCAAAATATAATCATAAAATAATATAACGTATAATACTATGCCTGTAGCATTTATATGCTTACAGGCATTTTGCTGCTATTGATTTAAAGCGTTATTTACATTACATTATAGAATAAGAGTGGTGAATTTTTTTGTAAAATCAAACTAACTAGGGATAGAAAAATATATGAGAAAGTTGCGTAAAAACATAAATCATAAGTTAATAGTAATTGCTGTTATTTTATCATTGCTTATTAGTGTTGGTTATGCTGCTTTAAGTACTACATTATCAATAAATGGAACTGCAAGTATTTCATCGAGTTCATGGCTTGTATATTTTACAAATGTACAAGTGACAACTGGTAGTGTAATGGCATTGCAAACTCCAACAACAAGTGGAACAAGTACAACCAATTTGACATGGGAAGTAAACTTGGATAACCTTGGAGATTTTTATGAATACTATGTAGATGTGAAAAATGATGGAACAATGGATGCTATGATAGGAAATCTATCCAATACACCTCTAACTTCAAATCAAGCAAAGTATTTAGATTATAAAGTGACATATGCTGATGGTGCTGTAATTGAGCAATATGATAGATTAGATTCGGGTGATATGGTAACACTAAAGGTTAGAGTAGAATATAAAACAGATTTAAATCCAGAAGACTTACCAAGTGAACCATCATCTGTAGTGCTAACATGTTCTTCAAATTATGTACAAGCAGATGATAATGCGAAAGATAGAAATACGATAAGTAATATAAATTTAGGAGATACAATAAACTATACAACAAGTATAAATGGAGTGACGCTGGATAGTTGGAAGGTATTTTCAATAGATGGAGATTATACAATAATAATACTAGATGATTATTTACCAAATTCAGCAATAGATACGTCAAGTGTTGCATTTTCAAATTTAAATAAGAGCAGTACTTACGGAATAAGTTCAAAAAGTAATAGAATGCAATTGTTAAATGCAATGCTAACAAAAACAAATTGGACAAGTTTATTGACAGGAACAATAAATGGAACACCAATAGATTACTCTGAAACTATAGATACTAATATATGGGCAATGGGTGGCCCAACACTAGAAATGTATGTAAATAGTTGGAATACAAGGTATCCAGATAATATACTATATACAGCTACCACAGCTTCTGCAATGAGTGATGGATTGAGTGGGTATTATATAGGCACAGATGAAAATCCAACGTCATATTTTGTATATAATTTTTCGACGGATGGTTATGATGATCCGCTATACTATCCATATCAAGAACTTGTTGATAGCTGCCATGGCTATTGGTTGGCTTCTCCTTCTGCTATTAACGACGACAGTGTAATGGGTGTGGGGCATAATGATAGTGTAGGTAGTGATGGTGGTGAGTATAATATGTGTTTCCGTCCGATAATTTCATTACCATCTAATATCTTAGCATCTCATAGTGGTCCTTAATTATAGTGTCAAATATGCTCGAAAGAGTGAAATATAAATATTTGAAAATGATAGTGTATTCTATCAGAAAGAGGTAAAAAATGAAAAAAACAAACAAAAAATTTCTTTTTGTAGCAATAGCTCTATTATTTGTAATGAGTATTGGCTACGCAGCTTTAAGCACAACACTTACAATTAATGGTACAGCAAATATTGCATCAAATTCATGGAATGTTCATTTTGCAAACATTCAAACAACAACAGGAAGTGTAACTCCAACAACTGCACCTACAGTTTCTGGAACAAACACAACATCTTTAACATGGGCTGTTAGTTTAGCAGAACCAGGTGATTTTTATGAATTTACAGTAGATGCCGTAAATGGTGGAACAATCAATGCAAAAATTGCAGATAATGGAATTACAAAAACAGAAATGACAAGTACACAAGATACATATTTAAATTACACTGTAACATATGCTGATGGAACAGCAATTGCTGCAGGCGATACACTTGCAAAAGCAGGGGCAACTGGAAATACTAAAACTTTAAAAATTAGAGTAGAATATGATTCAAATGTAACATCTGAGCAAATCAATGCTTTAACAGAACCTTTAGCAGTTACATTAAACTATTCATTAAATTATGTACAAGACTAGAAAGTAGGGTAAAAAGGGCTTGAAACAAAAACAGAATACATATAATTTTATAATTTGTTCTATTTTGCTTATATACAATATGATATACAGATTTATAATTTTAAACTATTATAAATCTGAAGAAGCTATAGTAACGAGTGGACTTCTAATTATATTATTCATATTTAGTGTATTAATGTACGGTTTTAGTAAATCTGGATTAAACACTACCAAGAAAAAGGCAACAATTGTTACGGTAGTTATAGTAATAATTGGAGTGGCAGTTACTTATGCTTTGGGCGCTTTTATTGGATTCTTGAGAAATGGGTATTCTCAGAGTATAAGAAATATTGTAAGAAATACTTTTGGTCCAATATTTACAATAATTTTTATGGAATTATTTAGATATAACTTTATAAGAGCTAATAAAAACAAGTTTAAATTTGTTATTTTAATAACTGCTTTACTTACAATTTTAGAAATACAAATGAGTATAGCAACAAATATTAAATGGGATATTTTGCAAGGATATATAGCAGTTACTTCTATAGTGATTCCTAGAATTGCAAGAAATATGCTACTAAGTTATATGAGTTACAAAATAGGCTATCAACCTTGTTTGATATATAGGTTAATTTTGGAACTATATATATATTTGGTACCATATTTACCAAATTTTGGAGACTATCTAAATTCTATGTTTGGACTAATGGTCCCAATGATAGTGTTTACGTATGTATCAACCATAATTGATGAACATGAAGAGGGAATTAAGCAAGAATTTATAGCTCAAAAATCAAGGCTTGTAGAAGTACCAATGTATTTAGTAATATTTGTCTTTATTGCTTTGATTTCCAGAGTTTTTCCAATCTTTATGATTGGTATTGGCTCAGAAAGTATGACAGGTGTTATAAATAAGGGCGATGCTGTAATAGCTTATAAGGCTATAAATCCTGAGATAAATGTAGATGATGTAATAGTCTTTGAAGTACCAGGAATGGTAGTAATTCATAGAGTTATTGGTATAGATGAAATAGATGGAATTAAATATTATAGAACTAAAGGAGATGCAAACCCTACAAAGGATAATTTTGACATAACTATGGATAAAATTAAGGGAAAAGTTAAGTTTAGAATCCCTTATATTTCGATACCTAGTGTATGTTTAACAGAAGTTATTAATAAATATAGTTAAAAAAGAAAGGCCGCTAAAGATGAAAAATGACAATCCTTATTTTAATAGCAATTATGATAAAAAAGTAAATAAAATACTAAAAACCTATAATTCAATTTTGGCAAAATCTAGAAATATACCTATTTCGCCTGACAAAAATGTTATAGTGGTGGATGATATTAATAGTATGGTAAATACTCAAATTGAAACGAGAAAACCAATTATTTATTACCAAGAAGAAACCGCTACATCATTTATGATATTGGATCAGGAAGAAGTATATATTTATATGATTAAAAAGTTTTATGATAAAGAAAGTAAAGTTGAATCTATCGTAAAATCAATTGAAAGCTCGAAAAATAGTTTCTATAGTGATGTTTTGCCTCAAGATGAAGAAAATGAAATAGGGTTGTTAGGTGAGCCAAACACATCTTTAGTACCTGTAAAAAAATGGAATATTTTTAGTTTGTTTTTTATAGATAGAAACAAAAGAGCTGAGCTACGTGAAAGAAAACGTAAGGCACAAAGAAATATTTATTAGTATTAAAAAGATTTAAAAAGGAAAGAACTGTGAGAAGAAGAAAAAAGAGTTGTAATTGGATAGCTATATTATTGCTGATACTTTTATTTAGCATCAGTGTAGGCTATTGCACTATTTCAACTACTTTGTCTTCTACAGGACAGGTTACTTTTGGAAAAAATACATATCGTGTTAACTATGCCGTACAAATATATGGTATAGATGAAGACGTTGATGAGTCTGGAATGCGAGCAGGATTGACTTTTGGACCAGCATTAGGTAATGATTTCAACAATAAGTACATAACTCATGAATATGAAGAAACTTCAAGTGGAAGTGGAATATATTATGTTAAAATCATTACACATACAGTTATAAGTGATGAAGAAGAGCTAATAGAATGGAATTACTTATACAAAAATGGTGGAAATTCAGAAAAGGTTACAAGGACAACTGAAGAAAAGAATAAGTATGATGTGAATTTGCACGATATGACTTGGTCTGAAATTAAGTCAGTATTAGATAAAACGATATTTACAGATTGTTTACTTTGTGGAGATACTAAAAAGGTTGAGATAATATTAAATGATAAAATAGCTAGTGGAATCACATATACGCAATTAGGTGATGGAGCTGGCATGCTTGATGAAACGATAAATGCTCATTATAAAATGTGGAATCGAGCACTAAACAATCCTGACTATCCAGAATATAATAATTCTGCTGTTGGAACTGGGGTATTATTAGAAACTGCTGAGGAATTATATGGATCGAATGCAAGAAGTACAAGTGGTTATTCATCATCTCACATAAGAAGTACATTAATTGGAAAAAATAATAAAACTAATGTAGGTTATGCTGGAGATGACAATTTAAGTGAAAATGAATCATTGTATAGTTGTCTTCCAGATGACTTAAAAACTGCCATTAAGAAAAAAAAGATTAGATATGTAACGGGCGATAATAAGAATAGTTATAACTTGAATAATGATATTTCAGACAATATATGGCTATTTTCAGAAAGAGAAATGCATGGCCTCGGAGAACATACGGGAGGCTCTACAGAGGGATTGGCTTTAAATAGCAAAGCATATAGTAAATTTGAAAATCCAGAGTCAGATTACTATATACCAACATATAATAATGATGAAACTCTTTTAAGAATGTGTTATAACGAATCTGGTACGAGTTTGTTTGCATGGCTTCGTACACCATATTTAACAAGTACTTATCATTCTTATTATATTAATGCTGATGGAACTCTAAATTATGCATTTCCATATAGTCATTTTGGATTAGCTTTTGGATTTTGTATTGGTGAATATGGGTTATTTTAATATATGGTAATTAAATTATTTTAAAGAAAATGGAAAGAATAGTTAATGAAAAAGAGAATTTTACTGATTAAGTTAATATGTATTATTGGAACTTTATTAACTTTTCTTAATTCTAATATTTCAAAAGCAAACGATCTTAGATGGGATTTGTATTTTGAAAATATTAGAATTACAGAAGGATCAATTCCTGCAAATCAGGATGCAACTATAGTTGGCCCATCTCATGCGGAAATCACTTTCGATGTTACATTACAAGTTCCAGGTGATTACTATGAGTTTACTGTTGATGCTGTAAATAATGGAACTGTTGACGCTATGATAAGTCAAGTGGGTATAGATGGATTATCAGCCACGCAAAAAAAGTATATATCGTATGAAATAAGATATAGCGATGGTATGATAGTAAAAATTAACGATAAATTGAAGGCAGGAACAAGAGAAAATTTGAGAGTATTATTGAAATATAAAGAAGAAATATCTCCAAATGATTTGCCAGCTGCTACCTCATCCATGACATTATCACTAAATACATCGTATGTTCAAGCAGACAAGAATGCAGTCGACAGACATGATAGGGATAATGGTAATACAAATACAAATACAAATACTAATCAGAATTCAACTCAGAATAATTATTATAACGAGGTGAACAATTATTATAATGAAGTAAATAATTATTATAATGTTGTTAATAATAATGACGGTACTGTAAGTTATGTTAGCGACAGCAGCTCGGGTGATGTTTATATTAATAAATCAAATAGTAATAAAAATGGAGATAGCTCTACTCAGTCGAATAATAGAGTAAGCAAGATAATAAGAAATGTAGCAACAGGAGATGGTATTGTAAAATATGGAATAATATTGGCACTTGCTACAGTTGCATTTATACTCTCATTTTGGAAAAAGAATCATTAATTACTATAAAGACTAAAAATAAGTTGAAAAATTGGTGATTTACTGATAAAATGTGTGTAGAAATGTATAAAGATATTGATAAATTACAAGCAGTTTTGGTATAGAGGAAATGATTAAATATGACAAATGACGAAGAAATGAAATCTAAGGTGTTTAATGTGATTCGTAATGCGCGAATTGATAAATACGTAGATGAAGAAGAAGAAATTGCAAATGAAGGTCTTACTTTTTGGGGATATTTAAATGGAAAGAACACCCTAAAAATAGAGAGCCTTAAAAATTTAAGATTAAAAATTGAGGGATTGCAAAAAGAAAGAGAAGATGCATTCAAAGACTATAGCAATATGGATCTTATGGTGGCGTTATATTCATCAGCCATTGTAAACTTTGGAGGAAAATTTACACCTAAGATGCAAGAACTATATAATAATCTTAAATTAGGTTGTGAAGGTAACCCTGAAGAAATTGATGAACAAGTATACCTAAGATGTATAAACGAACTAAATGATTTTTCAGATGTTCTTACTCCTCAAAAAGCAAACATTACTGGAATTATTGGAGATAGAAAAAACGTCATTAAATTTATGAGAGCAGAAAATGCTAGTATGGAAAGTCAAATAGTTGAAGTTAAACCAAGGAAATTTAGTATTAATAAAAAACTTGACAAATGAGTTTAGAGATTGTATACTATTTAGGTAGTTTTGAGAGTATGAGTATAATAATATATAGATATTATTTTTACATAAAACATGATGAAAATTAATAATAAGTATAATAAGTTTTAGAAAACTTAGAATAGTCGAAGGAGGGATAGAAATGGCACAACCAAAAAGAAGATGGTCAAAGGCAAGAACAGGACTTAAAAGATCAACATGGAAAATAGAAGAAACAAACTTATCTACATGTTCTCATTGTCATCAACCTGTTAGACCTCATACGATTTGCCCAAACTGTGGTTATTATGATGGAAAAGAAGTAATAGCAAAGAAATCAGAAGAGTAAAATTAATTAGAGATTTTAGAATTTTAGAAAAATGGTCGCCGCATACGTGGCGATATTTTTTTTCCTTTCAAAAAGGGACAGCCCTAATGTTGATTTTTTTACTATTTAATGATATAAGTAGTGCTGAGTTAATTTGGATTTTTATGTTGTTTTTATGAAGATATTCGCAAACAAAAATAAAAGCAATAATAATAATAAAATGGAAGGGAAAACAACTAATGGGATTTTTTGATAAATTAAAACAAGGACTTGGTAAGACTAAGAGTTCTATAGATACAAAGATAAATGCAGTGTTTAGCACATTTAGAAAGGTAGATGAAGACCTTCTTGAGGAACTATTAGAAGCACTTGTGATGTCAGATATAGGGATGGAAACATCTGAAAAAATAATTGATGAACTTAGAACGAAAATTAAAAGAGAAAAAATTGAAGATGAGGAAGCTGTTAAAGTGGCTTTAAAAAGCATAATGCAAGATATATTGGATGTTGAAAAAGCAGAGTTAAATCTTTCTACAAAGCCTTCTGTTATTCTTGTGGTTGGGGTTAATGGTGTTGGAAAAACAACATCAATTGGAAAGATTGCTAACAACCTAGTAAAAAAAGGAAATAAAGTTGTAGTTGCTGCTGCAGATACGTTTAGAGCAGCTGCAGTTGAACAATTAGATATTTGGGCTAAGAGATCAGGAAGCATTATTGTAAAGAAAGATGAAGGTGCTGACCCTGCATCAGTTGTATTTGATGCAATTAAAAAGACAAGAGAGATAGGGGCAGATGTTCTAATTTGTGATACAGCTGGAAGATTGCACAACAAAAAGTATCTTATGGATGAATTACAAAAAATTAATAAAGTTATAGATAGAGAAATGTCAGATTGCAGCAAAGAGGTGTTATTAGTTCTAGATGCTGAAACTGGGCAAAATGCTATTCAACAGGTTAAAGCATTTAAAGAAACTACGGATATTACTGGACTTGTACTTACTAAGTTAGATGGTACAGCAAAAGGTGGAGTTGTTGTAGGTATTGTTTCAGAGAATCAAATACCAGTTAAGTTTATAGGCGTTGGCGAGCAGATTGATGATATGGAAGTGTTTGATAGCAGACAATTTCTTGATGCAATTATTTAGAATTATTAGATTTATTTTATTTTTATTTATTGAAACATAGTGAAATATGGAAAGGAAATAATAGTAGTATGAATGAAGAACAAACTTCAGTTGACAATACTAAAGATACGAACAATGACACAGCTAAAGGCACAATTAAAAAAACAACTAAATCAATAAAAAGGATTAGAAGAATAATAGTTTTTATTGTTATGTCCATTTTTGTGCTACATACTGCAATATCAATTAGAGCTGAGTATTTAAGTTATATTGGAATTGGAGAAGAGTATGCGTCTGTTTTTAACGAAAGAGTTATTAATAGATATAAGTTAACTGGACCATTGTTTATTATCTTTTATATTATGTTGTATATTACTAATCGCTTTATTTTTAGAGGCTTAAAGAAATTCTTTGATGATGACAAAATGGATTTTCCAAAGCTTCCAAACAAAACGATTTGTATCATTCTTTCACTTATTTTTAGTATGATATACACAAATGTGCTTTATGATAAATTGATGATATTAAAGAATGCAGCGGTTTTTGGCAGAGGAGATCCTATTTTTGGGACCGATATAAGTTACTATATGTTTATACTGCCATTTATTCAAACATTTATCATTTCGTTTGGAGTTTTAATGCTATTCTTGATTGTGTACATTGGCATTTATTACGTTATAGTTTTTAATATGTATTTTGATGAAGGTGTAGATGTTGAAAAGCTTAAAACTAATACATTTGTTAAGCAAGAACTATGTTTGGTAGCAGTTATTGCAATTCTTTTATGTGTATATATTTTACTTAGTGCACAAAATATTTTCACCGGAACAATGGTTAATTTACCAGATGAAAAATCAACGCCAATTATTGGCGCAGGAATGACAGATGTTACGATTAAAGTATGGGGCTACAGAGTTTTGAGTGTTGTAGTTGCAGTATCAGTGATTAGATTATTTAGATATATCAAAAAAGCTAATTTTAAACAATCAATGATTTCAATTGCAATTGTACCAGTTTATATGCTTGGATTATTTATCGTCATGGTAGGCTTCCAATTTGCATATGTTGGGAAAAATGAATTAGATAGCGAAAAAGAGTTTATCAGCTATAATATAGAAAATACAAAAGAAGCATACAATATTGGAATAGAACAAGAAAACATTAGAGAGTATGAGGCACTTACATCAAGTCAAGTTGATAACAACAAAGATGTAATTAATAACATTCCACTTGTATCAAAAGATATTACGCTTACAACAATTGCTGAGCACCAGGAAAACAGCGTATATTATAGCTATGACAATACATTCTTAGCAAATTATAATATCAATGGCATAGATGAACTTATTTATATCACTCCAAGAGAAATACTTACAGATAATACAGTTAGCTATAATAATAAATCTTTAAAATATACTCACGGTTATTCAATGGTTGTAAATTCTGCAACCGAGATGGATAGCAAGGGATACATCAAATATATTCTTTCTGATTTCCAAAATGAAGGGATTATGGGAATAAGACAGCCAAGGATTTATTTTGGATTAGATACAGATAGTACAATAAAAGTAAATACTTCTTTTGGAAAGGAATATGATTATCCAATCACAGCTACAACAAGTAGTGAGAACATTTATGATGGTAAAGCAGGTGTCAATCTTGGATTTATTGATAGACTGGTTTTAGGATTAAAAGAAGGAAATTTAAGGCTGGCATTTTCAAGAAATAATACAGCAGATACAAAGATTATAAATAATAGAAATGTTATTGAAAGAGCAAAAAAGATATTTCCAGACGTTCTATATGACGAAGATCCATATCTTGTTATAGATGAAAATGGAAGATTGGTTTGGGTACTTGATGCATATACAAGGTCAGAATCTTACCCATATTCACAAATATCAAACATTAACATAAAAGGATACAGAGAGCGAATTAATTATATTAGAAATTCTTTAAAAGTATTGATAGATGCATATGATGGGACAACTACATTTTATATTACGGACAAGAGTGACCCAATTATCATGACATATAGAAATATGTATCCAGATTTATTTGTTGAAGATGAGTTGCCAGAATCTATCAAAGAACATATCGTATATCCTAAATTTTTGTATGATATACAAGCTAACATGATTAATATTTATCACGATGTTAGTGAAGACACTTTGTATAGGGGTGACGATATTTGGGAAATAACAAAAAAAGCTAGTACCACAAATTCAACGGTTGCTGGGGTTGAAATGGATTCATACTATACAATGCTTAAAACTATCGACAACAATAAAGCAGAACTTGGACTTTTACTTACATTCAATAAATTAGGAAAGCAAAATATAACGTCATATTTAGTTGGAACTGTTAAGGATGGAAAGCAAGAGTTGTCTTTATATAAATTTAATCAAGAAAACAACGTTGTGGGTATAATGCAATTAAATAATCAGATTGAGCAAGATGCAACTATTTCAGAGGAACTTAAAGCGATAAATACTAGTGGCACAAAGTTAATTAAGGATATGATAATTATACCAATTAATAATTCGCTTCTTTATGTTGAACCAGTATATCAAGTAATGCTTAATGAAAGTGAAATTCCTGCATTAAAGAAGGTTATAGTAGCTACTGGAAATACAGTTGCGATAGGCGACAATTTACAAATTGCTCTTACAAACTTATTCAGTGAAACAAATTCTGTTGATTTGGATATTGTTGATACTGAAGATATTGGAGCTATTATAGATTCTGTAGTTAAAGCTAATCAAAATTTAAATGATTCGCTTAATGCAAATGATTTTGAAATGATTGGAAAAGACTTAACAAGATTACAAAATCTAATTAAGCAGCTTGAAAATGCTAGAAAAAATGAAATAGAAAAACAAATCAAGGAAGACGCAGAATTAGAAGCTACTGTTGATGAAACGCAAGAAACCAGAGATACTGACGAAACAGAAAATAGTAATATGATGAATAGTATTTTAGATAACATAAATATAAATTTACCATAGATAGAAAATAGAAGGGAGAGCTAAAAATGAACTTAGCAAACAAACTTACAATTCTAAGAATTATTTTAGTGCCAATATTTGTAATTGTCGGATATTTGGCAATACCTGCTGAATTATTCGGCATACCACTTGCTTTTGTAATTATGGACATTATATTTATCATTGCATCAATCACAGATAAATTAGATGGATATATTGCAAGGTCAAGAAATCAAGTAACAACTTTTGGAAAGTTTTTAGATCCATTAGCAGACAAAATACTAGTTTTATCAGCACTTGTAATGCTTGTAGAATTTGGAAAAATACCAGCATGGATTCCAATTATTGTGCTAGCTAGAGAATTTTTGGTTAGTGGATACAGATTACTTGCTTCAACTAAAGGTGGACAAGTTATTGCAGCATCTATTTGGGGTAAAGTAAAGACAGCTACACAAATGGTAGCAATTATCTTGATATTTGTTGATAGATATTCATTTGCGGATTGTTTCTTTAGAGAAATAAGAGTAGATATGTCAACTTTTTCCCTAGTATTTAATATCATAACAACTGTACTTCTTGCTGTATCTACAGTTGCAACAATTTTTTCAGGATATGATTATTTGAAAAATGGAAAAGATTTATTTAAAGAATAGTTTTGCATAATAACGATAACAATATAATTTTTAAAACGAGTAGCCGGCTTAAAAACTTCTTGGATATTTCTAATAAAATTTGATGGGTCCCTTCTAAAAGGCTTTAGATACTTCCCATCAAATTTTATAAGAAATATAACCTGCGAATTTTTAAAACGACTACTCGTTTTAAAAATTATATTGTTATTTTTATTATAAAAATCTTTAAATAATTGATTTCAATATTTCCTGCGAATTTTTAAAACGATAACTCACTTAAAAATGAACTGTAAATTTTTTTATTATTATATATTATATTCTTTACATTTAAGTAAAAAATGTTCATATTTATTGATAAAACGTCTATGATTATTATATAATATCTTATATTATTGGGATGTTATATGAACATATTTTCCTAAATCAATAGATTGCTTAAATATCAGCAAAAAAGGAAGTTTAAATGGACAAAAATAAAGCAGAAAAAAGAATAAAAGAACTTAGAGATTTAACTGCATATTATGCAAAAAAGTATTATGACGATGATGACCCAGAAATCAGTGATTTCGAGTATGATATGTTGATGCTTGAACTTAGAAATCTTGAAAAAGAATTTCCAGAGTTTATCACCCCTGATTCTCTTACACAACATGTTGGAGGTACAGTAAAAGAAGGCTTTGAGAAAGTTGAACATGAGGTACCGCTTCAAAGTTTGCAAGATATTTTTAGTTTTAGCGAGTTATATGAATTTGATGAAAGAGTTAAAAAAGCTCTTAATGAGGACGTTAAATATATCGTAGAGACTAAGATTGATGGCCTTTCTGTTGCACTTGAATACAAAAATGGTATATTTGTTAGAGGTGCTACTCGTGGAAATGGTCAAGTAGGTGAAGACGTTACAGATAATCTTAAGACTATTAAACATATACCTAAAAAGCTTAAAGAACCAATAGATATAACTGTTAGAGGCGAAGTGTTTATTGGTAAAAAAGAATTTGAACAGATGAATGAAGAAAGACTTGAAAATGAGGAAACACTTTTTGCAAATGCTAGAAATGCTGCTGCGGGATCTTTGAGACAATTAGATTCAAGAATTGCAGCTTCAAGACCATTAGATATTTTTATTTTTAATGTGCAAAAATGTGATTCAATTAAATTCACATCTCATATTGAGTCTCTAAGATATTTAGAAAAAATTGGGTTTAATGTTAATCCAGTAAAGGTTGAATGTAATAGTGTTGAAGAGGCTATTGCTGAAATAAACAAAATCGGTGATGATAGAGAAGAATTAACATTCGGCATTGATGGTGCTGTTGTCAAAGTAGACAATTTGGCTCAGCGTGAACTTTTGGGTACAAACTTCAAGACTCCAAAGTGGGCAATTGCATACAAATATCCACCAGAGCAAAAAGAAACATTACTAAAAGATATTGTATTCCAAGTGGGAAGAACTGGTGCAATTACTCCGATGGCAATCCTTGATCCAGTTAAGGTCGCAGGCTCAACAATTTCAAAGACTACTCTTCATAATGAAGATTTCATAAAAGAAAAAGATTTGCGAGTTGGAGATACTGTTGTTATTCAAAAAGCAGGAGATGTTATTCCAGAAATTGTTGAAGTTAAAAAAGACAAGAGAGATGGTAGTGAAAAGCCTTTTAAAATGGTAGATAAATGCCCAGTATGTGGTTCTGATATTGTTCGTGAGGAAGGCGAAGCTGCTTGGAGATGTATTGGTGCTAAATGCCCCGCAAAACTTCATAGAAGCATACTTCACTTTGTATCTAGAGAAGCAATGAATATTATGGGACTAGGTGAAAACATTGTCGAAGAGTTTTTAAATAGAGGACTTATAAAAGACATTTCAGATATATATGCACTGGATTTTAATGATGTTGCATCTCTTAAGAAGAATGGACAAAAATTTGCACAAAACTTAATTGACAGTATTAATAAGAGTAAACAAAATGAATTCTATAGATTAATAAATGGACTTGGTATTAGACATATTGGAAATAAAGCAGCTAAAGTTTTAGCAAAAAAATATAAAAATATGGAAACTCTAGAAAAAGCTAGCATAGAAGACTTAGCAAGTACAGAAGATATGGGCGAAATTATGGCTCAGAGTGTTTATGATTTCTTTAGAGAAGAGCAAAATATTGACTTAATAAATAAACTAAAAGGATATGGACTTAACATGGAGGACGAAGAAATCCCAAATATAGATAATAAGTTTGAGGGAATGACTTTTGTTTTAACAGGTACCTTAGATTCATTAGGACGTAAAGAGGCTGAAGAACTTATTGAAAAGCATGGTGGTAAGGCTTCATCTTCTGTATCAAAGAAAACAACATACTTGGTTGCTGGAGAGGCAAGTGGTAGCAAGCTTGATAAAGCTCAAAAACTTGGTGTTACTATTTTGAGCGAGCAAGAATTTTTAGATTTAGTTAACAATTAAGGGTAATGGTTCCCAAAAACCAAATAAAAAATGTGAGGATAAAAAAATGAGTGAGAAAACAAAAGAAAAAAACAAATTTTACAACACAGTTGTTGGATGGGCTTGTATAATATGGGCAGTAGCTTCAATAGGATTAGTTGCCGTTTTTACAGGTTCAAATCAAACAACTTTTGCAATTATGACATTTGGTCAACTATTTGTCATTTTTGGAATGATTTTAATTATTAACAAGAAACTATCAGGTGTAGTATCATTATTTGCTGGAATGAGTGCAATAGTATTCCCAGCAATTAATCAGTGGGGAAGTCTTTTTAATCCTAATATACAAGGAGATAGTATTTTCCCAATTTTGCTTTCAACAGGCATTACTGTTATAGGTGCTGCAATGCTTATCTTTCCGGAAGTATTAGAAGACTGGTATAAGAGAAAATGTACAACTCAAGTCGAGGCCGAAGTAATTGATTACAAAGAGACGACTTTATCAGATAACGAGACATTGGCATTTGCACCAGTTTATCAGTATGAAGTTAATGGAAAACTTTATGTTAAAGAATCAGCTAAATATTCTTCAAGAAATATTCCAGTGGTTGGTGACAGAACTAACATATTAATAAATGAAAAGAAACCTGAAGAAGTTTATTTTCCAACGTCAAAGGCTTCAAAGATGTTAGTATACCTCTTAGGAATTGGATTTTTCTTAGCAGGAAGTGGTATGTTAATTGTAACTTTAGGCTTATAATAGGAAGGAAATGCAGTGGACGAGAATTATACATTTGAAATGTTTTGGGAAGATTTGAATAATGGATATAGAATATTCTATACATATATGGACTGTAAGTATTTGATATACAAACTTACAAAGAATTGCTATAAGAATGAACTTGTTGAAGCACCTGAAAAATGCCCACATCAAAAGAATGCGATATATACATTAAAAAGAGTGAAAGAATTATTTCCTTTTATGACAAGTATGGAGTATGATTCTGGACTATAGAAAGGATGTTGAAATGTCAGACTTTAATAATAGTATTTTAAACCCAGGTTTTAACGACGATGATGTTTCTGAAGTTTCATTGAGACCAAAGAAACTTAGCGAATACATTGGTCAAGATAAAGTCAAAGAAAGCATGAAGGTTTATATTGAAGCAGCCAAAAAGAGAGGGACTGCCTTGGATCACGTGCTTTTATATGGACCACCAGGACTTGGAAAAACAACGCTTTCAAATATTATTGCAAATGAACTTGAATCAAATATAAAAATTACATCAGGCCCAGCCATTGAAAGGCCAGGAGACCTTGCTGCTATCCTCACAAATTTGCAAGATAATGATGTACTTTTTATCGACGAGATTCATAGATTAAATAAAAGTATAGAAGAAATATTATATCCAGCACTGGAAGATTATTGCTTAGACATAGTCATTGGCAAAGGTCCTACGGCAAAATCTATTAGACTAGACTTACCAAGATTTACTTTGGTTGGCGCTACAACGCGTGCTGGAGCTCTTTCTACGCCACTTAGGGACAGATTTGGAATAGTAGAAAAATTAGATTTATATACAGTGAAAGACTTAAGTACTATTATCTCGAGATCTGCAGATTTATTAAATGTTAGTATCGATGAAGAGGCAACACTTGAACTTGCAAAGCGCTCTAGGGGAACTCCAAGAATTGCTAATAGATTGTTGAAGAGAATTTCTGACTTTGCACTTATACTTGGCGACGGTAATCTCACATTAGATATAACAAAAATGGCTTTAGACAAGTTGGACATCGATGATGTTGGCCTAGACAATGTTGATAGAAGAATAATGGAAACAATTATATACAAATATGCAGGCAAGCCAGTAGGAATAGATACACTTGCAGCAACTTTAAATGAGGAACCAGAAACAATTGAAGATGTCTACGAACCATACTTGATGCAAATGGGTTTTTTAGCTAGAACATCAAGAGGACGTATTGTTACAGCGAGTGGTTATGAGCATCTTGGAATTGAATATAAAGTATAAAAATAGAAAGTAGGATAAAAATGAAACTATTGTTGCACGCTTGTTGTGCACCTTGTAGTGTATATTGTATCGATACTCTTAGAAATGAGGGTATCGAACCAACTATATTTTGGTATAATCCTAACATTCATCCATTCAAAGAATATGAAGCTAGGAGAGATTGTTTAATTAATTATACAAAAAAAATTGATGTGAGCTGTATAGTCGAAGATGAATACGGCTTAGATGAGTTTTGTAAAAACGTAGTAGATGATGTAGATGGAAGATGTGTTAACTATTGCTATCCAGTTCGAATGAGGAAAACATTCGAATATGCTAAAGAACATGGCTTTGATACAGTATCTACTACTTTGCTATATAGTATTTATCAAAAACATGACTATATTAAGGCATTATGCGAAAAGTATGCCGAAGAGTATGGTGTTGAATTTTTATATAGAGATTTTAGATATGGTTTCTGGGAAGGACACAACAAGGCAAAAGAAGAGGAATTGTATATGCAAAAGTATTGTGGTTGTATTTTTTCAGAGGAAGATAGATATTTAAAGAAAAAGAAAGATCCATTAAGCTTACCCGAAGGTTTTAAGTGGAAATAGTGTAAGTGAAAGGACTTTAATTTAATGGAGGAAAATTAAAAAGAGTATATAATGAAAGAGTCGGTGCTAAAACATTAGATGGATATAGAAGTGTATATGAATATGTTTATTAATTTAGCAGGACGAGAAGACAGACTATTAGAAGCGTTGGTAGATTCTTCAAGATAAAAATTTAATAGGGCTGTTCCTTAATGACATATAATTGTCAAAAGGGGACGGCCCTAACAATAAAAGGAGAAAAATATGAGTATAAAAGTCGTAGTGGGTGGAATAATAGAAAAAGAAGGAAAATTCTTGTTAGTTAAAGAAACAAAAGAAAGTTGTAAAAATCAATGGAATATCCCAGCTGGTGGGCTTGATGATAATGAGTCTTTAGTAGAAGGTGCAAAAAGAGAAATATTTGAAGAGACTGGTTGTAGTGTTGAAATAGCAGGAGTAGTTGAAATTGATAATATGATACTTAAAGATAAAACTGTGATAGTGTTTATTTTTGAGACAAAAATGATAAATGAAAGTGTTAAAGTGGATGGAAAAGAAATAGCTGATGCCAAGTGGTTTTCTTATGATGAAATTTTAAATATGAAAGATGAATTAAGAGAAAATGGATATTATTTAGGGGCATTAAAAAAGAAAATAGATAACAAAGTCCTTTCTATGGATGTGATAGAATCTGTCAGAAAAGGGTCGGCCCTATAAGGAGTATATAGCATATGGATAAAAAGCAAAATCTTAATCCAATAAATATTTTTGACTTTGATGGGACGTTAACAACAGAAACATGGCCTAAGTTTTGGGTGTGGGCAAAGAAGTTTGGATATAGCGGAGAAAAAAGAAATGATAATTTAGAAAATGCTCTAGCGGAGTATAGAACAACTCATAGCGGAGATGCACTTGAAACTTTTTTTGGATTTTTTAATGATTTATTAGTTGATAATAATGAAATACTCACATATGAGGAACTTATGGAAGGAGAAAAATATATTATATACAATCCGGGATTAAAAGAGTTCCTAGGGGAATCTATAGCCAAAAACTATATAGTTTCTGGAGGGTTAAAGCCATTTTTACAAAGGCTTATGGTGGCTCATTATTTTGAAGATATATATGGTTCTTCTTTAAAGTATAATGAGAATGGCTTGATATCTGCAATTGGTGAAATAATGACAGATGATAAGAAAATTACGGCTATCAAACATATATTAAGCTCTAATAATAGAATGGATAACGATTGTCGAAATGTATATTATATTGGTGATGGATATAGTGATTTAATAGCAATGAGATATGTACACAATAATGGTGGGAAAGCAGTTTTTGTACATCAGCCAGATCAAAATGACGAATTGTACCAGCAAAATCAGAAGGTTTATATGAAACTTAATGAGGAGGGAATTATTGACTGGCGTTGTACGGCTGATTATAGAAAAGATAGTGCTTTATGGAATATACTGCAAAGAAATTAAAAAGGAGGACCTTGGAAAGAAAATGGAATTTTTAGAATTAGCAAAACAAAGATTTTCATGTAGAATGTATTCGGATAAGAAAGTTGAGAAAGAAAAAATAGATAGAATATTGGAGGCCGCAAGAGTTGCACCAACTGCAAGAAACTATCAACCTCAAAGAATTCTTGTACTGACAGAAGAGGAAGAATTAAAAAAATTATCAGATTGTACACCATATGGATGGAATGCACCGGTTATTATGATAGTGTTTTATGATAAGGAAAAATCATATAAAAGAGACAGTTATGATAATAAAGAATTTGGAGACATTGATGCAAGTATAATTACAACTCATATGATGTTTGAAGCAGAAGACTTAGGGCTTGGTACAACATGGATTGGTGCATTTGATCCCCAAAAAATAATGGAGATTTATAATGTACCACAAAACTTTGTGCCAGTTGCAATTTTACCAATAGGTTATCCATCAGATGACGCACATCCTAGTAAATGGCATACAGAAAGAAACGAAAAATCAGAATTCGTACATTGGAATAAATGGAACTAAAAGAGAAATGACCTTTTTGACAGCTTTCTGTTAAAAATAGTCAGCTCTAGGAGGAAGTATGAAAACAAATAGTTTATTAATAATTGTTATAATAATAATCGTGGCAATTGGTTCAATAAGACTACTTAATAAGACAAATTATGAGAAGAATATGGCAGCTGAGCAAGATTCTGTGAGCCCAATTATAGATTTGACCTATTTGACTAATAACAATAAAAGAGTATTGAACGGGAAAGTGATATTAGTTAAAGGAGAAGCGTTCGAAGTTGGAAATACAGCTAAAGCTACTGATAATGTAGATGGTGATATTTCAAATAAGATTGCAATTGATGGAAACGTTGATACTGATAACGTTGGAGAATACACAGTAAAGTATTCTGTTGAGGATAGTAATCATAATAGGGCTGAATTAGAACAGACATTTGAAGTACGTGAAGAACAAAAAAATGGGTTACCTGTGTTAATGTATCATTTTTTCTATTCAAAAGATGATCCAAATTATGCGGGTAAAACTCCTGATAATAATCTTCTTATGGTGGAAAAGTTTAGTGAGCAAATGCAATATTTAGTGGATGAAAATTATTATTATCCTTCTTGGCAAGAAGTCATTGATTATGTTGACGGAAAATCAAAACTTCCAGAAAAAAGTGTTGTTCTTACTGATGATGATGGAAATCATACTTTTTTTGCGTTAGCTGTTCCTGTATTAGAGGAGAAAAAAATACCAATGACATCGTTTGTAATTACTAGTGACAATGGTGATAGACTTAGTGAAAAGTATGAATACGTTAATTATCAATCACACTCTGAAAAGATGCATGCTGCAGGTGGAAATGGAAAAGGTGCTATGGTGAATTGGAGCTATGACCAGATTTTGCAAGATTTACAGACATCTAAAAACAAAATAGAAACTGTAACGGGCGGAAAGTGTAATGTTTTTTGTTATCCATTTGGACATTATAATGATGTGGCAATAAGGGCTCTTACAGATGCAAATTTTGATTTAGCATTTACTGTAGAAGGCGGACGTGTGAAAGTAGGAGCAAATAAATTAAAGCTACCTAGAGTTAGAATTAATGGAAATACTACTATTAGTCAGTTCAAGGAAGCTGTGAAATAAGTGGTTGAAGTTTACATAGAATTATACATTGTGGCATTCCAGAATTCTGGGATGCCACTTTTTATTTTATAGGAAAGTGCTTCGCACTTCCCTATAAAATAAAGCCTTCGGCAATTTTGCACACAAATTTGCTACGCAAATTTGGCG
>OCVV012871945.1_pt1 | contig 46432 bp, 30 predicted proteins | sample 1539721 | NCBI WGS metagenome assembly OCVV01 (sample SAMN02144230, study PRJEB22623) | gut metagenome | biome: sheep rumen | host: Ovis aries | place: New Zealand | reverse complement strand
GGTACTGCAATGCAATGTGGGAGAGTAGGACACCGCCTTCTTTTTAAAACACTCCGAAAGGAAAGAAAACTCTGGATAACAACAATGTTAATCCAGAGTTTTTTTGTGTTCCAGAAAAATCTTCTAAATCACGATTACCGTTGATGCCGTTATTGCCGTTGATGGCTGTTGAGAGCTTTGGTTTGTTAAAGTCGTTCTTATCGTTAATAATGTAATTATCGTGGATGCCGTTCTTATCGTTAGTGCCGTTATTATCGTGGATTTTTAGATCGTTAACGCCCTAAACCATTAAAACAGTATTAACGACTAAACAACAACAGGGGCTGTGCCAATCACAGCACAGCCCCTGCCTTATCTTTTTGAATTGCGTGAAACTTCGTGTAGCCAAGTCACTCCTAAGCACCAATGAATTATTTGAATTGCGTGAAGAAGTCGTTGCCCTTGTCATCAACGAGGATGAAGGCAGGGAAGTTCTCTACACGTATTTTCCATACGGCTTCCATACCGAGTTCTGGGTATTCCACACACTCGATACTCTTGATGTTGTTTGAAGAAAGGAACGCTGCCGGACCACCTATCGAACCAAGATAGAAACCTCCATGCTTCTTGCAGGCATCAGTTACCACCTGCGTGCGGTTGCCCTTGGCTATCATGATGAGTGAACCTCCGTTGTCCTGGAACTCGTCGGTGTACGGATCCATACGGTTGGCAGTAGTCGGACCCATTGAGCCGCAAGGCATCCCCTGTGGTGTCTTTGCCGGACCAGCGTAGAGTACTGGGTGGTCTTTGAAATATTGAGGCATGCCTTCGCCTGCGTCAAGGCGAGCCTTGATTTTTGCATGGGCTATGTCACGTGCCACGATGATAGTGCCGTTAAGGCTTACACGCGTTGACACGGGATATTTAGATAATTGCTTGCATACTTCCGCAATTGGCTGGTCAAGGTTTATCTGTACGGCATCGCCCTCACCAGCCTGACGCAGTGCCTCGGGGATGAGTTCGTATGGTTTGTCGTCCATCTTCTCAATCCAGATGCCATCTTTATTGATTTTAGCCTTAATATTACGGTCGGCAGAGCATGATACTCCCAATCCGATAGGACATGACGCACCATGGCGTGGCAGACGCACTACGCGCACGTCATGGGCAAAGGCTGTTCCGCCGAACTGTGCGCCGAAACCTATCTTCTTTGCCTCTTCGAGCAACTGCTTCTCCAGTTCCACATCGCGGAAGGCGCGACCAGTTTCGTCACCTGTCGTGGGTAGTGAGTCATAATACTTGGTAGAGGCGAGTTTCACGGTCAGGAGGTTCTTTTCTGCCGATGTGCCGCCGATTACGAAAGCAATATGATATGGAGGACAAGCCGCTGTGCCGAGGCTCTTCATCTTCTCTACAAGGAACGGAACCAGCGTACCTGGGTTCTGAATTCTTGCCTTCGTCTCCTGATAAAGGTAAGTCTTGTTTGCAGAACCGCCACCCTTTACCACGCAGAGGAAACGGTATTCCATGCCGTGAGTGGCTTCAATATCAATTTGCGCAGGCAGGTTGCAACGAGTGTTAACCTCGTTATACATATCGAGCGGAGCATTCTGCGAATAGCGCAGGTTATCCTCGGTATAAGTGTTATATACGCCCTTTGCCAGTGGTTCCTCATCACAAAAGCCTGTCCATACCTGCTGTCCCTTCTCTGCATGAATGATAGCAGTGCCGGTATCCTGACAGAAAGGCAACTGCCCCTTGCAAGCAACCTCAGCGTTGCGCAACATGGTGAGGGCAACGTACTTGTCGTTGTCGGAAGCCTCAGGACTATTAAGAATGGAAGCCACCTTCTCATTGTGCTCACGGCGTAACATGAAGTTCACGTCGTGAAAAGCCTGTGTGGTAAGCAGTTCAAGAGCCTCTGGCTTCACCTTTAATATAGGGGTACCCTCGAAATCCCCCACGCTGACGCCTTCTTTTGATATAAGGCGATACTCGGTTTTATCCTCGCCAAGCTGAAACATTGGCGCATACTTAAATTCTACGTTTGCCATAATGTTTTTTGATTTACGTCTTTCTGACTGCAAAGTTACGAATAATTTTTCAATTATCCGTGAAAAACAAAAACTTTTCTGAAACCACAAAAGAAAATCCTAATATAACCTTGTGACTTTTTCAATGTCTTTCTTTTTTAGACCTTAAAACGTGTCAAGTTTATTTGTTTAAGTCAGGATGTGTACGCCAACAATATTAAAAAAAGGGATTTATTTTTCTTTTTTCTTGAAAAAATTATAAAAATATTTGCGTAATAAAATAAAAATGTTTAAATTTGCCCTTGAAAACTGTGAAGAAGACGATATTTTTCTAAATCAACTAATATCATTAATCAGTATAATAAATAATTAACTAAAACTAAGATATTATGAAAAGATTATTACTTTTATTTGTGAGTGTTATATGCTCCTTGTGTATATGGGCGGATAAGACATGTACGCTAAAGTTGGATGGTGCTGTGACGCAGTCGACGGCAGGTTATTTCACTGTCAATACAGGCGGAGGTTTTAATACGAAGTACACTGGTAAATATAGTGGAGTGACGTATTCTAAAGGCTTAAAGATTAACAGCAGCAGTGAGATTACGTTTACTAATAAAGGTACAGCTACTGTCGTTATTGTTCAGTCAACTTCGTCAAATGGTAGCAATAGGTTTAAGTTTGATGGGAGTGCTGTAGAAAATTCGGTTGGTGTTGACAATCCTAACACTGGTGATGTGACAGTTCGTGAATATACACTCACTGATGTGGCAGCAGGCACGCACACCATAACTAATGATACAGAGACAGGACTCTTGTATGTCTCTGTTACGGAGGTGTCAAGTAACAGTCCCGTAGTAGAGAATATGGCTTTGTCATCTACCTACGCTTTGGGAACACCAGTAGCTACGCCGTTAGCTGTTGAGGTAGCAATGGTAAATGAAGACAATGACGTGTTGGAATATCAGTGGTTTGTAAACGGAACAAACAGCACAGATGGCGGTACGGCTATTTCTGGTGCTAATTCTGCAAGCTATACACCAGATATCTCAGCTGTTGGCATACTGTATTACTATTGCGTGATAGTAGAGAAAGACGCTGATAATAATCAAGTAGGAAATTCTGCTGTTACTAATACCGTGGCAATAGAGGTTATATCTTCGGTAGAAGCACCAGTGTTCAGTGAGATAAACGGAACGGTTGAGTTGAGTTGCGCTACGTCAGCGGCTACGATATACTATTCTTTAGACAACGGTACAACGTGGATAGAGTATAAGAAGCCATTCACGATATTGGATGATGATGTGACAGTAAGTGCAAGGTCACAGGTAGGTGGCGGAACCTTAGTTTCGCAGGTAGTGACCCATGCTGTGGAGGCAATAAAGGCAAAGGCGGGTTCTTCAAGTATCGTGCTCTATTACAACACTACTGATATGCAGCTCGGAGAAAACGAAGAAGGAGCCAGCAATGCTGCATTGATAGGAAATGAAGGTACAGAATATGAGGACTGGATGTTGCAGATAAAAAAAGCACTCGAGGGTAACAAGACTTTACAAAATGGTAATTCTATTAGCGGATATGCCTCTATCAAGAATTCAAACGGTCGCGAGATAAGCGTATTATTACCAGCAGGTGTTGTTGCAAACCGTATAACGATATACAGTTACGTGAACCGGTCCACAGCATCATCCCAGAAGAATTATTGGTCAGAAGTTTGCGGACAGACATACGGTACTTCATCCATAGCCATGGGGGCGTTCGCAGACGCTACCAAGCCTGATATACGAGTATATGCCCTCAATGATGTAGAAGATGAGATAACATTCAATAACAACGGAGTATCACAGATATGCTTCTATGCAGTAGTTGACTATACGATAGTAGAAGGCTCAGTAGTACTTAACTCAAAAGGCTTTGCTACATACTCTGGTGAAAAGAATGTAATGGTAGAAGGAGCTCAGGCTTACACCTGCACAGTCAACGGAACGGATATTGACGCACAGCCAATCAGTGGTAATGTAGTACCAGCATACAGTGGCGTATTACTCTATGGAGAGCCCAATGCAACCGTTACGCTGAACTATCAGAAGACTGCAACAGCACTCGGCTCCAACGACTTGAAGCCAACGACAACATCAGAAGGCTTGGCACCATTAGAGGAAGCCCTTGTACTCAGTGGAAATGTATTCAAGTCATATACAGGTGCTAATTTTGATGCAAACAAGGCTTATCTGCCATACGAATTGTTTGAAGAGACAGCAGTGCCAGCAAAGGGTTGTTCTATCAACTTCCATGACGCAGAAGAGGAGGCGACAGCCGTAACAACCGTTACAGAGACGACAGTCGGCACAGGTGTAAGGACAGTCTTCAAGAACGGACAGTTAGTAATAGAGACCGCCGATGGTGAGTTCACCTTGGCAGGCGCACGTATAAAGTAAACTCATAAAAAGAAAGGACGACTATTATGAAAAAAGAATATATAGAACCTAAGTTGGAGGCGTTGCGCTTGGAGGAACTACAGGAGTTGTTGACAGAGTCATTAGTTACTGCAGCCCCAGAAGAAACAACGGATGAAATGGACGCAAAGCAGGGATGGTTTAATACCGACTGGGAATAAGCGTCAGTAAAGCATAATTTTTATGCCCCGAAAGGGCAGTTGAAAACTGGCGGGGGCGTGATGCCCCCGCTATTGTTTTCAGAAAATGATACTATAGGATAATCAAGTACTAAGCAGCAGAAAGATACTACAGAAGCATGTGGTGGAAATAGTCTGCTGGAAGATACTACTGGAAAACACCACTGAAAAAACACACAGGATTACCCGAGCCAAGAATAACACATAGGATTATACAAACCAAGAATAACACATAGGATTATACAAACCAAGAATAATACACAAACTAATACCGCCATGAAAACGAGGATGTCATATATACTACTGTCAATATTTCTGGCATTGACATCGGTATCTGCCCAGAAATATAAAATGGTGTTATGTCTCAATAACGGCATGACAGTAGAACATTACGTAGATGACCTTGACAGCATTGTCTGGGTGATAGAAGATAACGAGCCTACAGATGATGATTTCCTGGAACCCATCACTACAGGGGATTCGAGCGATATAGGTGTGTATTCGGCAACGGTGTCAGCATGGGTAAACGACTTGGCGGAGAAAGACGAGAGCAATACTACAATCGGTATAATATACTGCATAGACGGAACACCAGCCAAACGTAACGGGAAGCAGATGACTGTAGATTTTGCAGATGTTGACGGTGACGGAAAGTATGACATTGCATTGTCAAAACTTGCACCGGCAACGACCTATTACTACCGAGCATTCATCAATCTGAGTGGAACATATATATATGGAAAAGTACATAGTTTCACCACAGAGGGGCAAGGTATAGGCTTCACTACGGGAACGGCAATGAACATTACGAGTTACAGTGCGAAGGTAGCATCGAGCATGAGCCTTGGTTCGCTTGAGTACAGTACGCTGTCATACGGAGTCTGTTACAGTACCAATGCAGATCCGTCAACATCCGACGGTACTGTAGTCAGCACGGATCGTGATGATGACGGCAACTATACGGTAAACCTGACTGCACTGAACGGTGACACAACATATTACTACCGCCCTTATGCCATAATGGACGGATATGTGAGTTACGGACTGACCAGTGCCTTCCGCACTACAGGTGAGAAGGTAGTGACTACAGGCGATATAAATCCAGAGAACTTCAGTGTGGTCTCAGCCCTCAATATGGGAATAGGCACATACAAGACGCTTAAGATAGGCGTATGCTATTCAAGAATAGATACACCGACGGTCAATGACTATTGCGTAGAAGCCAGCGAGGTAGATGATGAGAACTATTACACGGTGACATTGCCGTTGACTGTTGACACGTGGTATTATTGCGCATACGCAATCATTGACGGCACACCACATTATTCAGACATAAAGATGTTTGTAGTAGAGAGTTCAGACACTCGCGAGTACGTAGATTTGGGACTGAGCATAAAGTGGGCAACATGTAATATTGGTGCCAGCACCCCAGTAGAATACGGTGACTATTTCGCATGGGGTACTACAACGGGATATAATGAAGGTGCCACATTATTTAACTGGGCAAACTACGGCTATTGCAACGGCAGCTACAACAAACTGACCAAATACTGTACCAATGAAGAATATGGCGTTAAAGACGACATAATAAGGATAGAACCCGATGATGATGCTGCAATAATAAACTGGGGTGCCAAGTGGCGCATCCCGACGTGCGACGAGATAATAGAACTCCGTGAGAAATGCACATGGCGCATACAGGCAAAGGGCAATGCGAAATATGACGGAGTAGCAGGCTATGAAGTAATAGGACCGAACGGTAATACCATATTCCTTCCAGCAGCTGGCTACCGATATAATGGTTTGTTGCGCAGCGCCGGTACGGTAGGACGCTATTGGGGACATTGTATTTCCGAGACGAACCCGAGCAATGGCAAGTGTCTTGACTTCTCGTCAGGTTCGATTGCAGAAAAATCACGTTACTATGGCTTTACCATACGACCAGTGTATGTGGAATAATCCAGAGTTCATAATTTATGGTATTGCACAGAAATCGTGGTTCATGGCAGATTATATGATATATTACTTTTAAAATGCGGATAGGAATATTCGGGGGGTCGTTTAACCCCATACATAACGGACATGTGAATTTGGGGCGAGCCATGTTGCGTAAAGCACAACTCGATGAAGTGTGGTACATGGTATCGCCACAAAATCCATTGAAGGCACAATCGACGGAACTTGCTCCAGAGGATGTCCGCCTGCGCTTAACGCAGGCAGCACTGGAAAGAGAACCGCAACTGAAGGCATGTGACTATGAGTTTCACTTGCCGAGACCATCATACACATGGAACACTCTTCAACACCTGCGACATGACTATCCTGATAATGATTTCGTGCTTATCATAGGAGGCGATAACTGGGAACGCTTCGACCGTTGGGCACACCACGAGGAAATACTGCGCGAGTATGAAATAGCGGTATATCCTCGAAGTGGTGAGGAGGTTAGAAAACCGCCAAAAGATGCAAAGAAAGTGATGGTGTATAATCTTCCGCTGTTCCCCGTATCGAGTACAGAGGTACGTCAGATGATACGAAAAGGAGACGATTTGTCAAAGATAGTGCCTGATGCAGTGGTAACAGAGATGGAGAAATATTCATTCTATAGGTGAAAAATGTTTCATTTAAACATTTTTCACCTATACTTCTTTGTAAGGAACAAGAAAATTTGTTAACTTTGCGAAAGATTAAGTCAATCGATAGATAATTTAGTACAAATAACCAAAACAATGACAAAACAATATTTACTGGGTTTTGATGTCGGCTCATCAAGCGTAAAGGCATCACTTGTAGATGTAGAAACAGGGCAGATGGCAGCCACGGCATTTTATCCGGAGAGCGAAGCACCCATCAAGGCACTGAAAGCCGGTTGGGCAGAGCAGGCACCAGATATGTGGTGGCAGAATGCCAAGTTGGCTTTGAAGAAGATAATGTCAGATGCCGGAGTGAGTGGCAGCGACATCAAGGCCATAGGCATATCATATCAGATGCATGGACTGGTATGTGTAGATAAGCAAGGCGAGGTGTTGCGCGATTCTATCATCTGGTGTGACTCGCGTGCCGTGCCATACGGCGACAAGGCCTTCGGAGCCCTTGGCAGTGAACAATGTCTTACCCACTTGCTTAACTCACCAGGTAATTTCACGGCAGCCAAGTTAGCGTGGGTAAAGGAAAACGAACCAGAGCTATTCAGCCGTATATACAAGGTGATGCTTCCTGGTGACTATATCGCGATGAAACTCAGTGGCGAGATAAACACTACCATCAGCGGATTGTCAGAAGGCATGATGTGGGACTTCAAGGAGAAGAAGCCAGCCAAGTTCCTTTTCGACTACTACGGCTTCCATGATGATATGATAGCTGACATAGTACCAACGTTTGCCGTGCAGAGCGAGGTGAGCAAGGCAGCCGCAGAGGAGACAGGTCTGGCAGAGGGAACACCGATAAGTTACCGTGCCGGTGACCAGCCAAACAATGCTCTGTCACTGAATGTATTCAACCCAGGTGAGATAGCCTCGACAGCAGGAACCTCCGGCGTTGTGTATGGAGTATTAGGCGAGGTGAACTACGACCCGAAGAGCCGTGTGAATACCTTCGCACACGTGAACTACACCACAGAGCTTGACCGTCTCGGCGTGCTGCTCTGCATCAACGGTACGGGCATCCTCAACGCATGGGTACACCGTAACATAACACCGGATTTGTCATATCCAGAGATGAACGACCTCGCTGCGCAAGCACCGATAGGTGCCGACGGCGTTATCATAACACCATTTGGCAATGGCGCAGAGCGAGTATTGGAGAATAAGGAAGTAGGATGCCAGATAAAAGGCGTTAACTTCAATAAGCACAACCGTTCGCATATCGTGCGTGCCGCACAGGAAGGCATAGTATTCTCTTTCTGTTATGGTATGGAGATAATGCGCAGCATGGGAATGGACATAAAGAAGATACACGCAGGCAAGGCAAATATGTTCCTTTCACCGATATTCCGTGATACACTGGCATCAACATCCGGAGCAACCATCGAACTTCTTGAGACCGACGGTTCTGTAGGTGCAGCAAAGGGTGCGGGAATAGGTGCAGGCATATACAAGGACAATGTAGAGGCATTCTCAACCCTAAAGCGTATAGCTACGATAGAGCCAGACACAACCAATGCCGCAGAATACCAGGAGGCATACCTGCGTTGGAAGGCGAGACTGTAAAGAAGTGATAGGGTGATAAAATGAAAAGTGAAAAAGTGGATTACGCTTTTTCTGCAGCGTAAACAGGCTTGTAGTATGCAATAATGGACAAAAACAGAGTATTAGATAAAGCACTTAACTTTGCAGTTAGAGTGACAAACGCCCATAAGTACCTTGTAAAGAGTAAGAATGAACATAGAATTTCAGATTAACTATACAGAAGCGGTACTTCTATTCAGGCAAATATCTCTGAAGCCCAATATGCAATAAGTCATGCTGATTTCATCTGCAAAATGCAAATTGCACTCAAAGAAGCGAACGAATCTCGCAATTGGATTACTTTATTACATAAAACAAATTATATAGACGACAGAACATACGAATCTATTTACAATGATGTAAATGAGATTGTCATGATGTTGATAGCAATACTTAAAACAGCTAAAAATAATTCATTTAATAATTAATAACCACGAAGTGAATGATTGAAACTGTGAGTGAAGATATGGTAATTCACTCTTTCACTTTTCACTCTTTCATTTTTTCACTTCAAAAAAACTTTTTTTGAAAAATGGCAAAAGAGTATTTTCCAGAGATTGGTAAGATTCCATTCGAGGGTCCAGAGTCAAAGAACCCTATGGCATTTCACTACTATGATGCTGAGCGTGTAGTAGCAGGTAAGAAAATGAAGGACTGGATGCGTTTCGCTATGGCATGGTGGCACACACTGTGCGCAGAGGGCGCTGACCAGTTCGGCGGCGGCACAAAGACATTCCCTTGGAATAAGGGCGCTAACGCTGTTGAGATAGCAAAGAACAAGGCCGATGCAGGATTTGAAATCATGCAGAAGCTCGGCATACCATACTTCTGCTTCCACGATGTAGATCTCGTTTCAGAGGGCAACAGCGTAGAGGAGTATGAGGCAAACCTCAAGGCTATCACCGACTACCTTCAGGAGAAGATGAAGGAGACAGGCATCAAGCTGCTGTGGTCAACAGCCAATGTATTCGGCAACGCTCGCTATATGAACGGTGCTTCTACAAACCCAGACTTCGACGTAGTAGCACGCGCTATCGTTCAGATAAAGAACGCCATCGACGCAGGCATCAAGCTCGGTGCAGAGAACTACGTATTCTGGGGTGGCCGTGAGGGTTACATGAGCCTTCTCAATACAGACCAGAAGCGTGAGAAAGAGCATATGGCTACCATGCTCGGCATGGCGCGTGACTACGCTCGCTCAAAGGGCTTCAAGGGTACATTCCTCATTGAACCAAAGCCAATGGAACCATCAAAGCATCAGTATGATGTAGATACAGAGACCGTCATCGGCTTCCTGAAGAGCCACGGTCTTGATAAGGACTTCAAGGTTAACATCGAGGTTAACCATGCTACACTGGCTGGCCACACCTTCGAGCACGAACTGGCAGTAGCTGTTGACAACGGTATGCTCGGCTCTATCGATGCAAACCGTGGCGACGCTCAGAACGGATGGGATACCGACCAGTTCCCAATTGACAACTTCGAGCTGACACAGGCCTGGATGCAGATTGTACGCAACGGCGGTCTCGGCACCGGTGGTACGAACTTCGACGCTAAGACACGTCGTAACTCTACCGACCTTGAGGATATCATCATCGCTCATATCTCAGGTATGGACGCATGTGCACGTGCACTGCTCAATGCAGTAGAGATAATGGAGAAATCGCCAATACCGCAGATGCTGAAGGATCGCTATGCTTCATTCGACAGCGGTATGGGTAAGGACTTCGAGGATGGCAAGCTCACACTGGAGCAGGTTTACGAATACGGCAAGAAGGTAGGCGAGCCAAAGCAGACCTCAGGCAAGCAGGAACTCTACGAGACAATTGTAGCACTGTATGCAAAATAAGGAATAATAACAGATTACGAAAAAAAACACTGTGTTCATACACAGTGTTTTTTTTATGTCTTGACAGACCAGCAATGTCAGCTACGATGTTGCAGCGTGCAGTCTGCTATATCATCGAAATCAGTTGGGGAAGATATCATCAAGCGACAGACGCTTGACGGGCGCTATCTTCTCAAGTGAGGGAATGTCGAGTTCCGTCTCATTGCCGAGGATAAGGTAGCGCAGAGGCTTGCCCTTGATGTACTGCTGCTCGAAGTTGATGAGGTCAGAGAGCTGGAGTTGGGGTATGCGCTCAAAGAGCGTACGGTTGATGTCGTAGTCTATGCCCAGTTTCTTGGCACTGAGGTATTTGTTAAGTACCCCCATCTTTGTAGTGCGGTGGGCCGCAATGGACTTCATCAGACCCTGTCGTGCGGTGTTGAACAGATTGGAAGACTCCGGCAGTGAGTCGGTGATTTCACGGAATACGCGTATGCAGTCGGTCAACTTATCGTTCTGCGATATGATATGCTGCTGGTAATACTCAGTGTCATCCTTACGATCAGGCGTAACGTATGATGCCCAGGCGTTATAAGCCAGACCGCGAGCCTCGCGCAGTTCTTGGAATACGATAGCATTCATGGAACCGCCGAAGTACTCGTTAAAAAGACAGACGAGAGGTTCATTGTCGAGAGACAGTGGGCGATTTTCATTGCTAATCATACGCATATTGATATTCTTAGCGTCATAAGGAGCGATGAATATCTCATTGCTTGGAGTGGTAAGGCGCGTGCGCATCTTGTTTGCTGGCACGTCGGCAAGGTGCTTTGGTGTCTTATGGTTCCTGTCTATGAGCGTTGCCACGTCAGATATGTCAGCAGGGCCCCAGTAAAGCACGGTATGCTTCAGCGAAGACAGTCCTTTGATTAAATCCGTAAACTCATGTGGGTCAGTATTGCGCATCTCGCTTATTGACATTACATCGAGCGTTGGCGACTGCTTGCCATACAAGCCATACTGTACGAGTGCGGCGTAGCAATTAGACTGATTGGTGCGCATCTCCGCACGATACTTTTGTACTTGGTCAATGTACTGGCTGTAAACCTCATTGTCGGGCTGTAGCGTAGCAGTGATTTCATCGAGCATTTGCATAGCCTTGGGCATGTGCTTCTGCAGTCCAGACAATGTAAACGACATAGTCTTGTCGTCAACAGAGAAGCTGTAAGAGCAGGCAATGTCGAAGAAATTGCGCTTAATCTGCTCCAGCGACAGCTTCTTCGTGCCGATAAGTTCCATGTAATCCTCTGCTACGTCGTAGCGATTGTCGGCATCGCTGCCAAACTCATAGCGATACTGCAGGGTGAAACGCTCGTCCTGCTCGTTTTTCTTGTATAGTATGGGTAGTCCTTTCTTTGTCGTTGCTTGCTGCATATCGCGTGAGAAGTCAACGAATACGGGATGAATAGGCTCTACCTGTATCTTTTCAAACTGCTCAATAAAGTGGCTGCGCAGGTCGCGATTGCTCGGTATGGCAGTAATCTCAGGCTTGTCAATCTTCACTATGGAGCTGTCTTCGCCTTTCTTCTTGTAAACGCACACGTAGCCATTTGACAGATTGCGTTGCGCCCACGTCATGAGGTCGGCCTTGGTTAGTCGCTCCATGCGGTTGAGTTTCTCTACCTGCTGGCTCCACGGAGTGCCATAGATGTAGCAATCAACCATCTGCTCTACGCGGCTGCGGTTGTTGTCAAGGTTGTTGAGCAGGCTCATGCGCTCATTCTCTACGATGCTCTTTATGAGATGTTCGTCCCACAGTCCGTGCTTAATCTTCTCCAGTTCGCCAAGCATAAGCTCGCGTACTTCGTCGAGCGTCTGTCCCTCGTTAGGCGTGCCTTGAAACAGAAAAATGCTATAGTCCTTCAGTTCCCACACACCGCTGCCGGCGCCAAGGCACTTCATCTTTTGGTTGATGTCAACATCGATGAGGCCTACGTCGCCATTGCTGAGCAGCATGTCAATCATTGTTATCGTGTCGTTTTGCAGCGATGAGGCTCCTTTCAGTCTCCATCCCAGCATGATATTCTCCGTTTCCAGACCGAGCACGGTAGTGTCCTGCGGAGCTTCTATTGCGGGTTGCTCAGGAAACTGCCGCGGAGTGACATCGTTACCAGGCTTCCATGAACCGAAATGCTTCTCCAATATCTCTATGGTCTTATCGGGGTCAAGGTCTCCCGCCATGCAGATAGCCACGTTGTTCGGACGGTAATACTTATCGTAGTAGGCCTGAATGTTGACCTGCGAAGGATTTTTCAGATGCTCCTGCGTACCTATGGTGGTCTGCATACCGTAGGAGTGGGTAGGGAAGAGCTTGCGCAGCAGAGCCTCCACGGCCTTTCGGCTGTCCTTAGTCATGGAAATGTTCTTCTCCTCATATACGGCTTCAAGCTCAGTATGGAAACCTCGCATCACCATATTCTGAAAGCGGTCAGCCTGCAACATGGCCCAACGCTCAATCTCGTTGGCAGGAATATCCTCCACGTAGCACGTCACGTCGTACGATGTAAAGGCGTTAGTCCCCTGCGAACCGATGATTGACATCATCTTGTCGTACTCATTGGGTATGTTGTACTGTGCCGCAAGCTGCGACACACTGTCAATTTCGTGATACTTGGCCTTGCGTGCCGTGGGGCAGGTCAGTGTGCGGTATTCTTCGTAAAGGTCACTGATTTTCTTGAGCAGCGGTGCTTCTGCCTCGTAGTTGGTAGTGCCAAACTGCTTTGTACCCTTAAACATAAGGTGCTCCAGATAGTGTGCCAGTCCGGTGGTCTCGGCGGGATCGTTGCGCGAGCCAGTGTTGACGGCAATGTGGGCCGTTACGCGTGGTTTCTCCTTGTTTACTGAGAGATAGACCTTCAGTCCATTCTTCAGCGTGTAGATGCGCGTCTGCATCGGGTCGCCCGCCACGCTCTCGTAATTGAGAGCCTGGGTCTGAAGGATAGAACAATTAAAGAATAGCAGTAAGGAAACAGCAGCAAGCAGAGCCGATGGTTTCCTTTTCGTAAATAAATAACTCATTTTACCTTAATATATTATTATGCCATGAAGGGCTATTTCCATGGCGGTTTTTTAATTACAGACAAAGTTACATACTTTTTTTAATTCGTGCAAATTTTTCAGTATGAAAAGACTGCAGAGCGCCTTGTGTGACGACCGTGTAACGACTGAATTACGTCTAACTCCAATCGCTATCTGATTACCAGGTAATCAGATAGCGATTGCATTGTAATCAGATAGCTATTACAGTGTAATCAGATAGCTATTACAGTGTAATCAGATAGCGATTGCATTGTAATCAGATAGCGATTGGATTGCAGGGGGTGATTTTATCCTTTTGGAATAATTTCGATGAAAAAATTTGCTGATTACAAAACAATTTCGTAACTTTGCATGGAGAGAGCAGGGATGATAATCGTATCAACTACCTACAAATACAATACTATGTTAGAAGAAAAAGACCTTAAACAGCTCGCGGCAAAGGGTATCAGCGAGCAGCAAATCGAAAAACAACTTAATCAGTTCAAGACAGGATTCCCGTTTCTTCGCCTTGAGGCAGCGGCAGCAGTGGGCAAGGGCATTATTGCGCCTACGGCAGAGGAGCAGAAGGCTTACGTGAAGGCATGGGAAGACTATAAGGCGAGTGGCAAGGAAGTAGTGAAGTTTGTGCCGGCAAGCGGTGCTGCAAGCCGTATGTTCAAGGATGTGTTTGCCTTCGTGGATGCAGACTATGACGTGCCCACCACTGACTTTGAGAAGATATACTTTGCCCACATCAAGGCATTCGCTTTCTATGACGAGTTGAATGCCGTGTGCAAGAAAAATGAGGGAAAGGACATTGATACGCTTATCGGCGAGGGCAACTACAAGGCAGTGGCTGCCAATATGCTGAAGGCAGAGGGACTGAACTATGGTCAGTTGCCAAAAGGTATGCTCCTGTTCCATAAATATGCCGATGGAGCACGCACGCCAATGGAGGAGCATCTTGTAGAGGGAGCTATGTATGCGGCATCAAACGGCAAGGCGAAGGTGCATTTCACCGTAAGCCATGAGCATCTCGACTACTTCAAGAAACGCGTTGCTGACACCATGCAGCAGTATGCAGATAGGTTTGGCATAAAATATGATGTCAGTTTCTCTGAGCAGAAGCCGTCAACAGATACCATAGCAGCAAATCCCGACGGCACTCCGTTCCGCAATCAGGACGGTTCGCTGCTCTTCCGCCCAGGCGGTCACGGCGCACTCATAGAGAACCTTAATGACATACAGGCAGACATCATATTCATAAAGAACATAGACAACGTGGTGCCTGACCGTCTGAAACCCGAGACAGTGGAGTGGAAACAGATTATAGCAGGCGTATTGGTCACGCTGCAAAAGCAGGCATTTGAGTATATGCGCGTGCTTGAGAGCGGTCTCTATGACCACGCTAAACTGGAGGAGATTATCCGCTTCGTGCAGCAACAACTCTGCTGTCGCAAGCCAGATATTAAGGAATTGGAAGATGCCGAACTCGTAATCTATCTGAAGCAGAAGCTCAACCGCCCTATGCGCGTGTGTGGCGTCGTGAAAAACGTAGGTGAGCCTGGCGGAGGTCCGTTCCTTACTTATAATCAGGACGGCACCGTTAGTCTGCAGATACTTGAGAGTAGCCAGATAGACAAGTCTAACACGGAGTACATGAAGATGTTTACCGAGGGAACACACTTTAACCCTGTAGATCTTGTTTGCGCAGTGCGCGACTACAAGGGCGATGCGTTTGACCTGCCGAAATACGTTGACCCATCCACGGGTTTCATCTCTCAGAAGTCAAAGAACGGCAAGGAACTGCAGGCTTTGGAACTACCGGGCTTGTGGAACGGAGCCATGAGCGACTGGTCAACGGTATTCGTTGAGGTACCGCTCGGCACCTTTAACCCAGTGAAAACCGTCAACGACCTGCTGCGCGAGCAGCACCAGTAAGACCTCGCATCGCATGGATGACTTCAGATGTGTCTATGCCATCGGAGAGGAAAATGCAATAAGAATAAATAACGAAAAAAGTGGGAAGTTCCTGTTTTGAGGAACTTCCCACTTGCTTTAGGTGGGTTCTATGAATTACCACCGTAATATTAAACTTAAAATGTGGGTTGACAAAGCTAATTATAGAATCCACCTTTATTCATTAGATTCGTTGTTTCCTGTATCGTTACTCAGGTAGATGTTGACTATTGCATTGGCATCAGCCATGGAGATTTTTTCGTCTTTGTTTACATCTGCTGCTTCAATATTGAAATTGGTAATGTTGTCTTTATCTTCAGCAAGGTAATAATTCACTACGGCGTTTGCATCAGCCATGGTAATATAGGTGTCATTGTTTACGTCACCCAACAAGGTCGGCGCACCACCCATAAACTTGAATGACACAGAGAAATCGTTATATTGCGTGATTTCTGTTATCGGCTTGTCAACAATGCCGGTATAAGCCTTGTAGTTGTTGAACTCAGTGATGCCCAGAGTACCAGGATAAGTGTCGCCAGCTAATTGGATTTCAAATGTGTCATACCCCATTTCCCATAAGGGATTGGTAGTATTCTGCCTGTATGACGTAGGAAGATAGCCATCGGCTGGTATTATCGTTATGCGTGGCGAGCCTTGAGTATTGTTTACGTAGTTTTTTGTTACAGGCTGATGATATTCATCCAGCTGAAAAGAGGTGAACGCGTCAGCGTTGTAGTTGACGTGGGTTATGAGCAATCCGTAGCCAGGCATATATTGGTGCCATTTCTCTGATAGAGAGTCAGCAGAGAATACTTCTAAAATCCAATACTCATTGCCAGTGGCATCATTGTCATTCATTATTTTAAAGGCCTTGCCACCGTGAAGCAGTGGTTTCATGGTAATGTCAGACGGCGCATTGAGAGTGTCAATTTTAGTCCACCCCATCAGTTCACGCTCGTATGCCGAGTAGAGAGGAGGCCAGCAAGTGCCTTTCACATTAAAACCGTTGTCCATCAAATCCCAGTCTTCCATTGACTGATTATCATACAAAGTACAATCTCTTATTTTTTTTGTTACATCACCTATCTTAACTTCTGTAAACCAATCTGCCGTGGGATAGAAATCAGGCAGTCCGAGAGCATGGCTAAATTCATGGCAGATTACTCCTATGCCTGTGATGTAAAGCTTGCTGGCCCAGCCTTCATAACCCAGTAGTTCGTTATTGACACCGTATCTATAGACCTTTACACCGTCGTAAGTCCCAACATTTGTTCCGCCGCATTTAGACCATATTAAGTTATCGTCGCCTGATGTGTTGGCTCCATAACCAGCAAATATCACATATACGAGGTCTGCATAGCCGTCGCCATCTTGGTCGTATTCAGAGAAATCTACGTCAGTGTTAGCAGAATCACATAGTTCAACTAGGAACTCTTTTATTCTTTCATCTTTACCATTTCCATAATATTTAGCAGACTTTGATAACGTATAGGGACCGAACACATCAAACGATGGCTCAAACTGCCCGTCGCTGCTGGCTTTGAAGTATTCCTTTACGGAACTGTAACTGTAGTATGGATAGTTACGCCTTATGGTGTCTGCTTGTCCAGAGGTGTAACTTGCTGACTTGTTAGTGAATGTGTTAGTAATAGAACTGCTGTTGAATAAGTTTGAAACGTTGTTCTTTGAAAATGTAAACTTTACATCGGAGAACTCAGCCATAAGCACCAGAACCTTCTGCTTGCCGACGTGTGGGAACAGCTGGTACCCTTCGATGCTTTCGCCTGTGTTGGCACGCAGGCCTGCCAATGCCTTTGCTTGTGCTACTTCGCTCTCGCGCGAGTATTGCTCTATGCGCCTGTCGAGACTGTCTTTCTCTGCATCCGTAGCCACGTGGTAACCCAGCGAATCCTGTATTATCAGTTCGCCGTCATCGCTATAAAGGAAGTGCAGATTCTCGTCACCTTGCATGTGAACGATGACTGTGCGACCATCTTGCAACGTTATCATCCTTGATATATATGCAGCCTTGGCAGCGTACATCATGGTGCATACGGCAAGTAAAAAAGGTAGTATGTAAAGTTTCTTCATATTCGTTTATCTATGTATTTAATATGCAAAGTTACGAATAAAAGATTAAAATACCAAATTTTATGGAGTAAAGAAATAAAAAAACGAGGACAATGCGTGTCGTTTGCTTTGCCCTCGTAACAATGAGTATTTTTGAGAAAACTATTTGTTTGTCATTACTGTGCCTGCTGCTGTGCGGCGTTAATCATCTCCTGCGAAGCATAGAGGAAAATCTCAACGCGGCGGTTCTTCTGTCGTCCCTCGGCAGTTTCGTTGCTTGCCACGGGGTTAGAGGAACCATAGCCGTTGACATTCTTCATCTGGCTGTAAGCCACACCGTTCTGCGTAAGATAGTTGACTACGCTCTGCGCACGGCTTACTGACAGGGGATTGTTTATTTCGTCAGAACCAGTAGAGTCGGTATAGCCTCTTACGTCAACGCTTACGTCTGTGTTCTGTTTCATGATGTTTGCCAGATTGTTAAGCTCGTTCTTACTTGCCTGGCTAAGGTCAGCCTTGTTGGTGGCGAAGAGTATGCCCGAGTTGAACGTTACCTTTACGGCATCGAGGTTGTTGTCATCTTTCACGGTCTCTACCGTAGCGTTAGGCAGTTGCTGCTGAGCAGCTTTCTTTACCTTGTCCATGCGGTTGCCAATGATTGCACCAGCGCCCGCACCTACGGCTCCGCCGATAACTGCACCGATGCCAGTGTTGCCTGCAATGGCACCAATGATGCTGCCAAGAGCTGCACCTCCGCCAGTACCAATGATGGCACCCTGACCTGTTTTGCTCATATTGTTCCACGTGTTACAGCCAGTAATGCAGATGCTCAGGCCGAGTACTACGGCGATAATCTTAATAGTCTTCATAAGTTGTTTTCCTTTCTTTATTGATTATAGGGCTATATTTTTAAATTGGCTATACTTGCGTTATTAAAGAATTATGCATTAGGAATTTTACATTCTGCATTTTGACTTCTGCATTATCAATATCCCGCAGTAAAACCGTCGCGCTCCATCTCAAGCGAAGCCCAGATGAAAGGGCCAATGCCCTTGGCATCGTTGTCGCGGATAGGCTCGCTCATATAGTACTCAAACGAACCATCGCGGTTAGGACTTTTCTCCGGACCGAGGCCGCTGACAGCACAGCAGCGTGTAAGACTGATGGTCTTGTCGTCGTTAACCTTTATAAAGTGCTTCAGCATATTATTGTATGCCTTCACACCTTCTGCCTTGAAGTCATATTTCTCTGCACCGGCAGCCTTCGCTTTCTCACACAGAGGCCATTCCTTGTTGCCCACTGCCCAGTTATCTTTAGTAGGCAGATAACCCAGGCGCGCGCCCTTCAACAGTGCATAAGTAAACATAGCCGTAGCGGTTGACTCAAGGTAGTTCTTGGGATCATTAACATCCATCACGTCAAACCAAACACCACTCTTCTTGTCCTGGTAGTTCAGCACGGCGGTCATTGCCTGCTGCAACATGTCAACCACCTCGCCGCGGCGGTCGTAGCCCTCAGGCAGGGCATCGAGAATCTCTACCATTGCCATCACGAACCATCCCATGGCGCGAGCCCAAGTATGCTGTGACAGTCCTGTCTCCTTGTTTGCCCAGAACATGGTGTGTGTCTCGTCCCATGCGTGTTTCCACAGACCAGTCTTTGCATCGTATGTGCGCTGGAAAGTCTTGCCTATCTGGTCAACGGCATCATCATAGTATTTCTTCGCTGCCTTGTCGCCTTTCAGTTCTGCAGCGGAAAGGGTGTAGAAAGGCAGTCCCATATAGATGCCGTCGAGCCATACCTGCCAGTGGTATATTTCCTTGTGCCACCATACACCTTCCTTTGTGCGAGGCTGTTCCTCAAGCTGACGGAAGAAAGTCTGAAGTGCCTTATCTGAACCCTCGTGTGGGAACAGACGGTTTGCTCTGAGAATGAAACGTGCCGGACGAATGTTGTCAAGATTGTAAGCCTTAATGTCATAACCGGTGGTCGTGCCGTCGGCCTTAATCATCTGCTCGGGATAACGTATCACATAATCCTTGAAGATAGGATTCTGGTATGCCAGCCAAGTATCGAGTATTCCCTCAAGTTCGATGCCCATGACGTAAGACCACTTGCCGTTTGGACGCTTTGCAGGGTCAGTGAAGTCAAGGTAGATAGGGTTAGGCACGCGCTGCATCTCGCTCCATGCCATCCACTCAGAGTAATGTTTGAAAGGAGGCTCAGACAGTACCAGTTCGCCGTTGATGCGGAGGTTGTCGAAGTGTATGTCATGACATTTTCCAGTCTTGCGTACTTTCTCCTGCTCAACGCCATTAAATGTACAGTTCTTTACATTTATATTATATATATTATCATTATCCTCAAGTCCGTTGAGCAAGATGCCGTAACGTGACTTCTGACAGGTTACGTTCTCCATATATACATTACGCACCGTTGGAATAAAGCCGCGCTTAGCCTGCTCGCGAGGCTCATATACGAGGTTAATGCGCAGCACGGCCTCGCGGCATTGACCTACTTCTACGTTGCGCATATATACGTTTTCCGTAACACCGCCGCGACAGGTGTTGGTCTTGATGCGCAACACGCGGTCAAGGTTCGGCGAATCCATCTTGCAGTCCTCTGCAAACACGTTGCGCACGCCGCCTGAAATCTCAGAGCCAAGTACTACACCGCCATGTCCGTCCTCCATAGTACAACGGCGTATGATGATGTTCTGTGAAGGTACATTGGCGCGTCGTCCGTCAGCGTTGCGTCCGCTCTTGATGGCTATACAATCGTCGCCAGTGTGGAATATACAGTCTTCGATGAGTACGTCCTCGCATGACTCTGGGTCGCAACCATCGCCGTTAGGTCCTTCGTTGATAATTTTCAACTTACGCACGGTGATGTTCTTTGAAAGGGTAGGGGTGATTACCCAGAAAGGAGAGCGCAGCATCGTGACACCCTCAATAAGTATGTTCTTGCACTCGTAGAAGTTTACCAGCTGCGGACGCATACCATGGCCTTTGCCGAAGATACGCTGTTCAACAGGTATGTTATTGTCTGACATCCACAACAGTGTGTTGCGGTTGCTCATCTGATTACCCAAGGAATCCTTGCCAAACTTATCGCTGCCAAGGTATGGCATTGCCTGCGACTGCGGCGTATGTTCATTGAAACCGAACTTTTTGGCACCGCACCATTGCCACCATGTCTCATTCTCACCACCGCCATCAATGGTTCCCTCACCGCTGATGGCAATGTTCTCTGCTTGATAGGCATAGATGCATGGAGAATAGTTCATTAGGTCAAGACCCTCCCAGCGCGTCTTGACAAGCGGATAGAGGTCAGGTTCGTATGCAAAAAGTATAGTGGCGTCCTTCTCGATTCGCAGGTTTACGTTTGATTGCATACGTATGGCGCCCGTAAGGTATGTGCCGCCCTGCACGATTACAGTGCCGCCACCCTTCTGTGAGCACTTTTCGATAGCTTTGTTGATTGCTGTTTGATTTTTGGCTGCGGTATTCTTCGGAGAAGCACCGAATTTCTTAATGTTATACGTCTTGTCCTTAAACGTAGGAGCAACTATGCGGCTCTCAATTTGTCGATAGAGTTCTGAGTTCCAGCCCTCGGCTGCATTGATAACAGTAAAGGCAAAGATAGAAAGGATAAGTGTTGTAATTCTGTTCATTTTATTTAAGGTTGTTTGTTTCGATAAAAAAGACTTGACAAAGTTACAAATAAATTTTTGAAAAACAATTATCAATAATCAAGAAAAACGTTAATTTTACTTAATAAAGTGAATTGCGACATGGAATATGTATCAGTAATCCAAATAATTTTTGTAATTTTGCATCCGATTTGTACGCTTAAGAGTGCGTAGGTCAGATATTTTAAGTACAAGCACGTACAATTTAATAACAGTTAATGAGACAAGACAACAGAAAACCAAATCCTAAAAACCAATATCGCATCAACGAACAGATTCGCGTGCGTGAGGTACGTATTGTAGATGAGGACGGCTCATCAGTAATGCCCACCAAAGAGGCTCTTGAAATAGCACGCCAGCAGGGTGTGGACCTTGTTGAGATAAGTCCTAACGCTCAACCGCCTGTTTGTCGTATCATTGACTATTCTAAGTTCCTTTACCAGCAGAAGAAGAAGGCGAAGGAAATGAAGCAGAAGCAGGTTAAGGTAGAGGTGAAGGAAATTCGCTTCGGACCACAGACCGATGACCACGACTATAACTTTAAGCTCAAACATGCAAAGGAATTCCTTGAGGAAGGCAATAAGGTTCGTGCTTATGTGTTCTTCCGCGGACGTTCTATTCTTTTCAAAGAGCAGGGCGAGGTGTTGCTTCTGCGTTTTGCCAATGATTTGGAAGAGTATGGAAAGGTGGAGCAGATGCCACGACTGGAAGGTAAGAAGATGTTCCTCTTTATAGCTCCAAAGAAGGCAGGACAGGCCAAGAAATCACAGCAGAAGCTTGATCGCGAGCGTCGCGAGGCAGAGGCATTGGAAGCTGGGAAGGCAGCAACTGTGACTGACGTGGAAAATGATGATGTTCCGCAGAATGGAGGTTTGGCAGAGAATGCCAAAGGCTTTGAGGCTCTTGCAAAACTGAAGGAGCAGGGGTTCGGAGAGGAATAAGAAGATAAGAGAGGAAGCGATTACTTCGAATCATTAGTGCGAAGGCGCCCGGTATATGCGTCAAGCACATTTACTAATAATAAATTAAAACAAACAAAAAAATGCCAAAAGTAAAGACAAATTCCGGTGCAAAGAAGCGTTTTGCTTTCACTGGTTCTGGTAAGGTTAAGAGACATCACGCTTACCACAGTCACATTCTGACTAAGAAGACAAAGAAGCAGAAGAGAAATCTTCTCGGTTCTACTATTGTTGACACAACCAACATGAAGCAGGTACGTGACTTGCTGCGTCTTCGTTAATTAACCCTATTGTCTAATCTTTTTGTAAAAAGAAGTAAAAAACTATGCCAAGATCAGTAAATCATGTTGCCTCTAAGGCAAAGAGAACTCGCATCCTGAAGTTGACCAAGGGTTACTATGGCGCACGCAAGAACGTTTGGACCGTAGCAAAGAACACTTGGGAGAAGGGCCTTACCTATGCTTATCGCGACCGTAAGAACAAGAAGCGCACATTCCGCGCTCTGTGGATTCAGCGTATCAACGCTGCTGCACGTCAGGAGGGTATTTCTTACTCTGTGCTTATGGGTATGCTCCACAAGGCAGGCATCGAGATTAACCGCAAGGTGCTCGCTGACCTCGCTGTCAATAATCCAGAGGCTTTCAAGGCTATCGTTGACAAAGTGAAGTAAATCACAAGCAAGCGAGAAAAGGTAAAGTAAACTAATTTCAATTTACGATACCAAAAAGAACTAAGCCGCAGACATTCCTCGTATAAAAGGAATTGTCTGTGGCTTTTCTGTATATATGTAGCATAAACTTATAGATATGTATTCATTCAGAAAAACAAGTGCTCCATTCCTGAATAATCATTATAGAGACTAAATAACAACATTCAAAATGCTCACAAGTTTTTACCGTGTTTAATTCGACACGATTAAGCATTGCAACAGAGTATTCTAACATGGACATAGTCAGCCTTTGTGAGGATTTTGTGGGTGATAAAAGAAAATCATTGGGAATTTTGGCTGTTAGAGCAAAATGTTGTATCTTTGCACTCGGAATTTAATAAAGGTGGGTTCTATAAGTTACCCACCATAATGTTTAAAACGTTAATCCGCATATTTTGTTTAAGCCTACGGTGGATATAGATATACCCCACTATAAATAAAACAATATGTTGCTTTTTGCGTTTTATGAATATTATCCTAATATGAAATCGTTATCTGTATGACCGAACAAGAACGCATACTGCAGTTGCGAAGTCAGCTGCACGAACATAACCACCGATATTACGTACTGAATCAGCCGATAATCTCTGATCAGGAGTTTGACCTTATGATGCATGAACTGCAAGACCTTGAGGTGCTTCATCCAGAACTGTATGATGCCAACTCGCCTACGATGCGAGTGGGTAGTGACGTAACGAAGGAGTTTAAGCAGGTGAGTCATAAGTACCCCATGCTGTCACTGGCTAATACATACAACGAGCAGGATGTAGCGGAATGGTATAGTCAGGTGAGCCGCGGATTGGAGGGAGAACCATTCGAGGTCTGTTGTGAGATGAAGTATGATGGACTCAGTATCTCACTCACTTACGAACACGGACGGTTGGTACGTGCTGTGACGCGTGGTGACGGTGTGCATGGCGATGATGTGACGGCAAATGTAAAGACAATCCGCTCAGTTCCGCTTGTATTACAGCCTGGTCTCGGATGGCCTGAGGAATTTGAAATACGTGGTGAGATACTTATGCCGTGGGAGTCATTCAACCGTTTGAATGCAGAGCGTGAGGAAATAGGTGAACAACCTTTTGCCAATCCTCGCAATGCCGCCAGTGGTACGCTGAAGAGCCAGGACTCACGAGTGGTGGCAGAGCGCGGACTTGATGCCTATCTGTACTATCTGCTTGTTCCGCAGGAGACAGAGAAAGAAGGAGCAAGCCACTATTCTCTGCTTGAGCAGGCTCGCCGGTGGGGTTTCAAGATTTCCGATGGTATGCGCGTAGCACACTCGTTGCAGGAGGTCTATGACTATATAAAATACTGGGATACGGAGCGCAAACTACTTCCCGTAGCTACCGATGGCATAGTGCTCAAGGTCAACTCCATGCGTCAGCAGCAACATTTGGGTTATACGGCAAAAAGCCCGCGCTGGGCAATCGCCTATAAGTTTAAGGCAGAGAGAGTATGTACGCGACTGCTTGAGGTTACATATCAAGTAGGAAGAACTGGTGCCATAACTCCGGTTGCCAATATGGAGACCGTGCAACTTGCTGGCACTCGGGTGCATCGCGCTACACTCAATAATGAGGATTTCATCCGCTCCTTCAACCTGCACGAAGGCGATTGGGTCTATGTAGAGAAGGGTGGCGAGATAATACCGAAAATTGTTGGAGTAGATGAGAGCAGACGCGACCCGTTAGCCCAGCCGGTACGCTTCATTACACATTGTCCGGAGTGTGGAGCAGAACTTCATCGTGTTGAGGGCGAGGCTGCACATTACTGTCCCAATGATACAGGGTGCCCGCCACAGATTAAAGGACGCATAGAGCATTTTATTGCACGTAAGGCAATGAATATAGACAGTCTCGGACCTGAAACGGTAGATGCCTACTATGAGCGTGGACTAATTGAAAATATTGCCGACCTATATACGCTTACCCCTGAGCAATTGAACTATGAAGGCAACCGTGAAAAGTCTGCCCGCAAGATAGTTGCTGCTATAGAGCAGTCGAAGCAGGTGCCATTTGAGCGCGTCGTTTTTGCCCTCGGCATACGCATGGTAGGCGAACAAACAGCAAAGATATTGGCACGGCATTTCAAGTCAATAGAGGCTCTGCGCACAGCTACTGTCGAGCAACTGACGGAGGTTGACGGCGTGGGAGAAATAATTGCAGTGAACATAGTGAAATACTTCCGTGACGAGAAGAACGCTGCCATCGTTGACCGCCTTATTGACTATGGTTTGCAAATGCATATAAGTGATGAGCAGCAAGTGCAGCATGGCACAGCCCTTGAAGGTATGAGCATAGTTATAAGCGGTGTGTTTACGCAGCACAGTCGTGACGAATACAAAGATATAATAGAGCGTAACGGAGGTAAGAATGTAGGCTCTATCAGCAAGAATACCTCTTTCATTCTTGCTGGTGATAACATGGGGCCGAGCAAACTTGAGAAAGCCCAGAAACTTGGTATCAGGATAATGAGCGAAGAGGAATTTCTGCATCTGATACAGTGAAACGGAGAATTTTAAGAACCAACTATTGACACATTTCTGTAGAAATAATGTTTTTTGGTGTAAGGAATTATAGAATATGATGCTAAATAATATACACAGAATAATACTGACTGTCTTTGTCGCAATCAGCAGTGCTGCAACGGCAGTTGCCTATCCTGTCGTTCATTCTGCCGTGGGCGATTGCATAACGACTGCGGATGGACTGACGCTGCGCCTTGTGACTAAACATCAGAACTATGAAGGTGGCGAGGACGACACGCGTGACACTGACATCGATTCGCCCAAGTCGGTAAACTTCACACCTGACGGGCGTAAGTATTACGTAAATTCTCTTGAAGGATGCTGCACGGTGGTATATGATGCTGCTACGCATGAGAAACTTAAAGTGATAAACCATAAGTTTGATGGTTCGGAGACACATCTGTGGGGTAAGCCAGAGACGGCTTTTTTCCCTTTCCGTCATTACTTTGATAATGTCAACAGCTTTGATGGTAAGCCCGTAGAAGGTTGTTTCTCACATAGTGGCAGGTATTTCTGGGTACCATATTATCGCCGCACATTTGATATAAATGCGCAGGACCCCTCTGCCCTTTGTGTAATAGATACGGAGAAAGACGAGATTGTAAGACTGATGGAGACGGGTCCTTTACCCAAGATGGTGGTGACATCGTTTGATGGTAAGAAATTGGCCGTAACTCATTGGGGTGACAATACCGTGGGAATAGTCAATATAGAGGGCAACGACCCCTTTGCTTGGCACTATGAATCATGCCCTGCCATTACAAAGAAACTCGTGCTGAACTACAGTCTTACTAAGCAGATAAACCGTGACGCAGACAGCGGTCTGAAACTGCGCGGAACGGTGTTTCTGCCTGGCGACAGCCTGTTGCTTGTCAGCCGTATGTGTGGCGCAGGCGGCTTTGGTGTCGTAGATGTAAAGCGCGGCAAATATCTTGGTATGCTTACGGGTATGCTTGAGAATACACGCCATATGCTTGTAAGTGGGGATTATGTATATTTGAGTTGCAATATTGAGGGATATGTGCAGCGTATAGCTATCTCTGACCTGATGAAGGGAATAAGACGTCTTTCGTCACCAGACTGTCGCAAGACTTCAGAATTAGGTCGCACTGCTACGGTGCAGGGCTTCATTACGTGTAAAGTGAACCCTGGTGCACGCACGATAAGCCTGTCGCCTGACGGACGTTGGCTTTTCGCCGCTTGCAACTCCAGCAGCAGTCTGGTGATTGTTGATACACAGAAGATGCAGGTGGCTGGTCAGATAATAGCTGATTCTTTCCCCGTAGGACTTGATATCTCGCCCGACGGGCGTTGGCTTGTCACAACGTCGCAGGGCAGGAGCAATGGCGGTGGCAATGCCGTTGATGTGTTTGAGATTGTAACTCAGAAATAAAGTATAGGGGCATTGCAATGACCAATGAGGAATATATAAGGCAGAACAGCGACAAGGATGTGCGCAGGTTGGCTCTGTCGCGAGTGCCTGACGGCATTGACTTGCAGTGGTGTCTGAGGCAGATAGAGGGAAGGCAGTTGGCAAAGAAGAAACTACATTCCTGGTATGAAGCCGAGGGATTGTGGTATCCGCCCCGTCTGTCGATGGAACAGTGTTCGAGTGATGCCACGGCAGCCTATAAGTCAGAGTTGATAGACAAACTGCCCATAGCGAGAAAACTGATGGCAGACCTCACAGGTGGCTTCGGGGTTGACTTCAGTTTTATGGCTAATAAATTTGAAAAAGCGATATATGTTGAGCGGCAGCCGGAGCTTTGCAATGTGGCTTGCCATAATTTTCCCTTGCTTGGATTGAAAAATGCTCAGGTAGTCAATGCCGAGTGTGAGACATTCCTGAACTCGCAAGCCAATGCCTCACGCGTTTATTCCCTCATATACTTAGACCCAGCCCGTCGCGATACCGCAGGGAGGAAGGTATATGGCATAGAGGACTGTACTCCTGACCTTACAGAGTTGCAGGAGCGATTACTTTCCTTTTCCGATGTACTCATGGTGAAACTGTCGCCGATGCTCGATATAACGCAGGCACTGCGTACGTTACGTAGCGTTAGAGATGTGCATATTGTAAGCGTTCGTGGGGAGTGTAAGGAATTGCTTTTTATTCTCAGTAACAAATTAGATAAGCCACTGGAGTACCACTGTGTGAATCTCGAAACAGAGGAGAAAGAGTTTGTCGCTATGGGCAATAGATACAGTAGGGGAGAGGTGCGCGCGCCTATGGCCGGTCATGTGCTTCTGGAACCTAATGCCAGTATTATGAAAGCAGGCTTGCAGGACGTGTTTGCAGAAGAATATTCGTTGTATAAACCACATGTAAACAGTAATATATTCTTTGCAGACGAGAGTGGCATTTGGGAACACAATACGCCAGCTCGTAAGTTTCGTGTCGTGGAGTTATATGATTTCAGCAAGCAGTCACTGAAGCGATTGCAAGGCACTGTGAAACAAGCCAACATTACAATACGCAACTTCCCCTCGTCGGTTGCTGATTTGCGCAAGCGCTTGAAAATAAAAGACGGAGGCAATGAATATCTTTTTGTGACCACACTGGCCGACGGCTCTCATGTCATTCTAAGATGCAGCAAGATATGAGAATACCTCCGTTGTTTCCTTATAGCGTCATGCTCGTAATCGGCATGATAGTAGGTAGTAGCGTCTCTGGAACGATAGTATTTGGCAGTTTCGTTTTGAGCATGTCAGCATGTTTCGGAGTGTCAACGCTGCTATTTTTGTTGTTGTCGTTTTTCCGACGTTCCAATGTTGCGTCTTACGTCTTTACTCTCATGGCAGCAATGGCGCTCGGAGCATATCTTATCAAGGGCGAGCGGCACGAATATGACTTTCCTTTCCAGCAAGAAATAGAACAGTTTATGACAAGTCAGCGTATGCTACTTGTAGAAACCTATCGTGATAGCGGTCTGACTGGCGACGAACAAGGAGTGGTTGCGGCTATGACGCTTGGCGAAAAACAGACTGTAAGCCATGAGTTGCGTGAGTCATACAATGTCAGTGGCGCATCACACGTATTCGCTTTGTCGGGTTTGCATCTCGGGATAATATACATGCTGTTGTCGCTGTTGTTTCCACGTCGCTTGATGTGGGTATTTGGAGAGTGGCGCAGGGTTGCTGAGTGGCTTCTGGTCTCAGTGCAACTGCTTGCCTTATGGACATACGTTATGCTTGTAGGTGTCCATCCCTCAATACTGCGAGCGGCGGTGATGCTTACGGTGTATGGGATTACGCGCAACAGTTCGAGACGTCCTGACAGTCTCAGCGTGCTTGTATTTACGCTTACGCTGTTGTTAGTGATATGGCCGCAGTGGATTTTTGACATTGGCTTCCAGATGTCGTTTGCAGCAGTTGCGAGCATCACTCTGCTCTACCAGCCGCTGAACAGATGGCTAATGGATATAAGTCCGCTGCTTTGTCGTTGTGCGATATTGCGGCGTGTAATCCTGCAGACGATGCTTATTTCTACATGCGCCCAGCTGGGCGTTGCTCCGCTCATAGCTCATTATTTCCACCGCTTCTCAGTGTATTTTCTCCTGACAAACCTGCCCGTGCCGTTTCTTGCCACGTTGGTCATCTACCTCGCTGTGGTACTGCTTGCGTGTGCTTCACTGTCGATACCGGCGCTAACGACGCTCGTGGCGGTAGCACTGCATACTGTCGTGTCATGGCTTAATCAATACCTTGTGTGGGTATCCTCGCTGCCTTGTGCTTCCATTGACAATATCAGCATTGGCTGGTTGCATACGATTGTCATCTATATACTCATAATATGCTTGTGCTTACTCGCTTACAATTTGAAAAAGGGGATAAGAAGAAGGTTAGGCTGAATAACAAGACAATAATGCCGTTGCATACATGTAGATGCAACGGCATTGCTGTTTTTTGCTTGTAGTGTAGTTTGATTTACTCTTCCTCGGTGTGCTCTGCAATGAGCTGTTGCTGCAGTTCGTTGGGCAACAGTTCGTAGGAAGCAAACTTAGTAGTGAACGAAGCACGGCCACCCGTGAGGCTTGAGAGGGCAATAGAGTAGTTGCTCAGTTCCTTCAGAGGAATCTTAGCCTGCAGTTTCTGATAGCCATTCTCCATATCCATGCCCATGATAAGGGCGCGACGCCCCTGCAGGTCACTCATTACGTCGCCGGTAAGATCTGCTGGTACATAAACTTCAAGGTCATATATCGGTTCAAGAATCTTAGGAGCGGCATTCTTGAATGCCTCGCTGAAGGCATTGCGTGCTGCAAGCATGAATGATAGTTCGTTGGAATCCACTGGATGCATCTTGCCATCATATACTATCACGCGTACGTCGCGAGCGTAAGAGCCAGTCAGAGGACCGCGCTCCATCTTCTCCATTACACCCTTCAGTATTGCAGGCATGAAGCGCATATCTATAGCACCGCCTACAACGGTATTGATGAATACGAGTTTTCCACCCCATTCCAGGTCAATCTCCTCACGGCTCTTGATGTTAATCTTCGTCTCAGTGCCGTTGACCTTGTATGTCGTTGGGTCAGGCATACCGTCGGCGTAAGGCTCTACAATGAGATGAACCTCGCCAAACTGTCCTGCACCGCCCGACTGCTTCTTGTGGCGGTACTCAGCCTGTGCGCTCTTGGTGATGGTCTCGCGGTAAGGGATACGTGGCTCAAGGTACTCTACGGGTATCTTGTCGATGTTCTCCAGGCGCCATTTCAGTGTACGCAGGTGGAACTCACCCTGTCCGCGAACGATGGTTTGTCTCAGTTCTTTCGACTGCTCTACGACCCACGTCGGATCCTCTTGACGCATACGTGTCAGCGCAGCCATCATCTTCTCCGTATCTGCTTCTTTGACGGCCTTGATGGCACGGGAATACTTAGGGTTAGGATACTTGATGAAGTCGAAGCGGTTCTCACAGTCCTTGCCATTGAGAGTATTGCCCGTCTTAACGTCTTTCAGCTTCACGGTGCAACCGATGTCGCCAGCCATAAGCTGGTCCACAGGCATACGGTTGGCACCGGCAGCGCAGAATATCTGTCCCAGTCGCTCCTTAGAGCCACGGTCAGCGTTGGTCAAGTCGTCACCGGGCTTTACGCTGCCGCTCATTACCTTGAAGTACTGCACCTCGCCAATGTGTGGCTCCACGCCAGTCTTGAAGAAATACAACGACTCTGGTCCGTTGCTGTCGATGGCCACTTCCTCGCCACGTGTGTTGTGTACCTTAGGCATCTCGTCAACAAACGGCACTACGTTTCCGAGGAATTCCATCAGTCTTCTTACGCCCATATCCTTGCCGGCGCATACACAGAATACGGGAAAGATAGAGCGTGTGACGAGGCCCTTGCGTATCCCCTCGCGCAGTTCGTCTTCGCTCAGCGTCTCAGTCTCAAAGAATTTCTCCATCAGTCCCTCGTCGTTCTCGGCGGCAGCCTCTACGAGTGCCTTGTGCATCTCCATCGCCTTGGCCTTCTCGCTCTCTGGAATATCCTCGATGGTAGGCGCACCTCCGCCAGGTCCCCATGAGTATTTCTTCATAAGCAGTACGTCGATAAGGGCGTTGAAGTCAGGACCTTCGTTCAGAGGATACTGTATAGGCACCACTTTTTGACCGTAAATTTCCTGCAGTCGTTCCAACGAGTTGTTGAAATCGCACTTTTCTGCGTCAAGCTGGTTTATGAGGAATATTACCGGTTTCTTCAGTTTTTCGGTGTAGCGGAAGTGGTTTTGTGTGCCCACCTCTGGACCGTACTGTCCGTTTATGAGCAGCACTGCTGTGTCCGTTACCTCAAGTGCCGTCAAGGCAGCGCCCACGAAGTCGTCAGACCCCGGGCAGTCGATGATGTTGAGCTTTTTATTGTTCCATTCTACATGGTAAACCGTGGAGAATACTGAGTATCCATACTCCTGCTCCACAGGGAAATAGTCTGATACGGTGTTTTTCTGCGTAATTCTGCCTCGGCGGCTGATGATGCCGGCTTCAAACAGTAGCGACTCGGTAAGTGTTGTCTTACCCGATCCGTCATTGCCAAGGAGGGCAATGTTCTTAATCTCATTTGTCTGGTACACTTTCATAGTATATTGTTTTATGTTAGCTATTGTTTAGTGCCTTCAAAAGTACAAAACTTTTCTTATATATCAAAGCTTTTCTTGATTTATTTAATATTTTTTAGTATTATGACCGATTTACTCATTATTTTTTAGTACCTTTGCACGTTGAAAGTAACAATATATGACTTGAAGGACATGATTCAGCGATTTTTTTCTCTCTTGCTCCTCGGAGCGTTGACTGCTATTTCTGCCTATGCTGACGACAAGGGTGTGACTATATACCTTACCGATGGTACGCATAAGCAGTACCGCATTTCTGACATTGACAGTATCGTCTATGACGAGTATTACGAAGAGGTGGAGCCGCAGTATCTCAATGGTCACGAGTATGTTGACCTCGGACTGAGCGTGAAGTGGGCAGCTTGCAACGTCGGAGCTGATTCTGCCTATCAGACCGGCTACTATATGGCGTGGGCTGATACCGTGGGATATGTTGACTATATGGTTGACGAACACGCATTTTCATACAGCACGTATAAGTATTGTAATGGCATGTCGAATACGCTGACGAAGTATTGTAGCAATGCCTATTACGGCTATGAAGGCTACACCGATGAACTCACCTCATTGCTTCCCGATGACGATGCCGCACTGCGCTATATGGGAGAGGGCTGGCAGACACCTACAAGAAAGCAGATGCTTGAACTGAAAAACAACTGCTACTGGTGCTATACCGACAATTATCGCAATACATCCGTGCCGGGTTACATTATATATAAGGTGAAAAACGATAATGACCGTGGCATCTATCCTGGCTCAGGCAAGGAACCTACAGCCAAATATTCGCTTCGCAACGTGCATATCTTCCTGCCCCTCGCTGGTTACAGAAGGGCAGAGGGTGGTCAGAATACAACAAATTTCGATGCTGACGGAGTATGGGCAAGGGGTAAGAGCGGACTTTATCTCACGGCCGACATTGATACAGGTTCGCCTGAATCCGCATATATACTCAATTTGAAATCGAATACGCTTGGAGTAAATTCAACTGGTGCCTACCGCTACTATGGTTGTACCGTCCGTGCGGTCTGTAGTCCCGAAGTAACTGAGTGAAAAACAAAGTCTTATGCGTGGTGTTGTAATCAGGTGCTGATTGTGCAGTAATCAGATAGCGATTACATTGTAATCGCATTGCTATTACAGCTTAATCAGATAGCGATTATCGTAATACTAAATATCAATAGAAAAATGAAGATAGATTTTGAGAAAGGCGGCGGACTTGTACCCGCCATAATACAGGATGCCGATACGAAAAACGTGCTCATGCTCGGCTACATGAATGAGGAGGCTTACCAGAAGACGCTCGATACGAAGAAGGTGACATTCTGGAGTCGCGGTCGCAAGTGCCTGTGGACGAAGGGCGAGACAAGTGGAAATTTCCTCGACCTCGTAAGCATCAAGGTAGATTGCGACAACGACACACTGCTTGTCAAGGTGCATCCTCATGGTCCTACGTGCCACACGGGGACTGACACCTGCTGGGGTGAGGAAAACGTATAGTTTGCTTCGCCAATTTCTATTCTTAGACTTATTCCTCAGTGACCTCAGCGAAAGGTTTCGTAGCAAAGAATTTCGCTATTTGAACTGTTCGTGCCAATGGCGGAATACTTGTAGGCCGTCCTGGCCAAATCGCTCCAGCGAGTGCAGAGCCTGTTCAAAGGTTTTCTGACGGTCAAGTTTCGTTTTTGAGAAGAACTTGTCAGCGTAGCATATCACCTGCTCCTCGATGGTTTCTGGTCTTAGGTCTTGCTCAGGCAATGGCAACCTTTGCTCACGAATGGCTTTTGCAGTCAGTCCTGTGCCGGTATGTCGGGCGCAGACGCGAGCGTAGTCGTGCAGCTCTTGCGAATATTCAAGGAGCATCTGTGCTCCGATCACGCCGTGACGCAGGTAATGCTCCGTACCATAGCAGTGGATTCCGGCAGCATCGCATCGTACAATGCCGATGTCGTGGAGCATTGCGGCAGCAAAGACGAAGTCTTCATCGCAGTGCAACTCTGGGTGAGCCTTGCATATATCTACAGCCAGTTGAGCCACGGAGCGGCTATGTACCAATAGTATGTTGCGCAACGCGTCGTTGTCGCCCAAGGGGTAATAGTGGTCTATTATCTTCTGATAGTCAATCATATCTTTCTTTGTCTTATAGCTTCATACATCAATATTGCTGCACTTACTGACACATTCAGCGAGTCAAGTCTGCCGAGCATGGGTATTCGTATGTGAGCGTCAGCCGCCTCGCGCCATTGACTCGTGAGCCCTGTAGCCTCCGTTCCCATTACGATTGCCGTAGGCTGCGTCATGTCTTGGTCGTAATACAGATGTGAGTCCTGTAACTGTGCGGTGAGTATCTGTACTCCATTCTCTTTCAGGAAACTGATACATGCTTCAGAAGTACAAGCAACGACAGGCACGGTAAATACTGCTCCTATGCTACTGCGAATTAAGTTGGGATTATACAAGTCTGTCAGTGGGTCGCATACAATCACTGCAGTTACTCCTGCTGCATCAGCTGAGCGGAGTATGGCGCCAAGGTTTCCCGGCTTTTCTACGCTCTCAAGCACTACATAGAGTGGCGATTGCGTAGCAGACTTACTGCTCAGTTCGTTGAGCGAAAGATGCCGTGTCTTAACGATGGCTATGATACCTTCGGTCGTTCCACGGTAGGCTATCTTCTCATAAACCTGTGATGACACTGTATATACGTGCACAGCATCGCCAAGTGCCGGCATTTCCTGTGTTACTTCTGACTCGAGTATAAACACCGTATCTACCTCATAGCCTGCAGTCATGCAGTGCATTAGTTCTCTACGTCCCTCAACTACAAACAGTCCCTCGCTGCGCCGTAGTGATGATTTCTGTTGCAGTTGCAGCAGATGCTTGATTTTCGGGTTATGTTGGCTTGTTATTGTTTCTGTAATCATGCTTTAACTTGACTTCACACCCCATGACGGGTGTTATGACTTTTTATCATCTGCAAAGGTAATGTTTTTTTATGAAACCTCCAAATATTATTTTGCCCTGCAGAAATCTTGGAAATAATGAAGTGGATAAATCTTTATGGTATTCTCTGCCGTTGCGGTGCTCAATCTTCCATTGTTTCTATATAGAAACTGACGGGACGGAAACCATCATTGCAGCTAATCATTGTAAACTCCTACATCCACTGATACATTGTTTTTTTCTGCATAGACGCGGCTTTGTTTTTTTTTTCGAAAAAAAAACCGTACCTTTGCAGACGATAATAAATGGAAAGATGAAGAAACTATTCACGATATTACTGGCTCTGCTGATGGCAAAGGCAGTCTATTCGCAGGGCAGTGCCAATGTGATACAGTCCCAGACAGATAAAACTAACTGCGTTATGGAAAAAAACAAGACATACATTTACAAATACCCTCGTCCGGCAGTCACTGCCGACTGTGTGGTCATGACTAACGAAGCAGAACCTAAGGTGCTGCTTATCCAGCGAGGTTTCGAGCCATATAAGGACTGCTGGGCTTTCCCTGGCGGATTTATGAATATGGATGAAACCGTGGAACAGTGTGCGGTGCGTGAACTGGAAGAGGAAACGGGTCTCCGTATCTCTGACATTCGGCAGATAGGTGTCTATTCCAAGGTTGACCGTGACCCGCGCGGTCGTATCATCACGGTAGCGTTTCTTGCCGTGGTTGATGAGCCAGTGAAAGTCAGTGGGCATGATGATGCCAGAAAAGCAGAGTGGTGGCCTGTCAATGCTCTGCCGCCGCTTGCCTTCGACCACGAAGATATAATGGCGAATGCAATAACTTTATATAAAGGTGGGTTCTATTGATTACCACCGTAATATTAAACTTAAAATGTGGGTTGACGAACTCCCTCTGGCTCCCTCGTTTCGCGAGGGAGAGCAATGTCATCTGTAAGACTGTCAGCGAGATGCTCTCGGCGACGTTATAGTCTGATACAACGCAGTGGTGCCATCAGCGTGGAGTTTCTCACTCCTTGCTGACGGCACCACCTTTGTGTTTTTTTATATATTAAAAATACCTATTGATTAACAAGAATTTAAAAGTGGAAACTTAAGTCAAAGCCGCACTGGAAAGGATTTCCCTGCTGTGCCATATAGACCTCACTACCTGTAGCCTTACTTGAGAATGCAAATGTGTTGTATTTACTGTCAGTAATGTTGCGTCCCCACAGGTTTAACTTACACAAACCAAAGTCTGCTGCTACATGTGCTCCCAACACAGCATAGAAATTCTGTGAATAGGTATTAGCATCATCCCACCATGTCTTTCCCCGTGCGTTCATGTTCATACCAATGGTCAGGCTCTTCAAGAATGACAGTTTCGTGTCAAACGTGTAATCGGCCATGGCAGACAGTGTGTGTGCTGGTACGTATGGTACTTTCTTGCCTTCGTAATCAATTTCCTCAGCATTCTTACTTGCACGGTTCTTGTATTCCTTGAAGGCTGCGTGAGTATAACCGTAACCCAGTGACCATGTAAGGTGATTTTCTACAGCACTGCCACGCAGCGTCATCTCCATACCGCAGCTGTAACTCTTGCCTGCATTCACCATCTTACGTCCATAGCCGTAGTCTTCTGTAAAAACAGAGAGTTGCTGGTTGCGAATCTGCATATAGAACACGTTTAGGTCGGCATGTATCCGGTTGTTGAACAGATTAGCATGTGTACCTATTTCATAGTTCCATGATTCTTCAGGTTTGAACTTGATGCCATCCAGAATGGTGGCGCAGTCTTCGCCACGGTGTTCCATGACAACTTCCTGCGCTCCGCCTTGCACTATGCCGATGGCTGTCTGCAAGTCTCCCTGTATGATATCACCAAACATCTGAATATTGAAGCCTCCGGCACGGTAACCTTTTGTTACTGTAGCATAGACATTGCTGCCGTTTCTGAATTTGTATGTCAGACCGAATTTAGGCAACAACTGACTAAAATCTGTCTTGCCTGAACTGATATAGTCTGTGTATATACGCTCAATTTTTGGTGTTACGCCCATGACTGAGAATATAGGACTCTGGCTTATGCCGCGTGCATCAAAATCTATCTCAGAATGAGTGTAGTCGTAACGCAAACCCACAGTAGCCGTAAGTTGCTCCGTCAGGTCAAAGTTTGACTCATGGAATATTCCGAAGTTGAACTGCGGTGTATGAAACAGACAGGGAATATTCATTGCCATATCAATATTGATGCCTCCACGGGCAGCAATAGCTGCATTAGCCTGTTCTACAGTCATGCCCCTTCCTGTCATACTGGAAATCATTGCGCCGGCAATCTGCTTTTCAAGCATTTGAGGAAAGTAACTGCCAAAAGTGTTTGGGGCATTGGTCTTCAGCCACTGATAAGAGCCAAACACGCCTGTGGTTCTGTGCCAACGACTCTGGTTCGTATTCTTGAACGTAAATTCCTGAGTCAGCACATTGCTCAGCTGCGACTGATCTACGACGATGAAATCGAGGGCAGAATAGTCATTATCCATCAGCAGATTGTCATTCAGATACTGATAACTGGTGTTGGAGTGCAGTTCAAAGCCTTTGGCGAGATACTTTATTGCCAAACCAGTGTTAAACATGTTACGCTTGTACTTGCCCTGATGGTTTTGGTCTGGAGATGTCAGTAGCTTGCCACTCTCTGGTTCAAGAACACCGTATGGATAGGCATGCTGTTTCACATACTGATAGTCTGCCATCCAGTCGAATGATAGTCTTTCGCAAGGCTGATACATCAGGCGCAGTCTGCCACCTGCCTCGTCCATATCATCGGCACGCTTGCCAGTCAATGTGTTTTTCCAGAATCCGTTGGTGCCGTCATAGAATGCGCCGATAGAGAATGCAAGTTTCTCGTTTATCTTATTATAATGGCTGACCTCTGCATTGCGATACATACGGGTGCCGAAGCCGAGTTTGACATCCGTACCCTGATAGTTCATTGGATTCTTGGTATATAGACGCACGATACCACCCTCAGAGTTGATGCCATACAGTGTTCCTTGCGGACCACGTAGCACGTCAACACGGTCTGTCTGCCACACATGACTATTGAAAGACGACTTGTTCATCAGTGGAATGTCATCTACATAGATACCCATTGACGGACTGTTTACGCGGGAACCGATGCCACGAACATATATAGATGATGTGAAACGTGCCCCGTAATCGGGCATTTCAAATGCAGGAATATAGTTGGAAATGTTGCGAAGATCACGGATTCCCAAGCTTGCCATATCCTTTCCTGACATAATGCTTGAGCTGACAGGTTGAAGTCGCAGGCTCTTGTACTCCTTATTACGTGATGCGACGATGACTTCATCCAGATTGTAAACACGTGATGTGTCAGCAAGTGCTCCTGACGTTTCGGCTTTTGCTGAGAAAATAGTTACAGCAAGAAGCATTGCCGTCATGATTGTTTTTTTTCTCATTTTTGATATTCTGACTTTATTATTCTTTTTACCATATCGTGATATGTTAATGAAGTCGGGTTTGGCTTCGTTCGGAAACTTGAGCATGGAATACAGGGAGTCTGTTACTATATTCTGTATTTCCTCATCGCTTTTCTCTATCATTTCCTGATGCTTGATACCTAAATAAAACAATTATACCTTTGCCCGCTTATTTCTAAAGGCGGTGCAAAGGTATAGAGGTATTCTTAAACTTCGCTTAAGATTTGCTTAAGATTTCATGTTGCAACCTAAAATTCTGTATTTACAGGTATGCGCAACTCGGAGATGATACCATTGATGTCTAAAGTTAAGATAAAATGACGCATAGTAAGGCGTGATGTGATATTGAGCACACCTGGCTGAGTAAACGGCAGAAGTGATTCTATTATGCCGTCCAGCATCTTACGAAGTGCTTCTGATTCCAATGTCAGTTCGCTGACAAATGGCGTTAGGTGCAGTTGCGGTACCAGACCGCTGGAGGTCAGTTCTACTTCGTGGCTGCGTAGCCAGTTTGTAAAGAATGATTGCAGATTGATGGCATAGTGTGTCACCTTCTGGTCGATGCGCAGTATCAGTCCTACACCGCGTATAGCCTCAATGGGACGCTTGGATGTCCATCCCAACTTGCGTCGTAATGCGTGAAGATGCACATCTATCGTGCCCGTGTCATACTGGAATTGTGCTCCCCATATATATTCGAGCAGTTCTTTGCGCGTACAGATGCGGTTGGCATGGGCTGAGAGATAATCAAGCAGTCCATATTCAAGTCCGGTCAGGTGTATATGTTTGTCACCCTTGCGTACAATACGTGCCTTGCGGTTAATCGCTATATCGTCAATAATCTGTGTGAACATCTTGTCGGTCGCTGGTATTTTTGTAAGTGCAAATAAACTCTGTATGTGTTATGTTTCGCCAGCTATAGTAGCACTGCGTGGCGAAGTAGATGACACTGCCCACCTGCTCGGCTGTCTGTAGTCGTGAGGTGTCGCTTATCAGTGTCTCGCCACGGGTCAATGCTGAGGCTTCTATCAGCAGTTCTGCAAACCATACCGCGCAGCCAAGTCTTGCACCCTTTCGAGTGCAAAATTACAAAAATATTCCGAAATAAACATCATATTAATTTAATAAAATAAATACAAGCTTCTTCATGTTAGTTATCTATCCTGTCATAAGATGTATGCTTTCCTCAAACTTTTCCCTAATAAATCATAAATTCCAAGGCGGATTCATCCCGCTTTGGGATTTTTTTTGTACCTTTGCAACCTAAGATATGTTATAACAAACTAATTATGAAACTGCTATTGAAAATATGCTGTGTATCAGCGATGCTCCTCGGTTGCTGGGACACTATCAAGGCTGATACCATCCCCACCGTGACGTGGGACAGCAAGAGTCTGCTGATAGACGGGCGGCGCGTCTGTCCCGTGATGGGCGAGATACACTATTCGCGCATCCCCGCCGACGAATGGACTGCCGAGGTCAGAAAGATGAAGGAAGGCGGCGTGACGATCATTGCCACCTACGTATTCTGGAACCATGTGGAGGAGCAGGAGGGCATCTTTCGCTGGGACGGACAGCGGTCGCTACGCCAGTTCCTTGAGGTGTGCAAGCAAGAGCAGATGCCCGTCGTGCTGCGCTTAGGCCCGTTCTGCCACGGCGAGGTACGCAACGGAGGACTGCCCGACTGGCTCTTTGAGAAAGGATGCCGTCTGCGTTCCACCGACCTACGCTTCTTGAATTTCGTAGAGCGACTCTACCGTCAGATTTTCACACAAGTACAGGGACTGCAGTGGAAGGATGGCGGTCCAGTTATAGCGGCACAGTTTGATAATGAGTATCGTGGCAGCGGCGACTACCTGATGGCATTGAAGAAGATAGCCCTGCAGATAGGTTACGACCTGCCTTTCTACACTCGCACAGGATGGCCGGAACTATCCAAGCCAGTGCCTTTCGGCGAGATGCTACCCCTCTATGGCGACTATGCCGATGGTTTCTGGGATAAGGACATCAAGGAGGGGGCAGGCAACTACTACAAGGCGTTTAACTTCAAGGCTTTCCGCTCATCGACAGCCATCGGCACAGACCTCCTTGGCAAGCAGGAAGAAAAGATAGGCAAGGGCGATGCCGACTACCCTTATTTCACCTGCGAACTGGGTGGCGGCATGGCCACAGCCTATCACCGTCGGCCTTATGTCTATCCAGAAGATGCCTACTCGATGGCAGTGTGCAAATTAGGTAGCGGCTCAAACCTCTTAGGCTACTATATGTACCACGGCGGCACCAATCCTGAGGGTGTCCTTCATACGATGAACGAGTGTCAGACATCGCCCGGGACTGCCAACAATGACCTGCCCGTATGTACCTACGACTTCCAGGCTCCTCTTGGCGAATTTGGTCAGACCTACCCACAGTACTACCTGCTGCGACCCCTCCACCTGTTCATGCACGACTGGGGCGAGACGCTCGCCCCGATGGAGGCCTCATTCCCCGCTCCGCAAGACTTAAAGAAAGGCGAGGACACACAGTTGCGTTGGAGCGTAAGAACCTCACAACCTCACAACCTCACAACCTCACAACCTCAATCCGGTTTCATCTTCATCAACAACTACGAGCGTTTCTGTCAGCTCTCCGACAAGAAAAACGTAGAACTGGAGGCCTGCGGCGTGAAGTTGCCGAAGATGACCGTCCCAAGCGGTTGCATAGCAGTCTTACCTGTCAACGTGGACGGCATACGTTATGCTACAGCACAATTGGTGGCTTGCCGCGATGGCAAGACATACTTGATGCAGATACCAGGCATACCCACCACCATCAGCCTGCAGAACGGAAAGACACTGAAAAACCTAAAGCCACGTGGCACAGAGAAACCCGTATATGGCAACCTCTACCTCATCACCAAAGACGAGGCTGAGCACCTGTTCTTAAATGAAGAACTAAGAATTAAGAATAAGGAAATTCCTACCATGCGCCAGTCTGAGGATGGAATGGCGGCAACAAACTCTAAACTCTACTCTCTACACTCTAAACTTGTAAAGAAGGCAGGTTCGCTGCGCTCCATCGTGAAAGGCAAAGCCAAGGTGGCTGCCGCGCCGACCGAAGAGCAGTGGGAGCAGGCTGCCGTCTATAGCATCACATTACCCAGCGATTCTTCACTCTTCACTCTTCACTCTTCACTACTAAGCATCGAGTATCAGGGTGACTGCGCCCGACTATATGCTGGCGGCAAACTCGTGGCAGACAACTTCCAGTATGGCCGACCATTCCTCTACGGTCTCTGGCGACTGCCGCAAGGCACCACCGAACTGGAACTCCGCATCCTGCCTATGCAGGAGAACGCCCCCGTCTATCTGCCACGTGAGGCCGACAAGACCTTGGGAGAAAACGTTAAGAGTATCAAAATCATTCCATGCAGATAACCTGACGCAAAGAACTTCAAACATATTTAACCCACCTTAAATCATAAATCCCAAGGCAGAATTGCTCTGCTTTGGGATTTTCTTCGTAGCTTTGCAGCAGAACCTTAAATAACGTGAGTTCGATGATATGTTTGTGTGCATGAAAGTGATAGTAGGGCTTTGTCTTGCTGGTAAACAATCTTTCTGGATGGCATTATCATGATATGCCTTTTTGAAAAGTTGCAAAATAGTGGTGTTTTTGTAAAAGTGCAATTTTTTCGTTTTGCTGAGTTCTCATTTTTATTTATCTTTGTATGCCGTTTTATATTTACGTGCAATAATGTTTATATACTAATCAATCACACAATAATGAAGAAAATCGTAATGACGTTGATGGCTCTTGTGAGCCTGCTGACTGTGAAAGGTCAGAACCCTTATCTGCCGTTGTGGGAGCATCTGCCCGACGGTGAACCCCGTGTTTTTGAAGATCCTGACAACCCAGGAAAGTTGCGTGCCTATATCATAGGCTCACACGACGTGACTTATTCCGCTTATTGCGGTCCCGACATACGCATGTGGTCGGCACCGGTTGAGGATTTGTCGCAGTGGCGCGACGAAGGTCCTATATTCACATGGTTTGTAAACGGACAGTGGGACACGATGTTTGCACCCGACTTGGTGGAGACGGTTGACAAGACGACTGGAAAGAAGACTTACTGGCTCTATCCACATTCGCGCGGATGGCGCCGCGTGGCTATGGTATGTAAGGGCGACCGTCCTAATGGTCCGTTCACACCTGTGAACCTGACCGCCGACGGTACGCAGTGTCTGCCTGGCTCACTAATTGACTTTGACCCTTCGGTTTATATTGAGAATATCACAGACAAGAAGGACAAGGACTATGACAAGGGCTTCCGTGCATACGTGTTCTATGGTTTCCAGCACTCTACAGCCTGCGAACTTGACCAGAATACGATGTACAGCAAGCGTCCCGGCACTGAACTGATAGATCCGTTCATCCCTGCCAGCAGCCGCGACGGCAGACTGCTCGACAAGGAGGGAAGCGAGTATAAGGCTCTCTACAAAGGCCAGAACCCGCTCGACTTCAACTTCTTCGAGGCTTCGAGCATCCGCAAGGTGGGCAACAAGTACGTGATGGTGTTCTCTGGCTACAGTGGACAGGAATATGGTCTCGGTGCTACTAATAGTGCTCTGCGTTATGCTTTCGGTGACTCTCCGCTCGGTCCTTGGCGCTCAGGAGGCGTGCTCGTTGATTCGCGCGGCGTGGTGCTCAACGAGGATGGTTCAAAACTCATCACCACCAATGCCAGCCACAACACCCACGGCTCACTGCAGGAAATCAACGGGCAGTGGTATGTGTTCTACCACCGTCCGCCGCGCGGTTTCGGTAATGCACGTCAGGCTATGGTGGCACCAGTGAAGATTACGTGGGACAAAAAGCCAGTTGCTCAGGGCGGTAAGGTGACAATAACCGGCTATGACCCATTTGTCAAGGATAATGTATGGACAGCCAAGGCCGGCGATGGCAATGAATATACTGGTGCTGAAGTGACCAGTGAAGGTTTTCAGATCTTCGGACTGCCGCCATACGATTATTATTCTGCAGGTATCGCCTGCTTCATGTATGGTCCTAACAGCAACAACTGGATGCAGGACAACCATGATGTATGGAACAACTCCATGGACTTGGCCGGCATACAGAATGGCGGCATCGTAGGTTTCAAATACTTCGGCTTCGGCGGACTGGCACAGGACACCAAGGGTGTGAAGGCTTTTGAGGGAACGAAGAAGGGTGACCACACCATGATTAACCTCTACCTGACACGTAGCGGCAAGGGTGCCTTCAAGATTCACATAAAGCTTGACGACCCATGGAAAGGACAGGAAATTGGCGTCATTGACGTACCTGCACAGGCAGGCTATGGCATCGTAGGTTGCGAGGTTCCTGAAGTAGAGGGACTCACCGGCAAGCACGCCATATACCTTGTGGCTGAAGGTCCGGAGGTGCAGCAGCCAGAACAGCCGCAGCGCGGTCAGTGGGGTCAGCGTCCGCAGCAGCCACAGCGTCCGCAGGGATTGTTTGACCTGCACGGCATCCGTTTCTCGAAGGGTGTAGGTGCTCCTGCTCCTATCGTGCCTCAGGTTACTATATATGCCGACGGCAAGAAGCTGAACATCCCGGCACAGCCAATCCGCTCTACCAATCAGAACGGCTATACCGACCAGGTACGTTATCAGGTATATGCACCGCTGAAGAACAATACGAAGGTGGAGGCAGAGTCAAATGTTTCAGGCGTTAAGTTTGAGATTAGTCCTGTCACTGCCGGCCGTGCCACGGTGAAGGCTACATACAATGGTAAGGAAAAGATATTCCTTATTAATTAATCAATAAGCAGAGATGTGGAATGTACTATATAAATACTGTGTAGTTGCCGCAATGTTTACAGTAGGTTCGTTGGGAACGTATGCCGAAAACGTGTCGTCGCCCAATGGCAGACTGACGGCAACCACCAGTGGTGCCACGCTGAACATCAGTTACAACCATAAGCATGTGCTTGAAATAGCAGATGCGGTTGCAGCTGATGCTCAGCTTGCTTTTGTCCGTCAGATAAAAGATGATTACCAGATGCTGACGGGTAAGCGCTCGCACTGTGTCAACGAAGCTAAAGAATACCGTTGCGGCAATATGCTGCTGCGACTATATGACGACGGTATTGCTTTCCGTTATGAATCCAGTGAAAGTGGGGTGGGGAAGCAACCTGCCTATCGCATACCAGAGGGCACTCGACGATGGATGCAGCAGTGGTGTGACTCTTATGAAGGTTTCTTTCCGCTGTCAACGACATATAAGGTCGCTCCCGTGCCATCATATAGTGGTATATCCAAGTCTGCCGAGGGTTGGAACAACCGCTGGGGCTATCCAGCATTGCTGGAACCACAGAACGGCGTGTTCGTGCTGATAACAGAAGCAAATATTGAGCATGGGCAAAGCGCTTCTTGCCTGATGAATGACGGTGAGTTGTTTCGTATTACTCCTGCCGCTTTAAATCCTCAGTCTTCTGTTGCCAAAACTGACCATACGCCGTGGCGTGTGGCTGTCATCGGACAGTTGAAGGATATCGTGGAATCTACGTTGGTAACAGATGTCAGCAGACCATCACAGATTCCTGATGCAGGATGGATACAGCCGGGTGTGGTGTCGTGGATATATTGGGCATATAATCATGGTTCCAACGATTATGATATCATCAGAAAATATGTTGACTTGGCTTCAGCTCTGCATCTGCCTTATGTGTTGATTGATGCTGAATGGGACGAGATGAGGGACGGCAAGACCATTGAGGATGCCGTAAATTATGCTAAGGAGAAAGGCATAAAGCCTCTTATATGGTATAATTCTTCGATAGGGTGGGTTGACGGTGCACCCACACCTAAGTTCAGGCTGAACAAACCTGAAGACCGTGAGCGTGAGTTTGCATGGTGCGAGAAGATTGGCGTGGCAGGCGTGAAGATAGATTTCTTCTCAGGCGACGATCAGCGTAACATGGACTATCAGCTCGACCTCTTGGAGAGTGCGGCACGTCATCATCTGTTGGTCAACTTCCACGGTGCCACCATACCGCGTGGATGGCAGCGCACTTGGCCTAACCTGATGTCAACAGAGGGCGTATATGGTGCCGAGTGGTATAATAATGTAGGCACATTCACAAACAAGGCTGCCTGTCATAATGCCACACTGCCATTTACACGCAATGTCATAGGTCCGATGGACTACACACCGTGTGCCTTCAGCGACTCGCAGCATCCGCATATCACCACCCATGCCCATGAACTGGCACTCACGGTTGTCTTTGAGAGTGCCCTGCAGCATCTGGCAGACCGTCCGGAGAGTTTCCTCGCACAGCCAAAGGAGGTGCAGCAGTTCTTTGGCGCATTACCAACCGTGTGGGATGAGACACGCTACGTCAGCGGATACCCAGGCGAGAGCATAGTATTGGCTCGCCGCAATGGAAATACGTGGTATGTTGCGGGCATAAACGGTACTGATGAAGAGCGTTCGCTTGAAACGCCACTGAGCTTCATCCCTGATGGAAAGATGACACTCTATGAAGATGGTAACCCGTGGAAGGTAACAGACTCTGTTAAGTTGCCAAAACATATTACTTGTAAGGCGCGTGGCGGCTTTGTAATGGTGGTAAATAAATAGGCATCTGATTACGTTGTAATCGCTACCTGATTAGGTTGTAATCGCTACCTGATTAGGTTGTAATCGCTACCTGATTGCAGTGTAATCAGCACCTGATTACGATGTAATACCTATGCAATCACATTCCAAGGGCTGTTTTTCATCTAAATAACATCGTAGGCAGTGCCGTCTGAAACTCTATTTTGAGTTTTCAGACGGTATTTTTCTTCGTGACACTCTTTAAAGGAAAAAAGCCACATCACTTGTCAAAGTGTCACTTAGTTAAACTGCACTATTTTGCCCCTACTTTTGGTTTTGGGGTGTATTTTGGATAATTTCTTATGTTTTTTGCCCCTACTTTTGGAATTTATTTATAACTTTGCACCCACAACAACAAATAGAACAATAAAAATTATAAGTATTATGAGAAGAATATTCTTAACTATCATCGCCACTCTGATGGCGTTTGGCTACAGCTGGGCTGGCGACTACGAACAGTATTACCAAAACCTGCCCACGAAGGTGACGCCTGTCACCACGTTCTCATTGCCTGAGAATCAGGTGTCACTGACAGACTTTGGAGGCAT
>OCVV011112472.1_pt1 | contig 46449 bp, 42 predicted proteins | sample 1539721 | NCBI WGS metagenome assembly OCVV01 (sample SAMN02144230, study PRJEB22623) | gut metagenome | biome: sheep rumen | host: Ovis aries | place: New Zealand | reverse complement strand
TGGAGGATGGGTATTATACAATTTCTGTAGAGGAATCCTCTGACGGAGATAGTTATAAAGTTGAAGATAATGAGAAGGATATTACGGATTCGGAGCTGGGGAAAGCTGTGAATCTTCTTCTGGAACATGAAAGAGAAGGAGGTGCTGTATGTTCTGTTTATGCGAAGAATCTTAAAACGGGAGAATTTATAAATCTTTCAACAGCAACTCATCGTTCTGCCAGTATCATAAAACTATATATCGCCGGAACTGTTTATGAAAACATGGACAGACTTGTCAGAGCAGGAAACTCTGAATCCGATATAGAAGAAAAGGTTAAAAATATGATAACCATCAGCGATAATGATAGTGCAAATGAGCTTGTAAGAATGCTTGGATTATCAGATGCGGAAAAAGGAATGGAATATGTTAATGAGTATATTTCTTCTCTTGGTTATACTGAGAGCAGCATGGGAAGGCTTATGCTGGATTTTGCTTCTGAACACGAAAACTATGTTGAAGTAACTGAAATAGGTGATTATCTGGGAAAACTCTATGATGGTGAGGTAAAAGGGGCTGATAAGATAGTACAATATATGAAGCAGCAGGAAAGGCTATCCAAGATTCCCTCCGGAGTACCTGACGTGGCTGTAGTTGCCAATAAAACCGGCGAGCTGGAAGATGTAGAACATGATGTGGCTATTGTATATGGGGAAGATGCGGATTATATCTTATGTGTTCTTCTTAGTCAGCTAAGTAGTAATCAGTCGGGAGTTGAAACAATCAGCAGCATTTCCGGTCTTATATATGATGAATGGAAATAAGCCTGAAATATGTGTAATATTCGCTTGACACCTATGATTTCTGGTGTTAAGATAGCGAAGTATGCCGCACAACCAGGTCTATAAGTATGCCCATTTGGCATCACCGAAGTTGGCGAGTCTTGTAAGTTAGGAGGAAAAGCTTATGTATGCTGTTATAGCAACAGGCGGAAAGCAGTACAAGGTAGAGGAAGGCGATGTTATCAGAGTTGAGAAGCTCGATGCTGAGGACGGTGCTGAAGTAGTATTTGATGATGTAATCGCAATCAGCAATGATGACAAGATGCTTGTAGGAAATGATCTTGACAAGGCATCAGTTAAGGCTACCGTAGTTAAGACTGCTAAAGCTAAGAAGGTAACTGTTTATAAGTATAAGCCAAAGACAGGTTACCACAAGAAGAATGGTCATAGACAGCCATTTACAGAAGTAAAGATTGAATCTATAGCTTTATAATTATTATATTATATAGTTTGGAAATGTGTCTATAAGGTGATAAGATGATAAAAGCGGTATTCTATACAAGAGATAATGACATATTCGGACTGAAGATCGTTGGTCATGCCGATTATGGATGCTGTGGGAAGGATGTTGTATGTGCCGGTGTATCAGCACTGGTTATAAATACAGTCAATTCCATCGAGAAGTTCACTCTTGATAAACTGATTGTGAAGGAATACGAGTCAGGGCTTGTTAAGTTCAAGATTGCAGGTCCGGTAAGTGATTCTTCCAGATTACTGCTTAAGTCTCTTCGTTTAGGTCTATGTGACATATACGGAGAGTATGGAGACAAGTATATTCGGATTTATTTCAGGGAGGTAAAGTCATGTTTAAGATGAATTTACAGCTCTTCGCTCATAAGAAGGGAATGGGTTCTACTAAGAACGGTAGAGATTCAGCTTCCAAGAGACTTGGAGCGAAGCGTGCAGATGGCCAGTTCGTAAAGGCTGGTAATGTGCTTTATACACAGCGTGGAACAAAGATCCATCCAGGACTTAATGTTGGACGTGGCGGAGATGATACACTGTTCGCATTAACAGATGGAGTTGTAAGATACGAGAGACTTGGTAGAGACAGGAAGCAGGTTTCTATATATCCTGTTGCTTAAGTCGTATAGTATGAAACATTTTTGGAGCTTTGTATTTATACAAGGCTCCATTTTTTATAACGGAGAGAGATATGTTTGTAGATAGAGCGAAGATATACGTCAGATCTGGAAAGGGTGGAGATGGTCATGTCTCCTTCAGAAGAGAACTCTATGTTCCTAATGGCGGACCAGACGGCGGAGATGGCGGAGATGGCGGAGATGTGATCTTTGTCGTGGATAAAGGTCAGAGTACGCTTAGTGACTTCAAGAATATCAGAAAATATAAAGCCGGAGATGGCGAAGAAGGCGGAAAGAGAAAATGTCATGGTAAGAATGGAAATGACATGATCATCAAGGTTCCGCAGGGTACTGTTATTAAGGATTTTGAAACCGGTAAGGTTATAGTCGATATGGCGGACAGAGAGGAACCTTTCACACTTCTAAAGGGAGGTCGTGGAGGTAAGGGAAATCAGCATTTTGCTACCAGTACCATGCAGGCTCCCCGATACGCCCAGCCGGGAGAGGCGGCTATAGAGAAGACGCTTTCTCTTGAGCTTAAAATGATAGCTGATGTAGGACTTGTAGGCTTTCCGAGCGTTGGTAAGTCAACACTTTTATCCAAGGTTTCAAATGCAAAGCCTAAGATTGCGGATTATCATTTTACAACACTGTCTCCAAATCTTGGTGTGGTTAGTCTTGGTGAAGGAAGAAGCTTTGTAATGGCGGATATTCCCGGAATTATCGAAGGTGCTGCTGAAGGTGTCGGGCTTGGCCTTGATTTCCTTAGACATATAGAAAGAACCAGAGTTCTTCTTCATATAGTGGATGCTGCTTCGGTTGAAGGCAGAGATCCAGTTGAAGATATAAAGGCCATTAATGCAGAGCTTGGTACCTACAGTAAACAACTGCTGGAAAGACCTGTTATTATTGTAGCTAATAAGCTGGATGTTCTTCCTCCTGAGGAAAGGGAAGAGGCGGTTCGTAAGATCAGAGAGGCAATGGGAGAATCAGTAAAGATCATGCCAATCTCCGCAGCAACCGGTGAAGGAGTAAAGGAGCTGCTGAACGAGGCCTATAATATGCTTCAGACAGCTCCGGATGATGTGATGGAATTTGCTCCTGAGATAAGCCTTGAAGAGTATGCCTCAAGGACGGTTGAGCTTCCATATACAGTTAGCAGGTCAGAGGATGAAGAGGGAGTCTTTATAGTTGAGGGACCTCGTATAGAGAAGATGCTCGGCTATACGAACCTTGAGGATAACAAGGGCTTCAAATTCTTCCAGGACTTTATGGCTAAGAATGGCATTATAGATGAACTTAAAGAGCTTGGAATAGAAGAAGGCGATACTGTAAGATTATATGGTTGGGAATTTGAATATTTAGAATAAAGGAGACTGAGATGACTACAAAAGACAGAGCGTACCTGAAAGGGCTTGCTCAGAATATTCAGCCGGTGCTTTCTCTTGGTAAATCAAGTCTGACACCGGAATTTGTTGAAGCGACCGCAGAAGCACTTAAGGCGAGAGAGCTTATAAAAATAAATGTTCTGAAGAACTGTCTGGATGATATAGGAACTCTTGCTATTACACTATCGGAGAGAACCAGATCTGAGGTGGTTCAGATCATTGGCAGAAAGATGGTTATTTATAAGAAGAATAATGAGAATCAGAAGATATTCCTGCCATCTGAAGGTGCCAAAGGGAAGACTAAGAAGTAAAGGTTCCGTTTTAGAGAATAATTTGTTTCAGAATATTTGGTTACGGAATATTTAGTTGCAGAATAATTAGTTACAAATAAGTGGTTACAGAATAATAAATTATAGAATTAGCAGTTATAGAAGGTATAGATGTATGGATGCTGTAAAAGATACCATAGCCATACTAGGTGGCTCCTTCAATCCTGTACATAGCGGTCATATTGAGATGGCGGTGGTGGCGCATGCTATGTATGATACGGATATTATACTTATGCCTAACAAAACAACCTATTATAAAGAAAATACTCCTTTTGTTTCGGATGAACATAGAATTGCCATGCTGGAAGCTGCTGTATCTGATTATCCGTATATGTCTGTCAGCACTATGGAGATTGACAGGGGCGGAGTCACTCATACGATTGATACCATAAGAGTATTTAAGCAGGAGGCTCCGGATAGAACCGTTTACTTTATAATTGGTGGAGACTCTCTGGAATGGGTTGACAGATGGGTGGATGCTGATGAGCTTCTCGCCAGTACTCATTTTCTTGCTGCTATAAGAGGAAAGACTGACAGAAGAAGGGCTATGGAAATAATAGATAGAATCAGCGCTGAACATCCTGCTTCTCATATATCCTTACTGGATATGAAGGATATACCTATATCATCTACCGATATTAGAAACAGTATCCGTGAAGGCAGGTCGATAAGGGGACTGGTACCGCAAAAGGTTGAAGAATATATTTATAGGAATGGATTATATCAGGGGAGATAACATTTAACCGTTTACTTTGTCTTGGATTTGTAAAGGAGACTTATATGGACAGAGCAGAAATGATTAAAAAGCTTAGATCTAAACTTACTGAAAAAAGATTTGTTCACTCTATAGGAGTTGAATATACGGCAGCTACCCTTGCGTTTAAGCATGGAGCTGATGTGGAAAAGGCGCGTGTGGCAGGACTTCTTCATGACTGCGCCAAGTGTCTTCCTGCTGATGAAAAGCTTAAAAAATGTAAGAAATACGGACTTCCTATCAGTAAAGTAGAGAAGGCGAATCCGGATCTTCTTCACGGAAAGCTTGGAGCCTACTTCGCAAAGGAAAAGTATGGGGTGTCTGATAAGGAGATATTATCAGCTATAACCTATCATACTACAGGTCATCCTGATATGTGCCTTCTGGATAAGATAATCTTTGTGGCTGATTATATAGAACCAAACAGACGTATGATCAGAGAGCTTACCGAGATCAGAAAAGAAGCCTATGAGGATCTGGATAAATGCATCATCCACATTCTGAAAAACACCCTGGAATATCTTGATACGGGAAGTGCGGTGATTGATGATATGACACAGAAAACCTATGAATTTTATGTGAGATGATTTTTGAGATGATTTTATTGTAGAAATAGTATTTATAGATCGATATTGTTTATAGATTAATATTGGTTATTGATTGATATTGTTTATAGATACGATATTATTTATAGAAATGGAGATACCATGGAAAAAGCTGATGTAATGGTTAAATGTGCCGTTGATGCTCTTCTGGATAAGATGGCACATGATGTTATAACACTGAAGGTTGGTGAGGTTGCAGTTATAACGGACTTCTTTGTTGTGGCAACTGCAAACAGTGTCTCTCAGCTTGATGCCATGATAGATGGTGTCGAAGAGGCAATGAGAGAATCTGACTACACATTGATTACCAGAGAGGGTAGATCTCAGTCCGGCTGGGTGCTGCTTGATTATGGTGAGATCGTTATACATTTATTTACAAAAGAGATGAGAGATTTTTATAATCTGGACGGAACCTGGAGGGATGCTCCCAAGCAGGTTTATTCATAAAGGTTTATTCATAAATTGATTGCTTGATTTATATTTTATGTAGTATAATGATACCTTGTTGTTACTATTCAAAGCTTATGCAACATAACAAAAACAACTGTTTGCAGTTTGTTTTTGTATTCTGAGTTACCTTGAATAGCAACACCTTGCTTTATTTATCAGGAGGTGGCTTAGTGTTTAGAGTGGTTAATGAATATATGGCAAAGCTCAGTATTATTACAGATGACTCGGTTAAGGCCTCTATGGATGAATATTTATCGAAGTGTGAGCTTGTAGATAATTATTGTATAAATATAAACTTCAACAGATATATAGTTGATATAAGGATGAAAAAGTACAGCGTTGACAATGCAGACAAGCTGTTTCGCGAATTTGTAAGTGCTACCGCATATCCTTATTCACATATTTCTGTCAGATATAATGAGGATGTGAGAGTAAGATACAGACTCTGTACCTGTAAAGAGAATAAAGAGGGAGTCTATATGGATGTTATCATATCCGGTTTAAAGTAATATTTAGGAGAAAAAATTTTGAGAGAAACTATGTTATCCACTCCGGAAGGAATACGTGATGTATATGGTCTGGAGTGCGAAAGAAAGCATTTCTGTATTGCCAGTATGCAGAAGGTTCTTCATCTTTATGGTTATAAGGATATAGAAACCCCAACCTTTGAATACTTTGGCATATTCAATTCTGATAAGGGCAGCGCACCTTCAAATGAAATGTATAAATTCTTTGATCGTGACAATAATACCCTGGTCCTTAGACCTGATTTTACCCCAAGTGTTGCAAGATGTGTTGCAAAGTATTTTGCAGAAGAGGAGCTTCCCATAAGACTCTGTTATCAGGGCAAAACCTTTGCCAGCATGAAGCTGCATCAGGGCAAGCTTTCTGAGATAACACAGCTTGGAAGTGAGCTTATAAATGATGACAGCTCTGCTGCTGATGCGGAGACCATTGCCTGTGTCATAGATTGTCTTCTTGCCAGCGGACTTACGAAGTTTCAGATAGAGATCGGCGAGGTTGATTTCTTCAAGGGACTTCTTGAGGATGCAGGGCTTGATGCACAGACAGAGGAAAGAATAAAGGATTATATACAGATAAAGAACTTCTTTGGTCTTACTGAATATATTTCTTCTCTGGATATACCGGAAAGTGTAAGACATAATCTGGATAATCTTTCAGGTCTTTTCGGTGGTGTAGATGTTCTGGACAGAGCTCTTGAGATGACTGAGAATCCTCGCACCAGAGAGGCACTGGACAGACTCCGTAAGGTATATAAAGCGCTTTCCTACTATGAGTATGAGAAGTATATAAGCTTTGATCTGTCAATGATCAATGGCTATGATTATTATACAGGAATAGTTTTCAGCGGTTATACCTATGAAACCGGAAATCCGATAGTAAAGGGTGGAAGATATAATACACTTCTGAAGCAGTTTGGCAAGGACGCTCCGTCTATTGGATTTTCTGTATATGTGGATGAGCTGATGAACAGTCTTATAAGACAGGATATTCCTTATGAGAAGAAAACTGATGCTGCTCTTATCGTCTATGTTATAGAGCACCAGGACAGTGCGCTGAGACTTGCCAAGAGACTCAGGGATAAGGGTGTTGTTGCGCAGCTTATCAGAAAATCAAAGAGACATGATACAGAAGAATATATGGATTATGCAGATAAATATGATGCCGGCAAGGTATATATACTTCTGGATGAAAAAAATGTACGCATCATCAGTGCTGACAGAAGTGTTGATGAAGAACGCAGTATAGAGTCTCTTGAATATTAGGAGGAAATAATGAGATATCTTACATTTGCTCTGGCGAAGGGAAGACTTGCAAAGGAAACCCTTAAGCTGCTGGAGAAGATTGGTATAACCTGTGATGAGATAAATGATCCCAAAACCAGGAAGCTGATATTTCAGAATGATGAGCTGGGATACAGATTCTTTCTTGCCAAGCCGAGTGATGTGCCTACTTATGTGGAATATGGTGTTGCTGATATAGGCGTTGTCGGAAGAGATACACTTCTTGAAGAAGGAAGAAATCTGTATGAGGTTCTGGATCTTGGGTTTGGTAAATGCAGAATGTGTGTATGCGGTCCTGCCTCAGCCAGAGAGCTGATGAACAGGAATGAGATAATCAGGGTTGCAACCAAGTATCCGAGTATTGCAAAGAATTATTTTAAGGATAAGAAGAATCAGACGGTTGAGATCATCAAGCTCAATGGTTCAGTGGAGCTGGCACCGATAGTCGGATTGTCAGAGGTTATAGTTGATATAGTGGAAACGGGTTCTACTCTTAAGGAAAATGGTCTTGAGGTTCTTGAGGAGATAGTTCCTCTGTCTGCCCGTATAGTAGTTAATCAGGTTTCCATGAGAATGGAACATGAACGTATCAACAAGCTGCTGACAGAGCTGAATCAATTACTATGAAACAGGTTTTATAGTAGTATGTATAAGTATCCTGAATATTATATTTAATTTTTGAATTATTTTTTGAATTATTTTTTTGAAATTTTTAATCGATATTTTAATTGAATAGAAGGACGTATTATGAGAATAGTTAAGCTTACAAATGAGACTAAAAATAAGTTAATGAGTGATCTGCTGAAAAGAACCACTGATGATTATGGTGAACAGGAGCAGATTGTTAAGGAAATTATTAAAAATGTTCATGATAACGGAGATAAGGCTGTTTTTGATTATACTGCAAGGTTTGATAAGGCTGATATAAATGCAGATAATGTACGTGTTACAGATGCTGAAATAGAGGAAGCCTATGGCTATGTAGATGGCGATCTTATAGAGGTTATCAGAAAGGCTATAGCGAATATCAAAAACTTCCATGAGCTTCAGAAGAGAAATAGTTGGATCAATACCTATGAAAACGGTTCAGTTCTCGGACAGAGAGTAACGCCTATAGAGTCAGCCGGTGTATATGTTCCCGGCGGAAAGGCTGCATACCCTTCAACAGTTCTTATGAATGTTCTTCCTGCAAAGGTTGCCGGAGTTCAGAGGATAGTGATGACAACTCCTTGTAATGCTGAGGGAAAGGTTTATCCTACAACGCTTGTTGCGGCAAAGGAGGCTGGAGTAACAGAGATATATAAGATAGGCGGTGCACAGGCGATTGCAGCTCTTGCCTATGGCACAGAGAGTATTCCAAAGGTTGATAAGATAGTCGGACCCGGAAATATATTTGTAGCTATAGCAAAAAGACTTGTATATGGACATGTAAGTATTGATTCCATAGCAGGACCGAGCGAGATACTTGTTCTGGCGGATGAAACAGCTACTGCTAAGTATGTTGCAGCAGACCTTTTATCACAGGCTGAACATGATGAGCTTGCATCAGCTACTCTGGTTACTACAAGTGAGAAGCTTGCAAACGAAGTATCGGAGTGGGTTGATAAGTTTACTGCAGAGCTTGAAAGAAAGGCGATAATCCAGAAATCTCTGGATAACTTCGGCAATATATTTGTAGCAGAGAATATGGCAGATGCTATCGATGCAACTAATGAGATAGCACCGGAGCATCTTGAGATTATAACAGCAAATCCTTGGGAGACTATGACGCATATTAAGAACGCCGGAGCAATGTTCCTTGGAGAATATTCTTCAGAGCCTCTTGGTGACTATTTTGCAGGTCCGAACCATGTTCTTCCTACAAATGGAACAGCAAGATTCTTCTCACCTCTTGGGGTGGATGATTTTATCAAGAAGTCCAGTATTATATGCTATTCAGAGGATGCTCTCAGGGCTGTACATACAGATATTGAAACCTTTGCGAAAGCAGAGGGACTGACGGCACATGCTAATTCCATAGCTGTCAGATTTCAAGATGAAAATAAATAAGTTTGGTGACAAGGTGCCTGTCCCCCTGTCACATTTGGTGACAAGGTGCCTGTCCCCCTGTCACATTGGAGGAGATGTGTGATGATTGATCGTATAGCAAATATTAATAGAAAAACTTCTGAAACAGATATAAGTATGACTCTTAATCTGGATGGTAAGGGTAACAGCGATGTGAATACAGGAATCGGTTTCTTTGATCATATGCTTATCAGCTTCGCCAGACATGGTTACTTTGATCTTACCTGTAAGGCGGATGGTGATCTCTATGTTGATTCTCATCATACGATAGAAGATACCGGAATAGTTCTTGGTAAAGCTATCAAGGAGGCAGTTGGAGATAAAAAGGGTATCAGAAGATATGGTTCCTTCATAATGCCTATGGATGAAACTCTTGTTATGTGTGCGGTTGATCTTTCCGGACGCCCGTATCTTAACTTTGATCTGGATCTTACAGTACCTAAGGTGGGAAAATTTGATACAGAGATGGCAAGGGAGTTCTTCTATGCGGTAAGCTACGGAGCTGAGATGAACCTTCATATCAAGCAGCTTGATGGAGTTAATAATCATCATATACTTGAAGCTGCATTTAAAGCCTTTGCAAATGCACTCAGTAGTGCTGTCAGTCTTGATCCAAGACTGGATGGTGGATTACTTTCTACAAAGGGGGCGTTATAATATATGAATCTTTCTTTTTCTTATTATGCTATACGTAAAACAAATGATGAATTATTTCCTGATCCTCCAATATCTGAGGAAATAGAAACGTCTCTGCATGATCCTTTTTATGAGACATTTCCCTGCGATATAGTTATTCTCGGACATCCGGATCTGACCTTTGATGATGTTAAGCATTTATTATATGGTGGAGTAAAGTTTCTGTTATTTGAACTTGAGGATTTTGACGAGACGGATAAATTCTATGAATTATATAAATATTCAAAGGAAAGATTTCCCGGTAAGATTTTTGATAATGAGGCGGAGCTGGATGAATATCTGATAAATAATAATATAAGACCTAATAAGGAGGAGTATTTATCAGATAAATCCAAGTCACTGGTTCCATTTTCCGAGTTTAAGTTAAATCAGGATGGTCTTATACCTGTTATTGCTCAGGATTATAAAACAAACGAAGTCCTGATGATGGCTTATATGAATGAAGAGTCTTATCAAAAAACCCTTGATACAGGGCTTATGACTTACTGGTCACGTTCCAGACAGAAGCTCTGGACTAAGGGTGAAGAATCCGGACATATTCAGAAGATGGTCAGTCTTACCATAGACTGTGACAAGGATACCATTCTTGCAAAGGTGGATCAGACAGGTCCTGCCTGTCATACCGGTAATCCTACCTGCTTCTTTACTCCACTTACTAATAGTGACCAGGGACATAAGAACAGTTCTCTTTCTGTATTTGAGGAAGTTTACAATGTAATAATGGACAGAAAGAAGAATCCGCGTGAGGGAAGCTATACTAATTATCTTTTTGATAAGGGTATAGATAAGATACTGAAAAAGGTTGGTGAAGAGTGTACGGAGATCGTTATTGCAGCCAAGAATCCCGGAAATGAGGAAATAAAGTATGAAATAGCTGATTACCTGTATCACCTGATGGTTCTTATGGCTGAATGCGGTGTAACGTGGGAAGATATAACGGATGAGCTTTCCCGTCGCGAAGGATAATTATTTATTACTGATTATTTATAACTGATTATTTATAAATATCTATAAATATTGGAGGAAATGATAACGATGAAACAATTTACTTCAAAGGAGCTTAGAAAGACCTGGATAGAATTCTACAAGGAAAGAGGCCATGTTGATGTTGGTGCTGTTTCACTTGTTTCTGATGGTTCCACCGGTGTAATGTTTAATGTTGCCGGTATGCAGCCTCTGATGCCTTATCTTCTGGGCGAGAAGCATCCTCTTGGAACCAGACTCTGTAATGTACAGGGCTGTGTTAGGACAAATGATATCGATTCAGTCGGTGATAAGAGCCATGTTACCTTCTTTGAGATGATGGGTAGCTGGAGTCTGGGTGACTATTTTAAGGAAGATAGATGTAAATGGAGCTTTGAACTGCTTACGGAAGTCTTTGGCTTTGACAGAGATCATCTGGCAGCTACTGTATTTGCAGGTGATGATAATGCACCAAGAGACGAAGAGGGTGCTCTTTGCAGAATAAAGTCCGGCTTTAAGAAGGAGAATATATATTATCTTCCCGCAAAGGATAATTGGTGGGGACTTGAATATGGACCATGCGGACCTGATAGTGAGATGTTCTATATTGCAGATGTCCCTGATTGTGGTCCTGACTGTGGCCCCGGCTGTGACTGCGGTAAATATACAGAGCTTGGAAATGATGTATTTATGCAATATGAGAAGCATAAGGATGGTCATCTTACTCCGCTTAAACAGAAGAATGTTGATACAGGCTGGGGACTGGAAAGAATCCTTGCATTCCTTAATGGAACAAAGGATGTATATAGGACAGACCTCTTTACTTCAGCTATAGCATTTATTGAAAGTAAGGCTGGCACCAAATATGAAGAGGACGAAGTGCTTACAAAATCTATGAGAATACTGGCAGACCATATGCGTACATCTGTAATGCTTATTGGTGATGCCGCAAAGCTGGTACCTTCAAATGTAGGTGCCGGATATGTGCTTAGAAGACTTATCAGACGAGCTGTTCGTCATGGCCGTACTCTTGGACTCAAAAAGGATGATCTTCTCGGACTCGCTAAGATCTATATAGATGAAGTATATAATGACAGCTATCCTTTGCTTATTAAAAATCGTGACTTTATAATCAGTGAGCTTGATAAAGAAATTGTCCGTTTTGAAAGCACACTTGAAAACGGAATGAAAGAATTTAAGAAGATTCTTGATGAAAAGAAGAATGAAAAGGCTGCTTCAATAGACGGTGAATCAGCCTTCTATCTCTATGATACATTTGGTTTCCCTATTGAACTTACCTGCGAAATGGCCGCTGAAGAAGGTCTTAAGGTAGATGAGGCAGGCTTCGAAAAAGCTATGGAGACCGCTAAAGAAAAAGCCAGAGCCAGTCAGAAGTTCTCGGCTAAGCTTAGTACAGATGCAAGTATATTTGAAGAATTAAATGATGGCTTGAGTACCGAGTTTACCGGTTATGAGAAACTGATTGATGACTCCGAGATTATAGCACTGGCTAATGAGAATGAACTTACACAGGAGATCGGCGAGGGTGATAGAGGAACTATAATTACCTCCAAAACACCTTTCTATGCAACGATGGGTGGACAGGTTGGAGATCATGGTAGAATTGAAACAGAGTCAGCACTGTTTATGGTTGAAGAAACTGTAAAGGTTGCCGGCGGAAAGACAGCTCATGTTGGTTTTGTTAAATCCGGCTCCATCAAAAAGGGAGACAGGGTACATTTATCTGTAAATAAAGAAGACCGTATGCTCATTTGCAGAAACCATAGTGCAACACATCTGCTTCAGAAGGCTTTGCAGATAGTTTTAGGTGATCATGTTGAACAGGCGGGTTCATTTGTTTCAAAGGGCTATCTCAGATTTGACTTTACACATGATAAGGCTTTGACTGAGGAAGAGATTGCTGCTGTGTCTGCCAAGGTTAACAGAGCTATCCTGGATGACCTTGAAGTAAGAACAAATGTAATGAGTCTTGAAGAGGCTAAAAAGACCGGTGCCATGGCTCTGTTTGGAGAAAAGTATGGTGAATCAGTTCGTGTTGTTAATATGGGTGATTTTTCGATAGAGTTATGTGGTGGTACCCATGTTTCCAACACAGCGGATATTGGAGTCTTCAAGATAACCTCAGAATCAGGCATAGCTGCCGGAGTTCGTCGTATAGAGGCTGTGACTTCGCTTGGAGCCTGGGCTTATTATGGGGACAAGGAAAATACATTAAAAGAGGCTGCTGCATTAGCAAAGGCAGAGCCTTCAAAGCTTCCTGATAAAGTAAAGGCTATGCAGGAGGAGTTAAAGAAGCTGCAATCAGAAAATGAGAAGCTTAAATCCAAGATGGCTAAGGCGGCTGCAACCAGCGCTGAAGATGATGTAATTGAACTTAATGGCGTAAAGATTCTGACGATGGCTGTTAGTCAGGTTGATCCGAATGCTCTTAGAAATCTTGGAGACGACTATAAGGCAAAGCTTGGAAATGCAGTTGTTATTATGGCGTCTGACCTGGGAGAGAAAGTAAGTCTTGTTGTTATGGCATCTGATGAGGCTGTTAAGGCAGGAATACATGCCGGTAATATCATAAAGGCTATTGCACCGATTGTTGGAGGCGGCGGTGGCGGTCGTCCTAACATGGCTCAGGCCGGAGGAAAAGATGCGTCAAAGATTCAGGATGCGCTTAATGCCGGCATTGAACAGGTAAAGCAGCAGTTGGGTATTAATTAGCTTATAAGCAGATGGGAATTGTTTAGATTATTCTTGACATGAAATCCAGTTGTGTTATAATAACGCTTGCGTGTGTTTTTTTAGATGCTATAAAAACATATAGTTAATCCCGAAATGAAGGGAGGGTAGGAATATGTCAAGCGTAGTAGTTAAAGAAGGTGAGACTCTCGACAGCGCTCTTAGAAGATTTAAGAGAAACTGTGCTAAGGCCGGAATCCAGCAGGAAATCCGTAAGAGAGAGCATTACGAGAAGCCATCAGTTCGTCGTAAGAAGAAGTCTGAGGCTGCCAGAAAGCGTAAATTCAAATAATCCGTTTTAATTATTTGTTTCGTTTATAATTTCGCCACGTTCATTTTTTAGAACGTGGCGTTTTGCGTGGTTGCCCTGAATTATGTGGAAGTGTTACAGTTTTAAGTTTTATATTTACATGGACTAAATTATGGGAGTAATTCAAAAGAAAATTATAATAGATGATACATATATTCAGCCTGTTTTCGGACAGTTCGATAAGAATATCAGAAAGATTGAACAGGCTTTTTCTGTTACCTATATTTATCGTGGAGACTGTCTTACTCTGGAAGGAGAGGAAGCCGGAGTCAATAAAGCCGAAAGAGTTCTGAAGGATCTTCTTATAGTAGCTAAAAACGGGACTGAAATATCAGATCAGAATGTTGACTATGCTATAAGGCTTAGTCAGGATGGAGAAAAGGAAAATGTTTCTGAACTGGAAACAGATAATGAGCTTATCTGCCACACCTTGAGTGGAAGACCAATCAGACCTAAAACCTTTGGACAGAAGAAATATGTAGAGGCGATAGATAATAATATGATCACCTTCGGAACCGGTCCTGCCGGTACGGGAAAGACCTATCTAGCTATGGCGAAGGCGATAACCGCATTTAAAAAGGGTGATGTTGAGAGGATAATACTTACCAGACCTGCTATCGAGGCTGGTGAAAAGCTTGGATTCTTACCGGGAGATCTTCAGAGTAAGATAGATCCGTATCTCAGACCTCTTTATGATGCCCTGTATGAGATAATGGGTGCTGAAAGCTTTCAGAAGAATATGGAGAAAGGACTTATAGAGGTGGCTCCTCTTGCTTATATGAGAGGACGTACACTGGATAATGCATTTATTATTCTTGATGAGGCTCAGAATACAACCCAGTCTCAGATGAAAATGTTCCTGACACGTATAGGCTTTGGTTCTAAGGCTATTATAACCGGCGACCAGTCGCAAAAGGATCTTGCCAGTACTGTAACCTCCGGGCTGGATACAGCTCTTGAGGTTGTGAAGGGAATAGAGGGTATAGCCATCTGCAGTCTTACAAGTAAGGATGTGGTAAGACATCCTCTGGTTCAGAAGATAGTTGAGGCTTATGAGAATTATAAGCCGAAGGCTGAAAGAGGCTACAGAGATAACAGAAAAGTACATAGATCTAAGGATAATAATCAGTAAAAAGCATTCATTATAGTAATAGTTTGCGATTTATTACAATATATGGTATTATAAGGTTTGTTGCTATGACTTATTTTGTATAGGAGATATGTTGTGAATATAGTTATAGATTCTGAACCGCATATTTCATATCCGGCGGAGTATGATGATATTATAAGAGACGTTGTATTAGCCTCACTTGATTATCTGGGGTGCCCTTACGAATGTGAGCTTTCGGTTACTATCACTGATAATGACGGTATTCATGATATCAATCTGTCGGAAAGAAAGATAGATGCACCAACGGATGTTCTGTCATTTCCGATGCTTGATTTTGAAACACCTAACGATCTTTCCTATGTTGAGAAGTATCCGCAGGATTATTTTGACCCTGAAACCGGAGAACTGCTTCTGGGAGATATCGTTATATCAATTGATAAGGTAAGATCTCAGGCTGCAGAATATGGACATAGTGAAAAACGTGAGATAGCATTTCTCACAGCACATAGCATGCTTCATCTCATGGGCTTTGATCATATAGATGATGATGAAAGACTCAGGATGGAGGAAATGCAAAGACAAATTCTTGATATGAAAGGATATAGTAGGGATTATGAATAAGAAGATAATGGCACTTATGCTTTCGGGCGTATTTGTACTTGGAGGTCTGACTGGATGTGGTAAGAAGGACGAGGCGGATGTAGATACAACTTCCATATCTGATATGGTTTCAAGCACTTATACAGTTGATATTGGTCCAAGCTCAACCTTAAATGGAGATGCTACAGAAGTCCTTATGATGAAGGATGGAATGGTAATGAGTGACCTTACAGGAGAGTGGATAAATGCTGATCTCGCTGATAAAAGATATTTTGGTATCATGGTTAATAATATCAGTGAGGCTATGCCACAGTCCGGAGTAGAAAGAGCTGATGTTATATATGAGATACTTGAGGAAGGTGGTATCACCAGACTTCTTGCTATCTATCAGGGAGACTATGAAGATATAGAGAGAATAGGACCTGTAAGAAGTGCCAGACACTACTTTGACAGAAAAGCTCTGGAATATGATGCAGTATTTGTTCACTGGGGACATTCCATCTATGCTGGTCAGGATTTTGATGTTATAGAAGATCTTGATGATATTGACCTGAATGGAAAGGACGGTTCCTACGGATTCAGAGTATCCCGTCCCGGCAAGGCTCTTGAGCATACCGGATATACCTCCGGACAGAACATTGCAGATGCTATTGCAAAGAATGAATTTGATTCAGAAAAATGTGATACCTACAAGAAGATGTTCAACTTCAACGTTAAGGATAAGGTTCCTGAAGGCGGACAGGATGCCAATAAGATAACTACTGCATTTAATGATGGCAGAAAGCCTTGGTTCGAGTATGATGCAGATTCAGGTCTCTATAAGAGATTCCAGTATGGTACAGAGCAGATAGATGAGCTTACAGGCAATCAGCTTGCATTCAAGAATGTCATCATTCAGTTTGCACCTCATCAGGGAATCAGCGGAGATCAGGTTGGATGTATAGATGTTAATCTGGTCGGTGAAGGTGAAGGCTGGTATGCATCAGATGGTAAGATCATTCCTATAAAGTGGAAGAAATCACCAAAGTATAATATGATTGACTTCTCTACTACAAATGGTATGCTTGACTATGGTATGAGATCAGGTCCTTGTACAGATTATGGTGTTACTACCTTCTATACAGAGGACGGAGAGAAGCTTAAGATGAACCCCGGTAAGACCTGGGTTACACTTTTCCAGGATGACAATAAGGACGGTATCATTATAGAATAAACAGGTAATCTTATGTTAAATACTGTATATGATGTATGTATAATTGGCGCAGGTGCATCAGGACTTGTGGCCGCGATTGAAAGCTCCCGACGGGGGCTTTCTTCGGTAGTTGTGGATAAAAATAAAAAGCCCGGAATGAAGCTGTATTCAACAGGCAGTGGCAGATGTAATATGTCAAATGATACCTGGGAGGAGGACTCGTACTATGGTAACGAATTTGTAGATCAGGTATATGATGCTATTTACAGAAAGACCAACCATAGACAGCGTACCTTTGTTACCAATTATTTTGATAACCTTGGTCTCAGAACCGTAAGCCGGGACGGATATATCTATCCTGCCAGCTTTCAGGCTTCCTCAGTAGTCTGGACTCTGATGGATGCTGCCAGCTATCTGGGAGTAGGATTCTTTCAGAGATTCTATGCTACAGATGTAGAGCTTATCAATATGTCAGACTATATGGACAGCTTTGATATGAATCAGTCCAGGATTCCTGATGATCTGGAGATATATAAGATAAATCTTGCGAATGATGAAGGGGCATATAGTATATTTGCCAGAAATATCATTCTTGCCACAGGCGGTCTTTCACAGCCTAAAACGGGAGCTGTTGACAGAGATACTATGGAAGGACTTCTTGAGTCACTCAGAGTTCCTGTAAGGGATTTCCAGAGTGGTTTATGCCCGGTTATGGTAAATGAGGATATCTCTATGCTCGCAGGTGTCAGAACCAGAGCAAGACTCAGTGTCGGCAAATACAGCGAAGTAGGAGAACTTCAGTTTACTGAAAATACTCTTAGCGGAATTGTTACCTTTAACCTGTCATACTATATGCAGCCGGGAACAGATGTGAGCATCAATCTGCTGCCCAGACTTACCGAAGAAGAAATGGTGGAGCATTTTCAGAGAGTTAAAAAGCTTTATCCGGGTAAGAGACTGGATGCATTTTTGAACGGGTATGTAAATGATAAGCTCGGTGTATATATGATCAAATGCTTCTATGGTTCGGATCTTAAGCTCTGTCTCAGAGATGTAACAGAAACCGGAATCAGGGGCATATATCAGATGATGACCGAATGGAGGCTGGGTGTCAGAAGCAAGTCCAGATTTGACAGTTCACAGGCAAGTGTCGGAGGAATCATTACTAATGTCATAGATCCCTCAACTATGCATATTGCTTCGGATAAATGCCTCGGTAAGAGACTGTACGCAACAGGTGAGGTTACGGATGTTATAGGTAAATGCGGTGGCTACAATCTGACCTATGCCTTTGTAACCGGATATCTTGCAGGCGTATCGGTAAGGTGATGATATGATTTCAATTAGAAATATAAAGCTTAGTCCGGGATATACGGATAGAGATGTGACTAATGCTATAAAGAGAGAGCTTCGTCTTGATAAAGGACGGATGAAAAATATTGATATTCTTAGATATGAGATTCTTAAAGAGTCCCTCGACAGCAGAAATCATGACAGGATATTTTACCTGCTTAATGTTGGTGTTGAACTAACCAGGGATAATAGAAAACCGGTAAACAGAAATGAAGAAAATAAAATAATAAGTTTGGTCAACAATAAAGATATTATGTTAACTAAACCCTTCAAATATAATTTTCCTCATATTCTTAATATGGAAATCAGAGCCTTTCTTGAGGATGCTCCGGAATATAGACCCATAATCGTTGGTTCCGGTCCTGCCGGTTATTTTGCCGGTGTTAAGCTTGCTGAGGCAGGGTTTTCCCCGATTATACTGGAACGGGGGAAAGCGGTTGAGGAAAGAAAGGCTGATATAGAGAAGTTCTGGGAAGAAGGTGTACTTGATCCGGAGTCAAATGTCTGTTTTGGTGAAGGAGGTGCCGGTACATTTTCAGATGGAAAGCTAAATACCGGGAACAAGGACAAGGAAGGGTATTTCCAGGAGGTTCTGAGGACCTTCGTGCGTTACGGAGCTCCCGCCGAAGTTTTATATAAAGCCAAGCCTCATATTGGTACGGACGTACTTATGAATATACTTCGTAATATGAGGAAGGATATAGAAAAATATGGTGGAGAGGTCAGATTTCAGAATACACTTATCGATATTGATTACGAGGCTGACCAGATTGATCATATTAATACTTTTGGATATGAATCCGAGCTTCCTTTGTATGAAATATCAGTCAGAAAAGCAGATGGAAATATCTATAAAATAAAAACACATACTGTTATTCTTGCTATAGGACATAGTGCCAGGGATACCTACAGGATGCTGCTGGATAGAGACTATGCTATGTCCCCCAAAGCCTTTGCTGTTGGTGTCAGAGTTGAGCATTTGCAGGAAACCATCAATGAAGCTATGTATGGCAGGGGCTACAGAGATAAATATAAGCAGCTTCCCGCTGCGGATTATAAGCTGGTTTATCATACAGGCGATGACAGAAGTGTTTTCTCATTTTGTATGTGCCCCGGTGGATATGTAGTCAATTCTTCTACGGAAGAAGGTGCAACTGTTATTAATGGCATGAGCTATAGTGGAAGAAATGGTAAAAATGCGAACTCTGCTATAGTTGTTGGAGTTAATCCCTCTGACTGGACTAAGTCCTGTAATAATAGCGGAGCTGATAATAATAAAGAAGCTGTAATAGCAGGGCTTGACTATCAGCTTAATCTTGAAAAAAAGGCTTACGTGGAAGGAAAGGGAGGTATTCCGCTCCAGCTTCTGGGAGATCTGGCAGAAGGGAGAGTGTCAACTGAGACAGGTTCTATAACCCCTGAAATAAAAGGAATCTGGCATTTTGGCAACATGGCTAATATTTTCCCTGATTATATCCTGAAATCGATTCTAGAGGCTTTCAGCTACTTTGGAAAGAGACTGGCGGGCTACGATGATCCGGATACAATTATTACAGCAGTTGAGTCCAGAACCAGCTCTCCTGTAAGGATAGAAAGAAATAAGGATATGTCTGCTGTTAATCATCCCGGTATATACCCCATAGGAGAGGGAGCCGGATTTGCGGGAGGTATAACCTCTGCAGCGGCTGATGGTATCAAATGTGCCGAAAGGTTATCAGAATATCTGATAGATGATATAGTAGAAAGCTATAAAGCATTTGAGACTGTCAAATACTTATAGTTATATTATAGTTTATATAGTTTAATGAGGAAAAATTTATGAACGTTAGAGAAAATCTTAAGGACAAGAAACGTATAGTTATTAAAGTAGGATCTTCATCACTGGTTCATCAGGAGACCGGAGAGCTTGATCTGGTCAAGGTTGAAAAGATGATACGTATCATCAGTGATATCAAGAATCAGGGCAAGGATGTGGTACTGGTTTCTTCCGGTGCTATATCCGTTGGACGTAAGATCCTTGGTCTTGCTAAAAGACCTGAGGTTCTTTCCATGATTCAGGCGTGTGCGGCACTTGGTCAGGGAGAGCTTATGATGCTGTATCAGAAGCTTTTTATGGAATATAATCATAAAGCCGCCCAGGTTCTTCTTACCTTTGATGTAATCACTTCAGATGAAAGAAGAAAAAATGCTGAGAATACTCTGAAACAGCTTCTGGATCTCGACATCATTCCGATTGTAAATGAAAATGATACAGTTGCTACTGAAGAGATTGAATTTGGTGATAATGATACGCTTTCTGCAATTGTTTCAACTCTTATCGGAGCTGATCTGCTGGTGCTGCTTACCGATATAGATGGTTTCTATACAGACGATCCCAGAAAGAATCCAAAAGCAAAAAGAATCTCTGTTATAGATAAAATAGATGATTCTCTTAAGGATATGGCAAAAGGAACTGTGACCAGATTTGGAACCGGTGGTATGTACACCAAGATTGCGGCTGCACAGATAGCAACACATTCAGGTGCTGATACTGTAATAGTTGAATCAACAGATATGGAGATCATTCATAGACTAATGCAGGGAGAGGATGTAGGAACTATATTCCTTACAGATTCAGAAACCAGCTTTGATATACTTGATTTTATCAAGAATAAGAAGTATCTGGAAAAATAGAGGAGTAGTATTTAGGCTTATAATTAGAGGAGGTACATTATGGATGGTACAGGTCTCGTGCTTGCAGGGGGTGGAGGCAAGGGAATATATCAGGTAGGAATACTTCGTTCACTTGCTGAGGCAGGTTATCTGGATGATGTTGTTGCTGTTTCCGGCAGCTCCATAGGTGGAGTTAATGCATGTCTTTTTGCTGATGGTGTAGCTGAGGACAGCGTAATACATTCTATAGAACAGATGGAAAAAGCCTGGGAGGAGATAGATTATGGTGTATTCTTTAATATAGATACTGCCAGTCTTCAGGTTGGAGACAGTCATTTCTCCAGAAAAGCAACTGAGAAGCTGATAGATAAATATCTTGATTATAGTCTGTTTGGTGAAACTTCATCAGAACAGAAAACTATTGAAAGTATTATGAGTTCAGGCGTTGGTTCAGTAGCTACAAATGAATTTATGGAAGTTCCTACGGGTATTCATGATTTTAGAGAGGTTGTGGAAACTCCTGCAATGGATTACTCTGAGATTGCTTCAGATGCCTTATCTACTCAATCAGTTGATTATAATGCAGCTTCTCTAGATAATGTAACCAGCAAAGCGATGCCTGTATTTGTTACATGTGCCAAATGTCCTCCGGGAGTTGTTTCCTCAGAACAGATAACAGAAGCAGAGCTTACACTTATTACATCAGGCTCAACTGACTATACATATCAGAATTATACAGCCGAATATATGAAGCTTAATAATAAGTCTTCTTCATATATTAAAAGTGCTATTCTTGCCACTACAGCGCTTCCGGTTATCTATAGTCCTGTAAGGGTAGAGGGAAGTCTCTATGTTGACGGCGGTGTAAAGGATAATGTACCTATCAGACCTCTTTACGATATGGGTATCAGAAGATTCATAGTCATTGAACTTACTCAGACCTCCGGCATTAGAGATGCACAGCTTTATAAAGATGCAGAGATCATAGACATACTTCCAAGCAGGGATCTGGGATCACTTCTCAGCGGTACCATGAATTTTGACAGAGAGGATATAAGATTCAAGAAGATGCTCGGTGAGCTGGATGGTAAGCGTTATATCAAGACTCTGTTTGAAAAGGATGAATCCTATATTGCAGTTCAGGCTGCTCTTGCTGAGATGGATTTTCAGCAGGCAAAGAGGAATATAGAATTTGAAAGAAAATATAGTTCTCTATCCGGAAGTGCCAAGAGGAACTTCGATTATATAAATAAGCTGGAGGAGAGCTTAAAAAAATATGACCTATGATATATTATAATGAGATGGCAGGAGATAACATCATGAGCGTTTTAGAAGGCTTGCAGCCGGAAAAGGTTTTTTATTATTTTGAAGATATATGCAGTATTCCGCATGGTTCCAGGAACACTAAGCTGATAAGTGACTATGTTGTGGCATTTGCCAAAAGACATGGGTTTAGATATGTTCAGGATGAATATAATAATGTTATCATATATAAGCCTTCAACCGGAGCTTCTGAGGATACAGTAATATTACAGGGGCATCTTGATATGGTCTGCGAGAAGGAAGAGGACTGTGATATAGATTTTGAGCTTGAAGGACTCAGACTCGAGGTTCAAGGTGATCTGGTAAGTGCAGATGGTACAACGCTTGGAGGCGATGACGGTATAGCTGTAGCATATATGCTTGCCATATTAGATAGTGATGATATCATACATCCTAATCTGGAATGCGTATTTACGGTTGATGAAGAGATAGGTATGCTTGGTGCCACTGCACTGGATATGTCCTTATTAAAGGGCAGGAAGCTTCTGAATATTGATTCAGAGGAGGAGGGACATCTGCTGGTGTCCTGTGCCGGTGGAGCTACTGCAGAAATAAGAGTTCCCATTCTCAGAAGAGGTGCTAAGGGTAAAAGATTTCATCTTACTGTAAGTGGTCTTACAGGCGGTCATTCAGGTACTGAGATAGATAAGGGAAGGGCGAATGCTGATATTATTATGGGTAAGCTTCTCTCAGAGCTGCTGCTTATGGATGACAGCATGAAGCTTATCAGTATCAATGGCGGTCTCAAGGATAATGCTATTCCGGTTAAAGCTGAAGCTGATATTATCACAGACAGATATGATGAGCTGGAGCCAAATCTTTCCGGTATATTCTCTAAAATAAGGGAAGACTATGCTGATTTCGATCCGGATATGAAACTTGGAATCACTGCTTCAACAAAAACAGAGCTGTATCCGCTTGATGAATTACAGAATCTTGGCTTTATCATGGCATATGGAAAGCTGCCTTACGGAGTTACACAGTATAGTGAAGATATAGAGGGACTGGTTCAGACATCTCTTAATCTTGGAATCATAGAGACTACTGATAATGAAATAAAGCTTATTTACAGTGTCCGAAGCAGTGTCAGTGACGAGAAAAAAGCTCTTCTTGAAGAGCTGGAAATGATAGCCAGATCTCTAGGTGCTTCTTTCAAAATAGAAGGAGAATATCCTGCGTGGGAATATGTTAAGGATTCCAAGGTAAGGGATATAATGCTTCCTGTTTATAAGGAAATGTCCGGTAAGGATATGATAGTTGAGGCTATACATGCAGGACTGGAGTGCGGAATCTTTTCAGACGCACTGGAAGGACTTGATGCTGTTTCCTTCGGTCCGGACATCTATGATATTCATACACCTAAAGAAAGATTGAGTATATCCAGTGTCAGCAGAACATGGGAATATATCAAGGCTGTACTGGCGAAGTTTTAATACTAAATGGAGTATAGGTTATGAAACCTGAAGATATAATAAAATGGATTCAGAATAAGGGTTCTGTTGGAATGGATTATCTTATCAAGATAATCATTGCTATAGTAGCATTTATTATAGTCAGAACTATTCTTAAATATATCATAAACAGCATTCAGCAGAGAATGGATAAAAGAGGACTGGATAAAATGGTCACTCATTTTGTGCTGAATTTTGTGAGATATTTTATACTGATACTCACATTTATTACCATCATTACAAAGCTGCATCTGGTAGAGGCAGCCTCTATCGCAGCGCTTATTGCATCAGCAGGTGTGGGTATATCCCTTGCAATGCAGGGGGCGCTTTCAAACTTTGCAGGTGGTGTTCTGCTGCTTATTCTGAGACCGTTCAAAATAGGCGACTATATCGTTGTTGCTTCTTCCAATATTGAAGGAATGGTAGAGCTGATAGAAATGTATTATACTACAATCAGAACCGTTAACAATGAGATCATTATGGTACCTAATTCCCAGCTCACCAATAATGCAGTAGTAAATAAAAGCGGAAATACCAGGAGAGCATTATTTGTTAAGATACCGGTTGCTTATGATACCGATATTGAAAAGGCGAAGGGGATAATGTCTGAAGTTATCAGTAGCGAACCCGGGCTTGCCGGTGAGAATGTATCTGTTTTTGTTGATGAATTTCAGGACAGTGGAGTAATGCTGGGTTCAATAGTTATGGTGTCTGTAGGTGATTATAATGCTGTAAAAAGAAGTATTAATGAGAAGCTTTTAACAGACTTTAGGAATGCAGATATAGAGATACCTTATAATAAGGTGGATGTTCATATTGTGAATGAGTAGCAATTAAAAATCACATATCAATATAATATAAGAATAAAGAAGAATAAAAAAGAATAAATAAGATATAGAAAGGAAAGTAATATGCCATTTATTGATTCTAAGATTACACTTAAGGTTAGTGATGCAAAAAAGGAGACACTTAAAGCAAAGCTTGGTCAGGCGGCTTCTATTATCGGCAAATCAGAAACCTATGTAATGGTTGGATTTGATGATGAATATACGCTGTATCTTGGCGGTAAGAAGCTGGAAAAGGGAGCCTATGTTTCGGTTGATGTGTTCGGAGGCTCCAATTCTCCAAATGCAGATGAGATGACAGCGAAGATATGTGAGATATTTGGCGAAGAGCTGGGAATACCTGCCGATAGCATCTATGTTGAGTATCGAAGTACCAGAGACTGGGGCTGGAACGGCGGCAATTTCTAATAATGTTTGAGGTTTATTATGTCAGAGCAGATTATTAAGCTGACACCTGACAGAAGTGACTGTGGTGACAGGCTGGATAAATATATTTCAGAGGAGCTGGAGGAGGTATCCCGCTCCTATGTAAAAAAGCTTATCGAGAGTGACCGTGTTAGGATAATAAGAGATAATCCTGTTAAAAAACTAAAGCCCTCCTATATCATTTCCGAGGGAGACGAGGTAGAGGTTACACTTCCTGAGCCGGAAAAACTTAGTATTGAAGCTGAGAATATACCTCTGGATATAGTTTTCGAGGATGATGATATAATAATCATCAATAAGCCTCAGGGCATGGTTGTTCATCCTGCTCCGGGCAATTATACAGGCACTCTTGTAAATGCTTTGATGTATCACTGCGGGGACAGTTTATCATCCATAAACGGAGCTGTAAGACCGGGGATAGTCCATAGAATTGATAAGGATACCAGCGGTCTTCTTGTTGTATGCAAAACTAATCTGGCTCATCAGAGTCTGGCAGAGCAGTTTGCAGAGCATAGTATAAACAGAGTATATAGTGCTGTGGTTTATAATCATTTTGATACATCCAGGATGAACAGGGCAGAAGAAGCAGAAGAAATAGTAATACTGAATGAGTCTGAGAAGGTGGAGATACCTGAGCTATATACCGAAACTGTAAATAAGCCTATCGCAAGAGCAAAGACTGACAGAAAGAAGATGGCTATTGATGCGGATGGAAGAAGAGCAGTAACTCATATCTATCTTATGAACAATCTGAAGGATAATATGGCATTTGTAAGATGTAAGCTGGAAACAGGCAGAACACATCAGATAAGGGTTCATCTTACAAGTATCAATCATCCGCTTCTGGGAGACCCTGTATATGGTCCCAAATCCTGTCCATATAATCTTAAAGGTCAGATGCTTCATGCCGGTACTCTTGGTTTTGTTCATCCTAGAACCAAGGAATATATAGAGTTCAGGAGTGAACTGCCTGAATATTTCAGCAGGCTGCTGGGGAGGCTTAGCTGAATAATAAACAGCAGGGGCTTATTTAATATCTGCTGGTTATGCCCAGCAGTGACTTAATCAGCAGACACTAAGTAAATTTATTTCAAGGAGGGGGACGATAATGAAGACTATTAATGCTTTTAGAAGAGACAAGTGGTCTTTCGTTGTTGCATTTCTTTTTGCTGTGATATCTTGTGTTCTTTTTCCGGCAATGAATGCATTTGCGGAAGGCGATGATAATTCTTCTGATGTGAGTAATAAGGGTAATACAGTTCGGCTTGAATCAAGAACATATTATGCTTCGGATATTCTCGGTGGATTTGATTATTATGCTGATGCTTCTGATCTGAAATATACACTTACGATCATCATGAATCAGGATCTGACTATCAGGTCACTCGAGATAAGGGATGGTGTGGAACTTATACTTAAGGGAGACCATACACTTACAGTAACAGAGGGAGTTGATGCTTACAGTACTGTAGGTGGTTCACCAAGTATCTCGATCGAGGAGAAGGCTTCTCTTAATTCCATCGGAGGCGGATACGGCATCGTTATTCATAATGGAAGTCTTAATATTGATACTACGGGTACGGTTACGGCTACTGGAACTGGATACTATCGGGCTAATGATTTTGGTGGTAAGGATTTTCAGCCTGGTTGTGGTATATTTGCTCATTATGTAAGTATTTATAACGGAAATGTCATCACTTCGGGAGTTGATGGTGATAATATTTTGAATGCCAGCGGACCGCTCATTAAGAATCCGGGATATGGTGTTTGTACATACGGCTCTGATAACGGAGTATTCCTGTATGGAGGAAGCCTTAAGGCCAGCGGAGCCAGCTATGGTGTATTTGCTTCTACGTTCTATGCGGAATATACGGGACATGGATCGGGTGTATATGCTGATCTGAGTGGAACTGAGGCGGCTCTTAAGTCTGGGGCAGGTGGTTCTCAGAGAATTGAATTAGTTAGTCCGGTTACTATTTCTACTCCGGAAGGTGGTAAGGCCGGTTTATTTAAGATTATAGATAAGAATTATACTAATGAAACTACAGAGAGTGGTTATGAGGAGTACGAGAATTATTACATTTTAGATGGTGGCGGTGGTATTGCTAAGCATGCTGTACTGACCACACCGGTTACATATACGGTAGAAGCTTCTATTCCGAATACTACAATGAAGGTTGGTGAGACGATGCAGATCACACCAACTACGAAGCGTAGTGATTCTCAGCCGGTGACAAATGCTGTTTATGAGTACACTTCACTTACTCCGGGTGTTGTCGAGGTTGACGCAAATGGCCTCGTAAAGGGTATTTCACCTGCGGATGCTTCTGTGCTTGTCACTGATACCGCAAATGGCGTTTACACGACAGTCAGCTTTTCTGTTAAGGCGGATGATGCCGGTTCCGGTGAAAAGGATTCCAGTTATTTGAATGAATGGCGGGATGGTAAGTGGTACGATCAGTACGGAAGACAGAACTACAGCGGTACGCTTTCATGGAAGAAGAATTCCAAAGGCTGGTGGGTAGAAGATACTCTTGGCTGGTACCCGGTAAGCATGTGGCAGAAGATCAATGGCATCTGGTACTATTTCGATTCTTCTGGATATATGGTTTCTGATCAGTGGATCGATGGATGGTGGTGCGACTCAGACGGTTCATGTACCTACGGTGGTCAGGGCTCATGGCATTATGATCAAAGAGGCTGGTGGTATCAGGATACGCTTGGATGGTTGCCACAGGCAAAATGGCAGAAGATTGACGGTGTATGGTATTACTTCCATGCAGATGGTTATCTTGCTACCAATCAATATGTAGATGGATACTGGGTAGATGGTAGTGGAGCGTATAGAGAGTATTGATGTAGGATTATTGTAAAGGAATAATAAAAAAAGAATTAATAAGGCCAGAGGTTAGTCTTTGGCCTTATACTTTTGAAGGTATTATGGGGGTATTTTATGAAAAGAGATATGAATTATCATAAACAGAGAGCTGCAGAATTTGTGGCAGGTCTTAGCTTTGAAGAAAAGCTTGGTATAATTGCCGGATGCAAGCCTCTGATTAAAAAATTCGGTCTGGAGCATTTGGGATTTAATGGAGAAGCGGCACATGGAGTTCAGGCTAGACATGACCAGAGCTTCGACCTGGGAGAACCTGTAAATACCACAATCTTTCCTAACCCGGTAGGAATGGCATCATCCTTTGATAAGGAGATGATGCATGCTATAGGCGAGGTGGTTGGTACAGAGATGAGAAGTCTTATGAATGAAGGGCTGAATGGAACTCTGTGCGGCTTTGCTCCTACAGTCGATATGGAACGTGATCCAAGATGGGGACGTAACGAAGAAGGCTATGGAGAGGATCCTCATCTGGCTTCGAGAATGGCAGGAGAGTATATACTCGGTATGGCAGGAGAGGATGAAACCTATGTCAGAGCGGGTGCTACTCTTAAACATTTCTATGCCAATAATGTTGAGTATAACCGATTTAAGTCTGACAGCCGTATGCCCCTTGATCTGAAAGAGGATTATTATATCAGAGTATTTAAGGAGATAATCGAATATGCAAAGCCTCTTTCTGTAATGACCTCTTATAACCTTGTAAATGGTGTTCCATCTACCTTTTGTTCTGAAATAAATGAGCTTCTCAGACCTTGGGGAGTAACTTATATCGTATCAGATGCCTTTACACTTGGGTATGCTGTAACGGATCAGAAAAAAGCCGAGGATGCGGCAGATGCTGTTATAAAGGGACTTACCGCCGGTATTGATCTGTTTATGGAAAAGCCGGAGTTTCTTGATGCAGCAATGAAAAAGCTTATGAGTACAGGCGCACTGAAGGAAGAAGCTATAGATAGTATTCTGATAAACAAGCTTACAGTTTATTCTGTTCTTGGAATGATGAATGAGGATATAGGTGAAGACGGTCTGTCTAAAGCATTTCCTATATCAGAATATAATATATCAAAGGTTGATACACCTTCTTCAAGAGCACTTTCCAGAAAAGCTGCTGCTGAGGGAACTGTTCTTCTGAAAAATGATGGCATGCTTCCTCTTATAACTGAAGGCTACGAAGAAGAATCTGTATTTGCCTTTGGTCCTTTCTATGACCGTTGTCCGCTTGACTGGTATAGCGGAATATCAAGTCATTTTGTTACATTTAAAGAAGGAATGAACAGTCCGGGTAATCCATTATATCCTAAGGTAAGGATAGTACTGAAGGATGACAGATTTGTCAGGGATTGCTGCTCGGATATGAAAGATCAGGGAGCTGCTGAAGCATCAGATACAATGCAGGATAACACATCTGAGAACGCTAAAATGTATGCCGGATTAAAAAATAATGAGGTTGTCGCTGTCGGCAGGGAGGAAGCAGAAATATTTGAGATAATGCTTTGGGACGACAGCAGGTTTACACTTCGCAGTACTTCCACCGGACTTCTTCTGACTACGATACCTCCTGACAGCAAGGTAGTAAACATTGAAGAGGCTGTACTGGACTATAAGCTTTATATAGCCGCCGGTGAAGCCTTTAGCTGGTTTGTAAATGAAGCTTTCCAGATGATAGATGACAGGGGAGAGGTTATAAGCTTTAATGAGGAAAATGCGCTTTCCTTCTGGACGGATTCAAGAATAGAAGGGTTTGTCAACTTTGATGGTACAGTTAAGGCATCCTTTGAAACAGTAGCAGATGTACCGGAGCTTATAAGACTGTCGGTTGATGAATATGGTCTTGGAGCTGATACTTCTATTATCATGTGTGCCGGTCTTCATCCTATAGTTAACTGTAAAGAGGAAAGAGACAGGACTTCTATAGAGCTTCCTCCATTTCAGAGAGCCTCCCTCAGACTTCTTAGGGAAAGCTTTAATAATATAATATTAATAATTATGGCAAATGCTCCGGTGGCTGTAGAAGAGGAGGATAAGGCAGATCAGATAAGAGCTATACTTTGGAGTGCCTTTGGAAGTGAAGAATTCGGTAATGGACTTTCGGATATAATAACAGGCAGGCTCAGTCCCGCCGGACGTCTCTGCCAGACCTGGTACAGAAACGATTCCCAGCTTGCGGATATTGAGGATTATGATATCAGAAGAAATGGCATGACCTATATCTATATGACTGATAAGCCTTTATACAGATTTGGGTATGGACTTAGCTATTCGGAATTTGAATGTAAGCTGATGGAAATGAATGTCGAATCCATAAAATCAGATACAGAAGCTATAGATAAGCATTTTATAGAAGCTACAGATAAGCCTTTAAAAGAGGCTGCAGATAAGCATTTTAATGTAAGCATAAAAAATACAGGTGACAGAATATCTGACTATGTTGTGCAGATATATAAGTCACCTGAGGATAGGTATTATCTATATGGTAATGATAGATATGGGAAGGATGTATATGGCTCAGTCATTCCGGTGGGAAGTGTACTTACAGCCTTTGAGAGAGTTCATGACATAAAACCTGGCGAAGAGGTTATAGTCACGATATAGTTTTTCTTCTCCCTCTTTTAATTATATACATCTGTTCATCGGCTTCCTTTAATGCCTGAGTTATATCAAAGCTGTCATCGAAGGTAGAGGTCAGATAACCACAACTGGTTCTGATCTCATATGGCCGCTCGTTGCTCCTATTGTATTCATCAAGACTTGCATTTATCCTGCTGATTATGGCATCGGGATCACATTCTCCAAGGATAACGGAGAACAGCTCATCTCCGCCGAATCTGACGGATAGATTCTTGCCCAGAATAGCATTTTTCAGAGCTTTAGCTACCTGTTCGATAGCCACATCACCTTCAGCATGACCATAATTATCATTTATATATTTAAGTCCATCCAGATCAGACATGATTACAGTTATTTTTTCATTAAAATATTTCTTCTGTCGGACGAACTCTCCATAGATTCGCTGGAAACCAATTCTGTTATAAAGACCTGTAAGAGGATCATGGAAGTACATTTCATCCATCTTACTTCTAAGTGTCTCTTGATACTGGAGATTGATGAAACCTCCTATTGCGGTGCTGACAGAGTTGGTTACAGTCATGGTATTGGTATAGTTGGATATATAATAATTACGGAAGTAATAGCATATAAATCCAAACGGAATCTCCATATAGTAAAGTGTATTGAACAGAAGAGGGTAACCATCCTTTGTTAGCTCTATAATTCTGTCATACAGTGCCGGGGTTAGTACATCTTCAGAATAGTCAGATGTATGCTCCGGCATTTTAAATGTATCCTGTTTATATTCACCGGCGTGATCGGTATCATATATAAGAACAAATTCTTTGGTCTGACCTGCCAGATCATCTCTCAGAAAATAATTATTATCATTTTCCAGACATTTTCTATCAACTACAACCAGTGAATTCTTGGTTTTGTAGGATTCGAGATAGGATACCATCTCTCCGATGTTTTTACTGGTCTGCATGGAAGAGGTTATCTGCTGAAGCACCCGGTTATCATCATTATTTCTTGAAAAGCTTTCCTTGAACCAGTCATTTAACATTTTAGGATGGAACTGCAGGCTTGGGCAGCCACAGGATTCATTTGGCACGAACACAGGAACTATAGTTGAATTCTTATGTTTATGTTCTTTGATTTCATATAATAAGGAATCTGCTGAAGCATCTGCCAGAAGAATGATGTCACATGAAGAGGTGGTAATCTTTGGAGATGTAAAGTAAACCTCATCATAACCATCAAAGCCGGTTACTATTACATCCTCAGGGACTTTATAACCTGCTTCTATAAGCATTTCCGTTGCTGTGATAGCCATATTATCATTAGCACAGATGATAGCCTGTGGAAGAGTATCTCTGTCGAGAAGCTCTCTCATAACAATACGGCAGGGATCTGACCAGAAATATCCATAGCTCAGCATGCTGTCATCATATTCGATATTATTCTCCTTAAGGACCTGCTTATATACATCTATACGACGATTGGAGAATTCATTATCCGGCTGACCGGCAATCATATGCGGTCTTCTTACCTTATGCTCCTCAATGACATGGCGGACAACCTTTTCAAAGCCCTTTTCGTATTCAAAGGTTATGCAGGAGGCATTGTCATAGGTTCCATCTGCGATTATTACAGGTAGATCATATTCTGAGGAATGGGAAATGATTCTACTGGCTATCTTATGGCTCTTTATCTTTTCGTCCATAATGATAACGCCCTCAAGATATTTATATGGAATAAGATCAAAGATATATTTCTCTGTTGCCAGTCTGTCCTCCTCCCAGTAGATATCGGAATTGATAGCAAACACAAGAAGAGAGAAGCCTTCGGTGCGAAGCCTCTCATTTAATTTTTCTATATATCCATGTATCTGGGGATCATATATACGTGATGTACATAGAGCCACTAATCTGGCTGATTTTTTCATTTTGATTACCTTTTCAAATGATTCCTTATCCTTATACAACATTTGATAATTTGATTCTATCAGTTTAGTACAAATATTTGTTATACCTGATTTTATGATATTAGTATCAACGAATTTGATTATTTTCCTTATCATTATAAACATTATTATGAGCAAATACAATATTGTAATTATTTCCGGTATTGGCACTGTATAGACATGAAATTGACAGAATTGTTATTTTGACGGCTTTTCTTCTAAATTCGTTCCGGATACGATATAATGGAAATGTATAATAAATAACATCATTTTAATATTATGATATAAGAGTCCAAATGATTTCCTGCAAGCAGGAACGGATTTTGTTTTTTTACACTTATGTCATATTCTTGAGATTAAAGGAGATGCTTATGAAATGTAATGTTTGTAATAACGAAATCACATCTGCCGATCTGGCCAGAGGACCCTTTTGTCCATATTGTGGTAATCATATAGATATACAGTATAGCGGCACGACAGGAGGGCAGCCACAGCAGCCTTATCAGAATCAGCCGGGAATGCAGCCACAGCAGATGAATCAGAGACCGCAGCCTGGAATGCAGCCACAGCAGATGAATCAGAGACCACAGCCCGGTATGCAGACCAATCAGATGAACCAGCCGGGATTTAATCAGCCTTTTAATCAATCCGGAAATCCGGGAATGTATCAGCAGCCTCCGGTTCAGAAGAAGAGTAAACTTCCGCTTATTCTGGGAATTGTAGCCGGTGTTCTGGTGCTTGCCTTTATAACCATTCTGGTTATAACACTTCTGAAGGGCAGGGGAGATAATGAAAAATCATCTGATGATGCAACCACAGAGTATGCAGAATCAGATAAAACAGATACAGAAGAAGTAAGTACAGAGGCTGTATCAGAGCTGACAGAAGAGATAACGGAAGAAGCGACAACAGAGGAACCAACAACCGAAGAACCGGCTCCTGTTCCGTATGCTGAGGAGAATGGTCTCAAAATGGGGACAATGGATGATACCGGAACAGGTATGCCTGCGTTTGTGTTTTATAATAGTGAAGATGCTTTATATGAAAATATAATAATTCCTGATGGACTTATTAGTAATACAGGTCAAAATTCAATAAATGTTCAAAATATAACAGTTTCTGAACCTGATAGTGATGGAATGGTTACATATCATATCGAGTTTCAGAGAAAAACAGAATCGATTATATCTGATAACTCTTCAACTAATTGGTACGTATCTGCCGGCGCGTGGTATCCAGTTATTTTTGATTACTATACCGGTTATAAAATAAAAGCTCCTGATACTTTAAATGGTCTTGTGGATGAGGCAAAAGAAAAGGAATCAACATCTTTTGATTTAAATGATAAATCAATATCGATTGAAAGGGTTATTATTTACGATGATGTTTCAGCGGATTGCTTATGGGACCCTAAAGAAACAGATGCAGGATATGATTATACTTATAATTTAGCAGCTAGATATATTTATGTTATAAAGGCACCACAGGATTATGATGGTTTAACTATAGCTATATATAATGCAGATATTAATTATGATGAATATATTGAGGAAGTTAAAGATAAAGATGAAGATGAAGCGACGGAGCTTCGAAAGCTTCTGGATGAGAATAAATCCGGCTATCAAAGAAAAGCTGAGGACTATATATATATAAGAGTTAAGGATTATGCTGTAGAAGAAACATCAGAATCAATCAGAAACATGCTTGCATCTTCATTTGATGGATATGATGAGCATAGCTTTGACTGGACGACTAACTATCCATCAGCCGGCAGACCTGATGATACCATTATTACAGATACCGGTTTACTGGATGGTCACTGGAAGGGCTTCTTCTGGTGGGACAGAGATAATAAGCTGAACTGTTATGGTGAAGAATATGCAGATGTATATATTACATCTAATGATAAAAGACTGGATGTTACGATAGATTATAATGTCTATAGATGGGATGCCAGTGGTGATTTTACTGAAAAAGAAGAAGAGAATCTGAGTGTGTTTGGAGATATGGCAGATGATGGTTCAGTTGATCTGAGCGATACAGCACTTCCATTTACAATAACGGGCTTTTATACAGATGGCGCAGTTCAATATGCAGTAGGTACCATGATGATGCCAAGTGGAGAGACTGCTGAAGTATATTTCTACAGACCATAAGTTTATCGGAAGGAAAACAAGGTCCCGCGAAGCGAAAACCTGTTTTTCCCAGATAAATTACCGTAGATTAATACCGGATGCGAAGCATCTGCTCTTACGAGCTAAACCGCAAGGCAAAGGCAGTAAAATGTCTTTGCCTTTTTTATTAGTAAGATTATCTGTCTATTGGTCTTATTTTGTGTTATAGTAGGTTAGGTTGCCGCTTCACATAAACTGCTGAACCGGCCAACTCATCAGTTGACTGTCTGATAGCTGATATTTTAATACGGGAGAGTAGTGTAAGATGTTTTGTAAAAATTGTGGAAATCAGATTGATGATAATGCTATGTTTTGTACTTACTGTGGCAAACCTGTTAAGGCTGAATCTAATGAAATGAATCAGCAGGCTCCGCATGATAATACAGCCGGTTCAGGCTCCCCTAAGATACCTAACAGGATAACTGTTAATAATCTGCCTGCAAGTCAGAAGAATCCTTCTGAATTCAGAGACTTTACACCTCCGGTAAAGAAAAAGAAGATGTCACCTCTGGCTGTAACCGCCATTATACTGGGTTCTATCGCATTCCTTGCTATAATTGCCGTAGCAGTAATAATGGGTCTCAGAAAATATAATTCAGATAACCAGGAAACAGTAGTGGTTAATGATAAAGATGATAATGATAATTCTCATAAAACAGACGAGAATATAGTAAGTACAGTTTCCGATTCTGAAAAGACTGATAAGGGCAGTACAAGTGATGCCGCCGAGAAAAAGGATAAGGCTGAAAATCAGGCTTCAGAAACATCAGCAGAGGAAGTAAAGGCTGACAAGATAACTATAAAAGCCGCATATAAGGCATATCTTAATATACTTTCAGATCATAAGGATAAAATCAGAAATTACAACTGGCAGATGGGATATGAAGCCACTGAGAATTATCCTGTATCCTTTAAGGATCTGAATAATGACGGAATAGAAGAGATGATATTCCTCGAAGCAGAAAGCTTATATGAGGCTTCCTTATATATTTATTCATATGAAAAAGAAAAGATGGTCAATTCATATACTTATCAGAATCTCGATGTGGAAGTGGCAGGAGGAACTGATTACTATCTTGCTGATCTTAAGGACAGCGAGGAACTGATACTGTTTCGTCAGATGTCAGATGAAGGAACTGACATAGTATATACTATACTGGGACTTGATAATTTTGGTAAATATGTTTCAGTGGATGAGTTTGAGAGAAGCTCTTATCCAAATGAAGATTATTCAGATACAGTTGTAACCTGCAAGAGAAACGGTGCTGAGATAGAGGCTTCGGAATTTGACACTTTAATAAAAGAAAAACTGGATAATATAGATATGCTTCTGACACATTCAGCTCCTGAAGCCCTTGATGAAATTATAGTTAAAAACAGATGCTCATATATGACTCTGGAGGAAGCGGTTAGTAAGCTGAGTAAGGAGCTGGACGATGTAGATGTTGAGTCACTTTTCAAGGTATCACTTCCGGTAAGTAATGATATATATTTTACATTTGCTAGTGGAGCAGGTGGATGGTCAACCTGGTTAATTTTGGATGGAGATGGTAACTTCTCAGGTAATTATCATGATACAGATATGGGTTCCACCGGAGAGGGATATCCAAATGGAACTATTTATTATTCCAACTTTAATGGTTCATTTAAGAATATAACACAGGTTGACAGATATACTTATAAGATGGAGCTTGATCATTATAATACTGATCAGGAAATAGGAACTGATGAGCTTTTCGAAGAAACTCATTATATCTATACAGAGCCTTATGGAATAGATGGTGGTTCTACCTTTTATCTATATACGCCCGGAAAGCCTATAAGCGAGCTTTCAGAAAGCTTCCTTAGCTGGAGCTATGGGGTTATAGGAGATATAAGCGGAAATACTACACTTGATACATATGCCTTATATAATGAGGAAACCGGAGAGGCATTCTTTGTTGAAAATACTGATGATTTACAATAAGTTTGATAAATACTGTAATTATTCAGGATATGTAAACTCTTGATTTGTTTTTTTGAGATAAGCTTTATCAATGTTTTGCGATATAAGCTTTATCAATGCTTTTACGATATAAGCTTTATTGATATTTAAAATGTATAAAAGGGATGTATAATGAAACAGAATGTCATCATGATACTTGCATCGAATTCTCCAAGAAGAAAGGAACTTCTTGAGCAGGCAGGACTTGAATTTGAAGTAATTCCAAGTGATGCGGAAGAAATAATAACAAGCAATCTCCCACAGGAAGTCGTTCTGGAGCTTTCACGGCAAAAATCCACGGCCGTAGCTGATAAATTCATAGAATACCCACCGCAGTATCTGGAAACCCTTATAGATCCGGAGAAGGGTGGTGTAATGGTAATAGGCGCTGATACAGTAGTTGCATATGATGGTAAAATTCTCGGAAAGCCGAAAAATGGTAAAGATGCAGCAAATATGCTGAATATGCTTTCAGGAAATACCCATGAGGTTTATTCCGGAGTAACCTGTAAGGTCTTACAATTCGATGATAAACGAACTAAGCTTATAGAAACTGATTCATTTTCTTTTTATGAAAAGACCTTTGTAAATATGTATCCATTTGATACCTTTGAAGCAATAGATTATATATCAACCGGCGAACCAATGGATAAAGCCGGCGCATATGGAATCCAGGGAATCGGCCAACGACTCGTTGAATCAATAAAAGGTGATTATAATAATGTTGTGGGATTTCCACTTAGCAGATTTATGAAGGAATTATCTGAAAGGGATTATATATCATATATATAATGAGCTGAAAATCACTTGATTACAGAGCAAAATAGTAGTATAGTAAAAATATGTATTTATTCGTGAAACCATAGTTTTGCGAAAAATTATGGTGTATAATATACTGTGAGAGTGGTTTTTACTCATTTTTTATTCATTAATTGAGTTTTTCTATATATAAAATATTGATAAATATATCAGATAAATAAACTGGATATATTTATTGTGGATTATTAATTATGACTTAATATTTTGTATATGGTTTTATATCTGTTATTTTCATGTTATTGTATTACATTGAAAAATATGAGGTAAATATTATGTCCGAATCTTATGCAAAACAATTATCCAAAAAGCAAATACTTGAACTGCGGTCCATACTTTCAGATCTGCCTCCTTATGTAAAGGATTTTATGCGTTCTATTGATACGACTACACAGCCACGTACACGTATTGCTTATGCACATGATATTAAGTATTTCTTTGAGTTTCTGCAATCAGAGAATCCGTACTTAAAAAAGAAAGAAATGCACGATATCTCCTATTCAGATCTTGATAGTCTGTCTTCCAGAGATATTGAGGAATATCTTGACTATCTGTCATATTATGTACGTGATGGGCGGGAATATACTAATGATAATGCTTCCAAGAAACGAAAACTCGTTGGAATCAGAGCCTTTTTTAAGTATTTATATGTAAATGACTGTATATCTCAAAATATAACTGAAAAGGTTAAAACTCCAAAAATAAAGGAGAAAACCATAGTTCGTATGGAAGCCAATGAAACTGCTGACTTTCTGGATAATGTTGAATATGGTTCAAAGCTTACCCAGAGGCAGCAGAAATTTCATGAACGCGATAAAACCAGAGATCTTGCACTTATGACGCTTATGCTATCAACAGGACTTCGTGTTTCCGAAACTGTGGGACTTAATATTGATGATGTTGATTTTGATAATTCCCGTGTTAAAGTTACACGAAAAGGTGGAAATGAAGCCTTTGTTTATTTTTCTGATGAAGCAACCTCTTACCTGATGGACTATATAGAAATCCGTAAGAAAATTGTACCGGTTGATGGGCACGAGGATGCACTATTTCTCTCCTCTCAAAGAAAACGTATATCAGTACGTTCTGTAGAGAATCTGGTTAAAAAGTATGCCAGTGTTACTACTCCGCTTAAGAAGATCACGCCGCATAAGCTGCGAAGCACCTATGGTACAGCTCTTTATCAGGAAACCGGTGATATATATCTGGTTGCAGATGTTCTGGGACATAAGGATGTAAATACAACCCGTAAGCATTATGCTGATATTGAACAGGAAAGAAAACGTGGTGCCAGAAATAAGGTTACTCTTCGGGAAAACTCCTCTTCTCCTGATATTGATCCGGTATTTTTGAAAAATAAAGATGATGATGAAAATGATTGATTTATCAAAAAATATATTGTTCAATATAATTTACAGTAAATATATTATGTAAACTAACATATCTTATAAAAAATGTCAATGCTTTTCCATTGACATTTTTTATCTGACGCTTTTTATATTTGGTTTCTAAACAAACCTTGTTATCATCCGTTTAACGATCATCATTCTTGTAATTATCAGTTTAATGATTATCATTATTATTTTCGTTATTAAGGTCATCATTACTATTGATTTCTTGTTTTGTACTATCCTCTGAGGACTTAATATTCAGTATCCTGTCTGTATCCTCAGATTTATATTTGAATAAAAACAGATATAATATTACAAATACACTGATGGTTACACAAATATCAGCAAAGTTGAATACAGGAAACTTTATAATCTTTGCATAGATAAAATCAACTACATATCCCAGTCTGATGCGGTCTATCATATTGCCGATGGCACCGCCATAGATTGCAGTAATACATATTCTAAGCGGCAGAAACATTGGTATATCTATAATGTTTTTATAGGCTATTCCAAGAAGTATCATAACTATTACTGTAAAGATAAGCAGCAAAGTTATCCTTCCTGACAAAGACCCCCATGCAGCTCCGGTATTTCTGATATATTTTAGAACTAATGCATCACCAATAATCTTCTTTTCATCACCTAAGTTAAAATTCTTAATAATCAGATACTTGGTAAACTGATCAATAATAACGAGAAGTATTATAACGAATATTGATATTAATATTTTAGTTACTCTTTTCATATATAATAATCCTTATATTTATGTTTTTAGCTGTTATCAGAAAATATATAGAAATGCTTTCTTGTTTGAAACTGTTTCCAGACATATAGAAAGTATTCTGTTAATTATTTTTTCTGATGTATAGATGGCTATCTGTTATATTACTGTTTCCTGATGTATTGAAAGCTTTCTGTTATGTTGCTGTTTCCAGATATTCAGAAAAGGCTTATTTAATTAGCTGAGGTATTATATTCCCTAAGGTATTCTGTAAGCGCATCCTTCATATCATCATCACTTACATCAGTTCTGATTATAGCATTACCAATCGAATCAAGAAGAATAAACTTTATATATGAACCTACAGCTTTTTTATCACTATGCGTAATGTATATTATCCTGTCTATATCTGCATCTGATATTTTAAGCCTAGGAAGGCTGTATTCCTTGAGTATATATGAAGCAATGGTATTTACCGCCTCCTGAGTTATAAGCCCCTTATTACGTGATATTATCGCTGCCAGGATGCATCCTATAGAAACACATTCGCCGTGCAGCAGCTCAAAGTTCATATATTTCTCTATTGCATGCCCAAGAGTATGTCCAAAATTAAGCAGGGCTCTTTCACCTTTTGTTTCGTGAGGATCATCTTCTACAACCATCTTTTTTATCCTGTTACATTCATAGATGATTTTATACAGGTTATCTGATGAATATCCATATATACATGAATCATCCGAAGGCTGGGAATCAGCTACAGGTGTCATATTGATAAGCTCAGTAAACAGTTCATTATTTTTGATCAGAGCTGACTTTACGACCTCTCCCATTCCACTGTAAAACTGTCTCTTACTCAGAGTCTTTATGGTACTGAGATTGATATAAACCAGCTTCGGCATGTGAAATGCACCTACCATATTTTTATATGAATCAAAATCAACACCCGTTTTGCCTCCGATACTGGAATCGACGTCGGCAAGAAGACTGGTAGGCACCTGGATAAAATCAATTCCTCTTAGATATGTTGCTGCTGCATAGCCGCACATATCTCCGGTCACACCACCTCCGAGTGCCAGTAGAACATCTTTTCTGTCAAAATGCTCCTCTATGAGCTTTACATACAGTTCTCTAACTGTGTCAAGATTCTTGCTTGGTTCCCCTTCAGGGAATACAAAGCTTATAATTTTAGAAAAATGTTCCCGGGAAACCCTTATAATTTCATCAAGATAAATTGATGCAACTCTGGAATCGGACACGATACAGAGTTTTTTTGAACCATCCGGATTATAGGTATCATAAAAATCCTTCAGTCCTTCAAAATCATTTGAGTAAATTATGTTGTAGATTGGTCTGCCCTCATAATTAATAGGCAGCTTATTAATAATATTTGACATATTAAAACCTCAAAAACCAGGCAAAAAGAAGATCTTTCTACCTGGTATAACAAAATAAAATATTAACTTTGATAAATATAATTATATATCATGTTACTGTCTAGTTTAGAATGTGAAATATACAGTAATTCATATATGATTAAAACTACTGATTTGTTTTGAAGGGATCTATTCCGTCCCCTCCAAGGGTAGAACCATAAACATTGGAAGAATTACTTTGTTTGTTTGCCATACTCAGCTTCTGACCACTTCCTCCTCCAAGTGAACTACCACTTCCATTACCGCCTCCGGAATCACGAGATGAAGTGAAATCACCTGTTCCACTAAAGAATGCCATTGCTTCCTCTTCTTCCTTATGATAGCCGGAAGCAGCTACTCTCGAAGCTGCATCAGGATCAAAATCATTATCATCCAGAAATCTTCTCATCTTTCTTATAAGAGAATTGATATTGGATTTGTACTCAGCATATTTGGCGGTAAGCTCTAACAGCTCAGCTTCAAGTCTGTCTCTTTCAGCCTTAGCTTCCTTTATAAGCTCATTACCACGGCTCTTTGCTTCATTTTCAATAGCTTTAGCAGTTTTCTCGGCGTTGGTTTTTGACTCTTCAGAGGTTTTATCTGCCAGAAGAAGCCTCTTATTAAGTTCATTTTCAGTTGCTTTATAATGTTGAACTGTATCAGTAAGTGTTATGACCTTCTCCTTAAGTTCTGCATTCGATCTGTAGAGCTCCCCATAGCTCTTTGATACTTCATCGAAAAATGCCTGAACATCCTTTTTGTCATATCCTAAACCTGCCTTGAAATGCTTTTGTTGAATATCAAGTGGTGTTAGCATGTTCCAATTGCCCCCTTCTGATAAGTACTACTGTCCAAGAATAGGTGAAACAGATGTACTATTCAGTATTTCTTCTCTGAGATCGCCAGATACCTCAATAGATTTAGGTACTGCGATAAATATGTTAGCGGATATAGCCTTTATGTCGCCATCTATTCCATAACAGGCTCCGCCGATAAAGTCTATAATTCTCTGTGCAGGTTCGAGCTGCAGGCCTTCCATATTGATAACTATAGCTCTGTTGGTTTTAAGAAAATCAACAACTGTCTGTGCATCATCGAATTCCTGAGGTTTTATAACAAATACTTCACCGCTGGTTGCAGTTCTTCTTCTTGGAGAAGCACCACCATCAAAGGCAACAAGCTTATCAGTAGCTGTCTGTGTTGGCTTTGAGAATCTGCGTGAAGGCTCCGGCTTTGAATAACTGGAACTGCTATAGCTTGGCGCAGGCTTTGAAGTACGCTCAGGTGCCGGTGCAGGCTTTGAAGCAGCCGGCTGTTTCTGAGTCCTTGGAGCTCTGGTTTTCCTTACAGGCTCCTCATAATCATCTTCATCCTCTTCCTCATCAAAAGAGTATTCATAATCATCATCGTATTCTTCGTCGTCATCATCACTGACTCTGAACATATCAAGAATACTTCTTCTTCCATTCTTTGCCATTAAATAATTATCTCCCGTTTCAAATGTATTTATTTACTCTCGCTCACCAAAGATGGCTGTTCCAACTCTTACCATTGTGGAACCTTCTTCGATTGCAACCAGGTAATCATTAGACATACCCATTGAGAGAATGGACATATCAACATTATCTATGTTTTGAGATTTTATGTCAAGTAATAATTCGTGCATCCCCCTGAATACAGGACGATTCTCCTCAGGATCAGATACAAATGGAGCTATGGTCATAAGCCCTTTAACCTTTATATGTCTGAAACTTGCGGCAATCTCCTTGACCAGATTTGCTGCCTCCTCAGGTTTAACTCCAAACTTGGAATCCTCTCCAGCATAATTAACTTCTACAAGTACATTTACTATTATTTCCTTTTTGGCAGCTTCTTTCTCGATCATCTGTGCAAGCTTCATAGAATCAACAGAATGAATCAGAACAGCTTTATTTATAATATATTTGACCTTATTTGTCTGAAGATGTCCTATCTGATGAAATCTGACAGGCGTGGAAACCAGATCAAACTTTTCCTTTAGTTCCTGCGGTCTGTTCTCACCAAAATCATTTACATCTATTTTAATAAGTGATTCTATATCACTAAGTGGCTTGGTTTTACTGACAGCTATTAATGTTACTTCACCCGGATCACGTCCTGCCTTTCTGCAGGTTTCATCGATTTTTTCTCTGACTGCACGGTAATTATTCTGCAAATCCATTTCTCTCATCTTAATACCTTCTTTTGCTTATTCTAAATTTATTTTATATTTATTTTGTTCTATATTTATTTTATGATAATTCTTTCATACATAAATATCTAAACATGATATAAGTGCCAAAAGTAATTATATAAAGAACTTTTGACACCTATAGTCAGTTATTAATAAAGTGTTTGACCGTCCTTTACCTGTTCAGCATCCAGGACTATATTATCAAATTCTTTTAGATTACCATCTGTTTCAAGTATAGTAAATTCATCCTGTGATTTCTTTATTACGACTTCAACAAAATCAGCTATACCCATATTTGCAAGGTAAACTCCTGTCATCTGTACTCTGTCCAGAGACAGAACCGGTGACGTTTCAGAGGAAGATTTGCCATGATATATCTGATCTGTATCCAGAAATGCATCCTTATCTATATAATAGTAATCATCATCTGTTTTATATATGATAACACTTACTATCTCATCACTTGGTTCACCCTCAGTTGCACTTTCATCAAATCTATGAACCTTTACCTCTCTTACTGATGTATTACCGTCAGAATTAAGTACATATTCCTTGGGAAGCATATATACTTCCTTATCTATAAGTGCTGAATTAGGAACCTTAAGACCTTCAAAACGATTAAGTATTATCTCAATGTTAAGGAATCTGTCGTCGATATAGTCAACCATATATTTATTCAGATCCATTGTAATGAAGTAGCCGTCTTCCTTTTTCTGAACATTTGAATCCTTATCAAATTTGGCAGACATATCTATATCCGAGCCATTTATTGTAAAGTACAGTTTGCTTTCTTCCTTAATAGCTTCATACTGTTCGTTGGTTATCTGACATACGATATGCCAGTTTTCATCAGCAACTATTTTAAATACTGTATTACTTGAATCCAGAATATCACCTGTTTTAAGTGAATTTTTTCTATAGTTATTCTGATTAAAATCCTCCGGTGAAAGAGTTTCCGGAGTCTTCTTCTCATAACCATCGAGGTAATATGCTATAACACCGCTGTCCGGAGCCTTGATGGTCTGAAGAGTTGATGTTACTGCAGCACCACCGGTATTAATCTGCTGCATCATTACTTCACTGGAAAGCTCCATGACCTTGCTTTCAATCTCAGATTTGAAATTATACAGATTATTAAACTGTATATCCGAATATGAAGACTTATAATTATCAATGGAGTTCCTTATATGAACATAGTCAGCCTGAGTAAAGAGCTTATTGCCTTCATCGCTGTCGCCAGTTGCTTTAATGGCTGCTATAACATTCCCGGTTTCATCTATTGTGCATACAGGACTGTTCTTCTTGATCTTATCTCCGTCACGTACAAAGTAGATCAGATAACCTGACTTTGAGCTGGTAATCTCGACTTCATTACGAAGTGCTATACCTGTACAGGAAATATTATTATTAATATTACTGGAGCCGACCTTATAGGTGGTTATAGGCTCTTTGGAGATAGATTTGATAACACATGCAACGACATAGATAAGTATCAGGACAAATAAAATAATTGCAGAGTTAAGTCTCGCTGCCCTGCTAAGCCTGATAACATTCGGATTCTCCGGTCTTCTCTTTCTTCTTTTTTTACGTCGATTATTACTCATAATTCTTCCATATAATTACTATTATTTTTATATATATCAGTTGGTCAGATTAAATAATGTACTAACCTTACTGTAAAGATCATCAGGTCCGATACTATCGGCTACAAACAAAGTATAGGAATGTTCATTTATCAGAACATTCATCGTTAGACAACTTCCTGCCTTACTTGTGGTTCCTGTTTTCCAGGTTTCCATAGTAATATTGGACGGGAGCTGGTAGCCGCCTGATAGAAACTGATTTGTCGGCGATATACTGTCAGTCTGTGTATAGCCCTCTGCATCAGTATAGGAATAAGTGAAGGTGCTGTAGGAATCTATCTCTGTGATAATAGCATGCTTCTTTGCTTCCCTTATGATCAGATACATATCGTAAGCTGTTGTGTAATGATCATCCTCATGGAGTCCGTGAGGATTGATAAAATGTGATGATGTAGCACCGATCTGATATGCTTTATTATTCATCATCGTACAGAAATCAGCCTCTGTACCTCCTACATATTCTGCAAGTATTACAGCGAAATCATTATAGGATTTCATCAGAAGTCCATACAGAAGGTTTCTTACTGTTATAGTACATCCTTTGGTGAGACTGCTCTTCATAGCACTTTCATCTGTTATAGCTGTATCATGCTGGAGAGTGACCTCATCATCCAGACTGATCTTTCCTTCATTAAGTGCATCACATACCACAAGGGCTGTCATAAGCTTTGTTGTACTTGCCGGATATATGCGTCTCAGAGCATTATGCGCTACTACTACCTCGTTGGTATCATTATCCACCATGATAGTAGCATAGGTATCATCCTGAAAAAGAGATGCATTTACTTCCTCTCCCGGCTTTAGGACCGCATTTTCAGACTGATATCCTGTCAGCTCAAAGGTTGGAAAGCTGGAATCTACCGGAACAGCGATAGATATATCTTCATCATAATGATTATTAAAATTCTTACTATCAAGGACTAGATATCCAATGATGCTTAGGGCAGCTATGGATAATATCAGATAGTATATTATGGCTCTTCCCATTACTAAACCTCTACTAATGTTTATAGAGTGATCTCCAGTCGAGATCTCCTCTTTCCAGAGCCTTTATAAGAAGCTCTGCTGTAGCCAGATTTGAAGCAAGTGGAATATTATATATATCACAGAGAGTGGAAATATTATGAAAATCATTATTATGAGGCTGACTCATACTATTCTCTCTCAGGAATATAACAAGATCCATCTGGTTTGCTTCTATCTGGGTTGCAATCTGTTCTATTCCACCCAGATGACCGGCAAGAAATTTATGTACATTTATTCCGGATGCCTCTTCTACGAGACGACCTGTTGTTTCTGTGGAATATACATCATGATGTGTAAGAATTCCACGATAGGCAATGCAGAAATTCTGCATCAGTTTCTTTTTGGGATCATGTGCAATCAGTACAATATTCATCTTATCCTTCTCCCTTGTATAAACCTAGTACTTCTTACGCTGCAAACTAATATTCAAAACTATACCAATACCTATAGCAGAACTGATGAGTGATGTCAGTCCATAGCTAATGAAAGGAAGGGGAATTCCCGTATTAGGTAATAGTCTGGTTGCGACTCCAATATTTATAAAAGACTGGTATCCGATAAGTGAACCCATGGCAGTTGCCATGAGCATGCCAGTGTCATCTCTGGCTCTGCGCCCAGTCCTTATACATTGTAACACTATAAGCAGAATAATTCCAATTATTATTACACTTCCGAAGAAACCAA
>OCVV012851688.1_pt1 | contig 46472 bp, 34 predicted proteins | sample 1539721 | NCBI WGS metagenome assembly OCVV01 (sample SAMN02144230, study PRJEB22623) | gut metagenome | biome: sheep rumen | host: Ovis aries | place: New Zealand | reverse complement strand
TATTCGTTGCACCCTTGGGTGCATTGTGTATTGTATAAATTCGTCGTATTCGAAATATTCGTTGTTGAAAAAAGCATCCGAAACTTCAATCCAATAATTATTATTGGAACCAATTATTGGAAATTTTTGGAAATTATTGTCCGAGAAAAATGCGGCAAGACGGCTGAAAAGTGAAAAAGCGCGAATCATCACGACTCACGCTTTTCTGTTCTCAATAAGTATTAATTTTTTTAAGGTAAAAAGATTGTTTTTAGGATGTTGCAAAGGTACAGACTTTTGTGGGTGCGAACAAGTCTTAAAACATGTTTGATAACATGTGTTTACGGACACATCGTGTTTTCTGGCCGATTTCTGGGTGTGTTGCGTTTGTAACAGTGCCAGTGTTACAAATGTAACGGTGGCAGTGTTACAAATGTAACAGTGGAGGTGTTACAAGTGTAACAGTTTCTGTGTTTCGAGTGTTACATGGGGGACTCTGTTGTGGCGGCGCTGGGGGTGGGGATGTTGGATGTTGCCGTGTGTGTTCTTGTCCTATTTGGCGGCCAAGTGGTGGGGAGGGCTCGGGAAAACCGCTTTGGGTTAGGTCGAAAAGTCGAAATGCTTATCCTTTTTTCAGTTTTGTTTCCTTATATTATTTAATATGTGTTAAAGGAAGTTGGTGGGGTGGTGATTTATTGCTAACTTTGCAGCGTTTTTTTAGTATGTTTCATCATAAATTAGTACAAGAAGTGAATTTAGAAGTAAGGAAATGGCTGATGGGCCTGGGCATGCTGTTGGCGGGAACGCTGGGCGTGGGGGCTCAAGAGCAGAATAACGCTTCTGTCGGCACGATGAACTTGACGCTGGAGAAGGCGCTGGAGATTGCGCTGGCGGAGAATCCTACTATCCATGTGGCCGACAAGGAGATTGAACTGAAGAAGATTGCTGATAAGGAGGCTTGGCAGGCTTTGTTGCCGACGGCTGACATCAACTTGTCGCTGACAGACAATGTGAAGGTGGCCAAGATGAAGACGAGCATGGGCGAGTTCAAGATGGGTATCGACGGCACGGTGTCTGCCGTGGGTGGCCTGACGGTGAACATGCCTCTGTTTGCTCCGTCGGTGTATCAGAACATGAAACTGACCAAGCAGGACATCCTCTTGGCGCAGGAGAAGGCTCGCGGCAGCCGTCTCGACCTGGTCAATCAGGTGACGAAGGCTTACTACAGCGCGTTGCTTTCGAGCGACAGTTATGAGGTGATGAAGCGCAGTTATCAGGTGGCCAAGGAGAACTTCGACGTGGTGAACGAGAAGTATAAGGTGGGCCGCGTGAGCGAGTATGACAAGATTTCGGCCGAGGTGCAGGCGCGCAACATGAATGCCTCGATGGTGAGTGCGGAGACGGGCAAGACGCTCTCGCTCTTGCAGTTGAAGGTGCTGATGGGTGTGACGGCCAATGTGGATATTGCGATTGACGATAGCCTGAGCCGCTACAAGGATGCGCTGGCGTTGCCTGTGGCTGAGGCTGTGACGGACGGCAACTCGTCTTTGCGTCAGTTGGACTACAACCGCCAGTTGCTGGAGCGCACACGCAAGTTGCTGAAGACGAACTTCCTGCCGACTGCTTCGGTGCAGTTTGGCTACCAATATCAGAGCCACAGTAACAACGACTGGAACGTGTTTGGCTATAGTTATTCGCCCAGTGCCACCTTGTCGTTTGCCATCAGCATTCCGCTCTTTCATGCCAGCAACTGGACGAAGTTGAAGAGCAACAAGGTGCAGTTGATGCAGTTGGAGGACACGCGCCTGAACACCGAGCGTCAGTTGAACCTGGCTGCCGAAAGTTATCGCCAGAACATGGCCAGCACGATGGCGCAGGTGGAGAGCAATGCCGAGGCCGTGAAGCAGGCCGACAAGGCGGTCTCCATCGCTGGCAAACGCTATGAGGTGGGGCGCGGAACCATTCTCGAACTGAACCAGAGTGAGACGGCCCTCACGCAGGCTGAACTGACCTATGTGCAGAGCATCTACAACTACTTGACCAACAAGGCCGACCTCGACTACACGCTGGGTCGCGAAACATATCTGAAATAAATAACACATTATGAAATATCTCAAGACAGTATCCCTTGTGGCGCTGGGCATGCTGGCCGTATCGTGCGGCAGCAAGAGCGACGACAAGGCGGCAGCACCTCAGGAGGAGAAGGTGCAAGTGAAAATTGCCAAAGTGAGCAGCGAGGAAATTCCGCAGACGGAAACCTATACGGCCACGGTGGAGAGCGACGTGAAGAACAACATCGCGCCCAACACACCCTACCGCATCGAACGCATCTATGTGGATGTGGGCGACCCCGTGCGGAAGGGTCAGGTGCTTGTACAACTCGATGCCAGCAACCTGCAGCAACTGAAGTTGCAACTGGAGAACCAGAAGGTTGAGTTCAACCGCACCTCGCAACTCTATCAGGTGGGCGGTGCCAGCAAGGCAGAGTATGACAATGCCAAGATGCAGTTGGACGTGTTCTCCACCCAGTATCGCCAGTTGGTGGAAAACACCCAGTTGGTGGCTCCCATCAGCGGTGTGGTCACTGCTCGCAACTATGATAGCGGCGACATGTACAGCAGCGGCAACCCCATCCTCACCATCGAGCAGACAAACCCCGTGAAGGTGCTGGTGAACATCTCTGAGACCTATTACAAGCAGGTCTTCAAGGGCATGCCTGTCGATATTCAGTTGGATGCCTACGAAGGAGAGACATTCTACGGCAAGGTCACGATTGTCTATCCTACCATCGACCAATCCACTCACACGTTCCCCGTGGAAGTGACCATCAGCAACCCCGACCAGAAAGTGCGTCCGGGCATGTATGCACGTGCCACCGTCAACTTCGGCAGCCAGAATCATGTGGTGGTGCCAGACGAGGCACTGGTGAAGCAGATTGGCGCCGGCGACCGCTATGTGTATGTGTATAAAGACGGCAAGGTGTCCTACAACAAGGTGGAACTCGGCAAGCATCTCGGAGCCAAATACGAGATTCTCAGCGGTGTGAACCCTGGCGATGATGTGGTCATAGCCGGTCAGAGCCGTCTGGCCAACGGAAAGGAAGTGGAAGTAGTAAAATAAAAAGTGAAGAGTGAAAAGTGAAGAGTGAAAAATCTAATTTTCTCATGCGAATGAGTTGCCAACACTCCTGATGGTTGGTAACTTAGATTTTTCACTCTTCACTTTTCACTGTTCACTTCAAAACTTTTTGAAGAAATGAGTCTATACGAAGGAGCGGTCAAACGACCGATTATGACAAGCCTCTGCTTTCTGGCTATCATCATTCTGGGTCTCTTCTCAGCCATCAAACTGCCAATAGACCTCTACCCGGACATTGATACGAACACCATCATGATTATGACGTACTACACTGGTGCGTCGGCTGAAGATATTGAGAACAACGTGACGCGTCCGTTGGAGAACGTGCTCAACTCGGTGGAACATTTGAAGCACGTGACGAGCAACAGCCGCGAGAACGTGTCGGTGATTACTTTGGAGTTTGAGTATGGCCACGACATCGATGTGCTGACCAACAACGTGCGAGACAAACTGGACATGGTGTCGAGTTCTCTGCCCGACGAGGCACAGACCCCCATCCTGTTCAAGTTCTCCACCGACATGATTCCCATCCTGCTGCTGTCGGTGCAGGCAGAAGAGTCGCAGCAGGCACTCTACAAGATACTCGACGACAATGTGGCCAACCCCTTGGCACGTATCGACGGAGTGGGTACAGTGAGCATTGCGGGTGCTCCACAGCGTGAAATCAACATTTATATGGACCCGCAGAAGATGGAAGCCTACAACCTCAGCCCCACCCAGGTGGCCAGTGCCATCTCGGCCGAGAACCACAACGTGACCAACGGTACGGTGGATGTGGGCACCCAGACTTTCACCGTGCGTGTGGAGGGTGAGTTCGAAGACCCTCAGCAGATGCTGAACGTCATCGTGGGTTCGCGCAATGGCGTCAACGTCTATCTGCGCGATGTGGCCCGCATCGTCGATAATGTGGAGGAACGCTCGCAGAAGACCTTCACCAACGGCACACAGGGCGCCATGATTATCGTGCAGAAGCAGAGCGGAGCCAACTCCGTGGAAATCTCCAACAAGGTGATGGCCATGTTGCCCACCCTGCAGAAGAACCTCCCCACCGACGTGAAACTCGGCATCATCGTCAACACGTCGGACAACATCATGAACACCATCGGCACCCTGAAGGAGACCATCATCTTCGCCATGATATTCGTTGCACTCGTGGTGTTCATCTTCCTTGGCCGTTGGCGCGCCACCACCATCATCGTCATCACCATCCCGATGTCGCTGATAGCCTCATTCATCTACCTCTACGGCACCGGCGGTTCCTTCAACATGATTTCGCTCTCCTGTCTCTCCATCGCCATCGGTAATGTGGTCGATGACGCCATCGTGGTGCTGGAGAACGTGACCACCCACATTGAGCGAGGGTCGGCACCCAAACAGGCGGCCATCCATGCCACCAACGAGGTGGCCATCTCAGTGATTGCCTCCACACTCACCATGATAGCCGTGTTCTTCCCTCTGACGATGGTGACGGGCATGTCGGGTGTGCTCTTCAAGCAGTTGGGCTGGATGATGTGTATCATCATGACCATCTCCACCACCAGCGCCCTTTCGTTCACTCCCATGCTCTGCTCCCAGATGCTCCGTCTGCAGAAGAAGCAAAGCAAAGCCTTCAAGGTGTTCTACGGCCCCATCGGCAAGGCTCTCGACCGGCTCGACACCTGGTATGAGAACCGCATCAACTGGGCTGTGCGCCACCGTTGGACCGTCGTGGCCGGAAGCGTCGGCCTCTTCGTGCTCAGTATCATCATAGCCGGTGTAGTGGGCATTAAGAGCGAGTTTTTCCCAGCCAACGACTCTGGCCGTATCGGCATCACCCTTCAGTTGCCCATCGGCACCCGTGTGGAGAAGTCGGAAGAACTGGCCAAGAGCCTCGTGCGCAAGTGGCAAGAGCGCTACGGAGCCGACATGCAGTCGTGCAACTTCACCGTGGGTCAGGCTGGCGACGACAACACTTGGGCTTCTCTCTCCGACAACGGCACCCACATCGTGTCTTACAACATCATGATGGTGCCCTCCAACAAGCGCGAGAAAGGTTTGGCCCAAATCTGCGACGAGATGCGTGCCGACCTCAAACAGATACCCGAACTGGCCAAATACCAAGTGAACCTCGGAGGCAACAATGGCGGTCGAGGCATGGGCGGACAGGCAACAGCCACCTTCGAAATCTATGGCTACGACCTCGATGCCACCCGTGAAGTGGCCGAAGAGATGGCAGCCAAGTTCCGCGAGAGCGAGATGATTACCCAGGTCAACATCTCTCGTTCCGACTTCCAGCCCGAAATCGTGGTCAACTTCGACCGCGACAAACTCGCCCAGCAGGGCATCGGCCTCTCCACAGCAGCCAATGCCGTGCGCTCCCTCATCTACGGTTCGGTCATGAGCCGCTACCGCGAAGACGGCGAGGAGTACGACATCAAGGTGCGCTACGAACCCAACGCACGTGTCTCCATCGAAGACATCGAGAACATGGTCATCCCCAACTCGCAGGGCCAGAACGTGCGCATCCGCGACATCGCCACCGTGAGCGAGAGTGCCATCCCACCCACTATCGAACGTAAGGACCGCCAGCGCATTGTCACCGTCTCTGCAGTGTTGGCCGACGGCTATGCCCTCTCCGAAGGTGTGGAACTGGGTGAATCCTTCTACGACCAGATGGACATCCCCAACGGCATCACCATCCAGGTGGCCGGTTCCTACGAAGACCAGCAAGACTCCAACCGCGACCTTGGCACACTGGGCATCCTCATCATCATCCTCGTGTTCATCGTCATCGCCGCTCAGTTCGAGTCGCTCACCTATCCCTTCATCATCATCATCTCCGTGCCCTTCGCCTTCTCAGGCATCATCCTGGCACTCGTCATGACAGGCACCAACCTCAACATCATGTCCATGCTCGGCGGCATCATGCTCATCGGCATCGTGGTGAAGAACGGTATCGTGCTTATCGACTACACCCAACTCTTGCGCGAGCGGGGCATCGGACTCATCCGTGCGGCAGTGATGGCAGCGCGTTCTCGTCTGCGACCTATCCTCATGACCTCCCTCACCACCATTCTCGGCATGCTCCCAATGGCCGTCAGCCACGGTGTCGGAGCCGAGATGTGGCGTCCACTCGGTATAGCCGTCATCGGTGGTCTCACCGTATCGACCATCCTCACCCTCATCTATGTGCCCTCCATGTTCTGCATCTTCGGAGGTGTCGGCATCAAACGTCAACGCCGCAAACTGAAGGAACAGCGCGAACTGGCCGCCTACTGGAAAGAGCACAAGGCCGAGGAGATGCTCACCACCACGCGCACCAGCGTGATGGAGAAGAATGCACAACGCGACATCAACAATTATAGAAAAGAATGAGGTTATCACCTCACAACCTCACAAATATATGAAAACAGTATTTATAGCATACGACCAGGCTCACCACGAGAACGTGATTGAAGCCCTCGACGACTCCAACGTGCGCGGCTACACCCTCCTCGAGCAGGCGAGTGGCCGAGGCACTAAGGGCGGCGAACCCCATTTGGGCAGCCACGCATGGCCCTCCATGAACAGTGCCATCATCACCATCGTTGAAGACAACCAAGTGCAACCCCTCCTGCACCGACTCAAAAGTCTCGACGAAGACAACCCCATGCTCGGTCTCCGCGCCTTTGTTTGGGCTTGCGAACAAAGCATCTGATGTCAAGTTAAGCCCCCAAAACAAATAGCAAAAAACAATTAACAATTAATAATTAACAATTTACAATGGGCTGGCGCAATGTTAGCCATTGAAAAACAAGCCGCATGGCTTAATTGTTAATTATTAATTGTTAATTGTTTTTTGTTAATTCCTAATCCCTCATCCCCTTCATGCTCAGTTGCAGGCGGCCACGTTGCAGGTCGATGCCGATGACACGCACCGTCACGTGTTGATGCAACTGCACCTCCTCCGACGGGTCTTTCACGAAGTGGTCGGCCAGTTCGCTGATGTGGACGAGGCCCTTCGTGTGTACACCCACATCGACAAAGCAACCGAAGTTGGTGATGTTGGTGATGATGCCCGGCAGCACCATCCCCACCTGCACATCCTCCAGTTCCTTCACGTCCTTGGAGAACTCAAACACCGTGAGTTGCTTTCGTGGGTCACGCCCCGGCTTGTCCAGTTCCTGCATGATGTCCTGCAGGGTGGGGAGGCCCACCTTGTCGGTCACATATTTCCTGATGTCCACCTTCTCGCGCAGGGTCTTGTCCCCCATCAGTTCGGCCACCGTGCAGTGCTGGTCCTTCGCCATCTTCTCCACAATGGGATAACTCTCAGGGTGGACGGCACTGTTGTCGAGCGGTTGCTTGCCACCGCTCACACGCAGGAATCCAGCCGCCTGCTCAAAAGCCTTCGGCCCCAGTTTCGGCACCTTCAGCAGTTCCTTGCGCGAGGTGAAGGCACCGTTCTCAGCCCGATAGTTCACAATGTTCTGTGCAATGGCAGGCCCAAGCCCCGAAATGTAGGTGAGGAGATGCTTGCTGGCCGTGTTCACGTTCACCCCCACCTTGTTCACACACCGTTCCACCGTCTGGTCGAGCGAGTGCTTCAGTTCCTTCTGGTCCACATCCTTCTGATACTGCCCCACGCCGATGCTGCTGGGGTCAATCTTCACCAGTTCGGCCAGCGGGTCCATCAGTCGGCGACCGATGCTCACGGCTCCGCGCACGGTCACGTCATAGTCGGGAAACTCCTCCCTCGCCACCTTCGAGGCCGAATAGATGCTGGCCCCATCCTCGCTCACCACGTAAATCTGTATCTCCTTGGGCAGGCCCAGAGAGCGCACAAACTCCTCCGTCTCGCGGCTGGCCGTGCCGTTGCCGATGGAGATAGCCTCAGTCTTATATTGCTTGGTCAGTGTCCACAGTTTGGCCGCCGCAGCCTGACGTTCGTTCTTAGGCGGATGCGGATAGATGGCCTCGTTGTGCAGCAGATTCCCCTCGGCATCGAGACACACCACCTTGCACCCCGTGCGGAAACCAGGGTCGAGTGCCAGCACTCGCTTCTGCCCCAGCGGAGCCGCCATGAGCAGTTGTTCCAGATTCTTCACAAAGATGCGGATAGCCTCCTGGTCGGCCTTCTCTTTAGACAGATTGGCAAACTCCGTCTCGATGCTGGGCTTCAAGAGGCGCTTGAAACCATCCTCAATTGCCTCCCACACCAGTTCGGCACTCTTGCTGGAGTTTCTCAGAAACAGCCTGTCCAGTCGGTCCAGACACCGCTCGTCGTCGCCACTGATGCCCACACGCAGCACCCCCTCAGCCTCGCCCCGGCGCATGGCCAGCAGCCGATGTGAGGCACACCTTGCAAGTTTTTCGCTGAAGTCGAAGTAGTCGCGGTACTTCTGCGCCTTCTCCTCCCATTCCTTCTCCTCCTCAGCCGTTTTCGTCTTGGGCTTCACCTTCGACGACGAAATCACCGCATCCTTCCTGAAGTTGAACCTGACGATGTTTCTCGCCTCCTCGCTCTCGCTCACCTGCTCGGCTATGATGTCCTGTGCGCCCTGTATGGCCTCTTCGGCAGTCGCCACGCCTTTTTCCTTGCTGATGAACTCTCCCGCCTTCTTGTCGATGTCGGCATTGGGCTGTTGCAGCATCAGGAACGTGGCCAGCGGCTCCAGCCCCTTTTGCCGGGCCACCTCGGCGCGCGTCTTCCGTTTCGGCTTGTAGGGCAGATAGATGTCCTCCAGTTCCGTGCTGTCCCACGAACCCTCAATGCGTCCCCTCAGTTCGGCCGTCAGTTTTCCCTGCTCCTCGATGGTCTTCAAGATGGTCTCCTTCCGCTTCTCCAGTTCCTTCAGCCTCTCCAGTTGGTCACTCACACTGGCCACCTGCACCTCGTCCAGTCCGCCCGTCACCTCCTTTCTGTATCGGCTGATGAAAGGGATGGTGCAACCCTCCTCCAGCAGTCCCACGGTGCCTTGCACCTGTCGCTCGCCAATGTCCGTGGCCTTGGCGATGAGTCTCACAAAAATATGCTCCATAGTGTTCTTGGTTTTCTTTTTCTTGCAAAGGTAGGGCAAAATGAAGAGAGAAACAAATAAATCGTTTCTTTTGTGAATAAAAAACAGCATTGAAAGGCTTGTATCCGTCTCGCTCCCGATTGGTCAAAATGTACGCACCCGTAGCCTCTGAATCGGTGTGACTCACACCTGTGGTAGGGGTGTGACTCAGACCTATGGTAGGGGTGTGACTCACACCTGTGGTAGGGGTGTGACTCACACCTATTTTGAGGCTGTTGGGGTTGGTCATTTTGTACGAAAAACAGCCCCACTCCGTTGTCGCGGAGTGGGGCTGTTTGCTTGGTTGGGGGAAGGGGCTTAGCGAACAATGGCTTTTGCCACTGTTTGCTGGTCAAAACGCACGATGTAGATGCCTGCTGGCAGTGAGAAGGTCGTCGTACCGTCTGCTACTGTGCGGTGTGCCGCTTGTGTTCCGTTGGCAGAATAGATGGTGAGGTTGCCTGCGTGTGGAGTCTGGACCGTCAGAGAACCCTTGCCTGTGCTGATGTGGATGTCATCCTTTGCAATGCTCGTCACTCCTGTGACATTGTAGGCCTTGTAGTTGACTTCCACCGTCTCTGTAGCGGCAGACATGCCCCACAGCAGGGCATAGAGTTGTCGGGTGGTGGCTAATGCCTTTTTTCTCTATGTTCCAAATTTTTCGGGAAGAAAAATGAAAAACAGGTTCCCTTGGCCTGCTCTACATGGCGTTATCCACTTTGATGACCAGCACACGGAGGTTCTGGCTCTCGGCGGTGGTCTTCACCTTGGCGATGTGCCAGTCGCAGGGGAACATGATGTTGAAGGTGCCGGGGATGGAGGTGAACTGCTGCAGGCGGTCGTAGCGGAAGGTGTATTCGAGGCGGTCGGGCTTGTAGGGTGCGCGGGGTGTGGAGGTCTCGTGGTCGAGTCGGCAGAAGCCTTCGGTGCCGCGCACCACATACATGAAATCAATCTTCTGGTAGTGGCTCTCCGAGCCTTTGCCGGCACGGAGGTCGTCTTGCGAGCACCAGTTGTCGCCGTCTTCCACACTCACCGTCAGCGTGGTGCCGGGGATGGGGGTGCGGCCTGCGGGGATGGCCAGCAGGTCTGTCTCTTGCAGCCACTTGAAGAGGGCTTTCCATTGTTCGGGGTTCTTCTGATACTGTAGGTAAAACTCGGCTAGATTGACCGTGGGGGCGGGTGAGGCTTTGGTGAAGCCGTTGCGCCATTCGCCTTTCTTGGCCCATTTCTCGGCCAGTCGGGTCACTTCTTTCGAGTAGTGGTTGGTGTAGGTCTGTGCCGTGATGCCTGTGAGGGGAAGTGTGGCGAGGAGGAGGACTAAAAGTTTCTTTTTCATGATTTTAGGGGGTGATGGTTAAGAATTGGTGAGCATGAGTAGAAAGTGGGCGATGCCGAAGCCGAAGTAGGTGCCGATGGCATAGCCGAAGAGACCGACGGCGATGCCTGGGCCGATGACGGCTTTGTTGTGGAGTGCGCTGCCCATGACGGGGGCGAAGGGTGGAGAGCAGATGAGGGAGATGCTGGTGGTGAGGGTGGTGTCGGTGTCGATGCGGAAGAGGGCGCTGAGCAGCACGTGGAAGAGGAGCGCGCCGAGGGTGGCGACGGTGGTGAAGAGGAAGATGTGGGGATTGACTTCGGTGAGGGTCTTGAGGCTCACTTGTGAGGCTACGGCCACGCTGAAGATGAGGATGAAGAAGGTGCCGGCCTCGAAGGTGCGTTTCAGTTGACGCACCTTGGGATGGAGCGAGGCGAGGATGGCGAAGAGGCTGATGCTGAGGATGAAGACGGACTGGAATGCGTCTTTCGGAAAGAGGCTGGCTGCTCCGGCTCCGAGGGCGATGATGGCGATGGTGAGCAGGAGGCTGAGGCCAAGGTGGCGGAGGTTGTCTCGGCGGAAGAGGCCGAGGAAGAGTTCGCGGTCATGGTTCTCTATCTGGATGGAGGTGTCTTCGGTGGTCTTGTCTGCCTTGAAGTCGGGCATGAACAGTCGCAGGAGCCGCTTGCCGAAGATGATGACGAGGAAGAGATAGACGGCACTCATCAGGGTGCTGTAGGCTGACACGAGGATGTAGGTGGCATCATCCACTCCGAGGGCTATCTTCAGCGAAGCGAGGTTGGCGTTGCCGCCTGTGTAGAGTCCTGTGAGCATGCCGCCGATGTGGGCAAAGAGGGTGGGGTCTTCTTGGCCGTAGAGGAAGAAGCCGAGGGTGATGGCGATGGCGCATCCGAGCAGGCCGAGAAGGGTGGATTTGATGAAACTGGGAGCCAGTCTCGCCCATGCCTTGAGGTCGGCCGAGAACAGCAGGAGCGGAATGGCCAGCGGGATGGCTGCCGAGGCGATAGCGGTCTGCACGGAGTGTGTCTCTTCTGTGTCGGGGATAATGCCTGTGAGGCCGAGGGTGCAGCCTATGATGTAGGCAATGATGATGCTGCCCACTTTGTTGAGGACTGCACTCTTGTAGGTGAGCCACAGGATGAGCAGGGGCGAGAGGATGCAGAAGAGGATGATGAATGTGTTCATTTGAATGATGGGAAGAGTTTTTTGTGAAAAACTAAAAACTAAAAGTTAAAAGTAAAAGTATCCTCCATTCGGGGTGTGTGCCATCAAGGGGAATGGTAACTTTAACTTTTAACTTTTAGTTTTTCACTTTTCACTTATTATATATATCTGTGACTTCGAAGATATCGACGCAGTTGCCGCCGCCGTTGGAGCGACCTTGCGAGGTGGTGAGCACGTGGCGGCCATCTTGTCCCACTTCGAGACCTACAGGATAACTGTCGGCATTGATGTGGGCCACGACTTCGAACCGTTCTGCATCCACCACATAGAGGGTGCTGCTGGCATTGCAGGCTGCGTAGATGTAGCGTCCGTCGGGCGACATCTCGATGGTGCGCGCACCGGCTCCAACCTTGCAGTTTTGCCAGCCCGAAAGGGTGGTGGTCTTTGTGGCTGATGCCTTGAGGGTGGGTACGGCGGCGAGGAACTGGCTAAGTGGCATGCGCTGGATGTAGCCGTCGCGGTTGATGGAGAGGTAGAGGTAGCCGTTGCGGATGATGAGGTGGCGGAGGTTGTAGATGTTGCCGAGTACGCGACCGAGGTATTGCGGTTGTGGGGTTGGGCGGTTGTGGGGTTGGGTGGTTGTGGAATCTGGCATGAGGTCCACCACGGCGATGCCGCCTCCGTTGGCTCCGCCCATGCAGCCCACGAGCAGGTAGTGGTTGTCGGGGGTGAAGGCTGTGCCGCGCAGGCAGTAGCCGCTGTCGTTGTCGCGATCGACTTGCTTGGTCAGGCTGTAGTTGAGTTTGAGTTGCTGGTCGATGATGGCGAGGGCGTGGTGGTGCCAGTCGTGCGGATGGGGACTGCTGATGTCGATGATGCCTACGGTGTTGTCGCCCCAGTGGGTGATGGCGAGCAGTTGGCCGTCGGGCGAGGTGGCTACCATCTTGGGCAGGGGGCCTGTGTCCATGAGGCGGATGATGGAGTCGGTCTCGGTGTCGATGATGGCTACAGCCGAGGGGTCTTGGGCGTTGAGGTCGTAACTTCTTCTGTAGTAGGGAATCCAAAGATACTTGCCGCCATGCGAGAAGCAACTCTCGACGGGTTTGCCGTAGAAGGCTCCCCAACCGCCGAAGCCTGATGTGGGGTGCTTGGCATCGGGCAGGTGGTGGGTGAAGGGGTAGTAGGGTTTGGCCCCCATCAGCAGCACGGTGTCGGCCTCGGTGAAGTCGTGGCGGATGACTTTCAGTTTCTGGTGGGTCTTGAAGTCATAGACCACGGTGGTGGCTCCTTCGAGCGAGTTGACGTAGTACTTCTGGCCGTTGGGGTGGAGGTTGACCGATTTGGGCGAGTTGATGTCCTTGTCGGCGGTCTTTGTATCTGAGGGGTCGAAGTACTGCTTCTTGGCTGTCAGACGAATGCAGAAGGTGCTGTCAGCAGAGTAGGCTTTGGTGCCGATGGCAGGATGCACGATAGGGGCAACCTGTGCCGTTGAGGAAACAACGAGTGAAAGACCGCAAACGAGCAGTGATAATATCCTTTTCATCATTTGTTATATGTTACTTTGAAAATATCGACTGCGTTGCCGCCTCCCTTGCCGGAATGGCCTTGGGCGGTGGTGAACACGTACTTACCGTCTTTCGACACGTCGAGTCCTACGGGATAACTGTCGGCTGGAATGGAGGTGAGCACTGTCATGGTCTGTGCATCAACTACATAGAGGGCACTGGCATTGTTGCAGGCTGCAAAGATGTACTTGCCGGAGGGGGACAGTTCGATGGTGCGCGCTCCGCTGCCCACCTTGCAGTTCTTCCAGCCGGTGAGGGTGCCTTTCTTGTTCTGCATCTTGCCGATGGCTTCGAGTACGGCGCTGAGCGAAATCTTCTGCACGTAGCCAGCACCGTTGATGGAGAGGTAGAGGTGGCCGTTCTTCAGCACCAGATGGCGCACGTTGGACATCATGCCTTGCAGGCGGCCCAGGTATTCTGACTTCTGGAGGTCAATCACGGCGATGCCGCCTCCGCCACCCATGCAGCCCACGAGCAGGTAGTGGTTGTCGGGGGTGAAGACCGTACCGCGCAAGGCATAGCCGCTGCCCGCATCGCGGTTGACTGAGCGGTTGAGGGGATAGTTGAGTTTCAACTGGTAATCGACCACATGACAGGCTTTGTGCTTCCACTGCTTGGGGTCGGTGCTGCTGATGTCGATGATGCCCACGGTGTTGTTGCCCCAGTGGGAGATGGCAACCAACTTGCCGTCGGGCGAGGTGGCAATCATCTTGGGCAGTGGTCCTGTCTCCATCAGACGGATGATTTTGTCGGTCTGTGTGTCGATGATGGCTACAGCCGAGGGGTCTTGGGCGTTGATGTCGTAGGAACGGCGGTAGTAGGGCACCCAGAGATAGCGGCCTCCGTGGGAGAAGGTGCTCTCGACGGGCTTGCCGTAGAAGGTGTTAAGGTGGTCGTTCTTGTAGTGGGTGAAGGGGTAGAGGCCCGACGGCTTGCTCCAGAGGTGGGCATCCTTCGTGTGGTCGAAGTTGTGCTTGATGACTGCCAACTTCTTGTTGGTGTGCATCTCATAGACCACGGTGGTGGCTCCTTCGAGCGAGTTGACGTAGAACTTCTTGCCGTTGGGGTGTACGTTGACCGACTTGGGCGAGTTGATGTCGCTGTCGGCGGTTGTCTTGTCGCCTGGGGCGAAGAACTGCTTTTTGCCGATGAGTTCGATGGCGATGCGGCCATCGGCTGACTGTGCCTGACGGCCAATCTTGGGGTGAGTCACTTGTGCCAGGGCCAGCAGGGGGGCGGCGAAGGCGAGTGTGAGGAGTAACTGCTTGAATTTCATTTTTTCTTAAATTTAATGGAAATGATGTGCAAAGGTAGAAATTTTTTGTTACCTTTGCATCAAAATTCATGAAAAGATATGTTTAAGTTCCGATATAGACTCCTCATGATGGCCTTTTTGTGTTGTCTGACCCTTTATGCCCAAGACACCAGCAAGGCTTACTATAATACCGTGCCGGACAGTTACAACTATTGGTTCTATCGTCCCGACGAGGACGAGAGCGATGGGGTGCATCGCCCTCTGCTCATCTTCCTGCATGGGGCCAGCCTGTGTGGACACGACCTCGCGAAAGTGAAACGCTATGGGCCGATGGAAGCCCTGAAGCGGGGCCGTGCCATCGACTGCTACATTCTCGCTCCGCAGAACCCTGGAGGTGCGTGGAAGCCGGAGAAAATCATGAAACTCATCGAATGGGCTGAAAAGAACTTCCATGTGGATAGCGACCGCATCTATTGCTATGGCATGAGTCTGGGTGGTTATGGCACCCTCGACCTCTGCGCCACCTATCCCGACCGCATCGCTGCAGGCATGGCCATGTGTGGAGGAGCCACGGTGAAAGACCTGAGCGGACTGTCACGCATCCCCATGTGGATTGTGCATGGCACCGCCGATGCCGCTGTGCCAGTGTCGGCCTCTGACCGTGTGGTGGAGGCCATCAGAAAGACGGGCGATGACTCGCGACTCATCTACACCCGCATGCCCGGCATCAACCACGGTCGTCCTGCTCGGCTGTTCTACTGCTACCAGACCTACGACTGGATGTTCTCACACTCACTCAAGGACGAGGGACGCCCCATCAATCGTGACTTTGAAATCACACCCCAACTCTTGCAGAATGCCTACCACGACTTGGGACGCAATGCCAAGTTTGCCACTTATGACTGACAACCCCCTTTTTTATTCAAGAATATGAAAAAAACACTTTCACTTTTCGTTTTTAGTTTTTCACTCTTAACATCTTTTGCTCAAACGGCCAAGGAGGAAATCTATGCCGACATTCTGAAGGCAGGTTCCAACCACATGGCCTACCAAGTGCCAACCCAGCCGCTCACCAAGGCTCCGAAGGGCTACAAGCCTTTCTACATGTCGCACTATGGCCGTCACGGTTCCCGTTGGCTCATCAACGACAATGACTATCAGAACGCTCTCCGCCCCCTGCGCCGAGCCAAGGAACTGGGTGTGCTCACACCGTTGGGCGAGGAGGCACTCATGAAACTCGAACGCTTCTATCCCTGCACCAAAAACCGACTGGGCGAACTCACCGACATCGGCGAGCAGCAGCACCACGGCATCGGTAAGCGCATGACGGAACATTTCCCCGACATATTCAGCGGCAAGGATGCGGAGGTCGATGCACGGAGCACCGTGGTCATCCGCTGCATCCTCAGCATGACGGCTGAGTGTGAGGAACTTGCGGCCTTCAACCCTAAGTTGAAGATACACAACGACGTGAGCGAATCCTTCCAGTGGTATCTCAACCATGACTTCGACAGCCGACTGCGTGATGCCCGTCGCGACCGGGGCCGCATTGTGGATCACTACAAGCGCAAATACACCCACCCGGAACGGTTCTGCCGTTCCCTCTTCACCGACGAGAGTTACTGGAACGACGAGGACTTCCGTCCGCGCGCCTTCATGCGAGCCATGGCTGGTGTGGTGTCGAACATGCAGAGCCACGGATGCGGCGAAGACATGTGGGACCTCTTCACCAAGGAGGAAGTATATGACCTCTGGAAAATCGTGAACATCGACTGGTATCTCGGCTATGGTCCCGCTCCCCAGACGGGTAGCATCATGCAGTTCAATCAAGCCAATCTTCTGCGCAACATGATAGAGACCACCGACACTGTGATGGCCAGCAAGACCTACAAGAACGGTGCTTCTCTGCGCTTCGGCCACGAGGTGTGTGTGATGCCACTGGCTTGCCTCATGGAACTGGACAGTTGTGGCCGTCAGGTGGAAGACCTTGACCATCTGGAGGATCAGTGGGTCAACTACCGTATCTATCCGATGGCCTGCAACATTCAGTTGGTGTTCTACCATTCGAAGAAAGCCTCTGACCCCATCCTCGTCAAGGCGTTGCTCAACGAGAAGGAAGCCACTCTGCCTGTTCAGACTGACCAGTATCCCTACTACAAGTGGGACGACCTTCGCGCGTACTACTTAAAGAAGTTGGAAGAGTTTGAGAAAGGGAAATAGAAAAACTAAAAATTAAAAGTGGAAAACTAAAAACTAAAAGTTAAAAGTAAAAGTATCCTCCATTCGGGATGTGTGCCATCAAGGGGAATGGTAACTTTAACTTTTAACTTTTAGTTTTTAGTTTTTAACTTTTAGTTTTTCACTTTTCACTTTGACAGATATTTCTTTCCTCCCCGAATATAAATGCCTGGTGCATCCATCGCCTTCACTCGCTGTCCGTTGAGGTTGTAGATGGGTGCATCTGCTGTTTTTGGGGTGCTATCCGCTTGGATGCCTTCGATGCCTACAGCCTCTTTCTCTGCAAGGAAATTCTTGAGCGATAGCAGTCCCGGATTGGCCTTCCAGGACTTGTTGTTCCACAAGCCTCGGTTCAGCCATGCCGTCTGTGTGGGCGTATCACTGCTGCCGCTGCCGTTCTCTTCGGGGTACCAGTAGTAAAGCCCCGTCACGTTGTTGTGTGCGGCAAGGGTGGTGCAGAGTTCTTCGATGAACTTCTTCTGCCCATCCTGAGAGTCTTTCCATTTGTCGGTGGTGTCGTCGTAGCCCGAAACATCCTTGGGAAAATTGGAGTAGAAATAGGCCGTTTCCACAAGCTGCACTGACTTGTCGGGAAAAGCCTTTTCGAGAGTGCTGAGCGTGTTCGACAGGGCGGTGAGGTCGCCGTGCCAGAAGGGGTAGTAGGAGAGGCCGATGATGTCGTAATCGACGCTGTTGTTCTTGATGTTGGTGAAGAAATTCCGGCAGGCATTGGCATCTTTCGTGCGTTCGATGTGGAGGACAATCTTCGCGTCGGGTGTGACTTCGCGCACCGCCTTTGCGCCAGCCTTCAGGAACTGATAGAACCGTCCCCAGTTGCTGTTGTTGTAGAGTTTGTCACCTGCCACTCCGTCGCGCCACAGCATGCCGTAACTGATTTCGTTGCCCACCTGCACAAAGTCGGGTGTGGCACCGTTCTCCTTCAGGTGTTCCAGACATTCCTTCGTGTAGTTGTAGAGCAAGTCGGCCATTTCTTCATTGGTCTTGGCACTTTTCCACTGTGCCGGGATGCTTTGGTGCGAAGGGTCTGCCCATGAGTCGCTGTAGTGGAAGTCGAGCATGAAGTCCAGCCCGGCATCCTTGATGCGCTTGCCCAGTGCCGTCACATAGTCGAGGTTCTGCACCAGTGTGGGGTCGTTAGTCGTGGCCGTCGGGTTCACAAAGAGGCGCACACGCATGGAGTTCATCTGCGCCGAGTTTTTCAGATAGTCCAGCACGTTGGGAATTTTCATTCCCGAATAGGTGTAGTAGGCTGTTCCAGCCTTTTCATACTGTGGCAGCATGGAGATGTCGGCTCCCAGGTTGTAGGCATTCTGAGCCTGTGCGCACCACAGGGATGCACACGACAAGATAGTTAGTATAGTCTTTTTCATTGTGTTAGGGTTAAATGGTCATGCTCTGTTTTCATCTTCTGGCACTCTTGCTGAGCGAAACCTGCAAGGCGGCTTTCCATGTCGTCTTGCTGCCCATCATTGTGCAGAAGCGCAGCCAGTTGGCAGCACATCGCTGTGAGAAGGTGGGGGTGAAGTTGTCGCCGATGAAGACGGTGAGAGCCTTCGATGCCATCTTGTACTTCTTGCATCGTCCGTTCATCTTCTCGCGTTGCAGCAGCCCCAGCAGGATGTTGGCGCGCAGGTAGAGCGGATAGATGAGCAGGTCGAGGTGGGGGTAGAGGCAAGACAAGTGCTGTGCGTGATAGTGTGAGAGAGGCTGCAAGATGGACGAATGCAGGTCTGTCATCACAGCCGTGAGGGTGCGAATCAGTTCCTTGTAGTGCATCGAGAGGCTTCCTCCCGGGCTGTTCTCCTTGCGTGGCGTGAGCGTGTGGAACGCCTTTTCGGTGAACCACAAAATGTGTGGCTGGTGCAGCATGAGACGGATGCCCAGTTCCCAGTCCTCCCAAGTGCGGCAGTCCGTGTCCCATGCACCGATGGCGCGCAGGTAGTCGGTGCGGAAGATGAGCGACGGGGTGGTGAAGGCGCTGGCAATCAGTTGTACACGAGGGTCTTCCGAAGGGATGAACGTGCGCACATGTTCCCGTCCGTGGGCCTTCTCCTTCACGGGCAAGGCCACCACGTCATACTCGTTGGCATCAATCTGGCCGAAGGTCGAGATGAAATTGTAGTCGAAGAGGTTGTCGGCATCGAAGAAATACACCCATTCGGTCTTGCACGACTTCAGCCCCTTGTTGCGGGCGGCAGCGGCACCGGGGAACGTCTCTCTGAGCAGGGTGACGTTGGGGCGGTTCTTGATGTACTGCTCGCAGAACTGGTAGGTACCGTCCGTACTTTCGTTATCGACGATGATGACTTCCTTCGGTGGAATGCCCGATTTCAGAATGCTGTCGAGCGTCCGGCCTATATGCTCGCGCTGGTCTTTTACGGGGATGATGACAGTTATATCCATGGTGATAAGTAGTAAAAACGTTGCAAAGATAGTAAAGAATTAGGAATTAGGAATGAGGAAAGAGGAATTATTTGTTTTACAATGTGTTTTTTTACCGAAAAAGTAACAATTCCCCATTCCTCATTCCTCATTCTTCATTCTTTTCACTACCTTTGCCGAACAAATCATTCAGCACATGGCAGAAACACTCACAATGTCCGCCAACTCCAAAGAAGGGCGGTATCAAGAACTCTTGCCCCAAATCCGCTCCGTGGTGGAGGGCGAGACCGACCTCATAGCCAACATGGCCAACGTGGCCAGCATGCTCCACCAGACCTTCGGCTTCTGGTGGACGGGCTTTTATCGTGTTCAACCCCCAATACCCTCCATGCCCTCTCTAACTCCCCCTGTGAGGGGGAGGACTCCATCCGGATGGCTCCCCTCGCCCTCTCAGGGAGAGGGGAAAGGGGAAGAGGGTATTATCCTCCCCCTCACAGGGGAAGTTAGAGAGGGTACGGACCTCGTCCTTGGCCCCTTCCAAGGCCCCTTGGCCTGCACCCGCATCCGGTGGGGCAAAGGCGTGTGCGGCACCGCATGGCAACGGGACGAGACCGTCATCGTGCCCGATGTTGATGCCTTCCCCGGTCATATAGCCTGTTCCAGCCTCAGCCGCAGCGAAATCGTCGTACCCGTCAAGAAGGATGGGGAAGTGGTGGCTGTGCTTGACATTGACAGCAAGGACCTCAACACCTTCGACGAGGTGGATAAGAAATATCTGGAGGAAGTGGCACGGATGTTATGACACAAAAAAAGCGTACCCCTCGGCTACGGCAGGTCGTAGTCGAGGGGTACGCTGCACCGTAGCCGAGGGGTACGGCTGTTAGCCCTTCGGTCATTCCCTCTCGCGACGGGAGCATTTACTTCAGGCGGAAGGTGAGGGGGAGGGTGAAGCGCATCCTGACAACCTGGCCCTCATGCCTGGCAGGAATCCACTTGGGCATGATGCGGCACACGCGGAGCGCCTCCTCTTCCAGCGCCTTGCTCCATCCTTCCACCTCCTCGGGTGTGGCGGTCGGCTCGCCCCGCTGCTGTTTCTCCTTGGCAGCCTCGACGAGCGCGTCGATGCCGACCCCGTGGGTGTCGTGGGCATCGTTGCGTATCACATGGAACGAACTGCACGTGCCGTCCTTCTCCACGACGTACTGCACCAGGATGCGTGCCTGGATGCCGTGGGCCTGCGACGCTTCGGGATAGTGCAGGTTCTCGCCGAGAAACTTCAAGAGTGCACTCGTCCCGCCCACATATTCTGCCTTCTGGTCGCAGATGTCGTGTACCTTGTCTTCGTCATTCCCTTGGGCAACGACCGTGTCAGGTCTCGCCTCGGTCCAGCCCGTTTCTTGCTGCATGGCGGTGGAAGAGGCAGAGGCATCGAGAGCCAGTGCCATCATGGGGATGGTGCAGAATGCTCTGAGCATCAGCCATCCAGTCTTTTGTTTCTTGCACATCATCATACGTTCCTTTTTTTGATTTTTGCCACAAAGATAACGAAAACATTCAGATAAAGCCAAACGAAAGCAGGAGAAAATGACCGTCTCGCCCTATATTTTGCCTTCCAGACTCATCTATTCGTGTTTGAGGCTCCCGATTCTCTTCTCTGAAAAAGCAAAAAGCCCTCCGGCACTTGGCCATGTGAAACAGATGCACTAACTTTGCCCCCCAATAACTTCCCCAATCAAAAAAACTCTCAAAGCATGACAAAAGGTCGTTTTGCCCCCTCGCCCACGGGACGGATGCACTTGGGCAACGTGTTCTGCGCCCTGCTCTCCTGGCTCTCAGCCCGGAGCAAGGGCGGCCAGTGGCTGCTGCGCATCGAGGACATCGACCCCGTGCGCTCGCGGCGGGCGTATGCCGACCTGCTGATGGACGACTTGGCGTGGCTGGGACTGGAGTGGGATGGGGAAGTGGTGTGGCAGAGCGAACGCACCGGTCTCTATGCACATTATCTGGAAATGCTCAAGGAGCAAGGCTTGACCTACCCCTGCTACTGCACCCGGGCCGACCTGCTGGCCTCGCAGGCACCCCACGAAAGCGATGGCCGCGTGGTCTATCCCGGCACCTGCCGCCATCGCCCCGTCCAGCCAGGACGTGCTGCCGCCACGCGCCTCATCGTGCCAGACCGCGACATCCGCTTTACCGACGGCCACTACGGCCCCTTCTCCGTCAACCTGGCCCGTCAAGTGGGCGACTTCATCGTGCGCCGCAAGGATGGAGCCTGGGCCTACCAGTTGGCCGTGGTGGTCGATGATGCCCTGATGGGCGTGACCGAAGTGGTGCGCGGGCGCGACCTCCTTCTTTCCTCGCCCCAGCAACTCTATCTGGCAGGCCGGCTGGGCTTCGCACCGCTCCGATTCGCCCACCTGCCCCTACTCTGCAATGCCCGGGGCCAGCGGCTCTCCAAGCGCGACGAGAGCCTTGACATGGCGACTCTGCGCCAGCGCCACACAGCCGATGAACTCATCGGCCTGCTTGCCCATCTGGCACACCTGCAACCCACACCTGCACCCATCACGCCGCAAGACCTCCTGCCACACTTCTCGTGGCAGAAGGTGCCCTGCCACGACATCCTGCTGCCGGCCCCCTTCGACCGTTAGTGACATCTTTGCGGCGAAGCCAATGAGGCAGATGCCTCACCAGGGGGCGAGGGGTTCTCCTGTTTCGTCAACAGGCCATTCTTCTTCCTTCTTGATGTCGAGCGATTTGCGTTGACCTCCCGATATGGCAGAGAGCAGTGCCGCTTGCAGTTCGTGCTGCTCCACCTCCATCGTGGGGCTTAGGTATGTTTTCTTCCCATTGTCAATGGGTCTTTTCACTGTTTCTTTCATTGTGACGTTCTTTCTAACAATTAACTAAATTTCAATCACTTCACCAGCACTTTCTTTCCGTTCTTCACGTAGATGCCAGGAGCAGGATTCGTGTCCGCCACCTTGCGGCCCGACAGGTCGTAGAGTGTGTCGTCCTGACGGCTGCGGTCGGTGACGGCAGGTGTGAGGCTGATGCCGGTTGCCATGTCGGTGTCGGCGAAGGGGATGAAGAAGCGGTTGTTGGCGTTGTTGGGCAGGGTGAGGTAGGCTCGGCCAGCAGGGATGCTGGTGCCTGTCCAGTGGTAGAAGCCCACACCGCTGCTGCCCTTCACCAGCATGTAGGTGTTGACGGGTGTGGCCGTGTCGGTGTCTGAGCCTTGCAGGTCGTTGTCGGCCAGTGTGCCGGATGCAGCGTCGTCAAAGGTCATGGTGGCAGCAGCCGCAGAGGATTTCAGCACTACGGCATTGCCGGCAGGGATGGTCTTGTCACTGACCTCGGTCAGCACCACCTCTGTCTGGTCGCCGTTCACCTTGGCTGTATAGACCGTGGTGGACTCGTCGGCGGTGTAGCCAGCCGTGCCATTGTAGTAGGTGGCCCAGTAGTAGCCCTCGCCGTCGGCGTTGAGCCTCACGGACTCGTTCACTGTCCAGCCTTCGGGGATGCCGTGGATGAACGTGGTTGCTACTGGTTCATCATACTCGTCGTAACTCCAGGTGCCTTCGTCGGTGCCTTTCTGCGTCCAGTCAGTACCGGCAGCCTTCACGAAGGTGCCGTTGGCGGCCACGTTGGTCAGCCAGCCGTCGGTGCTTGACTCGTCGCCCAAGTCGGTAGCGAGACACTTCACGTAGTTCAGGCTGGTGCAGCCCACGAACATGTGTTCATAGCATCCTGGGGTCAGCGTGACGGCGGGCAACACAGGAGCCGTTTCCATGCTGCTGCAGCCGACGAACATCATGGTGTAGCAGTAGTCGGCCAAGGTGGTGGCGGGCAGTTCGGGGGCGTTCTTCAGGCTGGTACATCTCCAGAACATATCGTTGTAGCACAGGTCGGCCAGTTCGGTGGCGGGCAGTGCGGGTGCATCGACCAGACTGGTGCAGTTCTCGAACATGCGGTTGTAGCAGTAGGGAGCCAGTTTTGTGGCTGGCAGTGCTGGTGCCTTGGTCAGTTTGGTGCAGCCCGAGAACATATACTGGCAGCCTCTGTCGCCCATGGTGGTGACGCACAGGTCGCCTGCAGTCGTCAGGTTCGTGCAGCCCATGAACATACCTTGCATGCCGTCCTCATCGATGAGCGTAGTGGCAGCGATGGTGGGGTAGGTCGTCAGGCTGGTGCAGTTGCGGAACATCATGTTGTAGCCGAAACCATAGACCGTGGTGGCAGGCAGGTTGGGGATTGCCGCCAGTTTAGAGCATCCGTAGAACATCTGGTTGTAGCCGCTGCGAGGCACATTCATGGCAGGCAGGGCGGGAGCCGTGGTCAGGCCCTGGCAGCCGTAGAACATCTGGTAGTAGCAGCGCTCGGCCAGTTCGGTGGCGGGCAGCACGGGAGCCGTGGTCAAGCCGCTGTTGGCAAACATGCCTGTGTAGCAGCCCGGAGCCAGATTGGTGGAATGCAGTTCTGGAGCCTCGGTCAGTGCCGTGCAGCCTATGAAGGTGGCGAAGTAGCAGGCTTCGGCCATCTTCGTGGCGGGCAGCACGGGAGCCTTTGTCAGTCCTGTGCAGTTCTGGAAGGTGTAGCGGTAACAGTTGGCTGACAGCGAGGTGGCCGGCAACTGTAGTTCCTTCGTGGGATGGTTCTTCAGGTGGCTGCTGCTACGGAACAGTCTCGCAAAAGCGTAGTTGCCGGTGAGCGTAGTCAGTGAGGCATAGTTGTCGGCATCAATCAGGCTCATGATGTTGCCGTAGAGGTAGTAGTCCTTGTCGGCGTTGATGCCCATGCTGTTGGCAGCGGTGCCGTCGGAGGAGTAAGTCTCATTGTAGCCGCGCAGTTGCACGGTGCCTCCGGCTGCTATGCCGCTGATGGTGATGCTGTTGGTGACACCGTATTCCCAGTTGGCACCGCCGTCGGTACTGTACTCAATGGTCAGCATCAGTGGGTTGTTGATGGTGACTGTGGTTTCGTCCTCGGTGGCCTCAATGGTCAGCGGCGTGTCGGTGGTGCTCCATCCGGCAGGTATGCCGTTGGCACTGTTGAGTGTCCATTCAGCACCGTCAGCCTTGATGAAGATACCCTTGGCGGCCACGCCGTTGAGCCACTCGCTGGTGTTGTTCTCACCGAGGTCGGTGGCAAGGCACTTCACATAGTTGAGGCTGGAGCAGCCATCGAACATGGCATCGTAGCACTCCGTGGCGAGTGTCGGAGCGGGTAGCACGGGTGCGGCGGTGAGGCCGGTACAGCCCAAGAACATACGGTGATAGCAGATGGGGGCCAGTTCGGTGGCAGGCAGTTGTGGTGCGCGTGTGAGGCCCTGACAGCCACCGAACATGAAGGCGTAGCAACTCTCCGTCAGCGTGGTGGCACCGAGAATGAGGTCTTTCGTCGGGTGGCTCTTGATGGTAGTGTTGGCATCGGCGGGATTATCGCTGCCGAAGAGGCAGGCGAAGTTCATGGTACCCGTCAGCACAGTGTTGCTGATGTTGCCGGTGAGGCTCATCACGTTGCCGTAGGCATAGACATCGGCTGTACTCTTGATTTGGTAGCCGTAGCCGGGGGTGATGTTACCGTAGGCGTTGGTACTGCCGTTGCCTCTGAAGGTGAGGCGGTCGCCCGGCTCCACATCGAAGGTGGTGAGTGCATCGGCGACGTTGTTGCGATATTGGCTGCTGCCGTCTGTCTTGACGAGCGAGTAATGTACGGGTATCGTGTTCGGGTTGCTGATGGTGATGGTGCCAGCGGTAACGGCCTCAAGGGTGAGGGGCGTGGCACCGTAGTCACCGTCAGCCTCTGTGGCTCCCTGTGTCGTCCAGCCTTCGGGTATGCCACCGACACCGTCGGCAAAGTCGCACATCTGCGACATCTTGACGAAAGTACCCGTGGAGGCCACGCCGTCGAGCCATTCCATGGTGGCGTAGTTGCCGAGGGCGGTGGCGAGGCACTTTACATAACTGAGGTTGGAGCAGTCGCCGAACATCATTTCGTAGGCATTGGCTGGCACGATGCTGGCCGTCAGGTCGGGAGCCTTTGTCAGGGAGGTGCAGCCGTAGAACATCATGGTGTAGCAGCCTGTGGCCAGTGTGGTGGCGGGCAGTTGTGGGGCTTCAGTCAGGCCGGTGCATCCGCTGAACATATCGTCGTAGCAATAGTTGACCAGTGTGGTGGCAGGCAACTGTGGGGCTGTGGTTAGGCCGGTGCAACCGTTGAACATACCGCAGTAGCAGTAGGGCTTGAGGGTGGTGGCTGGCAATACTAACTCGTTATAGGGATGGCTCTTCAGCGTGGTGTTGGGCGAGAGGTCCTCGTTGGCAAACAGGTGGGCGAAGGCGTAGGACTCGCTAAGGGCGGTGTTGTAGGTGAAGGTGGTCTCGTTGATGAGGCTCATCACGTTGCCGTACAGGTAGCAGTCAGCCGAACTAGTGAAGTGAACCTCGTCGCTGCCCTCGTTGCTGTAGGAGGGGTTGAGCGCCTTGAACTGTACCTTGTCGCCAGCCACCACGTCGATGCTGATGGGGTTCGTTTTGGCTTGTGTCCAACTGCCGTTGTTCTTCTTATAGAGGAAGCGCAGAAAGCGTGGATTGCTGATGGTGATGATGCCGTCGGCGATGGCCTCCATCGTCAGCGGTGTCGCCCCCATGTCACCGTCGGCCTCAGTGGCGTTCTGCACCGTCCACCCTTCGGGTATCCCGTTGAAGCCGCTCTCGTAGCGGTTGTTGGTCGATGCTTTGACGAAGGTGCCACCGGCAGGCACACCCTCCATCCAGCCCTCGAAGCAAAGGTCGGCAGAGATGTCGGTGGCCAAGCACTTCACGGATTTCAGACTGGTGCAGCCTGCAAACATGTTGCTGTAGCAAAAGCCTGCCAGCCGCTTGGCGGGCAGTGTGGGCGCTGTCTCAAGGCTGGTGCAATTGTCGAACAGGCGATGGTAGCAGCCATCAGCCAGCGTAGTGGCAGGCAGTTCTGGACTGCGGGTGAGGGCGGCACAGCCCGAAAACATATACATATAGCAGTTCGGGGTCAGCGTGGTGGCGGGCAGAAGGATGTCCTTCGTGGGGTGGTTGCGGATGGTGGTGTTCGCCTTCGGGAAGAGTCCGCCATTTTCGTCTCCCGGTGTGCTGAAGAGGTAGGCGAAGTTGCTGCCAGTGCCCCACTCGCTTTTGTCGGTCAGTTCCTTCAGTGTGGCGAAGCCAGTGGAGTTGATGAGGCTCATCACGTTGCCGTAGAGATAGACGGGGTTGGTGGCTGTGAAGCGAGTGGGCTGCTCGCCAGAATCGCCAAAACTAAGGTAACTCGCGTTGTCGCCTCGGAACTGCACCGCGTCTCCCTCGTCCACACTGATGCTGATGGGGTTGGAGGAGGCGGCTGTCCATCCGGCAGCGTTTTTGTTGTACTCAATGGTCAGTCCGTTGGGATTGACGATGTTGATGGTGCCAGCCTCTACGGCCTCTAAGGTCAGTGGTGTGGCGAGCATGTCCTGGGCAGATGCCGTGGCAGATGCCAGCATGAGCAGGAAGGAAGGCAGTAGCCTTTTGATGAACAGTTCTTTCAGTTTCATACGTTACAGTTTTGGGGTGAAACATTCTTGTCTTGTCACAAAATTACGGGAAATTCTGAAAATTCGGAGCGTGTGCCGTGGACTTTTTGACGAAACAGGTGCTGGGAGTGACGAAAGGGGCATTTGGCATGACGAAAGGAAAAAAGTGAGGCGGAGGCGACGCAAAGCGATGGCAGTTTGAAAGAAAATGCGTAAATTTGCAGCCGATGAACAAGAGGACATTTTTCTTCATGGCACTGCTCTGTGCCGTCTCGCTCTGCTGTCATGCCGACAACGAATTGCTGACGCACCATCTGAGTTACCGCCGCTTCACCACGCTCGACGGCCTGTCGCAGATGCAGACGGAGACGGTGTGGCAGGACTCGCGTGGCTACATATATATAGGTACGCTGTCGGGCTTTGTGCGCTATGATGGCCAGACGCTGACCCCCTTTCTGCGTGGCCGGCGTGAGAACATCGTGGGCTTTCAGGAAGTGGACGGACAGGTTCGTGCTATGGGCTTTGTGCGCCAGTGGGCGGTCAGCGGCGATGATGTGACGAAAGTGCCGATAGACCCCGAAGGAAACTTCCTGCTCAACAACTTCAATGCCACCGACCTGCCATCGGGTTATGTGCTGCTGGAGGACCGGCAGGAGCAGAACCGCAGACTGTGCCGAGTGACGGCAGAGGGGATGGAACACGTGATGGCCTCGCCGCTACTGGACGAGATGACACCCGACCGCAAGATGTACCTCGACTCGACACGACTCTACGTGCCCACACCACAAGGGGTCTTCCGCTTGCAGGAAGGGAAGGCAGCGGTGAAGATTGCCGCGAAGGGCGATGTGTTCTCGTTCGTCCGTACTGCCAACGGTCTCTTGGCTTTGGCCGCCGATGGTCTCTATCGCGTGAACCGCAACGGCCTTTCGCTGTTGAGCAGACATCACTTCGAAGCCCCCGACTACGGTCTGTTTGTGCGCCAGAATCAGCAGGGGCAACTCATCATTGCCGACTCGCACACCATCTGGCTCTACGATGCCGATTCATCATCTTCCTCTCGGAGGGAACATGAGGGGGGGGCCATGCGGCAACTGGCCACAGGCTTCAACATGATTAAGAGCCTCTTCATCGACAAGTGGAATCGCCTGTGGGCCGCCACCTATCAGGGTGCCTACTGCTTCTTCCACTGCAACTTCGTGAACCACCGACTGACGGATGAGAACGACATCGTGAGGGCAATGGCCTTCACTGACGGACGAATGGTGATGGGTACACTCAACGGCAAGGTGCTGGCCGACGGACGACTGCTGACCGAGGACACTGAAAATTTCTTCGCTCCCAGTGCCGCCGTCATCAACGGAAAAGTCTATATGGCGGGTAATGGCGACGTGGCCGCTGTGTCGGGCGACAGCGTGGAGTGGCTGGGACTTCCCTACGACAGATACCAGTTCGTGAGCCGCTACAGAGACCGCCTCATCATCGGCACACGGGGCAGTGTGCTGGCTTACAGTCCCGACACAAAGCAAATAGAAACGCTGACCACTGAGACCGTGCGTCCCTGGTGTGCTGCCGATGACGGACAGGGCCAGTTGTGGGTGGGTTGTAACCCCGGCCTGTACCGACTGACAGGCATCGACGAGGGGAAGGTGAGCATGGAGCAGGTGAAGAGTACACCCACCACACTCGTCATCACCACGATGACCACTGACGGACAAGGGCGCATCTGCTTTGCCATCGGTGACTCGCTCTTCGCGGTGAGCAACAATCAATTACGGCCCATGACCGAAGCCCTGCCTACGCTCAAAGGGCATGAAATCCGCTCCGTTCACCTTTCTCCACGCGGTTATCTGGTTGTGGCAGCCATCGACGGCCTGATGGTGGCACGTATCGACAACAACTGCCATGCATCGGAGATACACTGGTTCGATGCACAGAACGGTTTTACGATGATTGAGCCGCTGACAGCCACGATGGCCGAGGATGCAGACGGCACGGTGTGGTTGGCGGGCTTGGAAGAGATGGTGTCGTTCCGCCCAGACCTGCTACTGAAGGACAATCAGGAGCCTACCGTTGTGGTGGCTCCTCGCCCGTGGTGGCAGCAGTGGTGGGTTTGGCTTCTGGCTATGCTCTTGGTGGCCCTCGCCGTGTGGTGGGTGGCGCGCTGGTTTGAACAGCGGAACGCCCGCCGGCAGATGGCAAGGCTGCAGGAAGAAAAAGAGAAGAAAGACCTACAACTGAGTGCCGTCCGCCTTAAGGCGATTCCCCATTTCCACTCCAATGTGCTAGCCAGCATAGAGTATTTCGTGTCGAACCACTCCACTGACGAGGCCACACACTACCTCAAACTCTACTCCGACTTTACCAACCAGACCCTTACGGACATTGACCGCCCCTCGCGTTCGCTCAAAGAGGAAGTGGATTATGTGCGCTCCTATCTCCAACTGGAGCAGTTGCGCTATGGCGAACACCTGCAATACGAGATAGCGGTGGATGCCGATGTGCGCCCCGACGTGATGCTGCCCACGATGCTCTTGCACACCTACTGCGAAAATGCTGTGAAGCACGGCATCGCCAACAAGGCAGGCGTGGGCCATGTGACGGTGACTGTCAGCCCTGAGCGGCGCGATGGAGCCGACGGAGTGCTGGTCAGCGTGAGCGACGACGGGGTGGGCCGTTCAGAGGCAGCACATGCAGGAGGAACGTCCACCAAGCAGGGACTGAAGATACTCAGTCAGCAGATAGACCTCTATAACCGCACGAACAAACATCACATACAGCAACAAGTGACCGACCTCGCCGACAGCAAGGGAAGTCCTGCCGGCACATGCTTCGCAACATGGGTGCCCGTGGATTTTAAGTATTGAGCATGAAAAAAACTGAAGCGAACATGAAGAAACTGAAAACCATCGTAGTGGAGGATGAACGGCTGCCGAGGCTCTCGCTGCTGTCCAAACTGGAGAATTTCCGCCATGCCGTGGAGGTGGTCGATGCCTGCGACAACTATGACAGCGCACGCATGAGTATTCTGCGCCATCGCCCCGACTTGCTTTTCCTCGACATACAACTGCGGGGGCGGGACTCCATCACGCTGCTCGACGAACTGAAACAAACGATACAACTGCCCTATGTCATCTTCACCACAGCCCACAGCGACGGCAAATACCTGATGAGAGCCATCAAACTCTCCGCCGTGGATTATCTGCTGAAACCCATCGACAAGGGCGAACTGGCTCACGCCATCGCCAAGGCTGCCGACAGAGCCGAAGCGATGGCCTCGGCGGCACCGGCCCGTCAGGAAAAACTGAGTTTCAAATCGGTGAACGGCAAGATATTCGTGGCAACCGACGACATAGCCTATGTCAAAGCCGAAGGCAACTATGCCAGCATCGTCACCTTTCATGGCCAGGACCTGATTCTCGAAAACCTCGCGGCACTGGAGAAGCGACTTCCTGCCAACACCTTCGTCAGGGTTGACCGCAGCACCATTGTCAACATGCCCAGAATCTATCGGCTCGACCACCAGCAACACACCTGCATCCTGCTTTCTGCCGACGGGCGCGAACTGCGGCTGGAAATGACCAAAAGCGGAACCGAGAAACTCATGGAGGCGGTGGAATAAAGAGAAGCCCCGAAAGTCGGATGAGACTCTCGGGGCTTCATTGTTTTCAGACCAGTGCTTCGTGCTGTCAGAACTGCTCCAGGATGCGGATGCGCTCGGCGGTGCTGGGGTGGGTGCTGAAGAGGGACTGGAGGTTGTCGAGGAAACTCTGCTTGAGGGGCTTGGGGTGGATGATGTAGAGTTGGGCGATGTCCTCGCGGTCGATGTGGCCAAGGCCGGGATGGGCGGAAATCTTGCGCAGGGCGGAGGCGAGGGCCAGAGGATTGTGCGTCAATTCAGCACCGCCTGCATCGGCCATGAACTCCCGTTTGCGCGAGATGGCGAAGCGGGTGAGGAGGGTGAGGAAGTAGGCGATGGCGGCACAGACGATGGCGGCCACGACGACCACAATGACGGCCACTCCGCTGTTTCCCTCCTTGCTGTTGGAACGTCGCGAGGAACCCATACCTCCCCAGAGGAAGGCGCGCAGCACTCCACGGGTGAGCAGTGTGAGCAGGGTGGAGAGGATGCCCACGAAGACGATGCTGACGATGAGGACGCGGGTGTCGCGGTTGCGGATGTGGGTGAGTTCGTGGGCTATCACGCCCTCCAGTTCCTCGTCGGTGAGGTAGTCGATGATGCCTCGGGTGAGGGTGACCGTGTAACTCTTCTGGTTGATGCCTGAGGCGAAGGCATTGAGTCCGGGGTCTTCGACGATGTTGACCTTGGGCATGGGCATTCCGCAACTCATGCAGAGGTTCTCCACAAGGTTATAGACTCGTGGGTTCTCACGCCGCTCCAGCGGCTTGGCTCCGGTGGCATGCTGAATCATCTGGGCGTTGAAGGTGTAGGCGATGAGGAGCCAGATGGCCACGATGATGGCGGCCCAGGGTGCCCAGCCCAGCCACATCTCGTTGACGATGTCGGTGTCGAGGTAGAACTGCTCGTTGCCCCAGGAGTCGTAGGTGCTCTGGATGCCGAACACGCAGCAGAACACCCACAGCATGCCGAGGATGATGCACGGGAACATGAGGAGCAGCACCACGCTGTTCCAGTTGTTCCTCGCTATCTGGGTGTGAATGCCGACGTAGTTCATCAGAACTTGATTTCGGGGGCTTTTTCCACGGTGGCGCGCTGGGAGGCTTCTATCTCGTACATGGTCTCTTTGTGGAATCCGAACATGCCGGCGATGATGTTGCTGGGGAAGGTCTGCACGGCGTTGTTCAGTTCGCGGGTGGCGGAGTTGAAGAAACGGCGCACTGCGGCCAGTTTGTTCTCGATGTCGGAGAGTTCGCCTTGCAGTTGCATGAAGTTCTGGTTGGCTTTCAGGTCGGGATAGGCTTCCACCTGAATCTTCAGACCTGCCAGTGCAGAGGTGAGTTGCTGGTCGGCCTTGATTTTGTCGTCAATGCTGGTGGCGTTTGCGGCGGCCGAGCGGGCGGCTGTGATTTGTTCCAGCAGTTCTTTCTCGTGGGTGGCATAGCCTTGTACGGTGGCCACCAACTGTGGCACGAGGTCGAAGCGTTGCTTCAACTGCACATCGATGTCGGCAAAGGCGTTCTCGCGGTTGTTACGCAGGCGCACCAGGTTGTTGTAGATGCCGGCCACGACGAGGCCCAGCACGACGATGGCGGCGATGATGATAATGACTGTCATTGACATAATCTTCTTTTTGTTTTAGGGGTTGATAATTTTTTTTCTTTGTAAAAGATGTTGCAAAGATAGTGAAGAATTAGGAATTAGGGATGAGGAATGAGGATTTATTTGCTGCACAATGTGTTTTTTTGTCAGAATGGGGGATGGGGAATGGGGATTTATTGGCCGCACAATGTGTTTTTTGTCAAAAAAAGTAACAATTCCTCATTCCTCATCCCTAATTCCTAATTCTTTTCACTACCTTTGCACCCCGAAAACATGAAATCTCAAATACTTAAACGGTAAATAATCAAAATCAACCATAAAATGATGACAGCAAAAGAGATACGTGAGTCTTTCAAGAAGTTTTTTGAAAGCAAGCAGCACCTGATTGTTCCGTCGGCTCCGATGGTCGTGAAGGACGACCCCACGCTGATGTTCACCAATGCAGGTATGAATCAGTTCAAGGACATCATTCTGGGCAATGCCACACCCAAGTGCCGTCGCCAGGCCGACTCGCAGAAGTGTCTGCGTGTGAGCGGCAAGCACAACGACCTGGAAGAGGTGGGCCATGATACCTATCACCACACGATGTTTGAGATGTTGGGCAACTGGTCGTTTGGCGACTACTTCAAGAAGGAGGCCATCTCGTGGGCATGGGAGTATATTGTGGATGTGCTGAAGATTGACCCGAAGGACCTTTATGCCACGGTGTTCGAAGGAAGTCCCGAAGAGGGGCTGGAACGCGACGACGAGGCTGCCGCCATCTGGGAGCAGTTCTTGCCTAAGGACCACATCATCAATGGCAACAAGCACGACAACTTCTGGGAGATGGGCGACACGGGGCCTTGCGGGCCTTGCTCGGAGATTCACGTAGATAGCCGTCCCGAGGCAGAGAAAGCACTGGTGCCGGGGCGTGAGTTGGTGAACAAAGACCATCCGCAGGTCATCGAAATCTGGAACCTCGTGTTCATGCAGTACAACCGCAAGGCCGACGGCTCGCTCGAGGGTCTGCCGGCCAAGGTGATTGACACGGGCATGGGCTTTGAGCGTCTGGTGCGCACCCTGCAGGGCAAGACTTCCAACTATGACACCGATGTCTTCCAGCCCCTCATCAAGGTGCTGGGCGACATGGCGGGCTGCCGCTATGGCGACGACGAGAAGAAGGACATTGCCATGCGTGTGGTGGTCGATCACCTGAGGGCCATCGCCTTTGCCATTGCCGACGGACAGTTGCCTTCCAACGCGAAGGCTGGCTATGTGATTCGCCGCATTCTGCGCCGTGCCGTGCGCTATGGCTACACGTTCCTCGGGCAGAAGGAGGCGTTTATCTACAAACTCGTGCCGACCCTCGTGCAGGAGATGGGCGACGCCTTCCCCGAAATTGCCGCTCAGCAGCAATTGGTGATGAAGGTGATGCAGGAGGAGGAGAGTTCGTTCCTCCGCACCCTCGACAACGGCATCAAACTCTTGCAGGGAGTCATTGCCGAGACGAAGGCTGCCGGCAAGACTGAAATTGCCGGCGACAAGGCTTTCACCCTCTTCGACACTTTCGGCTTCCCGCTCGACCTGACCGAACTCATCTGCCGCGAACAGGGACTCTCTGTCGATGAAAAAGGCTTCGACACTTGCATGCAGGAGCAGAAAAGCAGGGCAAGAAATGCCGCCGAAGTGAAACTGGGCGACTGGCAGACCTTGAGCGATGCGGAGAGTGAGTTTGTGGGCTACGACTTCACCGAACATCCTGCCCACATTATTAAATATAGGGAGGTGCAGCAGAAGAAGCGCACGGCCTATGAAGTCATCCTCGACAAGACTCCGTTCTATGGCGAGATGGGCGGCGAGATTGGCGACACGGGTGTGCTGGTGAGCGAGAACGAGGAAATCAAGGTGCTCGACACCAAGAAGGAGAACGGTGTGGCCACCCACATCGTCGATAAACTCCCCCAGCACCCCGAAGCCGAGTTCATGGCCTGCGTGGATGTGGAACGCCGCCGTGCCATCGAGGCTAACCACACCTGCACCCACCTGCTCGATGAGGCCCTGCGCGAGGTGCTGGGCACCCACGTGGAGCAGAAGGGCTCGCTCGTCACCGCCGACGGACTCCGCTTCGACTTCTCCCACTTCGAGAAGGTCACCCCAGAGCAGTTGCGCGAGGTGGAACACATCGTCAATGCCAAGATTCGGGAGAACATCCCGCTGAAAGAATACCGAGACTACCCCATCGAGAAGGCCAAAGAACTCGGTGCCATCGCCCTCTTCGGCGAAAAATATGGCGACAAGGTGCGTGTGGTGCAGTTCGGCACCAGCGTGGAGTTCTGTGGCGGATGCCACGCACAGAGTACGGGACAGTTGGGCATGGTGAAAATCATCTCCGAAAGTTCCATCGCCGCCGGGGTGCGCCGCATTGAGGCCATCACCGGTCAGGCCGTGGAGGAGATGCTCGACAAGATGCAGGACTTCATGGCCGACCTGCGCACACTCTTCAACAATGCCCCCGACCTGATGGGCACCATCCAGAAAGCCATCGCCGAGAACAAGGAACTGCAGACGAAGGTGGAGGCTTTCCAGGTGCAGAAGGCACAGGAAGTGAAGCAGATGCTCATAGAGAAGGCGCGCGACGTGAACGGCACCAAGGTCATTTCCGGTGTGGTGGTGATGGAGCCTCAGCATGCCAAGGACATCGTCTTCCAACTCCGCAGCCAGTTCCCCGAAGGGCTGCTCGTGGCCATCGGCAGCGCGGCTAACAACAAGCCCACCCTCACCGTCTCCTTCTCCGACGACCTCGTGAAGGAAGGTAAGAACGCTGGCCAATTGGTCCGCGAGGCAGGCAAACTCATCCGGGGTGGCGGCGGCGGACAGCCCCACTTCGCCACAGCCGGCGGCAAAGACCCCGACGGACTGAAGGCCGCAGTGGACAAGATTGTCGAACTGGCCGAACTGTGATTGTTCCAACCGCTGAATACACGGATGTTTCGTGGTCAGTAAGTGGACAAAAGTACTTTATATCATGCGGTGGGGCCGTGTGTTCTTTTCGGACAATAATTGCCAATAATTTCCCTAAAATTGCTTCCAATAATAATTATTGGATAAAATTATCGTTAATTATTGGGAATTATTGTCCGAAAAAATAGCCCCTCGCGGCGAAAGGTAAAGTTCATCGTAAAAGATAATTTTGTACACTTACTAAAAAATTACAAGTCAGAATGAAACACGTATTGTTTTTTATCCTTGCATGGGCTGTGCAGATTAGTGTCCATGCCCAATTCGGCGACCCCAGAGAGAAATTCAGCATTTCGGCCGAAGTCGAAGGCGGCACAAACACCGACTTCACATGGAAAGCGAACGACGGCAAGGAACTGGCCAGTGGCCGCATGCATCACGGCGTGAACGTGAAGGTGCGCTCCAGCGTGCAACTCCTCCGATTGAAGAATCTGTCAGCCACGCTGGCACCCTTCTACAACTACAGCAACCAAGACCCACGGGTGGAGTGGGGCGCAGAAGACCTCGGCTTCACCCTGCCGCCAGACCACCATCACTATGGCGGCACCCTCTCGCTCAACTACCAGTTGCAGGCATTTGGCAAACCCCTCACCCTCATGGGCATGGGCACAGGCAACTTCTCGCAGTACGGCTACGAAAACGCCTCAGGCATGCTCGGTGCGATGGTCGCCGTCACACGCAATCAGCGCACCTTCCTCGGCCTCGGTGCCATCTACCTGCTCGGCACCTCCGTCTCCTGGCCGCTCTATCCCCTGGTCGTCTATACCCATCGTTTCGACAACCGATGGAGCATCCACTGCATGGAGACCAACAACTACCTCTACTATCAGGCCACGCCCCGCATGAAATACTCCGTCGGCATGGAACTCGACACCTACAAGTTCTACTTCCGTCCGAAGACCGTAGGGCTGCCCGAAAAGGCCGTGGTCAGCCAAGTGTCGGAACGCTTCGGACTCTTTGCCGACTGGCAGGCCACCAAGGAACTGTCCTTCAACCTCGGCGCAGGCGTCACCGTCCCCTTCTATGGCCGCCTCCGCCGCAGCGGCTATCGCCACAACTACATGACCCTCCGCGACCATGCCCGCCCCTTCGTCAAGTTGCGCGTGAAGTACAGCCTCACCCGCTCTCCGAAATCCACTAAATAACCCCTTCTCACGCGCCCTCATTCCCCCTCCAAGTGCAACACCGTACAAATTGCAATAGCAACGCCGTACAATATGCAATTGGTACGCCGTACAATTTGCATACGCAACGACGTTCCCTAAATAATCCCAACGCCGCTGCCGTAATTACGTTTACGTCGTTTCCGTAATTACGGCAGCGGCGTTCCTCTTTTCCCGCCAATTCCTTCCCCAAACCTTACGCACCTTTCCTCATAAAATTCTTCTTCATGCTGTCTGCTCCTTGGGCCAGTTGACGAAGAACACTCGGTGGGTGGCGCGGGTGATGGCGGTGTAGAGCCAGCGGAAGTAGTCGGGGGTGAGGAGTTCTTCGCTCATGTAGCCTTGGTCGATGAAGACGTTGGTCCACTGGCCGCCCTGTGCTTTGTGGCAGGTGACGGCATAGGCATACTTGACTTGCAGGGCGTTGTAGTAGGGGTCGTGGCGTAGGGCCTTGAGGCGGTCTTGCTTGGAGCGTAGGGTGGGGTCGCCGGCATAGTCTTCCATCATATTATTATATAATGTGTTCTGCTGCTCGCGGGTGAGGGCCGGGGCTTCGGCCTGGAGCGTGTCGGTGAGGAGGGTGAGGTCCATCTGGAAGTTCTCGGTGCCGGGAGAGCCGTTGGCCTCAGGTATGGGAAAGTCGGGGAACTCCAAGGTGGCATCGATGAAGGTGAAGCCGTAGAACTGGCGCTCGTTGCGCACTCGGCGCACGATGGCGGTGTCGCCATTGGCGATGAAGTCGAAGGGGACGGTGGCGGCCTCTTCGGGTGTCTTTCCTTCGGCTTTGGCGTTGGCGAGGAGTTCGAGGGCAAGTTTCTCGCTCCAGTAGTAGTTGTTTTTGGCCACCATGAGCATGTCGCCGCTTTCGAGTGGTTCTTCGCGCCAGAGGATTTGGGCGCGGATGCCGTTGTTGTAGATGTTGGCACGTTTGTTGCTGCGTGTCACCACGATGGTTTCGTCTTCGCCGTCGCGGTGGTAGCACTCTTCGAGGGCTTCGATGAGTTCGTTGCCGGGGATGTTGCGCACGTCGGGGAAACCGCTGAAGCGAATCTGTGGGAAGGTGAAGATGTCTTCGTTCTCCAGCAGTGTGCGCAGATGGGTGGCATTCCAGAGGATGCCGGACGAGTCGGCCTGTCGCACCACTTGGGTGAGGGTGTGGCTTACGACCTGGAGGCTGTAGCCGCCCATGTAGTCGTCGCTGAGGGCTGGGCTTTCGTCGTCACCCACGGGCGGCAACTGGGCCGTGTCGCCCAGCAGGATGAGCCGGCAGCCTCGGCCTCCATAGACGAAGTGGACGAGGTCGTCGAGCAGTCGGCCTGTACCGTAGAGACTGCCGGAGAGGTATTCGTCGTTGGCTATCATGGAGGCCTCGTCGCAGATGAAGAGGAGATTTTGCCGCATGTTGTAGTTGAGGGTGAAGATGGAGTCCTTGTCGATGGACTTTTGGCGGTAGATGCGCTTGTGGATGGTGAAGGCGGGATGGTCGGCATAGAGGGAGAGCACCTTGGCTGCACGCCCCGTGGGAGCCAGCAGCACACACTCGCGCTCCAACTGCTCCATCGTCTTGACCAGGGCGCTGACGAGGGAGGTCTTGCCTGTGCCGGCAAAGCCTCGGAGGATGAACACCGAGTCGGCTTCGGGGGCGAGGATGAACTGGCAGAGCGAGTCGATTACTTTTGCTTGGTCTTGTGTCGGTTTTAGCCCGAAATGATGCAAAATCTGCTCTTTTAGGTAGTCATTTATCATCTTTTTTCAAAAAAATAGTGAAAGTTGTGGGTGCAATTGAAATTTTATGATTATTTTTGCGACACGAATATAGTGAATATTCATGAACTGGACCTGTTGCGAGCCTGAAAACTTGCATTTGGGACAGTGAAAAAGTGTGGAAATAACTAAAAATTAACAAAACATATCATGAAAAAAAGTATTGTAAATGGACTTCTTGTAGTTTGTACATTGGGTCTGGCTGCAGCATGCTTCATGAGCATCTACAGCGACATAGCCTTCGATGAGGAGAAGGCTGCACGTGAGAAAGTCGTTATTGCCCGTTTGATGGAAATCCGCAATGCTCAGGAGCAGTACAGGATGACCTATGGCTGGTATTGTGGAACGATGGATTCGCTGATAGATTTCGTGAAGAATGGCAAGACGGTCGATAAAATCATCAAGGAAGGTGAATTGACCGACGACCAGTTGGAGGCTGGCATGACGGAACGTCAGGCTGTGGCTCAGGGCATCATCAAGCGTGACACGGTGTGGATGACGGCTGCCGAGAAACTGGGCATCGCTAACCCGGACTCGATGCGATATGTGCCAATAGGTCGTCCTGCTGACGGTTCTTTCATCGTGGTGAACTCTACGTTCGACCCTTCGCAGAAGGACACTATCTATCAGGGTGTCATCGAAATGCGCAAGAAGGCTGCCTTCAACATGAAGAGCAACGAGTTTGACATGATGATAGAGTTCCGCGCTCGTCTGGACGACTACATGGACGGCATGAACGAGAAGAAAATCAAGAACCTGAAGGCTGACCTGAAGAAGCGTCACAAGAACCGTGCTGAGTTGATGCTCGACAACGAGGACCAGACGGAGGGCGAATGGTACGGACTCCGCATCGGCGACCTCGAAGACACGAACAACAAGATGGCAGGTAACTGGGAATAATTGACAATTGATAATTGACAATTGACAGTTGATAGAAAATAATTGATGGCAGAAAATTTAATAACGAATAAAAGTTTGTCCATTCGGGTCTGCTCGAATGGACTTTCTTTTTGTACATACGCACCAGGGCAAGAAGAGCCGTTTGAGTATAAGGTGTGGGATATGAATCACACGATTTCGCTGACAGCCAACCTGAAGGATGCTTTGATGAAGGAGCCGATGCTGCAGCAGGAGTATCAGCGTGTGAATGTGATGATTGCCACGCCTCACTTCACTACGGTGCCGGTGGCGGCATTTCAGAAGGAGAATGTGGAGGCACTCTACCGTTGTGCTTTCCCGAAGGATGCACCGCAGCACGTGAGTTACAACGTGTTGCGCCGTTCGGGCATCGCTATCGTGTTTGGCTTGGATCGCAATGTGTATCAGTTGCTGCTGGATGATTTTCCACGGGCTCGTTTCTATGCTTCGGCCAGCACACTGATAGAGTTCTTCGGCGAGAAGAGTCTCTTTGGCCCTGGGCGGAAGATGTATCTGTATCAGCACGAGAAGGAAATGACGCTATATGCGTTTGACCAGGGCAGGATGCTCTTTGTCAACACTTTCGATGCTGTGAGTGTGGCCGACCTTCAGTATTACACGCTCAACGTGTGGAAGGAGTTGGGGCTTGACCAGATAGATGATGCGCTGTTCATTGTGGGTGACAACGACCAGCGGGTTATGGAACTGTCAGAGAAAATTAAGTATTTCCTCCAGCATGTCACACTCATGGATCGCAGCGATGACTTTAAGGACCGACTCACTCGCGGCAACAGCCTCATGCCCTACGACCTCCAAACCCTCCTCATCTGTGGCTTCTAACCAGCCCACCAGCCCACGCGCTGGGCGATTTTTAACTCTTGACTCCTAACTCCTAACTCCTAACTCTTGACTCCTAACTCCTAACTCTTAACTCTTAACTCCTAACTTAACTCCTAACTCTTAACTGAAAAGTGCGTATCATCCGAGGAAAATATAAAGGGCGGCATCTGCCCACACCGACGGGCTTTAAGGCACGTCCCACGACAGACTTTGCAAAGGAAGGACTGTTCAACATCCTTGAAAACGTGTATGTGGATTTCGACGCATCGCCGACAGCCCTGGACCTCTTTGCCGGCACAGGCTCTATCAGTTTGGAGTTGGCATCGCGTGGATGCGGCAAGGTGGTGTCGGTGGAGAAGGACTTCAAGCACTGGCAGTTCTTGGCTCGTGTGCAGAAAGAACTGCAGGCAAGGGAGTGGTTGCCGCTGAAGGGTGACGTATTCAAGTATGTACGTGCGTGTAAGGAACGGTATGACCTCATCTTTGCCGACCCTCCCTATGCGCTGGAGAATCTGGCTGACATTCCTGATGTTGCCCTCCCGCTTCTGGCTGAAGGAGGCATCATGGTCTTGGAACATGGCAAAGACTATGACTTTTCTGGACATTCACGCTTTATCGACCACCGCAACTATGGCAGCGTGAACTTCTCGTTCTTCCAGTAACATAACCATGCAATAGCGAAAAAAGGTCTGACTAACGAATCGTTAGCCAGACCTTTTTCTTTTTCTTCCATTCTTTTGCCGTTCGGCTTTTCATGCTTCTTTCTCTTCGGCTTATCTTCTGCCTCCGCCACCGCCGGGACGACGGAACACGTCGCTCATCGTGCGTTCGTTGCCAGTGCCGTGGGCATTCTTGCCTGCAAAGATGTTGAGTTTGTAGATGACGTGCAGCATGCCGTAGGAGTAGATGGCGTTGTAGCGTGAGTCGCTGCTCTGGTAGGCATCGATGGCACGGCTGATGTTGCTGCGGTTCTTCAGGATGTCGTTCCATTGCAGGCTGATGGTCAGTGCGTTGCCCTTCAGGAAGGACTTGCTCACCTGTGCGTTCCAGAGGAATTCGTTGGTGTTCATGCTGGCAGAGGCATAGCCACGGCGGCTGCTTTCGCTCAGGTCGGTAGAGATGGAGAAGCCGTTGTCGAAGTTGAAGTTAAACTCGGTGCCGTAACTGAACGACCATGTGTCGAGGTTGCCCGTGGTGATGACGGAGTTGCGCGAGTGGTTGTATTCCATGCCACCGTTGATGCTCATCTCGAACCAGTCCTTGCGGAAACTGAAGCCCAGGTTCTCGTTCACACCCAGCGTGTTGGTCTTTGAGCGGTCGTCCTCATACTTTGTTGGGTCGAGGTAACTGACGTCGTGGCTATAGTTGAGCCTGGTGAAGTTATTGACGGAGAAGTAGTTGTTTTTGTCGAGCGACATGTTGAAGCCGCCGCCGAGGTAGGCGTTCCAGTTGCCATTGATGTTCTCTGGCTTCGTGGTGCGCACACCCGTGGTCTCGTTGTAGTAGGTGCGGTTGCTGATGCTGTTTCGTGTCATCGTGGCACCGCCCCAGGCGAAGATTCCGCGCATATGCTCCATCTGGAAGGTGTTGAAGTTGAAGCGCAGGTTGTGGCTGAACGAAGGCTTCAGCCCAGGGTTACCCTTCGAGATGTTCAACGGGTCGGAGTCATCGGTGATGTCGAGCAGGTTGATGATGTTGGGCTGCGAGGTGCGTCCGCGATAGAAGAAGCGCAGATTGGTCTGCTTGTTGAAGTTGTAGCGGAAATCCACGTTAGGTGCGAAGTTGAACACGTTGCGCGTGATGGTGGGGTACTCTGTGCCCATGTACTTGTAGTCCAGCACTGTGCGCTGTGGCAGAAGTTCTACGCCGGCGCTGAAGTTGAACGCATCGGTCACCTTGCGGAAACTCATGCCGATGGTGTGGTTGTAGTTCTTATACTCTGAATATTGGCTCAGTTTGTTGGCCTCCTCGTCCTCAGTGGCTCCATAGAGTTTGTGGCCGTTATCGACCAAGAATCCGATGGCACCGTCGATGTCGTAGCGGTACTGGTTCAGTGCATTGGCCAGGTCGGTGTAGGTTGCTGCGTCCATCACGAAAGCCTGACGGTCAGACTTGTTGTAACTGAAGTTGTAGCGATAGGAGAACTGCAGGTAGGTCTTTGTGGCAATCGGCTCAGAGTAGGTCAGTTGCAGGCTGTAGGCGCGGTTGCGGCCCGGGGTGGAGTAGTAGCGGTTGTTGATGTTGTCCTCCACCTCGCTGTTGGCATAGTGAATCTGTGCAGCCGACAGTTGCTTGCTGTCCGACCCTGACATGTTGCCAGTGGCGCGGAAGGTGATGTTGCGTCCCTCGTTGTTCAGTCGGCGGTTGGCCTGCAGTTCACCAGCCAGTCGGCGGCTGTCGGTGTAGGTCTGTGAGCGGCTCACATTCGTGTTCACAATCATGTCGAGCAGTCCCTCCACCTCTTCCGAGTGGTTGATGGCATCGTCCAGCGGGTCGCTGCTCACGTCGTTCGGGTCGGCATTGAAACTGGCCGACTCGCTGTTGTTGTATCCTTTGCTGCGCGAGAGGCCTCCCGATGGGCGGAAGATGATGTTGGTCATCGAGTCGGGCTTCCACTCAAAGCGGAAGTCGGCATTCCACTCGTGCTGACTGCTGCGGCGAGAACTTTCGCTGTTGCGGAAGGCTCCGGCCGAAGTGACGAAACTCTGCACCGCCGACTGGTTCCACACGTCGCTGCCGTCGTAGCGGAAACGCACGTTACCGCCTGCCTCCAACTTCTCAGTGCTGGTGGCAAAGTTGAGGCCCAGGTTCTTCGTGTTCATCAGGCCGTTGCCGCCACGTCCCCAGCCACGTCCGCCACCGCCGCCGAAGCCACGGTCGCCTGTGTTGTTGGCACCGCCGATGAGGGTCATTTGGTTGTTATCGACAAAGCGGTTGAGCATCAGGCTTTCCGCATAGCGTTCCTCGGTGCCGATGCCGGCATCGAAGTTGCCAAACCATCCGTTGTTCATGCCCTTCTTCACCGTCAGGTCCAGCACCGTCTCCTCTTCGCCGTCGTCGATGCCCGTCACACGGCTGAAGTCGCTCTTGCGGTCGTAGGTCTTCAGTTTGTCAATCATGTTCGTCGGAATGTTCTTCATGGCCACTTTCGTGTCGTTGAGGAAGAACTCCTTGCCGTTCAGCATAATCTTGCTCACCGTCTTGCCGTTGATGGTGATGTTGCCGTCGTCATCCACTTTGGCTCCCGGCAGTTTCTTCACCAGTTCTTCCAGTGCCGAACCTTCGGCCACACGATAGGCCGAAGCGTTATACACCAACGAGTCGCCGCTCACCTGCACCTGGGCCGCATTGGCCGTCACTTCTGCCTCTTGCAGCAGTTTCGAGTCTGGCACGATGGTGATGTAGCCGATGCTTTGGTCCCGGCCCTTCTTCTCGTTCAGGTTCAAGGCTATCACTTTGTCCTGATAGCCGATGTAGGTCACTTTGACCACATAGTTTCCCTTCTTCACACTCTTGATGTTGAACGTGCCGTCCGCTCCCGTGGCGGCACCTGCCACCATGCTGCTGTCGGGCAGGGAAAGGATGCGTACAGAGGCCGAAAGAATGGTCTCGCTGGTCTCGCTGTCGAGGACTGTTCCCGAAATGTTAAACTTGGACTGAGCCATCACGCTGAGTCCTGCAAAAGAGAGGAACAGAGCGAGTAAAGTTTTTTTCATATTTTGCGAATTGTTATGATTGATTTTTTCACGAATACAGCCAATTTGACTGCAAAGGTACGAAAAGGTTTAGTCCTTTGTCGTGAATTTCCAAAGGAATGTGTAATTTTGCAGCGTTTTTCAACGTTTCAACAAGATAATGAACTGATTTTATGAGAAAATCATTACTTTTCTTTCTCCTCATCTCCTGCCTTTCCGTTGGCTCGGCATCCGCGCAGTTTGCTCGTCTCGACAAGTATCCGCAGATTCCTTCGCAGTACGATGCCGCCTTTGTCGATTATGTGAAAGACTTTGCCAGTGGGGTGGCAAAATCCTCCTACGGACAGTACTTCGGCCAAATCACCCGCGAACGCAACGTGTATGGTTTCGGTGCCTACTATACCGACAACGACGGTGTCATCTACGGCCAGTACCGTCTGGGCAACTTCCTCTTCGGCATCAAGATGGGCACACAGGTGGCCAAGGTGGGCAGCAACGACCACTACATCTGCTACGACCTCACCACGGGCGACCCGCTCTACATCATGAAGGACGGCGGAAAGTATTCGCTCCCAGCCGACTACGGCAAGACCTACCGATTCGAGTCGCTCACCTATCAGAACGGCGACAAGTATGTGGGCGAGACCGTGAACGGCAAGCGCGACGGCCTCGGGCTTTACTATTATAATAATGGTAACTACTACTACGGCAAATATAAGGACAACGAACGCCGAGGCTTCGGAGCCATGTTTTTCACCAACAACACCATCACCATCCAGTATTGGAAAAGTGCAGACGAATAACCAGCCCACGCGCTGGGCGATTTTTTAGTTCCTACATCCTAACTTCCAACTCCTGATGACAAGATGGTACGAGTGAACTCTCTGAAAGCATGGGCATTAGCCGCCCGACCCAAAACGTTGGCAGGAGCCATAGCCCCCGTTCTGGTGGGTGCAGCCTTCGCTTATGTCCGCATCCTGCACGATGCCCCCAACTCTCCACTCTCCACTCTCCACTCTCCGCTCTCCACTCTCCACTCTCCACTCCTCCTTTGTCTCCTCTTCGCTGTCTTGATGCAGATTGACGCCAACTTCATCAACGACTATTTCGATTTCCGCAAGGGAACCGACCGCGAAGACCGTCTCGGCCCCGAGCGAGCCTGCGCACAAGGGTGGATAACTCCCCGTGCCATGCGCTGGGGCATCGCAGTCACCACCGTGCTCTCCTGCCTGGTGGGACTGGCCATCCTCTGCGTCCACATGCAGTGGGAACTGCTCCTCGTCGGCGCACTCTGCGTGGTGTTCAGTTTTCTCTACACCACCCGTCTCTCCTACATGGGGTGGGGCGACCTCCTCGTACTTGTCTTCTTCGGCCTTGTGCCAGTCGTCTTCACCTACTATGTGATGACCGGCGGCGGCTGGAACATCCCCCTCGTCATAGCCGCCACAGCCATGGGCTTGGCCACCGACAACCTCCTGATGGTCAACAACTACCGCGACCGCCACCAAGACCTACTGAGCGGCAAGCGCACCATCGTCGTGCGCATCATCCAGGCACAAATCCAAAAATTTGGCAACGAAAAAGGCCAAAAAGAAGGCGAGGAAATCTGCCAAGACATCTACCTCTGGCTTGGCGTCTTTTCCACCATCCTCGCCTTCACAGCCCTCTTTCTCTATCCCTATTCCAGCATCCGCTGGCCCCTCATGCTCATCTACCTCATTCTCCACTTCCGCACCTTCCGCCAACTCAAGACCCTCGATGGCCGCGCCCTCAACCAAGTGCTTGGTGCCACAGCCCGCAACATCTTCCTCTTCGGGCTCATCCTCGCCATCAGCGTCTTCCTTTGACCCATCGTACATTTTGATCAACCGAAAAATGCCCCCAAACAGGTGTGACTCAGACCTGTCCCATAGGAGTGACTCACACCCCTCTCACAGGAGTGACTCACTCCTATTTTGAGGCTACGGAAGCGTACAATTTGACCAATTGGAAGCAATCTCTCAAACGTGGGTTCAGTATAAGAAAACTCACGTTTACACAAGGCACAACGTCCCCCACGGCTTTGTGCCTTTTTTGTTACCTTTTTTACACTCATCTTCAAAAAGTTTTGCAAAAGTTTGGCCAATTCCAACATTTTCCGTTACTTTGTCACCGAATGGTGCCTTGCCGTCCCTTCACTGCGGTGCCTTGGCATCGTGGTTGAGTGGTAAAAATAAAAGCGTTATGAAAGTTGAAGAACCCGTATTTGTGTATGGAACAAAACCGTCTATAGCACATTTGCGTCAGCAGATTGTGGAGCGTGTAGAACAAGAGGAAAATGTAAAAGTTCTGCAGCAGTTACTTGTTTTTGTCGGACAAGTAAAAACAAAAAATCCCATGTCGGACACCCCCCGACAGGCAACGCTGCGCAGAAATATAGTGCTGAGTGACCGTATCAAAGCATTGTCGGCAGTTCCTCCCACCACGGTTGACAAAGACTACAAGGACAGTTTTGCGGACATAACGCTTGAGAAATACTTGTAACAATGGCTACTAAGATTTTTCTTGATGCGAATGTTCTGATAGATGTGGTACAAAACAGAGTGGGTTTTGTGGAGGCATCATCAAAAGTGCTGCAGTTGGGCCTGGACGGCGATTGCGAATTATGGGCAAGCGATGTCACGATGGTCACCGTGTCATTCTATGCCAAGAAAAATAGAACCGATGAGCAACTGTACGAGGTGATGTGGGAACTACGGTCTATCATCAACATAGCCCCTACTGGGCCGTTAGCCATAGACTGGGCCTTGCAACAAAGAAGCCGCGATTTCGAGGACTCTGTGCAGTACTATGCGGCCATGCGATGCGAGGCTGAATACATCATCACTCGCAATCAGCGAGACTATCCCCATGCAGACATCCCAGTGGCTTCTCCACAAGAGTTTATCCAGATGCTCTGCATGGAATAAAGGTTTCATCCACAAGATTCAAACTATTTGCACAACGTGAGTTCGGTATAAGAGAAGTTTTAATGATACGTCTTCGGCGGACGTGTAAAGTGACATTCAGTCACTTTACACGTCCGCCGAATGCATATATCTTACACCGAACTCACTTAATGATTAATTTAAGTTTCGGATGTGTTCTTTTTCACCACAGATTACACTGATTTCACTGATTTTTAGACAGATTTTTGCAGATTACACAGACGGCTTTCCTTCTGAAAGCCC
>OCVV012831452.1_pt1 | contig 46560 bp, 31 predicted proteins | sample 1539721 | NCBI WGS metagenome assembly OCVV01 (sample SAMN02144230, study PRJEB22623) | gut metagenome | biome: sheep rumen | host: Ovis aries | place: New Zealand | reverse complement strand
CTTAGGATTGCGCTTGCCGGGGGCGGAAACGACGATGACCTTGCGGTTCTTGTCGGATTCAACGATGGCCTTGATCTTCTTGAACTGGCCTGCATCGGCGACAGAGCTGCCGCCGAACTTACATACGATTCTTTGACTCATTTTTTCCTTTCGGGCCACCAAACCTCTCGGCTTCGAGCGCAACCGCTTTCCTCACGGTCGTCGTGCCCAAGCCTACCCATCTGGCCAGCCACTTTTTGGCGGCGACCTTACGGTCGCCTTTGTGTCTATGTCTGCGACGGCATTTTACCGCCGCGCGGGGCGTAAGATAGAAAAAAGAGGGGTATGTGGCAATGGTGCACAATGAAAAAGGGCGGACATCAGTCCACCCCCTTTTACCTATCTAATACTTATTCGCTGTGTTCGACTTCCGACCCGCACAAGGAAATTCCCTGCCATAGCCATTGGAATGTTGAAATTCGCTGATTCAACACGACCTTTCTTCAATACACGACCTTGCATATCAAGAATTGCGTAGGCAGAACCCACCTTTGCCCCGGCAATTTGTATTGCGCGAGAAATAGATGCTATTCTCAACTCATTATTCAAGATTTCATTTCGTGCAATAGAAGGCGTATCGCCACCGTTATCAGTCGAATCTATTGCTGTCGATGTCTTTGTACTATCGTATTCTGCAATATAGACGGCTTCACTTGTCACATCGGTAATTTTGGGACTCCAGCCTTTGAATGTGTAAGTATATTCAACAGACTTCGCTCTAGTCGGATTCTTAGGTACTACAATATTCGCTGATGATGTCCCATAATCATACAAGGCACTTCCTAAAAGAATCCCATCAAAGTCTCTGAATATCACCGCATACTGACTTATATCCCTATTAATGATTACGTTATAAGTGGCGGTTTCTGTTACGGAAACGATTTCCTTATCCCAACTGAAGCTATAGGTGTACTGTGCCGTATTTTCAGGCAATGTGACTTTTGGCGCAATTGGCATTGCTCCATACGCCACCTCACTGCTTTGTAGTACAGTTGTCCCTTCCATAAACGTAACTATATACTTGTTGACCGTACTGTCGAACACGGCCGTATAAGTCGTCGCACCGGCAACGGAAACGATTGCGGGACTCCAGCCCTTAAACGTATAGGTATACTGTGCCGTTGCCGTCTTCGTAGGTGCAGCTCCGGAATACACAGGAGTCTGCCCGTATTCTACCGAGCCGGACTGCAATGTGCTGCTCCCGTTGACGAAGGCTATTTCGTAGCTACGGACGGTGCTGTCGTATTCGGCGGTGTAAATGGCAGCTTCCGTCACATTGACAATGGACGGATTCCAACCCTTGAACGTATAGGTGTACTGGGCGGTGCTCACCCTTGTCGGATTGGCAGGCTTAGCAATACTTGCGGCAGATGTCCCGTAGTCATACTCGACCGCAGACTTCAAGACCGACCCGTCATAGTCCTTGAACATGACCTCGTATTTATTCAAGGTACGGTTGATGACGGCGGTATATGTCGCGGGTCCGGTAACGGCGACTATCTCGGAATCCCAGCCGTCAAAGCTGTACGTATACTGCGCCGTATTCTCGGGCAGGGTGACCGCGGGAGCGGTGGGAACGGTGCCGTAAGCCACCTCACCGCTTTGCAGCACGGTCTCACCATCCTTGAATGTTACCGTGTACTTGTTGACCGTGCTGTCAAATACAGCCGTGTATGTCGCAGCTCCGGTAACGGAAGCGATTGCGGGTTTCCAGCCCTTGAATGTATAAGTATACTGTGCCGTTGCCGTCTTCGTAGGTGCAGCTCCAGAATACACGGGGGTCTGCCCATATTCTACCGTACCTGTCTGCAGGGTACTGTTCCCGTTCACGAAAGCTATCTCATAGCTACGGACGGTGCTGTCGTATTCGGCGGTGTAAATGGCAGCCTCCGTCACATCGGCAATAGACGGATTCCAGCCCTTGAACGTATAGGTGTACTGGGCGGTGCTCCCACGCGTCGGATTGGCGGGTTTCGCAATGCTGGCAGCGGATGTCCCGTAGTCGTACTCGACGGCAGACTTCAAGACAGAACCGTCGTAGTCCTTGAACACGACCTCGTATTTATTCAAGGTACGGTTGATGACGGCGGTATATGTCGCTGGCCCCGTAACGGCAACAACTTCGGAATCCCAGCCGTCGAAGCTGTACGAATACTGTGCAGTGTTCTCGGGCAGGGTGACCGCGGGAGCGGTGGGAACGGTGCCGTAAGCCACCTCACCGCTCTGCAGCACAGTCTCGCCGCCCTTGAAGGTCACCATGTACTTGTTGACCGTGCTGTCAAATACTGCCGTGTATGTCGCAGCTCCAGTAACGGGAGTGATTGTGGGGTTCCAGCCCTTGAACGTGTAGGTGTACTGTGCTGTTGCCGTCTTTGTGGGAATATCTCCTGTATACACAGGAGTCTGCCCATATTCTACCGCTCCAGACTGCAGGGTGCTGCTCCCGTTGACGAAGGCGATTTCATAACTACGGACGGTGCTATCATATTCAGCGGTATAGATGGCAGCCTCCGTCACATCAGCAATGGACGGGTTCCAACCCTTGAACGTATACGTATACTGGGCGGTGCTCTCCCGAGTCGGATCCGACGGCTTTACGACATTATCGGCAGATGTCCCGTAGTCGTACTCGACCGCAGACTTCAAGACCGACCCATCATAGTCCTTGAACACGACTTCGTACTTGTTCAGGGTGCGGTTGATGACAGCAGTATATGTCGCTGGCCCAGTGACGGCAACGACCTCCGAATCCCAGCCGCCAAAGCTATACGTATACTGCGCCGTATTCTCAGGCAGGGTGACCGCGGGAGCGGTGGGAACGGTACCGTAGGCCACCTCACCGCTCTGCAGCACAATCTCGCCGTCCTTGAAAGTTACCGTGTACTTGTTGACCGTACTGTCGAACACGGCGGTATAGGTTGCTGCTCCAGTAACGGAAGTGATTGTGGGGTTCCAGCCCTTGAACGTGTAGGTGTACTGGGCCGTGGCCGTTTTAGTTGGCGTTTCTCCCCTATATTCTGGCAAAGTACCATACGCCGTATTTTCCGACTGGAGGACAACATCACCGTTCACAAAGGTGATGGCAAATGTCTTCGCTTCATATATCGCTTCAATCACCGTATTTTCATTTAAAACAATCACATCACCAGGATTGCCAACAATCGCATTCCCTTTATAAAGTCCCACAAAGTCATAGCCGACACTATCGGGAGCATTAGGCAATGTATAGTTTCCTCCCTTTATAACAACGGCACTATCTAGAGTCTCATCGCCAACATGAACAGCAACATAGACATAATCCAGAACTTCTACCGGTACCGTAGTTTCCACAGAATCATAATTCAAGGTGTCTGTCGGAACAAACACAGCAATATACCCATCATTTTCAAGTGTTGGAACCGTTTCGGGCACTTGCCAGACAAAGGCGCCTTCAACATCAGCACTTCCTCCAGTAAGTTCAGAAGAAGCCAATGTTTGCCCGTTTACGACATTGCTTGCCGTCGGATTTTGGCTTATTACCGGTGTTGCCTTTTTAATGGTAAATGTCTTTGTAGCAGAACCGCTGTAGTTTCCCTTTAGTGTCACCGTAACCGACGCCGTTCCCGCATTCAAGTTATCCGCATATTCAACGGTGTAGTCTGCGTCAGTAAGCAAAGTCCCGCCATTATAAACTCTAATTTCCGGCGTCAAAGCTACACCGCTGTATGCTACATCTTCAATCGATGCAATTGTAGGCACAATGGCAACAGCATTTATAACAAAGTTGATTACCTTACAACCACCATAGGGGTTTACCCCGCAAACATTGATAGTCGCAATTCCCGCATCCACGTTGTTCTTATAGGCAACCGTATAGTCTGTTCCATAGGTCAACGTTTCTCCAAACAATTCAACAGAAGTAACAATTGGTGTCTTTGCAGAACCGTCATATACAATATTCTCTAACGAGGCTGTAGTTACAACTGCATTTGTCAAAGAATTAGTGAATATTTTAAGGAATGGATAGGTATTTTCGTAAATTTTCCAGGTATCTACAAAATCCCAATTTACGAAAGTGGACTGGGTCTGCATTTCGGTAGTTGTCTTGTCTGGAGAACCCGTAACGGTAGCCGTTTCCTCGCCTCCATCGACTCCAAGACTACACTTAGTTTTGTCGTAGTACGACTTCGTAATATTCAAGGCACCATTGACATAGCCCACAATGCAACCGGTATAAACAGGTTCATCCTCCATACCCTTTACAACACCGCTTGCGTAGGTTTCTTCCAAAGTTCCCTTGGCATAGCCAACAAGGCCGCCAATGTAATAATTGCCAACTTCGTCGGCGGGGTCGCCGTAATAACTACCCGTTACATCGCCGTTTGCATAAGACTGTGAAATAGTCGTTCCGTCAAAACGCCCCACAAGGCCACCCAACTTAGTCGTCCCAGTCACACTACCCAAAGCCAAAGATTTACTTATGGAACCGCTATACTGGTATCCAACCAAACCGCCTAGGTTGTCGTTACCGGCACTAGAATTATCTACATCACCAACAACATTTCCTAGTGCGTAGGAATTTGAGACATCTCCATAAGCACTACCAATCAAGCCGCCGACATTATCATCGCCCTTGACGTGGGCCGTAGAATAGGAACTATCAACGGCAGACTTGGCATATCCTGCCAGACCACCCACCTGATAAATACCAGTAACGGAATCACCTTCAAAATAAGACACATCAATAGAATCACTGACATGCCCAACAAGGCCTCCTATTATGTTGCGACCTTTAACAAAAGCTCCCTTTGCATAGGAATTTCTGATTATTCCACCAACAAAACCAGCAAGACCGCCAATATAATCTTCCGTTCCAGAAACCTTGCCTTCCGAATGAGAATTTGCTACCGAACTTGTTGCTTGTCCAACAACACCTCCTATATAACCACTTCCATTTACTCCCCCTCCTTTATGATAAGATGAATCTATAGAGCCCCCAATAAAACCAGCAACTCCGCCTACATAATTGCTTCCACTTATATTTCCATCCTCATGGTACGTAGAGGTAATTTTCAAATAAAAATTGGTTTTATAATTTGATGAACTATATCCATAATTACTCTTCCCAATGACACCACCAACATATTTCCCCGTCCCTATAACATTTCCCTTTGAATATGAATTATATATCTCTTTAGTCAATAATTTCAGATTGTTAGAACTTCTATAAATCGAATCTACACCAACCAATCCTCCAACATAGTTCACACCACTAACATTACCAACAGCATAGGAATTACCTGCTGTTTGAATAGAAACATCAGTCGAACCTGAATAGTTATAATAAGAAAAACCTATTAAACCACCTATCGCGTTACCCAATCCTATAACATCCCCTTCAGAATAGGAGTCAGTAACCGAGCTATTTGCATATCCAATCAATCCGCCAACGCAATTATTTCCATATACAGACCCTTTTGAATTAGAATTCTTCACAGAACCAGATGCTCGCCCTATCAATCCTCCAGCATAATCATACCCACTTACATTTCCTTCAATATGATATGAAGAATCTACAGCGCCAGCAAATCCTGCAACCCCACCTACATTACTTGAAGCTCCGATAACATGTCCTTCTGCATAACTTTTTGATATTGATGTTCCGTAACCAATCAGTCCACCAACATTACCGAAACCACTAACATCACCTTTTGAATAAGAATGGGCAATCTTACTAGAAGTATATCCTGCCACACCTCCCACATAATTGATTCCCTCAACATCACCACCAATATGATAAACAGAATCAATTACACCAGTAGCATTGCCAATAGCACCACCAACACGATCTGATGTTCCTTTCACACTGCCTTTGGCATAACTTCTCCGTAAAACCTTCACAGATCCAACAAGTCCACCAACATAACCATAACCAGATACAGCACCTTCAGAATAAGAATCCCTTACAGAATCTCTTACATGGCCAGCCAATCCACCGACATAACTAACTCCCTTTACATCACCACCAATATGATAAGCGGAGTCAATCGCACCTAAAGAATAGCCCGCTACACCACCAACATAACTACTCGTTCCAACAACATTCCCTCCATCATGATGAGAATTTGAAATTTTAGATATGAGGTAGTTACTCTTATTGGAATTTGTTTTCCCAAGAATTCCACCTACATATATTTTACCATCTATATTTCCCTCAGAAAATGAACCGGCAATCGTCCTTGTCACCTTATAATTATTGCTGCTATAAACAGAATCAAGACCAACAAGCCCCCCGACACAAGAATCACCCTTCACATTTCCTACCGCATGGGTATTTTGAAGCAGAATCAAAGATATAGCCGAAGTTCCGCTAAAATCATAGTAGGAAAGTCCAATCAAACCTCCCACATAACTTCCCGTACCAATCACATCACCTTCTGAATAAGAATTTTTTACTGATTTTGAAATATGTCCAACTAGACCTCCCACATAACTACCTCCTCTTATGTCACCTTCATAATGATAAACGGAGTCTAGCGGGCCAGACGCAAATCCCGCTATGCCGCCAACATAACCAAAGCCATCAACATCGCCGCCAATATGATAAACAGAATCTATTGATCCTGATGCATATCCCGCAATTCCACCAACATAAATTGAATCTCCCTTTACCAAACCATCAGCATGACCCTTTGATATTAACTGACCTCGACCGACAAGTCCGCCAACATACATACGTCCAGTTACATTTCCCTTAGAATAAGATTTTTTTACCGATTTTGATATCGATCCTACTACACCTCCTACATAATCTTTCCCACTTACATCGCCACCAATATGATAGACAGAATCAATACCCGAAGCCGAACCAACAACTCCACCTACATAATTATTCGTTCCATTCACACTACCTTGGGCGTGACTTTTCTTTATAACATTTACAGATCCAACAAGTCCACCGATATAACCTGAACCTACTACAGAACCCTCTGAATAAGAATTCAAAACAGAATCCACTACTCCCGCCAATCCACCGACATAACTAACTCCCTTTACATCACCACCAATATGATAGACAGAATCAATTACACCCGAAGCAGAACCAGCAATTCCTCCTACATAATTGTTCGTTCCAACAACATTTCCTCCATTATGATGAGAATTTGAAATTTTAGATGTGATATAGTTACCCTTATTGGAATTTGTTTTCCCAAGAATTCCACCTACATATCTTTTGCCATCTATATTTCCCTCAGAAAAAGATCCGGCAATCGTCCTTATCACCTTATTATTATTGATGCTATAAACAGAATCAAGACCAACAAGTCCTCCAACACAAGAGTCCCCCTTCACATTTCCTACCGCATGGGTGTTTTGAAGCAGAATCAAAGATACAGCCGACCCCCCGGTAAACTCATAGTAAGAAAGCCCTATCAAACCTCCTACAAAGCTTCCTGTACCGGTTACATCACCTTCTGAATAGGAATTTTTTACTGATTTTGAAACATACCCAACTAAGCCTCCTATGTACTTTTTTCCACTCACACTGCCTTCATAATGAAAAACAGAGTCTACCGGGCCAGACGCATATCCCGCAATTCCACCAACATAATTTGACAATCCACTAACAGATCCTTCAACAAAGGCCTTTGATATTCCTGCACTCCGGCCTGCGATACCACCAACATAATTATGACCTATCACATTTCCTATAACATAGCTGTTTGATTTTGCCGTACCAGCAACAGTCTCTGTCGTAAAACCAACGATCCCACCAACAGAATCCTGTCCCACAACATTTTCTTTCACAGAACTTGTTGATATTGTTCCCGTCGTATAGCCAACTATTCCACCAACACGATTAACACCCGTCACCCTAATTTCACTATGTACATTGGTGATGGAACCTTGTGCAGCACAACCAACAAGTCCTCCAACATAATTATTAGCCGTAACTTGTCCAACCAAAATATCAAGATTACTTATTTTAACATTATAGGCAAAACCAAAAAGACCTGCATAATCCTCAGTCGCATCACTGATATACAATCCATAAATTTTACGATTCTTTTTTCCTGCAATACCATCAAATTCGCCTTTGAACGGCCTAGAACTCGTTCCAATAGGAGTCCATTCTGTATGGGAAACACTTGCCCACGTACCAGCACCCGCCCCAGTGGTGTCATTGAGGAAAATATCCGCTCCCAAGGTAATAGTTTTTCCCTCAAAGGAGGATGTTCCCTGATTCACCAACTTTGCAAGCCCAGCCAACTGTTCCGCAGTTGTCAGGTTATAAGCCTGGGCGCTTGATTCGTACCACGACACATCAGCGGTACCATTCCAAATTGCGGGAGCGGCAAAAGTAGCCCCCACGCAAGCGACGCAGGTCGCAATGATTTTATGTATGGAATTCATCAACATGTGAATCTCCTTGATTTAGAAAAACCATCTTAAAGAGAATAGACTGCTTCTTATGCTATCTCTAACCCGTCCAATAATAGATCGAGGCTTACAATTACAGGAATCTAATTGTGGGGACCTTTCTGTACATACAGCACGTTCCTTTTCCAACCATTCCTTATAATATGATCGGAACTTCAGCTCTTTCTTCATTAATGTTGAAAATCTATAGGAAAAAGAAGAATCCAACAAGCCGTTTCTAAGTCCATACTTAACCAAGTATTTATAGGGACTTTGCATGCCTTTGCCTTTAGCATACATCTGCAAATTAAATAAGTATTCTTGCAACTGAGGATTGATTAAAGCACGATTTAGCTCATACGAAATAGGCTGAAATTCTTCTTTTTTTATATACCCGTGATTATAAAGGTACACCTCATAACAAAAGTACAATAAGACTTTATCAAGATTTTTTTCTTTATCCGAGCCATAAAATTTTTCATTCAGCCATTTCTTTTCATCATCATCCAGTATATATATTTCGGAGCGCATCTCTGGGTTAATACGGTTCTCAGAGACAAGTTCTTGAAAGTGTGTTGATCGTCTAAAATTGACATCATTACGCCATTTCCAAAAGGCTCCCAAAGCCGACAACGCCATAATTAGGGATGCAAGCACTTGTATCGTGCCTCCATACTGCACAGTAAAATTGACAACCCATTGCATCCACAACCACCTTACTACAAGATTCCAGGAGCATACCTCTGTTCAACAAGGAGCCAAGCCTAATTTTGTACGGATACAAGAAAGGCGCAGATCGTTGCATTTATCCATGTGAGGCTGTGCATGCCTAATAACCGATAAACACAAACGACCCACGCCCCGAAAGGGCGACAATACTGCTAAATTGAGATTACTTCACCCCTATTCGGGGTTCGCAATGACAACAGCTTGTCGAAACACGCCCAAAAGAACCGCCACAGGCGGCTCATTAAACGTATCTACGTGAGCGTTCGCCTTGCTCTCGGTTATTTGAAATTTGCACATTTCACATGGAGAACAAGAGCTAAACTCTCTAATATGTCAGTGTAAATATACTCTTAAATAAGCGAAAAAGGGCATATTTTCACAAGAATGGTCTCAAAAAGTGCTTAAAGCGGTGAAATTGGTGCGTTTTACAGCAAACGGATAGTCCAACTTGGAATATAAGTGGGGCAGAAAAATCAACCATCAAAATTCATTGAGAGGATTTCCTCCTTAAAGTACTGTAAAGAGGAATACATTATTATGGGCTTGTCAAGATTTGTCCCCATCTTGTTGCATTCAACATAATAACGCAAAAACGCCTTAAACTTCTCTTCAACCCTTTTCATATTATCCCGTAACTCTATAAATTCTGCGTGATCTATTATCGCAGGCATCCCAATATCCCTTTCAGTCACAATGACCGCTTTTGAAAAATCTAGGGCGGGAATTTTTCCTTCTTTACTCAGATTACGACGGCCAGAAGTCGAAAAGAAAAAGCAATGCGACAGTTTACCATGTTTTGGACGATGGGCACTGGTCCGAAACGGAATCGCAAATGTGAGTGAATCTATCTGAACAACCAATACAAGGTGAGGTCTTGCAGGTTTATTCAAAATTTCTATGTGCTCCTTATGCCGTTCAAAGAATTCGGCATTGAGCCTGACGATAGAGTGGTTCTCTAGCATATTTACCCCCCAAAAAAAATAATGCCGTCTTTTTATACTTTCATATAAAAAAACGGCATCAAAAACGGTCTTTCTTTTTTTCTCAGGCAGCGACCTACCGCCCTGTTTCATCTGTTTGGCCTTTCTTTTTTTTCTCAGGCGGCGACCTACCGCCCTGCTCTTTTAAATATACATAATTCTTTCTGAAAAGGCAAGTAAAATGAATTGTTTTTGCATGGGAGGCAACTATCGTTTGCAAATTGTAAAAAAGGGGGCGGTTTTGTAAAAATTCGTGGAGCAGGTTCAAAAAAAGTTTCGCATCTCCGTTTATTACATCGGAGGGCATAATGAAAGACCAACACAAAATGCTTGAAATCGCGTCGTTGTCCAACATCCCGGTGCTCCTGCAGGGGGAATCGGGAGCCGGGAAAGAGGTGGCCGCGCGTTTTATCCACAATCATGGCCTGCGGAAGGACGGGCCTTTCGTGGCGCTGAACTGCAGCTCTATCCCGAAGAGTCTTGCGGAGAGTATCCTGGAGGGTTCGGTAAGGGGCGCGTTTACAGGAGCGGTGGACGAGAAACTAGGGCTTGTCCGCTCTGCAGAAGGGGGCACGCTTTTTCTGGACGAAATCGGGGAACTGCCCATGGATACCCAGAGCAAGCTTTTGCGCATTCTGCAGGAGAAAACGGTGACGCCCGTGGGAGGCGCCCAGAGCGTTCCCGTGAACTTCCGCCTGATATGCGCCACCAACCGGAACCTGAAACAGGAAATCGCCGACGGGAATTTCCGGGCGGATCTGTTTTACCGTATCAACGTTTTTCCCGTGGAGATTCCGCCCCTGCGCTCACGGACGGATTTTGCCGACGTGGCCCATGACTTGTGGCGGGAGGCACAGACCCAAGCCAGTGGGCGCGATTGTGGTTGCCGGCATGAAACACGCAGTGATCCGCAAGGGAAATGCGACAGACAACAAGAAAAAAACGGCGTTTCGCAAAATCATAGCCTTTCACCCGAGGAATTGGAACTGCTGAAGGCCTGCCCCTGGCCGGGGAACGTGCGCCAGCTGAAAAATGTGCTGCAGCGCTATACGGTGCTGAAACCCTACGACGTGACCCTTACCGAAATCCTGACCCAGGAGTTTTCGCTACCGAAACTTTGCGACAAAAATATCTGTTCGATTTACGTGACGGATTTCTTGAAAAAGCGGAAGAAAAAGCCGTCGTTTACCGACATCGAAGAAACGCTTTTGTTATGCAAGGGGAACAAGTGCAAGGCGGCGAAAAAGCTGGGGATTAGCCGCGGGAGCCTGTGCTACCAGCTACAGAAGGGACGGGTGAAAGTGGCGAGTTAAAACCGCAGGCCCACGGAAATGTGGTGGTTGCCGCCATCGAGGGCAAGGCGCGGGGAATAGCCGTAGTCGAAGACTATCATGCCGAACACCACGCCAAGGCCGCAGGCGACCCCTGTAGAGTAGTCGTCGCTTTCGTCCTTGCGGACCGATGTTCCCAGGCGAAGCAGCAGGGTTTCGGCATAGGCGATTTCGGCCCCGAACAGCCCCTGGATTTCGGTATCGGCGCGGCGGTAGGCGTCGGCGGAAACGTGGATGCGCCATCTTTCGGTCACAGGAATCATGCCCGTGATGCCCGCCTGGAGCGCCATAGGAGCGTATTCGTCTTCGCTGTCGTAGGCGGTCACATAGCCCGCGTTGGTGAGGGTCGCACCGAAGGCCATGTAGCGGTTCACCTTGAAGGAGCCGCCGATGTCGCCCAAGATGGCGTAGGCCGTTTCGTCTTCGATGGTCTGGCTTGCAAAGCGGGCGGTAACACCCCAGCTGAAGGCGGAATTACGGCTACCGAGGCCAAGCTGTGCGGCCCAGGCGTAGGCGCCATACTCCCCTGTCTCGAGACCGTTTTCGTCGCGACCTTCGATGTCGTCGTAACCGAGGTAATCCAGGCCCGCCGAGAAAGTGAATTTGTCTGCAAAAGGAAGGCCGTAGTAGACGTTGATGAAACGGTCCGAACCCATGCCGTCAAAGACAATCTGGTTCAGGCCGAACTCCGGGGATTCCACGGCACTCATGGCCAGCGGGTTCCGGGTCACTTCGGAGGCCCTGGCGGGGTCTGCAACGCCAGCTCCCGCCAGGGCGGCAGTTCGCGGCGAAACCTGCAGCGCAAGAAACTTCATGGTCACGCCACCCGGGTCCACGTTCCAATGCTCCCCTGCAAAAGCGAGGGAGGCTGCGGCCAGGGCTGCGGTAAGGAGTTTCTTGAACATACGGCTACAAGATACAAAAATAGACGTAACGTAGGACATAGTCCGACTGGTATTAGGGGCTAGGATCTAGGGGCTAGGGGATAGGAAATGTGGAGTGTGGGGTGTGAGATTAGTAATGAGTTGCCAGTTATGAGTTGTGAGTTATGAGTTGTGAGTTCTTATAGTAGCGCCTTTGACGCCAAATTATGGACTGAAGACTGATAACAGACGACTGATAACTCAGGGGCTCCCTTCGAGTATTAGGTCGGGGCTTGAGGTTCGAGGCACGAGGTTCGAGGCGCGAGGCTTTTTTCTAAATTTTGATCCATGCTGAGCGTCGTTGTCCTGACCGTGCTCACCGCAATTTATGCGGTTGCCATTCTCACGTTTACCGTGGGAATTATCCGCACGCACAGGCACAAGGGAAGCGCCACCCCCTACGTCTCCGTGGTCATTCCCATGCGAAACGAAGAAGAATTCTTGCAGCGGACCCTGGACGCCCTGGCCGCCCAGGAATATGCAGGGCAGTACGAGATTATCTGCGTCGACGACCGCTCCACCGATTCCACAGGAAAAATCCTGGACGATTTCGTCGCGACCCACGGGGACAAGTTCCGCGCCATCCATCTGGACCCGAACCTCCCCAAGGTAGAAAGCCCCAAGAAGCGGGCCCTGGAAGCTGGCTTCAAGGAAGCCCGCGGCGAAGTCCTGCTGATTATGGACGCCGACTGCGTGCCGACCAAGCGCTGGCTTGCCTCCATGGCGGGTAGGTTCGAAGGGAACATCGCCATCGTGCAGGGGCCAAAGCGGAACACCGGCGGCTGGAGCCCCGTGCATCAGTACCAGAGGCTCGAGACCCTGGCCTACACTTCCATCGAGGCCGCCGGATTCAGCCTGGGCCACCCCATGTTGGCCAGCGCCGCATGCCTCGCCTACAAGAAGGACCTGTTCTTCAAGGTGGGCGGTTTTGGCGACCTGGTGAACCTTTCCAGCGGCGACGACGACATGCTCATCCACAAGATGATCAAGGAGCCGGGCGTGGAGTTCTGCTACAACCTGAGCGCCGACGCCCTCATAGACACGGCCCCCGTGGATTCCCTGAAGGCCCTGTTCTTCCAGCGGGCACGCTGGAGCAGCAACGGTACCAAGTACGACAGCCACCTTTACACGCTGGCGCTTTCCCTTATCTACACGTTCCTGGTCTGGCTTCTGGTGAGTCCTTTTTTGGTGGCTTTCGCGGACTTCCCTATCGCCTGGTTTGCCATCCCTATGGGCGTGAAGGTCCTGTGCGATTTGATTTTCCTCACCTGCGCCGCTGTGAAGCTCCACTCCAAGCGGCTGTTGCTGGCTCTGCCCGTCACCGAGATCATGCAGGTGCCCATGAACGTGTTTGCTGTTCCCTTTGGGCTGCTGGGGCTGTTCAAGTGGAAATAGGGCCTGCGAATGTGCCTAGCCAAGTATAAAAAGCTCATCCCGCTCGGCGTTATTTTTCTAGCGGCCTTTGCCGTTTTCTGTAAAATCAATTATTCCGACGGTGACGACGCCTTCTTTGACAGCTGCGTCAAGAGTATGTCGTTTCTTGAATACCTCAAGGAACGTTACCTGACCTGGACAGGCCGCATCGGCGGAGAGACCGCCATCTACGTCACCTTTACTCTGGGAATCTGGTTCTGGCGTGTGGCGAATGCCTTCATGGTCACCATGCTCCCGACCCTCGTGTTCCTGATTTTCAAGAAGATTTATCCCAGCGATGTCGGCGCAAAACCCACATGGAGCGACCTGCGCCCCTTTCTCTTGACCTGCGCAGGATTCCTGCTGATGGACGTAGTCACCTTCGGACACGCCGCCGTTTGGGTCAACGGCTCCGTCTTTTACACCTGGGCATGGGTCAGCGCGCTCCTGTGCATTTACCTCACCTTGGACTGCTTTATTTCCGGCACCGATTCCACAAAAAAAATCCTTGCATCGATTCCCTTCGGCTTGTTTGCCGTCTCGTCAATAGAACAAATAGGATTTTTTTTGTTGGCCTACTTTGCGGGTGGAATTATCTTCAACAAGCTTCAAAAGAGAACCGTTTCCTCTCTGCTATATGTTGAATCCTCCGCTTTGCTTGCCGTTTTTGCCATTGTCCTTGCCGCCCCCGGAAATTCCCTGAGAATCGCAGCCGAAACGGAGACCTGGTTCCCCGCTTTCAAGGAGCTTTCCGTCGGAGAGCACGCCTTTATTTCGGCCCAATGGCTGCTGTCGTCTTTTGCCAACGAAAGCAAAATCTTCTTCGCGCTCATCTGGATTGCAGCCCTACTTTCCGCAGCATCCAAAAGCAAGCCGGTTATCGTAACAGCGGCGCTATTCTCTGCAGTTGCGCTCCTTCCGCTGGCAGGAATCACCCCGCTTGCCGACATGGGTATCAACTACATCGACCCTGCTGTCCGACCCGAAGTTTTCCCTAGCCTTGCACAAGCGACCCCAATGAACATCCTTGCGATGATTTGGTGGTTTGCGGCAACGGCCTTCACCCTGTTTTTAATCCAAAAGCATCTCGGAGCAAAGGGCGCAATCCTCTTTATCGTGGCTATCCTTTGCGAAGCCATGATGTTTTTCTCCCCAACAATCTATGCATCGGGCGAAAGGGTTTTCTACGTCACCGACTGGATTCTCGTATTTATCATCTTGAATCTGGTTTCAAAAATCCCGTCTGAAAAGCGCAAACAAATTTTCTTTTCCTTGGCCCTTATCTTAACAATACTGAACGAGGTCACTCAGGCCTCCGAGCTGCTTGCAAAGCTGAACGGGAATTAAAAGGGGCGGGTTTGCTAAAGGCCTAGTTTGGCCTTGGCCCAAGCCTCGGCCTGTTCTGCATCTTGCAGCTTGCCGTCCAGCTGGAGTTCAAAACTTTCGCGAATCAGGTCCCCAAACTGCTTGCCGGGTTTTAATCCAAGTGACATCAGGTAGCGGCCTGTAAGGTAAGGCTCCGGAGCGTTTTCAAAAACTCCCAACTCAATGGCGCGGGTTTTCAGGCGCTCCACAAAAGCTAAGCGAGCCTGTTCACCGAACATCGGGTTAGAAACAACAAGAATGCAGTATTCCCGCAGACCTTCCAGTGCAACGGACAGCCGGCGAATCTCAGAATCGTCAAGGAACGCGCCCTCGGGAGAAGCCGTAGACAAATATCTCAACAGCTTCGGAACGTTCCGCAGGAGCTTCACCTCGTTGGTCATGCCCGTTAGGAATTTCTCCCAGTCTTCGGCACAGGAATTCCCCGAAAGGAGCGCTGCAAAGGCCATCGCCATCCGGGATTCCTCGGGCTCAGCGGCCGCATTTCTGGACATGTTGTCCAGGAACTCGCCCAACTTCTCGTAGGAACCGTCCAGGGGTTTCACCTCCGGGAAAAACCGCAACAGGTCCATTTCCAGAAATGCCCGCAGGCCCAAAGAAGGCTTACCCGGCTTAAGGAGCCACTTTTTGAACTCTTCGTAAATCCTTTCTTTGGAAAGGTCTTCCAAGGAAAGTCTCTTGCAAAGTTCCGCTGTTTCTGGCGCAAGCGTCAGTTCAAAACGGCTAGCGAACTGCACACCCCGCATAATTCGCAGGGAATCTTCGGCGAAGGCATCGCTCACATGCTTTAACCTGTGGGCCTTCAGGTCTTCCACTCCTCCGTAGGGGTCACAAAGGGTCAGCTCCGGAAGTTCCATGCCCATGGCGTTGATGGTAAAGTCCCGGCGGAGAGCCGCCTCCTTGAAGCTGAGCTTTTCGTCGGTATGCACCACGAATCCGCGGTGGCCATAGCCCACCTTGTTTTCTGTGCGGGGAAAGGAAAAGTCCAACGACAGGCCTTTCATGGCCAGGTGAATCACGCCAAAGGCCTTGCCTACCAGGTTCGTGCGGCCGTACTTCGAAAGGAGCGGCACCAGGGCGTCTTGCGCCATGTCGTAAACTTCGATATCGTAGTCCCGGCAGCTCTTGCCCAGCATGGCATCCCGGACCCAGCCGCCCACCAGAAAGGCGCGGCCGCCGGCAGCACGGATATCGCCTGCAATTTTCAGCAGGCGTCCTGGAAGGTCGGGCGAGAATTCATCACCCGAAAGTGTGCGGACCGTGACCATTATTCTTGCGGAACCTCACTAGCCGTGCTATCTACGGTTACAGAACTGTCTGCAGTTGCAGAGGTATTTTCCGGTGCCGTGCTATCCGGTAGGGGCGCAGGCTTCGGCGTAGCGGAACTGTCCGAGGGAACGGCGGCCGTAGTATCCCGAGGCACCACCGTCACCGCAGAATCAGATGCCGTATGGATTTTTGATGTCGTATCCTGAGAAGCAAACCGTTCATAAATGCTGCGGCGCGCCTCGGCCGAGCCCTGCTTTTTCTTGGCCTCTTCTTCGCGACAGGCCCGCAGCTCCTCTTCCATAAATGCGCGCTGGTCCGGGGAATAGGACATGCTGTTATAGCGATATTCTATCTCGTCGCAGACAACACCTTGACGCTGCCCGGCACAAGAAGCCAAAAACAATCCACAAGAAAACAGCGCCATTAATGCGGCAACCACTACCAAATACTGTTTCTTTTTTTCCATTGTCAACAACCTCTAATGAATCAATATAATTTTTCCCGTTTTTTTCTTGGACCCTTTGCGGACCACATAATGATAAACCCCAGGAGCCACAAGTTTCCCGGTCTTGTCGGTGCCGTCCCATTCCGCACGGCCACCTAAAATGTCGCTATCGTAAAACGACTTTACCAACGCCCCGCCGCGATTATAAACACTTACGAAAGAATCTTCTGAAATATTATCGATAACCAGACGCTGGCCCTGCTTGGGCCTGAATGGATTCGGGTAAGCCTTTACTTCAGCAGGAGCTTCAGATGTCATCATCTTTTCGGCATTCCTCAAATCCTTGCGAGAATAGCGAGTCACGCCGCCATCGTGGGCAAACCAAATCATACCCTTAATAGGGTCAATTGCCAAATCATGCACCTTGTTACTCAGTAATCCCTGCTCTGTAGCCCATCGTTCCACCGCTAGAGTATCCTTGGATTTCTTTCGCTTTGACAAACGAAACACGCCCTGATCGGCAGTTCCAAGCCAGATATTTCCTTGAACGTCTCTGTCCATGGAGGTATACTCGGCACCAATCAACCCTTTTGTCGAGCTAGGCTGAACAAGGGTATCCCTATCTTCGTCCATGTAGGCGAGACTCCCAACGGTAACCATCCATAAAGCATTGTCATCTTTATCAAAAACAAAATCCAAGGGTGCCTTTCCACCGGGAGTAGCATAATTTTTCTTTTCGGAAACCAACAATCTACCCCCATTTTTTGAGGGTGGCGGCAAGCGGAAGACGTCTAATGAACCTCCCAATGAAACATAAAACGCCTCCCTAGAAGAAACATATACCAGCCATTCTCCCGTTTCTGCCTCAGTCTTTGCCGCAAGAGTTCCGACAATAGGGGAGGAACCTATTTCAGAGAGGCAACTGATATCGCCGTCTTTTGTGATATATGCTAGGCCATATTTTTTTTGGCCAGATGTCGCCACCAAAAATCCGGAACTATCCGGGGCGGCAGTTGTCCCTATGGCAACAGTAAAATCATTTAAGTATTCGTCTAGGCAACTATTCTCATCTTGTGGAGTCCAGGCCTTAAAGAGAGTATATCCGTTATCCCTAAAAAGGAAAAAGCCCATTCCCCACACATGAGCGAGCAATAAACCATTATCCAGGGCAGACAAAATTTTCATCCGGTTGTCATAAGACCCGGTATAACTCCCCACACCATTCCAAATCGGGACGCTATTTTGCCAATTGTACCCGTCACTATACGCCATCCACCCATTTGATGTAGCGGCAACAATTCCCCCACCTGAAACAGCTGTCATTTCGTAGACACTATCCAGCGCATAATTGTTAAAAAGCGTTTCCCGTTCGATTTTTGAAACGTCCTGTTTTTGACTTTCAAAAAAACGGTCAGCATCACTAATATTTTTTTTCTTGACCCACGAAGTCGGGTCTACCAGCCGCACGTCGGCTCCCATATTAGCCCAATTCATTTTGCGACCATACACTTCGGTTCCCAGAAGAACAAATAGCGAATCATCCTTAATGGAAATTTTTTGAGGCGACCTAGTAAGCAGCGAGGTATTTCCGATTTTATCTATCGTCAGAAAGAACGAACTTTGATCGGTATCAAAAAAGGCCAAGCGATCTTCAAAGGCGATAACCAAATTGTTTTTTTTCGATATAACCTGGCCAGGAACCACTTGAACTTTCTTATTCAGATAAGAACGGTTTGCAATGCTCCAGCTAGAGGTTTTCTTATCAAATGCCGCAACTAAACCATATTCCGAAACGGCAAATATTTTAGCATCTGTCTGCGCAATACCCAAAAAGGAAGTGGCGCCTAAGCCATCTGCAGAAGTCCAAAGTCTTTTTATTCTAGGTGTCGAAAACTGGACGCCACCACCTGTGGCCAAGACATAACCCGAATCGTATGGAATAGCGGAGTATACCGGCGATGGTTGGGAAAAGACTTTCCACTCGTCGGCCAGAACAGTGCTTGTTAAAAGCAACAAGGCAAAAATTAACCGCATTAAAGGCACTTTACAAAATTACAAAAATGCACTAGCCCAGCAAAACATTCCGGGCTCTTTTAATGGCCGATTTTCTCCTTTTGGTTATAGCACTAAAAGACACCCCGTATAGGACGCTCAATTCTTCTGTGGATAAGCCCTTGTGGAATGTCATATCGATCAGTTCTCGGTCGCTCCTAGAAAGGGAATTGACCACTCGCTGCAATTCGTCATTTTTTTGATTTCCCTCCCGATAAAACACCGAACTTTCGGCAGGCAGGGCCATGTAGTCCCCCACTACATCTGAGGCTATAGAAAACGGCAACATCTTTTGACGGAAACGGACATAATCATAGAAGCAATTTCTAAAAACCCGAAATAGCCAAGGAAAAACGGAATCTCCATATTTTATGCTCTTTGCGCATTTGAAAAAACGCAGGGCGACATTTTGATAAACATCCTTGGCATCCTCGCTACTCTCGCAACTCATCCTGCACAAGTTGTAAATTTGAGGTGAATATGTCTTCCATGCTTCTTCCACCCAGTTGCCGTTTTTTGTATCTTTGTTTTTGCTCGTTTGCTCCATTGTTCCCTTCCGTTTTTTGACGGCGAAAATTTATGAAATTGAATCTGAAAAAACGAATTTTTGAAAAAATGGCAAACAACTGTTGTCAAGATTCAAACAATTGTTGCCTCTTTGCAAAATATTGTTACCTGCTGCTGGTGTTTGCAACGACTGTTTTCGCCCAGGAATTCAACATGAATTCCATGCCGCCTCCCGAAATGCAGATGGAGTATTCGGCAGGGGCGTTGAAAAATGGCGGGACACTCACCGTAACCGTGACCGTCCCCGACAAATGGCACGTAAACGCCAACAAGGTCACCGACGAATTCTTGAAACCCTCCTCTGTCGAAGCCAAGGCCGAAGGTCTTGAATTTGGCGAGGCGGTTTGGCCCGAACCTATAAAGGAATACAACGAAGCCCTGGAGCTTGAAATCTGGACTTTCCGCGGGACGTTTTCCGTAAAGATTCCGGTAAAAACTGTTGACGGTGCAAACTACGACAGCCTTGGCACCAGCGTCACCTTTAATTACCAGGCCTGTGACAACTCTATCTGCCTCGCTCCCGCAAGCAAGACCATCTCATTAGACGGATCGTTAAACGGTGGTGCGGTAGGCGCTGGCGTAAAAAAAAACGATTCTGAAATAGGGGCGGTCGAAGGTCGCACAGGCGAAAGTCGCACAGACGCCAGGGAGAACCGTGCGGGCAGTAGAACCGGGCTTGCCGACGGGGATTCCGCCGGTATCGCGCTCCTGCTGTTCTTTGCCTTCGTGGGCGGGATCATCCTGAACCTGATGCCCTGCGTTCTGCCGGTACTTTCTCTGAAGCTTTTCAGCCTGATCAAACAGGCAGGAGAAAGCCGCGGACGGCTCCTCGCCTTGGGAGGAGCCACAACGGCAGGCATCCTGGTGAGTTTCTGGGTGCTGGCCGCCGTTGTCGCCGCCGTCAAGGCCGGCGGCGGGTCCGCAGGCTGGGGGATGCAGTTCCAGAGCGCTGGCTTTATCGCCTTCATGGTGGTCATCCTGACCGCTTTTGCCATGAGCTTTTTCGGAGTCTTTGAAATCTGGCTTCCCTGGAGCACTACTACCCGAATGGACAGCGCAGGCCAAAAATCCGGACTTGTGGGAGCGTTCTTTACGGGTGCGCTCCTGGTGCTTTTGAGCACACCCTGTTCCGCGCCCTTCCTGGGTACCGCCATGGGGTTCGCCTTTGCGCAGACCACGCCAATCCTGTTCCTGTTCTTTACTGCGGCAGGCCTTGGCCTTGCCCTCCCCTATATGCTGGTGAGTGCCTTCCCCGGCGTGCTTAAGGTTTTCCCGAAACCTGGCGTGTGGATGGTCCATCTGCAACGGGTAATGGGCGTCTTGCTGCTTGCAAGCGTAGGTTGGCTTTTCTGGATTGTAAATGAGCAGGCGGGAGTTACAGGCGTAGAACTTTTTGCCGCCGTCGCTATCGCAAGCATCGCCTGCTCTGTTCTGCTCGGGAAATTCGCAAAACCGGGAACCGCCTTTATCCGTGAAGTTGCGGTAGTCATTCTCAGTAGCGCCGCGCTGTTCTCCCTCTGGTTTGCAGGAATCGCTCCCGAATACGAGCGGGCGGCCATCGCCACCTTTAACGCCCGCATGCAACAGCAAATGACCGAAGACGGGTGGTTCCGCTACAGCCCTGCTCTCATCGAAGAATTTGCCAAGGCGAAACGCACCGTCTTTATCGACGTTACCGCCGACTGGTGCCTCACCTGCAAGGCCAACGAAGCCGCCGTCCTTGAAGACGAAGACTTTGTCCGCGCCATGGACAGCCTGAACGTGGCCCTTGTAAAGGCGGACTGGACCCGGGAAACTCCCGAAGTCAACGCGCTTCTGCAAAGCATGGAAAAATCAGGGGTGCCCGCCTATGCCATCTACCCCGCCGGAGACGCCTCCAAGCAAATCGTGCTGCCGGAGTTGCTCACGGTAGAGGGGATTGTAGAGAAAATTCAGAATTCAGATTTTGGATTTCAGAATTAAAATTAATTCGGAATTCCGAACTCAGAAATCCGAACTGCTTTACCGCTTGCCTTCTTTCTTGTACCGCTCGATACATTCGGCGTAGAAGTCGAAGGTCTGCTTGGCAATGGACTTCCAGCTGAACACGTCGATGGCCCGCTTGCGGCTCACCTCGCCCATCTTCTTTGCCAGTTCCGGATTTTCAAGAATCTTGTTCAGCTTGCTTGCAAAATCCGTCTGGAAAGCCTTGGGGTCTGCCGGATCAAAGTCCGTTTCGGAAACGTGCTTCAAGGGCACCAAAAATCCGGTCTCGCCGTCCACGATAATTTCAGGAATGCCTCCCACCGCAGAACCTACCACCGGAGTGCCGCAGCTCATGGCTTCCAGGTTAATAATACCGAAGGGCTCGTAAAGCGAAGGGGTCGCGAAAACGGTAGCGTGGCTGTAAAGCACGCGAAGTTCCTCGTGAGGAACCGCCTCCTGAATCCACACCACGCCGTCGCGGGTCTTCTGCACCTCTTCGATAAGATTCTTGCACTCGTCGGCAAGTTCGATGGTGTCAGGAGCGCCGGCACAGAGCACCACCTGGGCACTCTTGTCGATTTGCGGAATGGCCTGGATCAGCTGGCTGATGCCCTTCTGGCGAGTAATGCGGCCCACGAACAGCACATAGGGGCGTTTCGGATCCACTCCCCACTTGGTCAAAATATCTTCGTTGAAAGTCGGAGCATAAAAGTCCGGATCGATGCCGTTGTAAATCACCTTCACCCGGTCTTCGGGCACGCCGTAAAGCTTCATCACGTCCCGTTTCATGCCCTGGCTTACGGCAATCACGCCGTCGGCAGCCTCATAGGCCGTGCGTTCAATCCAGCAGCTCATGGCATAGCCGCCATCGCCCAGCTGTTCCGCCTTCCAGGGGCGGTGGGGTTCCAGCGAGTGGGTAGTGAGAATCAGCGGGCACTGCAAAAGACGACTGGCAAGCACTCCACCAAAGTGGCTATACCAAGTGTGGCAGTGAATGACATCGATATTGTCGAGGGCTGCCGCCCACTGGAGGTTGATATCCAACGGCTTGAAAATTTTCTGGAAACGGTCGTCCTTCGGGTTCAGACCCAGCTTCCGCGAGAAACCAATCGCACGGATATTGTCCTCGTCAATATTCTGGTCGCCAAAACAGCGGGCTTCTATATGACAAAGTTTTGCCAGTTCCTGGGTCAGGAACTTGACGTGAATACCTGCACCGCCGTAAATTTCCGGCGGAAACTCGTTAGTAAGAATTGCTGCGTTCATAATAGCCACCCAATAGTTGGACCCTAAAGTCTTATTGTAAAAAATATAAAAACACTCTGTCTGGGTAGGCAGAGTGTTCAAGAGAGAGATAAGCCGATTCTAGTTAAAATTCTTGCAGGTTCCTTTCCAGTTACCGGACTCGCCGATAATCGGACCGTTAATATACTTGCCATTCATGCCGACAAAATCTGCCTTACGCCAGTCTTCGCCTCCCAGGTGCCACCGCATCCAAGAAATGGTCGCGGCCATGCCGCCCCAAGAGCCCGATCCATGACCCCAGCCGCATTCCTTTTGCCAAGGTGTAACATCATAGCACTCAGTACCCGTTCCACCGGTCATCTCTATGAGGCATGCGGGAGCACTTACATCGGCCCTGTTGTAATCATTTTCAGCATTGCCACGTTCCATACCACCTTCGCCATAAAGAATCGCAATGCTCTTGTTCGCAGGAACCTGATTGGCACCGGGATTATCCCAGGCACCGCTGTTGTTAAGGAACGCAGTAAGAACACGCTCATCCTTAATAAGGGCCCGCTCAGATTCAAGGCCTCCCATGGAATGACCGGAGCAACCAACCGTATTTATATCAAGCTTACCAAACAACGGGCTTGCGGCATTTTTGTTCTGCTCATCAAGCCAATTCATGGCAGCAATAGCCTTGGAACCATCGCCAGGAGAACTACTCAATGCAAGAACCACAAAGCCGTGAGACGCAAGACGACGGATTATTCCCTCGTATGCTCCAGGAGCGGTTCCGCCTCCCGGCCCCCAAATTACTACGGCATGTTTTTGATTTGGATTACTTGTCATATGCGTGGGGTACGCAAGAATTCCCTCTCCATCGGCACCGGTGCCGGTTTTGTATTCAACCGACATGAAATTTTTTTCTTCTTCAGTATCGTTTGCGAGGAATATTTTCGGGACTGCAGGCTCTCCGCTAGAACTGGACTCTACACCCGTAGCATCGCTAGAGCTGCTTTCCAATACGGTCGCTTCGCTGGAGCTGGATTCACCAAAACTAGAATTACTAGAATTGCCAGATTCTTCCGATGCGCCATTATCTCCAACCTGTCCCTGACCTCCTTCAATCTGTCCCCCTTCACCTAGATCTTCTTGAACCAAATCATCAGCAGCTTCGATAGGCGCGGGTTTGGTGACATCATCGCAAGCAGCCATCGCAAAGGCGGCTCCAACCACAATCAATCCTTTTACAAAAACCTTGAGGTTTTTCAATTTCATCGTATCTCCTTTTGTTTCCCATCACGTAAATAAAATTACATTGGAAAAAAACAAAAGAAAAGCTACGGGCTAGAGCTGCCGTGGACAAATAGTCCATGTACAACAGCAACCTGCGGAAAAAATGCAAATTTCCAAGAAAAAGTTTTTGTATACGGCGCCGTCAAAACGGCTAAAAGATTTTTACAAAAAATAACCAGAAAAATTAACGCGGGGCATATATGCGGGACATAAATTCCGCACGGGTCTTCTCGTCGGTCTTGAAACGGCCCAGAAGCTGGGTGGTGACCATGGTGGCACCGGGCTTTTTCACCCCGCGCATGGTCATGCACATGTGAGATGCTTCCAGTACAACAGCCACGCCCTTCGGGTTCAGCTCCTTCTGGATGAGTTCCGCTATCTGGCGGGTCATACGCTCTTGAATTTGCGGGAAGCGAGCATAGAACTCCACCACTCGGGGAATTTTTGACAGTCCCACCACGCAGTCACCCGGAATGTAGGCCACATGGGCCTTGCCCGTAAACGGCAAAAAGTGATGTTCGCACATGCTGGCAAACTCGATGTCCGGCACGATAATCATCTCGTCGTACTTTTCGTGAAAGCGCGTCTTGAGGATATCCTCGGCTTTCATTTCACCCGAAAGTCCAGTCATGAGTTCGGCGTACATCTTCGCCACACGACGGGGCGTTTCCAGCAATCCTTCGCGGTTCGGATCTTCGCCCATGCCGGTAAGAATCATCCGAAATCCGTCTTCCATCATCTTTAAATTCATCTGGCTATCCTTTTACACAAACACCACTTCGTTGCCGACGCGAGGAGACTCGTTTCGATTCGGGAGGCCGCTTTCGGTGTCGGCGTAACCAACGGCGACAGAAGCATACACCCGCTCATCTTCACGCAAGCCGAGGCCACGCAGGTATTCCAAAATCGTCGAGTCTTCGTTCAGCCACTTGAGCTGGTTGATGTAGCAGCTACCCAGGTCCAGCTCATTGGCCGCAAGCATCATGTTTTCTACAGCGCAGGCCACGTCGGCCATGTTGTTGCCGTAATCCTTCTTGTTCGCCACCACGATAAGTACCGGCGCAGTGTAGCAGAAAGAGTAATTTCCCTTGCGGGCAAGGGTGATAGAATTCTTGAGGCTCTTGTACAGGTCTTCGCGAAGTTCCATCTTCGCGAACGCGGCCTGAACCAGCTCCTTGAGCTTAGCGATTACAGCCCCATCCGAAATCACGAAGAAGTGATTCGTCTGGGCATTACCGCCGGTAGGTCCAAAACGCCCCGCCTCAACAATGGCCTGCAGCTTTTCCATTTCCACAGGTTGTGCCTTGAACTTGCGGGTGCTGCGTCGTGTGCGTATGGCTTCGAGAGTGTTCATGTTTTTTTCCTTGGAGATCCCCGCCTTCGCGGGGATGACAAATGAAGACTCAGGATGACGCGGAGCCTGCCCTGAGCTTGTCGAATGGGCGTCACTTGTCCAGCGGCATAACCAAGATACGAGATTTCCGCTTGGTGTTGTAATGTTCCCGCTTGCTCTTCGGCAAATCCTCTACGGAGCCGTCTTCGAATCCGAAGGGGTAGAACCAGTCCAAAGCCTGGGTAGTGAGCAGGAACAGTTTCTTGTAGCCCTTCATCCGGCCAACCGAAATCAAGTGCCGCACGATAGCGTCTCCAATGCCAGACTTGCGGTAGTTGGCCGCCACGGCAATGGCGGCCACTTCGGCCATGCCATCTTCGAACTCGTGCAAAGCGCCACAGCCGTGGATGCTGTTGTCGATGCTATAGACCACGTAGTCCTTGAGCTTTTCGGAAATGCTCTCCTGGGTCCTGGGCACCAGGTAACCCTTCGCGATATAGTCCTGCATGATCCGCAAGATATCGGGAATGTCTTCCATGTTGGCGGGCCGGATGCTGGAATACTGGTTCGCGTACACCATGGTTCCGTCGCCCCTGGCGCTAAATACTTCTTGCAGCACACTGCCCTGGAACTCGCCGCTCAGCAGGTGAACACGGTTCGCGCCAGCCTCGCAAGCGTTGATGGCATTCTGCAGATAATCCTTCTGGGCAAAGTTCAGCTTATCGGCATTCAGTTCCAGAAGTTCCTTGGCCTGGTCCACGTCCAAAGCCGAAATCACGCCACTATCGGTAGGTTCCAGATACTTGGTGTTCTTGCCGGTAGCAAGGCCTTCTAGCTTAATACCGTTCTCACTGCCGATAAAGAACAGCTTGCCCACCTGCATGTACTTGCAGAGTTCCGTAGCCAGTTCCGTAGAACTGATGTTGTAGGCCTGACCCAACTTGTTCCAGCCGATAGGCGGAATAATAGGCACGAACTTCTCGTTCAGAAGCTGCTCCAGAATGTCCCGCTGGATCCGTTCGATCCGGCCGGTCCGCATATAATCTACACCTTCGATGACCCCAAGACTCCGAGCCAGCACCCAGTTTCCCTGGATGCCGCTCAGGCCGCTGGCCGTCAGGTGACTCATAATCCTCTGGGCAACACCCAAAGACGCCTGCTCTATCAGGGGCAGGGCCTCTTCGCTGGTAAGCCGCACGCCACCTTCGAACTTGGACTCGATTTCCCAAGCCTTCAGCTGGGCGTCAATGCTGTTCCTGGTTCCAGGCACGATAATGATTCGGATTCCCGCCTTGTGCAACAAGGCGATATCCCGCATGAGCACAGGGAACAGCGGGTGGTCCATAAGGCCGTCTTCAATCTTCAATACAAAGAGCTGGCCCTTGAACCGGTCCATATAGCCGAAGACTTCCCGGATAAACCCGGAAACTTCGAAATGCTGGGAATAAAAATCGGACACAGTATTGCTCATAGTTCAAAAAATAATAAATCTTACTTATAACAAAAGACGCAGGGTGACCCGCGCCTTTATTAAAACTTGTCTATCGCGACCTATTGCTTGGCAGCCGGTTTGGCGGCAGGCTTTGCAGGAGCTGCTGCGGGTTTTGCCTCGGCGGCCGGTTTTGCAGCAGGAGCTGCCTTCGCGGCAGGCGCGGCCTTGGCAGGAGCGGCGGCAGGCTTGGCCGGAGCAGCCTTTGCTGTATCGGCAGGTGCGGCAGCAGGTTTTGCGGCAGGAGCTGCCTTCGCCGTGTCCGCAGGAGCGGCGGCAGCAGGCTTGGCTTCGGCCTTAGCAGCAGGAACTGCGGCAGGCGCGGCCTTGGTGCTATCCGCAGGAGCAGCGGCGGGAGCGGCGGCGGGAGCGGCGGCAGGTTTAGACGTATCTGCGGGAGCGGTAGCTGCAGCGGCATTTGCGGCGCTATCAGCAGGAGCCGCTGCGGCGCTGTCAGCCGGAACAGCCGTAGAATCCACAGGCGGAACTTCGGCATAGACCTTCAACAGTTCCACTTCGAAAATCAGGAGGGCATTGCCAGGAATGGTAGGCGGAACACCGGCTTCGCCGTAGGCCAGGGCGCTGGGAATCCAAGCCTTCACCTTGTCCCCTTCTTTCATGACCTGGAGCAGGTCTTGCCAACCTTCGATGACTGCGCCTACGGGGAACTCCAGAGGTTCACCACGCTTGACGCTGTTGTCAAACTGTGTGCCGTCTAACAAAGCCCCGATGTAATGCACCTGAACCTTGTCCGTCACCTTTGGCGAAATGCCCGTGCCAGCCTTAAGCACGCGATATTGTACGCCCTTGGGCGTCACCTTCACTGTAGAATCCAGAACATTCTTGGCGAGGAATGCAGCCTGGTCTTCCAGAGCCTTGGCGGCGGCAGCCTTCTCGTCGTCCTCTTTCTGCTTCTGCATGCGGAGCAGCAAGTCTTGCAGGGCCGACTCCGAAGCGGAATCCGACAGCAGAACCTTGCGGGCAGGGTCCACTTCGTCCTGGAGGGCAAGCATCAGCACGTCCATCTTGACTGGAACATTGATATTGGCGATAGCCTTTCCCAAGTCCATGCCCAAGGCATAGCTGTAACGGTCCACGGCGCTGTCCAGGGAAACCTGGGGAGCGGGGGCGGCAACAGGCTCGGCGGGTTCCACCACCGGCTGCGGGTTATTGCCACCGCAGGCGACCAAAACGGCACCTGCAGCAAGACCAAAAGAATAGCGAATCAGGTTCATAAAACTCCTTTTGGATTACGTATGTAACCCATATCACGGTTAAATTAGCTTTTTTTTACAGGAAATTTGCGGAATTGTGCGTTTTTTCACATAAAACCACATTTGTAAACAAAAAACAACGAAAAACCTTTAAAATCCAGAAGAATTTGTTATATTTGGGGCAACGAATAAACGGGATTGTGAGCTAACTCTATGAGCATCAAGTTCTTACAGATGGTGGACTCTGCACAGGAGAGCAAACGCGAGTTTGACCTGTCTGTCGTCTACCTCAAGGATTCCCTCCACCAGTCCGTCAAGACCGCTCAGAGCAATACGCAGCGGGTTTCTTTCGGCACGAACAAGGTCCAAACGACCGGCTGGCTCAAAGGAGCCCTCTCCTATCCTTGGGTTGTGGTCTGCACCATCATCCCTGCCGTCATGGAAATGATCGTGTAAAATACGACTAGGGAAGGCTTACGCCCTCCCTAAAACAACCTTCCCTGCACAAGAAAAGCCGCGAAATCGCGGCTTTTGCTTTTTTCCTGCATTCTCCAGTATCTATCAACTAGTACCTAAAGAATTCTTACCTATTTCTTCTTTTTACGACGGACACCCCACTTGTCCTTGATTTCTTCTTCGATCTTCCTCTTAGCGTAGCGAACTACCATCTTGAACTGAACCGTATAGACGCCAGTTCCCACAAAGCGTCCGTTGTGATCCTTGAAGTTCCAGTTCACGAACACCTTCTGGTCCGAATTCAAGCAGTTTCCGCCAAACTTCGGACTGTTACAAGGCACCGTGATGACAGTATCATTCACATATTGTCCCAAGTGATCGAAATAGTTAACCACGAAGGAGATGAACACCTTCTCCGGATCCAGAGAATCAAGTACAGAGGGGTCCACAGAGCCGTCGGCAGCTATCTGTGCACGGTCCAGCAACTGCGGCACGAACCGTTCACCGAGTTGCACTAAGTGACCCAAGGCACCTTCTTTTTCTAGGTCTTCCTTAGTCGTAGAACTAGGCACATAACGCAAGTTCACGGAACTCATGGTATGCAGGATTTCGTCCTTGTCGTCGAAGGTTCCCATCTTAGTGGATTCCACCAAATGATTCAGCAAGCCTCCAATAATCACCGGCGACGGATCATCTCCGGCAATATTACCGAAGTTATCCTGAATAGCATCCTTACTTCCGCGGACCACCATCAGGGAATCACCGGGCATCACAGTCACCTGACCAGCATCCAAGATCAAAGTGGCAATCATGCCATCTTCGGACCAAGAAATAGACGAGGGAATCAAATCCAAAGTATCCTTGCCGTGGATATAACGGAAGTAATCCCGACCCTCTACCTTCTTAATGGGTTCAGAGAAAGCAACTGCCAATGTATCTGCCTTTTTGCCGTAATTAAGGGTAGCCCCTGCAATAACCGGAGACATCTTATCGGTAACCCTTACAGGATCTTCGTTGACAAAGACCTCTCCAAAGACCGGATAATAGGTGTACACTGTTGCCGGCGGCAAAGATTCACTAATGCTGGTAACTCCCTTGGCTAATGGCGACGGAGAGTAAACGTCCCAAATAACCTTGGTCGGATCCTTGGGATCCAGCTTCAGATACGAAGGTTGAGCCTGCAACTGCACCAACAATCCACGGTCACTATACCAGGGGAAGGTCATATGAAGTTTTTCCAAATCCTCTTTCTTCAATGGCGCCGCATACTTAACTACAACCTGATCCATAACACCATCATAATCCGTATCCCAGTATTCAACAGCATTCACAGCCGGCAAACGATCTACCACTGACACAGGGACATGACGGTCATATTCGTCGGACGTGATGAACGGAGCGTTGCTGAAGGTCACATTGGGATACAAGGAAACACTATCCTTCATGTTCCCTTGAAGTTTCAAGTCTTCTCCCACAAAGATGACAATGTTCTTAGAAGGTAGGTAGACCTTGGAAACTTGGCCAAGTCCAAAGAAGACTTCCTTGCCCTTTTGCTTCATGGCAATCAACATTTCCGGATAGCTCAGATCAATGGGAATAATATCTACGTTGAACTCTACAAACAGGGAGTCCAAACCGCCCTTGGTGGTATCCCTAATGGCATGGGCGGCCTTGATGATATTGGTTCCCAACTCTACTAGCGGAACCTGACGTACATATACGGCTCCGTTGGATTTGTCCCTATAAGTTACCTGAGCATAAGAATTCTCCTCGATATCTTCAGGGAACACCAAGTCAGAAACGTCCTTCAAGATAATCCTGCTCCGATCTCCATTGAGAGTCGGTACGGTAGCCGAGTTCAACATCACTCCATTAACCACCAGTGAAACGGACATGACATCCACAAACTCTGACAACGTGTCCTGCAATAGGATTTCCACGTAATCCAGCTGGCTGTCCAAATCAGAATCCTTGATCATGGCCACCTTGCCTTCGGGGACCACCGCAAAGAAGTTGATGTTATCAATCACCACAAGCTGTCCAACCTCGTTGGTGACGTAAATTTCACCATTTCTGACAGGATCGTTAGCCGTCACATAGATGGTAACACTTCCATCGGCATTGACCTTAATTGAATCACCAGGAGCCGGATTATTAGGATCTATCAGAACCAATCCGGACGGTGTCGTAAAGGTCAGAGAATCTACGTTATCACCAAAGTATTCCTTCACCTTGTCCGCACTCAGTGTTATAGCCACCACATCTCCGACCTTGGCCGAATCGATATTGGCGTTCTGACGGAAGTCCAAGGAGATATCCGTGGGGTTGTTGTCCACATAGTACACATTCTCACCGATAGTCACCGTACCGGGGTCACCGGGCTTCTTGTCGTCGGCAGGCACCAGAACACCCGCATTCTGGACTACAGAATCGCCCTTGTCATAATCGTCCCAAGACGGGTTGACATATCCACCGCCAGCTGAGCTATACCCGAAATCCTCACCGCCACCATTGGGGCTGTAGTTTCCAGTACTGCTGCTAAACAGAATTCCTCCGCCACTGCCTTCGTCGCTGCTAGAAGAGCTACTAAACAACTCTCCTCCTCCCCCCTGGCTGCTGCTGGAGCCGTTGCTGCCAGAAGAGCCCGTGCTACCGGAGGAGCCTCCGCTGTTGGAAGAAGAACCGCTGCTGTCAGAGGAATCGGTACTGCCTGAAGAACCCGTGCTGCCGGAGGAGCCTCCGCTGTTGGAAGAAGAACCGCTGCTGTCAGAGGAATCGGTACTGCCTGAAGAACCCGTGCTGCCGGAGGAGCCATCGCTGTCGGAAGAAGAATCGCTGCTATCCGAAGAATCCGTGCTACTAGAAGATTCCTCACTACCGGACGACCCCTCGCTATTAGAAGATGTCCCCTGGCTGCTAGACGACTGGTTACTGCTAGAAGATTCATTCCATTCTTCTTGTGAACTGAGTCTTTCCCAACTACTTGAAGAAACATCGCCAATGGTACTTGCGCTAGAACGGGCGATTTTGATTTTGTCCAAAGGAGCCAAATCGTCTAGGAAGTTATCTATCCACTGCATGTGGGCAAGCACATTGTTATCGATAAGACGTTGCGGATTTGCCGCATAGTCTATGAAAATCACATGTCCAGTGTTACTAGCCACAAACAAGTGGCCGTGACCATCGACCGTTCCCTGGTCCAGGCGCCAACCCACCGTGGGAGTGGCCCCATTTCTGTTTGTACCACCATCGCAATAGCCGGATTGACCGGAATTGCCCCATTCACCTGTCGTAGGGTCGGCTTTCTGCCTGCAGGAGGGAGTACGGGGACCGGAAAGGTGAGTCGTGTCTTCCGGGAAAAAGAAGGTGCGCAGGTTAATTTCGGCAAGCACCCTAGCCTTCATCTGGCCTCCTTCCCTGTAAGGTTCAATCTGCACAATTTTAGAACCGCCAAAGATAAAGATGGTGTTTGAATAGGGGTCGTACGTTCCGCCATGGGCTCCTTCCAGGGAATCAATAAGGGTTATTTTCCCAAGGCCAATGACCACGGAATCCCCTACGTGCCCCAAGTATTTCGCCGAATCTGCGGCACTGTTGATTTTTTTCCATGTAGTATCCGTAAAATAACCGAAGTGGGAGCCCGCCCTCCACTGTTTTCTCAGGTCTTCGCTACAAGCAACACCATTCAGGTCCGTTTCACATCCGCCGCCTGCATAGTTTGAATAGGTATAAAAGGCATTGCCTTCGCCGTCCCATATCACGGTAGTAACCTGCTTAATATTCTTGTTGCGGTCCGGCAGGCTCTTGTAGGGTTCCTTGGCGGGCGTCCTCAATTCCACCTGATAACCCACATTGGACAATCCACCGTCATTCGTGTTGTCCAGGGCGTAACGGACCAGGGGCCCCGGCATACCGTCGGCCCAAACAAACTTGTGGTTCGGGTCCACCATCACGTGCCAGTAGCCCTGGGTACTTCCCGTTCCCGAATTTTCCGTCTTGTAGTTCGCAGGGGAGGTCTTTGCCACACAGGTGTTGGCATTGGTGCTTCCGCTATTCTTTTTTACCTTATGGAGCCTAGCTCCCTGACCAGCCACAATCAGGTCACCGTCCGGGTGGTGCATAATGCCGTCGGCACCGTTTGAATGGCACAGGTCCTTCTTGTTCAACAGCCTCAAGTACCCCAGGCCGTCATAGAAGTAGTCAATACTCTTGACACGGTCGGTGCCGATGTACTTGGTATAATAGAGGGTGGCGTTCGTGGAAGGCTGTTCCACGATTTCGCCAATCTGCTGAATCCAGATACCCGTCGCTGGATTTTCCGGAGCTCCCGATGGTGTCGCGACTCCAGCAAACGCAAGCGTTACTGCCGAGAGAATCGCCGTTGTCAAGTTTCTTGCCATCTTTTTCATAGCACTACCCTCTGAAAGGTTTTAGTCCCCAAGGCTCATTCCGCCCTTGCCGGCGCGGATGCCCCAGTTGTAAATCCTTTCAACTTTAAAATTGTCCTTTGCGCCGTAAACATTGATCTTGAACTGCGCAACATAAACACCTACACCGACCTTACGGCCTTCGCTAGAGCGCATGTTCCAGCGCACATACATCTTCTTGGCATGCTCAAAGCAGTTGCCTTCAAAAGCCTTGTCGCTGCACTTTATCTTGTTCGAAGCGCCACCGACATAGGCACCCAAATTGGTAAACACCTTCAGCTCCCAAGAGAGACCCACATCGTCCAGGTTCATCTTGGAAACACCCGTAGAATCCTCTCCCATGACGGTCGCAAAACTGATGTCCATCAAGACACCGAGAGACTTTTTCATCTCTTCGTCCATAGGTTCGTCGGCATTGACAAAACGCTCCGTAAAGGCAGCCTTGTCCGCCAGCAGGACTGCGCGATCCAGACTGGCAAGGGAGGTGGAATGCATCAGCACGCGGGGGTCGCCCTTGACCATCGTCGGCTGGGAATTGGGAGACACGCCATTGCCATCCAGGTCGGTAATCTTCGCCTTGTCGAAATCAAACTTTATGGAATCCGCCGGGTTCAGGCGCTCCGCAAGGGGCACGCCGTTTTCCAGGTGGAGCTTTACGGACTTGCCGTCCTTGCTCCATTCCAGAGAACTGAAGGGAATAGACACCCATTCTCCGTCCACCTTGAACTTGAAGCAATCGGACAGGGCCGTCAAGTCCTCCAAAGCTTTCTTGTCCACAGGTTCAGAGAAGGAGATGGTCAGCACGTCGGCTTCCATCTTCTGGAAGGACTCCGGCTCCAGGAAGGTTCCCGAAATCACGGGAGACATGCGGTCGTGCATGGTGCAATCGTAGGTTTCCATCTTGGTGGTGCCGTCCGCCTGGACCACAGGCTTTGTGACCTTGGCAAAGCCGTACTTGAGGCTATCCACATCGATGCCGGCAGTATCCACATAGGTGAGCATCCGCTGCACATCGAACTTGGTGGTATCCACCGTAATGGAGAGCACTAGACCATCCTTGGAAAGCTTCACGAAGTTGGTGTCCGTCAGGTCGGGCTTGATTTCCAGCACGTTGCCCTGATTATCCATCCAATACAGCACCACTTCCATATCTTCCAGGTCCTTCTTGGAAATGGGTTCCTTGAAGGCCACCGTGGCACTGTCCATACGGCCGTCACCGTTTTTGTCGTAGAAACCGTTCCGTTCGTCATCCACGTAGTTCTTGCCCGAATTGGTAATCTTCACGGGGTTGTTCTTGCCCGTCTTGTTGCCGTCGGCAGCCTTGATAAGCCCGTCGGGGCACTTGTCCTTGGCGCAAGAAGTCGCCAGTTCCAATTCACCGCCCACCTGAACAGAATTCTTGGGTACCTTGAACTTCCAGATACGGTCGTTTCCATCGACACCCTTTTCGACCGCCGTCATGGACAGGGGAACGCCATCCAGGAGGAAACCGCTACCCGAGGTCCAAGATTCATCCAAAGGCTTGTTGAAGCTAAGAATCACATAATCATAGTCACCGTCACCCGGTTCAAGGGTTGCCGTCTGAATAACCGGGCCAATGCGGTCCTGAATAGCGGTAGAAAGGTTTCCGCTGGCACCAGACACCGTAGACGAGGCATCCACCTTCAGGTTCCCCTGGCCCTCGCCATCGGGAATCGTAGTCTTTACGCCGGTGAGCTCAGCCAGGTGACCGTCCAGAGTAAAGTCCCCGCTGAAATCCGTGTAGTCACCGCCCGTGGGCCAGTTATACTGGAAATTCTCCAGAGAAACCCCGTTCATCTGGCCATTAAAGTAGGCCGCAATGCTATCGCCCACACCGTCGCCGTCGGTATCGTAAATGAAGGCGCTGTCCAGGGAGGGCAGTCCGTAATTCACAAACTGCAGGTTGCCGGGGAACTCTTCCTTGGCGCGGAAAACCGTACTATCTGGCTTCGGGTTGTAGATAGAAGATTCCAGGGTAAAATTCACATCGGAAATAGCCTTGTCCGATGTCACCAGGAAAGACGACCTGGACTCGGAAAGCTGACCTATATAGTATTTCGTCCCATTGATTGTCCCATGGCCCATAGGCGTTTTTGCCGGCGTCAAGAACTTTAGGTCTTCGTGCTTTGAGGAAAGGAAGTATTGCAAATCCTTGGCAAGAGTATCCAGCTCGCCTTTCGAGGGGCCAAGGGGTATTACCGACTGAACATAGACCGGCAGCGTATCACCCACGTTCAGCTGGATGTTCGAAATATCGGAGATGACCTCCTTGCAGTCGGCATCTTCGCAGAATTGGAACTCCGGCACGTAGAAGTTGTAGACATAGATGACGTTGACATCCTGCATGGATGAATTGACGGAAACCCCTAGAGGGGCGTTGGAAACGGTCCAATGCCCCGTTACACCGGTGACCACGTAGCCATTATTGTCAGAAGTGAACATCTGGCCGTTGGCGACGACATCACTTCCCACCGTAAACACAATGGTATCGGATCCCGCATTGGGGGCATAAACGTACAAGGGCGCGTTTTTAAGGCGATTCCCGCTTTTTGGGGGATCTTCTACATAAAGCCCTATCATCTGTCCCACATCCAGGGGCAGGTAAACGCAGCGGGAATCCGGTTTGGCATCGTTGATACAGTCGCCATTGTAATTAACACCGGCAAAACCCCATGCCACCATCAGCAGCAAGGTGCTAACAAATAGGATCAGCCCTTTTTGCCGTTTTGCCAACATACCATCCTCTCTCTTTTTGCGCAACAACAAACACGCCCAATTACAAGCCTGGGCACTTACATCTCTAAAAATATGTTTTTTTATGGGCAAGGGTATTTTTTTGCCGAGGACACGGCCCGATTTGAGGCCTAAATCACACTTTTCTAGAATCCGAATTCAAGGCGAATTATTCCAAGTTGGAATATAAATCGGCCACTACGGAGTCCATAAAGAGCCAGCCGTCGCCTTCGAGCACAAGGTGCGGCCCCTGCCGTTTCAAGAAGCCCCGTTCCATCCAGCGGGAAACGGATTTTTTCGAAAAGCGCACACCTAGTCGTCGTAAGGAGCCCTCATCTAGACCATACTTTGTTCGTAATGAAAGCTGGATAAGTTCCGCCACCTGCTCGTCGTGGCCGATAGGGTCTTTCGACAGCTGGCTTTCCGGGCAGCCCGCCTGTACATAGCGGCGCCACTCCGGATAACGATCGGGAGCGTGGAAACGGACGCCCTCAAAGAAGGCGTTGGCCGAAGGGCCAAAGGCAAGGTATTCACCCCGGCGCCAGTAATTCAGGTTGTGAAGGCTTTCCTCTCCCTGACGGGCAAAGTTCGATACCTCATAACGTTCAAAGCCCCTAGTGTTGAGAAGCTTGACCCCTTCACGGTACATGTCACCGTAAAGGTCCTCGTCCACCTGCAGCTCGCCTTTTTCTAGGCGGTGGCCGAGCCTTGTGCGGGGGTCCACCTTAAGGCCGTAAAAACTGATATGGCCCAGCGGGTAGGCCGACAATCTGTCCAGGTCTTCCAAAAACTGTGACACCGTCTGCCCCGGCAGATTGAACATCAGGTCTGCCGTGACCCTCAGGTTTTCTTGAGACAAGAGGCGCTCCAGGGCGGCAAGGCCTGCCTCCGGAGTGTGCCTACGGCCCACCGCCTGCAAAAGCTCCGGCCTAAAGGTCTGTAGTCCGAGGCTTGCCCGGGTAACGCCATTTTCTAGCGCTACGGCTAGTCGCTCCCGGTCGCAGGATTCCGGATTGAACTCCATGGTGGATTCCTTCAACCGCCGAAGAGGCACTCCGGCACCGTCCAATACGGAAAAGAGCCGAGAAAGCGCCTCCGGAGACAGGATAGACGGAGTTCCGCCCCCAAGATAGAGGGTTTCCACCTGTTCTAAGGCTCCTGGATGCCGATCCGAAAAGGCAGAAATTTCCTGCGAAAGCAGGCCCAGGTACTCCACGTGGAGCCGATCCGGCCCCTGGATAGTGAAAAAATCGCAATAATCGCAGATTTTTTCACAAAAGGGGATATGGATATAGAGACCCAGCATTTCTTAAAAATACATTATAGTTGTTGCCCACAGGGGAAAATAATGTAAATTAGTTATGAGTTATGAGTTGTGAGTTATGAGTTGTGAGTTATGAGTGGTGAGTGGTGAGGTTCGTGGCTCGAGATGCGAGGTGCTTCTTCTATAACTGAAAACTCATAACTGATGACTGATTACTGTTTTCGGGATTTATTCGATGGACAAGGAAACAAAAGACAAAATCAAGAGTTTTTTGAAAAAAAGGGCGCCCCTGTGGGTGTTCCTGACCCTTGCGACCATCATTTTCTTTTTGTCCTCTACCCTCCTGATGGGTGAATCCTACAAAGATATCATCCTCATCGCCATGATTTGGGCGCTTCCCCTCTTTATCCACTAGACCTATGGCTATTACCCGACAGACACAGCGAAAATTCAGGGCCGTATGTTTTTACGTGCTCTGCTGGATGGGTGTATCCATCGGTATCTCTATGCTGGAGATGTATCGTGACCAGGGAGACTTGTCCATAGAGCCACTCCTGCTTATGCTGCAGTTCTCCCTGTTCATGGGACTTTCCCACGGAATTTACGACGTTATCATCCTAAAGGACGAACGAGACTGCAGGCCTGTGTGGAAAGCTCTGCTGGTGCGCACTTTTTATTTTATCGCTGCAATACATGCAAGCATCATCTTGTGTATACTGCTGCTCAAGGCCAATGCCGAAGAGGGAATCGTCAATGAGGTCTCGCTAGCCTCCATCAAGGACAACCTAACGTCTCACGAAGTGCGAGTTCAGGTCATCCTTTATTTCTTCGCGGCCTACCTCATTACGGCCTTACGTTCCGTGCACAAAAAATTCGGTCCACGGGTATTCTGGAACACCTTCCTCGGTAAATCGCAAGAGCCCAAGGAAGAAGAACGGATTTTCATGTTCATCGACCTCAGGCACTCCACCTCCCTGGCCGAAGAACTGGGCCACGTGAAGTACAGTAGCTTTTTGAAGGACTACTACAGCCTGCTATCTAACTGTTGCGAAGAAAACAGGGGCGAAATCTACCAGATTGCAGGAGACGGGGCCTTTTTGACCTGGAAAATGTCTGCCTGTCGCAAAAAGGCCCGGCCGGTGGACTGTTTTTACGACTTTTCGGAATGTATCGCCGGAAAAAACGCCAAATTCATGAAAAAATTCGGGGTAACGCCCCAGTTCAAGGCCGGAATCCACTGCGGGAAGGTCATTTCTACGGAAGTGGGCAATTTCGGAAGCGAAATGGCCTACCACGGGGACGTGCTGAACACTACCGCCAGAATCCAGGGGCTCTGCACCAAGCTGGGGCAGGAATTCCTGATTTCGGAGGAATATTTCCAGGAATTGCCCAAGCCTATCCCCCACGGCTATATCGCCAAAAAAGAGGGAATCTTCGAATTGAGGGGAAAAAAGCACGAAATTTTGATTTTTTCACTTCAAAAGCCCTTGACAATCTAAAATCCTTAAGCTATAATTGGTCTCACCCCGCGGGAATAGCTCAGTTGGTAGAGCACGACCTTGCCAAGGTCGGGGTCGAGGGTCCGAGTCCCTTTTCCCGCTCTAAACGAAAAAGACACCTTTATGGTGTCTTTTTTCGTTTATCGCGGAAGGGCCCGGACCCTCGAAGAGGGTGCGGCAAAAACCACCGTGCGCGTAGCGCATGAAATAGGTGGTTTTTGAGCTCGACGCGAACGTGAGTGAGTGTCGAGCCCGAAGGGTTGCTGAGCAGCCGCGTCAGCGGAGACTGCGAAGCAACATTCCCTTTTCCCGCTCATATTTTCATTAGCGTACCTTTCCCGCCCAAAACATCAAAATTTATTTCACTAAATTTTAAGAATTAATACTAAAATTTGATAATTTTTCATTAAATTTAATGAAAAAGATTTGCACATTTTTAAGATTTTTATTATATTTAACTCGAGATAACAGGAGGGAACCATGGCCATGTACTCTGCACAGACCGACGAATCCGCACTTGCCCTGCTCGGCAAGCGTATGGCGGCATTCCGTGTCAGGAACAATTGGACTCAAGCAAAGCTTGCCCAAATGGCCGGAGTCAGCAAGGGAACGGTAGAGCGAATCGAACGTGGTGATTCCGTACAGATCCTGAACCTGGTCAAGGTGCTGCGGGCCTGCGACATGCTGGATACCTTCCTGGGCATTTTCCCAGACGATTCCCCATCGCCCATGCAAATCCTGCAAATGGGGAAAATCAAACCCCGACAGCGGGCGGGCTCTCCCCACAAAAAAACTTCCGGTCAAAACATCATTTCCGACACCATCGCCAATTATTCCGCAACACCAAATTCCGGTAAAAAGAAACCCTGGGTCTGGGAAGAAGACAAGTAACGGTACAAGATGATTGCAGTACAGGTAAAACTCTGGGGAACGACCATCGGAGCGATTTCCATGCTGGAAGGCGACTCCGTCGCCCGTTTCGAATACGCCGAACCCTTTATCGGAGCAGGAATCGAGCCCTCGCCCCTCGTGATGCTCGTATCCAGACGAATCTACAGCTTTCCGCAACTGTCAAGGACATTCCACGGATTGCCCGGACTTTTTGCAGACAGCCTCCCCGACAAGTTCGGCAACAAGGTCATCGACTCCTGGTTGCTGCGGCAGGGACGCACTCCCGAAAGTTTTACCGCCCTTGAACGCCTGTGCTACACCGGAAACCGCGGCATGGGGGCTCTGGAATTTTCGCCCCTGCAGGGGCCCGATTCCCGCACAGACGATTCCATTGACGTGGAAAGCCTGCGGGCTTTCGCCGCCGAAATTCTGAACCGGCGCAAGCGCTTTTCCACAAAGAGGCTCAGCCAAAAGAACAACCGGTCTTTCGAGGAAATTCTCAAGGTCGGAACTTCTGCGGGGGGCGCCCGGGCAAAAATCCTGGTAGCCTACAACGAAACCACCGGCGAAATGCGCTCCGGGCAGGTGGAGGCCGAACCGGATTTTGGATACTGGCTGTTGAAACTCGATGACGTGGAGCATAACGGCGACAAGGAAAACGCAGACCTGTTCGGTTACGGCGCCATAGAATACACCTACTCGCAAATGGTGAAACTTGCAGGCATCCACATGACAGAATGCAGGCTCTACGAAAGTGCCGGACACAGGCACTTTATGACACGTCGGTTCGACAGGCTGGCAGGCGGCAAAAAACTGCATTACCAGTCCCTCTGCGGCCTTGCCCACTACGATTTCAACATGCCGGGGGCCTACAGCTACGAGCAGGCACTGGACGTTATCAAGCGGCTAGGCCTGGGCTACGACGCCCTAGAAGAAATGTACCGCCGGGCAGCCTTCAACATTTGCTCCCGCAACCAAGACGATCACGCCAAGAACATCGGGTTCCTGATGGACAAGCAGGGAACATGGGCCCTCGCCCCCGCTTTCGACATGACCTATGCCTACAACCCGCAAGGGGCATGGACCGGGTCACACCAGATGACCTTCAACGGCAAGCGTGGCGGCTTTACACAGGACGATTTCAAGGCCGTGGCAAAATTCGCGGGGCTCAGGCAGGGGCGCTACAAAAAGATTCTACACGAAGTCGAAGATGCCGTTCGCCAGTGGCCAAGACTTGCCCGCCAAAACGGTGTTCCTGCAAGAATCATCAGGGCAATCGCCAGCGTACATGAAATGCCGTAGGCAGAAAATGTATATTGCGGAGGATTATGCCACGCCTGATGTCGCCGCTTAGGCCCCGCTATATGCGCAAGCCTCCCGAAAAAACAGTTCCGGACATGCCCGAAAGTCCGGCGGTACTGCCCACAGGGGCGCCTGCGCAGGCCGCCCAGGCGCCGGATGCCCGCCAGCAGGAACAACCCGCCGAGCCCGAATACCCCGAGACGGTGCAGGTGTCCGAAGGGACTTTCCGGCAAGTGCGGGACGACAGTCTAGTGCTTCTTTCCCAGGGGATCGAGCACAGGCTTGTGCGTTCGGAAGAAGGGCCGTTCCAAATTTTCATTGTGCCGGAGATGGAGTCCGCCGCCAAGACCCAGTTGGAACTGTACCACAAGGAGAATCCTCCGAAGGAGGAGAACCCGCCCATACCGCTGAGTTTCAGCCTGCAGCCCCTGTGGGTGCTGCTTGCGCCCATTCTCGTAACACTGCTGCAATTCACGGACAAAATAAACCTCCACAGCGAAGGGGTCTCCGACGCGGCCAAGGTCCTGAAGGGGGAATGGTGGCGAAGCCTTACCGCACAGACCCTGCACGGCGACGCCAGGCATTTGGCGTCGAACCTGCTCTGCGGATACATCGTAATGAACATGATTACCTTCCGCATCCCGCTCCTCAGGCTTGCGCCCTTTATCGCCGTGGCCGCCGCCGTGGCAAACCTCTGTGTGTCGGCCACGGTACAGACGGACTTTCGCTCCCTGGGTTTTTCCACCTTCGTGTTCGCCGCCATCGGATGCCTTTCGGTCATCGAGTTCCGGCTGATGCCCAAGGAAAGTCACGGGATGCTCCGCAGGTTCGCGCCCCTGTGCGGGGCGGCATCGCTGGCGGTATTTCTCGGGCTTGGCGAAAACGCCGACATCCTGGGACACGCTTACGGGTTCGTGGCGGGGCTGTTCTGCGGGTTCATACCGAAAAAAAAGAGCCTGCGCTGGGGGACTCCCCTTTCGAGCGCAGACGGTATTGGTGTCTTGATGTATTACAGCCTGTACCTGTTGGCCTGGAAACTGGCGCTGGGCTAACTGACAGCAGATCCCCGCCTGCGCGGGGATGACAAGTTGAGCGGCCAGGGTGACAGTTGCGCTGGGCTAAACGGCGCACTTGACGGCAAGCGGTTCCCGCTCCGCCATTTCGTCCAGCTGGATCTGGTGCAGCACCACACGCCCCTGGGCAAGGCTTTCGGGCACGTCGATGATGCGCTGGTTGCTGGAGCCGCGGAACTTGAGTTCCAGGGAACGCTTCGCCATCACGAAGGGGCCGTCAATCAAGATGTCGGCAAAGGTGAGCAGTTCGAAAAAGTCCGGACGCTCGTCCTTCAGTTCCATGAGGCGCTCATAGGTATAACCCGTGTAGATAATCAGGTTCATACCCCGTTCCTTGATTTCGCGGGCCAGCGGGATCAGGGCCGCCGATTGCTCCATGGGGTCGCCACCGCTGAAAGTGACTCCGTCCAGCAGGGGGTTCTCGTCGATCATCGCAAGAATCTCTTGGATGTCGATAAAGTGACCACCTGCAAAGTCGTGGGTCTGCGGGTTGTGACAACCGGGGCAATGGTGGTGGCAGCCCTGGGTGAAAACCGTCATGCGGATACCGGGCCCATCCACGAAGGATTCCGGCTCGATTCCCGCAATGCGGAGTCTCGGAGTTTGCTGTTCCGTATTACACCCCGTGCTTTACGCGGTCGTTCACTTCGGCGCGCTTGGCGTTGTTGAAACGGTCGATGGTACCTACCAGGTAACCGGTGATGCGGCGGATGCGTTCGAAACCCACACCCTCGCCATACTTGCTCAGTTCTTTTTCAGACATGTTGTCCTCCTTATGTTAATTATGATTTCGGATTTCAGATTTCAGAATTATTTTCATTCATCAAATTCCGAACTCCGAAATCTTAAATCTGAATTTATCTTATTCCCTTGAACGCAGGCATACCCGGGTAAAGCTTGCGCAGTTCCTCGATCTTGGCCTCGGAAATGGCGTGACCTTCGCTACGTCCGCAGCGGGGGCAGCAGTCTCCGATAACTCCAACAAATCCGCAGACGGGGTCACGGTCCACCGGATGGTTGATGGAACCGTAGCCGATTCCCACCTTCGCCATGTGGTGCACGATCTTTTCGAAAGCGTCCAGGTTCTGCGTCGGGTCGCCATCGAGTTCGACGTAGCTGATGTGCCCCGCATTGGTGAGCGCATGGTACGGAGCCTCGAGCGAGAGCTTCTTGAATGCAGAAATCTTGTAGTACACCGGCACGTGGAAAGAGTTGGTGTAGTAATCGCGGTCGGTAACGCCCGGAATGATGCCGAACTTTTTCTTGTCCATACGCACGAAGCGACCGGAAAGACCTTCGGCAGGTGTTGCAAGCAAGCTGAAGTTCAGGCCCAGGCGCTTGGATTCCTTGTCGCAGAATTCACGCATGTGGCCGATAATCTTGAGGCCCAGTTCCTGGGAGGCCTCGGATTCGCCGTGGTGCTTGCCGGTAAGGGCCACTAGGGTTTCGGCAAGGCCGATGAAACCGATGGAAAGGGTGCCGTGCTTGATGACCTCGCCCACGGTGTCTTCCCAGCCCAGTTTTTCGGAATCGATCCACACGCCCTGTCCCATGAGGAAGGGGAAGTTCTTGACCTTGCGGCGGCTCTGCACAGCAAAGCGTTCCATGAGCTGGTCGCTCACCAGTTGCAGCATGCGATCCAGTTCCTTGAAGAACAGGTCCACGGACTTCATCTTGATGGCGATGCGGGGCAGGTTGATAGAGGTGAAACTCAGGTTGCCACGGCCGAAGCTGATTTCGCGGGTCGGGTCGTAGTTGTTGCCGATCACGCGGGTACGGCAGCCCATGTAAGAGATTTCCGTTTCGGGGTGGCCCGGCTTGTAGTACTGCAGGTTGTACGGGGCATCCTGGAAGCTGAAGTTGGGGAACAGGCGCTTCGCGCTCACCTTGCAGGCCAGCTTGAACAGGTCATAGTTGGGGTCGCCAGGATTCAGGCTGATGCCTTCCTTGACGCGGAAAATCTGGATGGGGAAAATGGCCGTCTCGCCGCCGCCCAGGCCCTCGTCGGTGGTGAGCAGCAGGTTACGCATGACCATACGGGCTTCGGGTTCGGTGCACATGCCGTAGTTGATGCTAGAAAACGGCGTCTGGGCGCCGGCGCGGCTGTGCATGGAGTTCAGGTTGTGCACGAAAGCTTCCATCGCCTGGAAGGTGGTCTTGTCCGTCTCTTCGTAAGCCATCTTCTCGGCAAACTTCTGGGCCTTCATCACGATTTCGGTGTCATAGACCTTGGAAAGTTCGCGGGCTTCGGCTTCCACGAACTTCTCGTTGGGCACGAGCGTCGCGACCATGCCCATCTCCGCCATTTCGGCGTGGAGCTTCTTCACCACCGGCTGGATTTCTTCTTCGGTCTTGCCGGTAAGGAGGATGAGAGCCTTCACCATGTTCGAGAGGTAGGCCTTGCGATAGGTAATGCGCACGCCGTCGGCCATGGCGTAGTCGAAGTTGGGAATGGACTGGCCGCCGTGCTGGTCGTTCTGGTTACTTTGTATGGCAATGGCGGCAAGAGCCGCGTAACTGCGGATATCCTTGGGTTCGCGCAGGTGGCCATGACCGGTGTTGAAACCGCCCTTGAACAGTTTCTTCAGGTCAATCTGGCAGCAGGTCATGGTGAGGGAGTAGAAATCCAAATCGTGGATGTGGATATCGCCCTCGGAGTGTGCGCGGCTGTGCTCGGGCTTGAGCATCATCATGGTGTAGAAATGCTTGGCCGATTCGGAGCCGTACTTGAGCATGGTGCCCATGGCGGTGTCGCCGTCGATGTTCGCGTTTTCGCGCTTGAGGTCGGATTCCTTGGCGGAACTGAAAGTAATGTCGCGGAGCGTGTGCATGAGGCGGGTGTTCACTTCGCGGATGCGGGTACGCTCGGCACGGTACAGGATGTAGCTCTTGGCGGTATCGGCATAACCGCCCTCGGTCAGGGCCTTTTCAACGGCGTCCTGGATTTCCTCGATTTCGGGCTTTACCTTGCCCTCAGCTTCCAAAAGGCCAACGGCGCTTGCCGCCACCTGGAGGGCCGTGCTGGAGAGCACGTCGTCGTTTCCCAACAAATTCAACTGGTCCTGGGAGGCCTTGATCTGTTCGTCCAATTCACCAGAGGCGCGGAAAGCCTTCTCGATAGCGGCAGAAATCTTCTCGATGTTAAACGGCATCTCGCGGCCGTCGCGCTTTTTCACTGTAACAATCATTACTTTTACCTTTTTTTCATCAAAATGGGTCAGCGGTCAAATAATAACAAAAAACACCATATCTTGTGCTTTTCAATTCAAGACCACCACAACATGTGGTGATTTTGAGGTCGGACCACCACCAGAGGTCGGGGGATTTTTCGTCCAACTCCTTAATACACAAATATTTAAGGAAAACAGAAAAAAGTAAGATTGCGGAAAGCTACCGGGAAGATTACGCCCCTTTGCGCCCATATGCAACAGAAAAAACGAGAAAAATGGCGGGCATTCGGGAAAAAAGCAGATTTAATCAAAAATATATATCGTTTCAATCAAAATTATTCATTTGACAATATGGATTAACGGACTTAAATTATAGATGTAACAAACAAGCATTCCGGAAAGCGGCACCGCCCGCTCCGAGGAGGAATTATGAAAAAGGCCATCGCACTCTGCTCCCTCGCATTTCTGCTCTGCTCCTGCGCAGGGGTACATGTCCAAAAACCCGAAGTCAACGACGTAAAGAAAGTCGCCATCTTGAGCGTATCGGCCAGCGAGGACATCAAGAAGCTGGAAGACGAAGAAGAAAGCGGCAGCCTGAAGGACGCCCTGGTCGGGGTCGCCACCAGTGCCGCCGAAGACAACGTGAAGCAGCTCTCCAAGGGCCGGGAGAAAATCATCACCCACGGCGCCGACGCCCTGGCAGAAACCCTCGCCGGTCTTGACGGCTGGACGGTTGTGCCCGCCGAAGAGGTGACAGGCAACGCCGATGTCCAAAAATTCTTCAATCCCACGGGAGCAGAAGGCGTCATGAGCAAAATCGCAAGGCTCGTGCCGGTGAACGGCTGGCGCTACATGACACCCCAGGGAATGCACGAACTGCCCTACGAAGCGGTTGTCTCCGGAGAAACGGCACTCTTTGGCGCCAAAACCGACGACCAGGAAGTCCGGGAAAAAGCGGGCAAGCTCTGCGAATCCCTGAACGTAGATGCCGTGGCCGTGGCCGAATACTACTTCTTTTACGAAGACGGCCTACTGACCCTGGCCAATACCGCAAAGCCCGTGGTGATGGTGGACGTGGTGCTTATCGACAAGAAAGGGAACAAGCTCCTCTTTACGGACCACGGCTGGACCCAGGTCAAGGGCAACGGCAGCGTGATGCTGGTGGACAAGTACGTGGACCTGCAATCCGACACCAGCGTGGACGCCTACGTGAACACCATCGACAAGGCCATGTCTGAATTCAAGAAGGCCGCGAAGAAAAAAATGTAATTGAGCGGGCATCACTTTGATACTCGACGCACTCCTCTACGATAGTGAATCACGCTTCTGCACCTTCAAGGGCATCAGATTCATGCGTCCGAAATGATTTTAAAAACGACATATACTGATAATGCCATCCCGTACTCTTTTTGAAAAAAACTAAAATACAATGAATTATGCTGAAAAATATCAACTTTTATTTCCGATACCTACTTAAGACAAAACGCCTTCTTCACTATGCGTCCCGCGCATACTGAGCATGAAAATTAAGCATTTTGTGCATGCTCCGAAAATATTTATATTATATGCGAAACATTTTGGAGTGGCAAAGTGAAACTCAAGTTTTTAACGCTATTTTCAATCCTTGCGCTCGCTGCGAGCGTGTTTGCGGAGAGTGCCATGAGCAACA